>Ga0208244_100040_pt1 | contig 191378 bp, 167 predicted proteins | sample SubbioCR12Aug_5A_FD_184828 | JGI IMG/M metagenome (GOLD analysis project Ga0208244, IMG submission 184828) | Serpentinite rock and fluid subsurface biosphere microbial communities from McLaughlin Reserve, California, USA - CR12Aug_5A (SPAdes) | ecosystem: Environmental > Terrestrial > Deep... | reverse complement strand
AATAGTAAGATTCAGCTGGCTAAACGGCGAGCCAGAGGCTACCGCAACATCAACAATTTCATTAATATGATTTACTTCCTATGTGGAAAGTTGAAATTTGATTACCCACTGTATTTCACATAGAGCCGGCTTTTTTCATCTGGCTCTGTTTTTCTATCAGTCTATTGATGGAAATTTGGGTTTCCTGAATTTGCTGTTGAGTTGACGCGATATCTTTTAACAATTCATCGGGTACTTTTTGAGCGTTACGCTCAAAGGCTGCTGCCTTTTTTTGCTGGCCATCCAGTTGAAATTGAAGCCGGTTAAGATTGCTATCGGTCGCTTTGATCTGCGATTCCATAGACTCGGTTTTGCCTTTGATCATCAGCAATAAATCATCGATGCTTCTGAACGTGCTGACTAGAACGCGATCATAGGATTTTTGTTTTTCTATGATTTTTTCCTGGGCGCTCCTCAATTCCTGCAGGCGCTTGTCCAGTTCCTGCTCTTCTTTTGTTTTGGCTTTGTCGGTGGTTTCCAGCACACGTCCTTTCTTGCTGAGAGTATCGCGCTTGAATTTTGAATGTTCGGGTGGGATCTGGTCAGAAAAAAAGACATTCCCCTGATCATCTTCCCAGCGGTACATTTTTTTTGCATAGGCAGGCATAGTGCAAAGCGCAATTAGAATGATCGCCGCAATAAACCTTGATTGGGTCGAATTGTAAGGCATAGGTGGTTAAGCGCGATTCAAATTGTTAGGCATAAAGAACAGCAGCATAATTTTTTAGTGTGACTGAATGAGTCACTTTGTTATAAATTACCCGTCACTGACCGGGTAAACTTTTATAGTAAGTCCCCACCCGCTTTGAACTAAGGGCGTGAGCAGATAACTTTTTAATTGCTAACGATTGTAGAAGAAAATTTACTTCCCTGTATACATTTATCCAATTAACCCTGCCAATTGGTGAAGCGGCGGCAGCAGCACCATTTTAGCCAGTTGCAGTAAAATCAGGGCCGCCAAGGGTGTTAAATCAACGCCGCCAAAATTCGGAATGAAGCTGCGGCATAATCTGAGTAATGGCTCGCTGAGGCTGTAAAGCAATGAAGATGCAGCATCAAATGCCCCAGGATTGAGCCAGCTCAACAAAGCGCGTGCAAATATCGCAAAAATAAAAACGTTTAAAAGCAGGGAAATCACTTGTGTCAAAGAGAGTATCAACAAAGCGGCAAAGCCGATTGACACGCCTTTTAACAAAAGAATGGAAAAATCGGCCGTCATTTGTAAAACCATCACCAAAACCAGCGAGGAAGTGTCAATTTTTCCGACTGACGGAATAAACCGGCGCAATAATTTGATGGGCGGATGGGTCGCTTTTACCAAAAACTGAGAGATGGGATTGTAAAAGTCTGCGTTACTCCATTGCAGGAGAAAACGTAACATGACCGCTAAAATGTACAGCGAAAATAATGTGTCTATCAAAAATATCGCCGGATTTGACATATAAGAACTATCCATCAGCATTCTCCCAGTTGTTTGGACATTTCAATTGAGCGGTCTTTGGCCGCTTTTATTGCTTTTTCAACAAGACTCGAAAAACCGGCTTGCTCGAAAGTTTCTATCGCCGCCTGCGTCGTGCCGCCGGGCGAGGTGACCCGTTTGCGTAATTGCTCAGGCGATTCGCTGGCCTCCAGCGCAATTTTTGCAGCACCTAAAGCGGTTTGCTGAACCAGCAACCTGGCTGTCTGTTCATCCATACCCAGTTCCAATGCGGTTTTTTCCATCGCTTCCATCAACAGAAAAAAATAGGCCGGCCCACTGCCCGAAATAGCGGTAACGGTATCGAGCTGGCTTTCTTGATCAAACCATAAAGAAACACCGACAGAACGCATGATATTTTCGGCCAGGTCACGTTGCTCAGCACTGACATTGGCATTGGCATGCAAGCCTGTTGCTCCGGTTAAAACCAATGCGGGTGTATTGGGCATGCAGCGGACAATCGCTACTTTTTCTCCCAGCCAATGACTCAAGGATCGTTGCGGTATTCCTGCCGCGATAGAAACGACGAGTTGTTGCGGGTTCAAATAAGGTGCAATGGCCTGTGATATTTCTTTGATAACTTGTGGCTTAACCGCCAGGACAATAATTTCAACTTTTTCGATAAGCATTCTGTTACTGTCGGCTATGTTAATCTGATGTCCGGTAGCCAAAGCATCGGCCGCCTGATGGTTGACATCATGAACCCAAAGATCGCCGGAAGAATGGCCGCTGGCTATGAGGCCGGCAATAAGACTGGAGGCCATGTTGCCACCACCGATAAAACCAATTTTTTTCGTTTTCATAGTAAGACGGTTTAATAATGAGTTAATGGTATTCTACCCTATATAAGGTTGATGCGATAAATCACAAGTCCCTCCTTTTTTTCCTTACCATGATTGACACTATTTATATTGAAGAAAGTATCGCAAACCATCCCAGGGTCGATGAAATCTGCGCCCGATTTCCTAATGCGCGCAAAATCGGCTGTCAGCGTTATGGGGAAGTGTTTAATCCACGCGCTCAAAATTTCCGGCTGCAAAAACTAAATCCGGCACTGATCCTGGCTGAAAAGTATCAGCGATTTGTGCTTGAGGCACCCGGCGGCTATGGGATAGGCGCTCAAAAAAACTATTATTTTTCCCATATGCTCAATTGCCTGTACGACTGCCGGTATTGCTTTTTACAAGGCATGTACCAGTCGGCACACTACGTGTTATTCGTAAATTATGAAGACTATCAACAGGAAATTCTGCGTATCGCCCAAGGCGCCGACAATGAAATGACGCATTTTTTTTCAGGTTACGATTGCGACAGTTTGGCCTTGGAGCCAGTCACCGGTTTTGCCGAATCGTTTTTACCGATATTTGAAACATTGCCTAATGCCTGGCTGGAGTTAAGAACCAAGAGCACCCAGGTCAGAACATTGCTGGAGCGCAGGCCTCATCCTCGCTGTGTGGTCGCCTTCAGTTTGTCGCCTGACACCGTCGCCAAGGCAATTGAGGATAAAGCGCCGACGCTGGACAGACGATTGATCGCCTTGTCCAAACTGCAGGCAGCGGGATGGCCTATCGGTTTACGATTTGATCCGTTGATTTACTACCGGGATTTTAAATCCGATTACCGGCAGTTTTTTGAGCAGGTATTTTCGATTATCGACTTAAACCAATTGCATTCGGTCAGTCTCGGTGTTTTCAGATTACCGGAACATTACTTCAAAAAGATGCACAAGCTCTATCCCGAGGAAAAATTATTTTCCGGACCGTTGATTAGCGCTGAAGGCAAGGTGTCTTATCCTGCCGATCTTGAGCAGGATATGATTGCTTACTGCCGCGACGAGTTACTCAAATTCATACCGGAGGAAAAATACTTTCCATGTCAGATTTAGCCAGAACCGTCTTGGTAACCGGCGCAAGCTCGGGAATAGGCCGCGCGATAGCCAGAAAACTACTGGATAAGGGGCATGCTGTCATCGGTGCATCCAGAGATTGCAAGCAATTCAAAAAAGCGCTGCCTCATTTTTATCCCTTTGAAATGAATTTAAGCAATTTACCGTCTTTACCTGATGCCGCACAGCGCTTACTGAAAACTTACCCCGCCATTGACGCCGCAGTTTTTTGTGCAGGCATGGGGCAGTTTGGCTCGTTGGAGGAATTTTCCTATGCTCAGATAGAGGCGTTGATGACCATCAATTTTACCAGCCAGGCTTTTCTGACGCGGGCGCTGCTGCCTCATTTCAAGCGTCAGCCACAAAGCGATATCATATTCATCGGCTCGGAAGCGGGACTGCGCGGTACACAAAAAGGCAGCATCTACTGCGCCAGTAAATTCGCAATACGCGGCTTTACTCAGGCGCTACGGGAAGAATGCTCAAAAAGTCATTTAAGAGTCGCATTGATTAATCCCGGAATGGTCAAAACGCCTTTTTTTGATGCCCTATCGTTTCAGCCTGGAACTGCGGAAGGTCAATTTATAAGGCCTGAAGATGTAGCCGATGCGGTTTTATTTGTATTGGCATCAAACACGGCTATCGTGATCGATGAAATCAATCTGAGCCCGCTTAATAAAGTGATCAGCTTTAAAAAGGAAACGAAAATATAGGTCCTTGTTAAAAACCGCTGCCTCACTTATAAACTGGCCTGATTATAAGGATGTTTCAGCTCAACTCTTTATCCAAAGTCGACCGCGTCATTTCGGCAGAGCCTGCCCCGGTCAGGGAATGCGGGGCGCTGAAGCTTCTTGTAAATCAGCTAGAGTGAAGCCAAAACCATTTTCCGGCATCATGATTTACTCTTTGCGAAAATCAACTTAATGCAGGGCTTTTATCGGGAGAGTAAAATATTCAGAGAATTTGGCTGGGTTGCTCGCATGACTTGAGTGTGATCAATGATAGACCTGATTTTTGGGGGCCCTTCGTTGGGAATTGAAGCGTTTAAACTCGAGATCAAAAATGTTAAATCTCTTAAAAATGAAAGCCAGAATCTGGTTTTTGCTGGGTTTTGCCGGCTGTGTATTCCTTATGTCCATGGGTGCCTACTTTCAATTTGTCGGAGGCCTTGAACCCTGCCCTCTATGCATTTCCCAGCGCATAGGCATTATGTTAACGGGCCTGGTTTTTTTAATCGCAGGACTTCATAATCCGGCAGAAAAAGGCCGGAAAATCTATTCGATTTTAGGAACCCTGGTCGCTTTATCCGGCGGAGCAGTCTCGGTCAGGCACATTTGGATTCAGCATCTTCCTCCCGATGAAGTTCCCGAATGCGGGCCTGGCATAGAATACATGATGGAAAACTTCCCATTGGCTGAAGTCATCAAACAAATGCTGAGCGGCACAGGCGATTGCGCTAAAGTCGACTGGACCCTGCTGGGTTTCAGCATGCCGGCCTGGACATTAGTCGCATTTTTAATGCTGGCCGGACTCAGCTTGTTGCAATTTTGGAATTCTAACGGTCAAAAATAAGGATAAAAGCTATGAAATTGATTTTGAATAAAGTGCCGGCATTGCTGCTGTTACTGATATGCAGCGCTCAAGCCCAATCAGAAATAAACTTATCACAAGCCATTGAGGGGACGCATCGATCTGCTGAAAATAAAGCCCGTGACCGCTACCGGCATCCTGAGGAAACCCTCCGTTTTTTTGATGTTCAAAATACCATGACTGTTGTCGAGCTTTCCCCCGGAGCCGGATGGTATACCGAGATTTTGGCGCCTTATCTAAAAGACAAAGGCAAGCTTTATACCGCGCACTTTTCAGAGACGTCAAAAGTACCTTACTTTATAAAAAGCCTGAGCGACTTTAAATCCAAGTTGGCGGGGAATCCAGAAATCTACGGAGCGGTACAATTAACTGTTCTGCAAGCGCCGGAATTTACAAACATCGCTCCAGAAGGCTCCTGCGACAGGGCGTTGACATTCCGTAACGTGCATAATTGGATGAAAGACGGTCAGGCCGAAGCGGTCTTCGCTGCGGCCTACAAAGCCCTTAAACCGGGCGGCATTTTTGGGGTGGTAGAGCATCGCAGCTTACCTGATGCTCCATTGGCTCAGCAAATCACCTCCGGTTATGTCAGTGAAAACCAGGTCATTACCTTCGCTGAAAAGGCTGGGTTTAAATTACTGGAAAAAGCTGAAATCAATGCCAACCCCAAAGATACCAAAGACCACCCTATGGGCGTCTGGACGTTACCGCCCGCACTAAGACTGGGTCAGCAAAACAGAGCGCATTATCTGGAGATCGGCGAGAGCGACCGCATGACTTTAAAATTCATTAAACCTTGAGAGTTAACACCCCGCCCGCCTTGAATAGAGGGTGTAGGTGTCTGATTAAAAACTGAAGTTTCCCGATAATTTCAAAAACGGACAGCCATTCTGCTTGAACTACAGCGTTATCCCGGCAAAGCCTGCCCCGGTCAGGGAATGCCGGTATGACAGTCACTATTATCACAAACATAGGCATAAAACAGGAGTGAGTGAGCGGATACTGTGAGAGAACATAAAATTAAATAAACGTTATGAAAAAATTTAATTTTGTGAATCAGCTCACAAAGTTATACACAGCCAATGATGGCTGTTTAATTGCTTTAAAAGCCTTTTCATGCATTTTTTAGAGTAATTAATAAACTTAAATTATTGATGTATAAGTTATTTGTCAATTGCCCGCGTCTTTGAGTACTGTTAAAAATTATTTACCTGATTACCTATCCACAGAGTTATCCACAGTCTGCGTCAATAATTACATCAATGAATAGATTCCAAACAATTACCGCAAGTCAAGAGGTGCATGACTGACTTATACGCTACTGAAGAGCCTATTTTAAAAATCGCTGTTTCAGTCCCTCTGTATCGCCTCTTTGATTACCGGGCACCGGAAGACCTGGAATCTATTGCCTTGAAGCCCGGTATCAGAATCGAGGTTCAGTTTGGAAAAGCGTTAAAAGTAGGTGTTCTGGTTGAAATCGTTTGGCACACCGACAGACCGGTAGAGAAACTCAAACGAATTACCCGGATCATAGATGACGTTCCGCTATTGTCCAGCCTCGACTTACAGTTGTTGCAATGGGCCGGCAATTATTATCATCATCCCATCGGCGAGGTCATTGCGGCGGCTTTTCCTGTGGGATTAAGGAACGGGAAGCCTGCAAAATCAGGCCAGGAAAAGCGGTATGGCTTGACAACAGCTGGCCGGAATCTGGAACCCTCCACTCTTAAACGCGCCCATAAACAACGTTTATTACTGGAAAAATTCCAGGCATCGCCCAACAGTTTATCCGAGTCGGATTTGTCTGAATCTGAAGGTCACTGGCGCCTTTTATTGAAGATTTTACTGGAAAAGCAGCTGGTATTTATTGACGAAAACAGTGCACCTGTTGACCGCGCTGCGTTACTTCAAACCCCGGAATTGCTGCCCAATCCGGCCCAACAGGCGGCGATTGATACGATCAGAGAGGCATTAGGGGAATTTCGGGTGTTTTTGCTGGAAGGTGTGACCGGCAGCGGAAAGACCGAAGTGTACATGCAGATCATTCGATCAGTGCTTGAATCAGGCCGCCAGGTGCTGATTCTGCTTCCTGAAATCAGCTTGACGCCGCAATTGGAACAACGGTTCAGACAACGCTTTGCCTGCCCGGTTGCCGTCACACATTCGAAACTGACCAACCAGCAGCGCCAGACGGCCTGGTTATCCATGCAGACAGGCAGCGCATCTATCCTGCTGGGTACGCGCTCGGCCTTGCTGACACCGCTTAAATCACCTGGCTTGATCATTCTGGATGAAGAGCATGACGCCTCTTTCAAACAGCAGGAGGGTTTTCGTTTTTCGGCGCGTGATATTGCGGTCATGCGGGCAAAACTTTTACAGGTGCCGGTTGTATTGGGCTCGGCCACGCCTTCGCTGGAGAGTTTTTTCAATGTTGCCCAACAGCGTTATACGCTGCTGCATTTATCGCAAAGAGCCGGAGTCGCGGTTGCCCCTGCCTGCCATCTGCTGGACATACGTAATAAAAAACTGACAGGCGGCCTGTCCGAACCGCTGATCACTGAAATCAGTGCAACGCTGGCCAGACAGGAACAAGTGCTGATTTTTCTAAACCGCCGGGGCTTTGCTCCGACTTTGATTTGTCACGCGTGCGGCTGGGTTGCGCGATGTAAACGCTGTGAGGCAAACTTGGTCGTGCATATGGATCAGCGCGTGTTGCGCTGCCACCATTGCGGTCATGAACAGCCGTTACACCATCAGTGCCCTGCCTGCAAAGCTGTCGATGTGATGCCTTTAGGCTTGGGAACTGAACGCGTGGAGCATGTCCTGCCCGATCTGTTTCCGGGTAAATCGATTGTCCGGCTGGATAGGGACACGACACAGCGAAAAGGCGTTTGGGAGCAGTATATTGACAGGATCAACCGGAATCAGGTCGATATTATTATAGGCACACAAATGCTCGCAAAAGGCCATCATTTCCCAAATGTCACGCTGGTCGTTTTGCTGGATGCGGATAGCGGTTTATTCAGTATTGATTATCGAGCCACCGAACGCCTTGCGCAGTTGATCGTTCAGGTTGCCGGACGCGCAGGACGCGCAGAAAAACCGGGTAAAGTCATTTTGCAGACCCGACACCCCGAACACCCTCTCTTGCTCACCTTGCTGAACGAGCAATACGGTAATTTTGTCGCGGCAACCCTCAACGAACGACGGGAGGCGGGTCTTCCCCCTTATAGTTTTCAGGCTATTTTAAGAGTCGAGTCAAATCAACCTGAGCAGGCAACACAGTTTTTTGAGTCAGTCGCCAAAATCATTCATCAAACGACCGATAAAAGCCTGCAAGTGCTGGGGCCGGTCCCTGCACCTTTGGCGAGAAAGGCGGGACGCTACCGTTATCAATTATTATTTCAAAGCGTTCAGCGAAAACCTTTGCACCGATTTTTGGACACTTTTTTGCCCGCACTGGAAAAGCTTGCCAGTGCCAGAAAAGTTCGCTGGTCGATTGATGTTGACCCGATTGACCTTTATTGAAAATGCGGGATATAAACTCAGTCTGCTCAACCAGTCTTATAGCGATGACGCCTGCAAGACGGTCGCTGATGTTTGAATGGATAATCAACGGGCTTTAGTGGATAATAATTCGTTATTTTTGACTTAGAGCAACAAAGCCGTAATGAAACAAAAATTAGAGGCGCTGATACTCACTGCTGTTGATACGTTAAAAAATGAAGGCGTAATTGACGCGGGAATAACTCCCAAAATAACGATAGAAAACTCTCGAGATTTGCAACATGGGGATTTCGCAACCAATGTCGCCCTGGTGCTTGCAAAACCCGCCAAATCAAACCCCAAGGCATTAGCCGAAAAAATCGTTGCCGCTTTACCCCAAGATGAACTGGTGTCACGCATTGAAATAGCGGGGCCTGGATTTATCAATTTTTTCATTAATCCCGATGCCCAATTTCAAATTGTCAGTCAAATCCTGGATCAGGGTGCCAAGTTCGGACTGAGCCAGGCGGGTGCCGGGCAAAAAGTGCAGGTTGAGTTTGTCTCCGCCAATCCCACGGGTCCTTTACATGTCGGCCATGGACGTGGCGCCGCTTATGGATCGGTGGTCGCCGATTTGCTTGAAGCGGCCGGATTTACCGTTCACAGGGAATACTATGTAAATGATGCGGGAAGACAGATGGATATTCTGGCAACCAGCATCTGGTTGCGTTATCTGGCCGAATGCGGCGAAGTGGTGCCCTTTCCGACAAACGGTTACCGGGGTGAATATGTGCGCGAAATCGCCTGGGATATTCACAAGTCGGCGGGCAATGACTATCGCAGACCGGCTGAACTGATAGTAGAGGATATTCCTCCCGATGAACCCCAAGGCGGTGATAAGGAAACGCATATTGACGCCCTGATCGCTCGTGCCAAAACCTTGTTAGGCGCCAGCCTTTATCAGGATTTTTTCCAGATTGGGCTCAAAACCATATTGCAGGATATTCGCCAGGATTTGGCAGAATTTGGCGTGAATTATCAGGAATGGTTTTCCGAACGATCGCTGATGGAAAGCGGTGCGGTTGAAGAAGCTTTGGAACGTTTGCGGCAAGCCGGTTACCTTTACGAACAGGACGGGGCAACCTGGTTTGCGTCCAGCCGTTTAGGCGATGAAAAAGACCGTGTCGTGGTGCGTGATAATGGTCAGATGACTTATTTTGCGTCCGACATTGCTTATCACATGAACAAACTGGATAGAGGTTACGATAGAGTCGTCAATATCTGGGGCGCCGATCACCATGGTTACATTCCCAGAGTCAAAGCATCGATTGAAGCTTTAGGCGCGGACGCGTCAAAACTGACGGTGTTGCTGGTTCAATTTGCCGTCCTGTACCGGGGTGAAGAAAAAGTACAAATGTCCACACGCTCCGGTGAGTTTGTCACCTTAAGACAGTTGCGTAACGAAGTCGGCCAGGATGCCGCCCGCTTTTTCTATGTCATGCGCCGCTCAGAGCAGCATATGGATTTTGACCTTAAACTGGCCACATCCAAATCCAATGAAAATCCCGTTTACTATGTTCAATATGCCTACGCGCGGGTTTGCAGTGTGCTGAGGCAACTGGATGAAAAAAACTGGGAGCGTGATATTACACTGGGCATGGACAATCTTAATTGTCTGCGGGAAGAGCACGAAACGGCGCTATTAACCACGCTGGCGCGATATCCTGAGGTACTGGAACGCTCTGCGCTGATGTACGAGCCGCATCAGCTGATCCATTATTTACGGGATTTGGCGACTGAATTCCACACTTACTACAATGCCCACCAGTTTTTGGTTGAAGACCCGATTATTCGTAACGCCAGACTCAATTTAATCTGCGCAGTCAAGCAGGTGCTGTCTAATGGTTTGCTACTATTAAAAATTAATACGCCAGAGGCCATGTAATGTCCAGAGATTATAAAAACCGGGGACGGGGCAGCAGAGTCGTCAAAAAGCCTCCCTCTGCGATTGCCGGTTGGAAATGGTTAGCTATCGCGGGAATCATAGTCGCGTTTGGCGTTTTCTTATTTTCTCTTAAAGACAATAAAACGGATCAAGCCGCAGTACCACAACCGGTGCTTAACACTGCAATGCCCAATACCCAAACCACACAAGCCAAACCGGCAGCCCAAAAACCCAAGCCGGTTGAAGAGAAAAAAGCCGAAGAGCCGCATTTTGATTTTTACACTATTTTGCCGGCAAAAGAGGTGGTCATCCCCGAATATGAAATCAAAACGCGGGTTAGAGAAGAACGCGTCGGCAAAGCAAAAGAGTCCAAATACACCTTACAGGCAGGATCTTTCCGGGATTTTGGCGATGCTGACCGGTTGCGGGCTAAACTGGCTCTGATGGGACTGGTCGCCCGGGTTGAAAAAGCCAAAGTTGGCGATGTAATTTGGAACCGCGTAAAACTTGGTCCTTACGAACAAATGACCAGTGTCACAACCATCAAGGACCGTCTCAAGAAAAATGGCATTGATGCCATGGTAACAGAAGGCGGACGCTAGATTTCATGCACCATGGGGTAAACAATGAGCTTTTATAAACATCATCTGTTTTTTTGTACCAATCAACGGGAAAACGGAGCCGCCTGTTGTGCCGACTTTAACGCGCAAGAACTGCGCGACTATGCCAAAGAGCAAGTCAAGGCATTAAAGCTGAGCGGCCCCAAAAAATGCCGGATCAATAATGCCGGCTGTTTGGACCGTTGCGCTCAAGGTCCTGTGCTTGTGGTTTACCCGGAAGGCGTTTGGTACAAATACAGCAGCAAGACCGATATCGACGAAATTATTGCCGAACATTTGCAAAACGGCCGCCTTGTTGAAAGGCTTTTAATTGACCGATGAGTGTTGCGAAAAGAGACTTACCGTTTGAGTCCGTTTCAAATCGGCTGTTAATCTAATTGACGATCCCGGAAAAGAACCACAAATCGGCTACACTTTTCTCCTATTACCACCCATCACGCTTAACGCTTTAATCAAAGGTTAAGCGGTTGATCCGCTTCAAACACGAACTCATAATTTAGAGAGATTAGCACCATGAAAGGTATTATTCTGGCAGGAGGCACCGGCACACGGCTGTATCCGATCACGAAAGGCGTTAGTAAACAGTTAATGCCTATTTACGACAAGCCGATGATTTATTATCCGCTTTCTGTGCTGATGCTGGCGGGCATCACCGAAGTGCTGATCATCTCTACACCGCATGATTTGCCGCTTTTTCAAGCCTTATTAGGCAGTGGCGCTGAAATCGGCATGACCTTCAGTTATAAAGTTCAGCCCTCACCCGACGGACTTGCTCAGGCATTTATACTGGGCGAGGAATTTATTGGTACCGATAGCGTGTGTATGGTTCTGGGAGACAACATATTTTACGGTCACGGCTTGAGTAAAATGCTGGGCAGAGCGATTTCCCATGTTGAAGAACTCCAGAAAGCTACGGTGTTCGGCTACTATGTAAAAGACCCCCAACGTTATGGCGTTGCCGAGTTTGATAGCGAAGGTGACGTACAAAGTATCGAAGAAAAACCCGCGCAACCGAAAAGTAATTATGCCGTAGTCGGGCTTTATTTTTATCCGAACAGTGTCGTCGATGTGGTCAAAACGCTTAAACCTTCGGCCCGAGGTGAGCTGGAAATTACCGGTTTAAATCAGCTTTACCTTGACCAAGGCAATCTGAAAGTGGAACTGATGGGTCGAGGCTTTGCCTGGCTCGATACCGGCACGCATGAATCCTTGATGGAAGCCTCCAATTTCATCCAAACCATAGAAAACCGGCAAGGTTTGAAAGTCGCCTGTATCGAGGAAATCGCCTATGAGCAAGGTTATATTTCCAAAGAACAATTACTCGAATTGGCGCAACCGCTTAAAAAGAACCAATACGGTCAATATTTGATTCATCGAGCCAGTCAAGGGAGGATCGTGAAATGAAGTTTAGCGTAACGGCATTGCCCGACGTTGTTATCATTGAGCCGCAAATTTTCGGCGATCACAGAGGCTACTTTATTGAGACCTTCCGGCAGGACAGGCTGGATGACTTTCTGGGTTATAAAATTAACTTCGTGCAGGATAATGAATCCAAATCAGGAGTAGGCGTTCTGAGAGGTCTGCATTATCAGTTGCCACCTGCGGCGCAAACCAAATTGGTCAGAGTTATCAAAGGAAAAGTGCTGGATGTGGCCGTTGACATCAGAAAAGGCAGCCCGACATTTGGGCAGCATGTAGCCGTCGAATTATCCGGTGACAATAAGCGCCAGATGCTGGTTCCCCGCGGATTTGCCCACGGTTTTGTGGTGCTGGAGGAAGACACGGTCTTTGCTTATAAAGTCGATAACTACTATTCCCCGGAAAATGACAGGGGCATCGCTTTTGACGACCAGGCCCTAGGCATCAACTGGCAAATTGAAAAAGACCGGCTCCAATTATCAGCCAAAGACACCCGGCAACCTTTGCTCAAAGATGCTGAAGTTTTTGAATACGGCGGTTCCTTGTATGCGTAAAACGTTGCTGGTAACCGGCGCACAGGGCCAACTGGGCAGTGAACTTCGATTGTTAAGCCCTCAACACCCTGATTTATCGTTTACGTTTATCGGCAGAGACGATGTTGATTTGAGTCAGCCCGAAGCTATCCAGGCCTATTTCAAAGACAAAACCTTTGATGTCATCATCAATTGTGCCGCCTACACTGCTGTGGATAAAGCCGAATCAGAACCGGCTCTGGCACAATCGATCAATGCCGATGCAGTCGAAGTCCTGGCAAACATCGCCAAAGAAAAAAATAGCGCCATCATCCATATTTCAACCGATTATGTTTTTGACGGGAAAAATTACCGGCCTTACCTCGAGACCGATAAAACTCAACCTCAAAGCGTTTACGGACAAACCAAGTTGGACGGCGAACGGGCCTTATTGAACAATAATCCGCCCAAATCACTCATCATCAGAACTTCCTGGGTTTATTCCAGTTTCGGCGCTAATTTTGTCAAGACCATGCTGCGCCTGGGTAAAGAAAGGGAATCGCTGGGTGTCATTTTCGATCAGGTTGGAACACCCACGTATGCCCGCGATTTGGCGCGCACGATTTTGACCCTCGTCGAAAATCCGCAACTTGACGCGCTATCTGCCACCGAAATTGTCCATTACAGCAATGAAGGTGTGTGCAGTTGGTATGATTTTGCCAAAACCATATTTGAACTTTCCGGCCTGACCTGCCAGGTCAATCCTATCGAAACCAAAGACTATCCCACCCCCGCCACGCGGCCCCATTACAGCTTGCTCAATAAAGCCAAGATAAAGCAGCAATTTGGCATTTCAATCCCTTACTGGAAACAAAGTCTGGCCGAATGTTTGAGCCTTCTGAACGTGTCTTGAGGATCAGCTTTCATTGCCCGGAAAAGAGGTCTGTGGATGGCAATTGAGCATAAAGGGGCATGGCTATCCCTGTTTTCAAACGCAGGGCTTGTTATTCTTACCCTAACAAGGTTAGCCCTATGCCGAATTTAGGACAGACGTCTATTAATCATGGGCTTTCTGTTACGGAATCAATTGGGCTAAAAAGACACTTCAGCTTTGACGACAACTATCCTGACACAGAGGGATCAGGTATATGAATCAATGCAGGGTCGCAATGACCATTGGACATCCGTTCATTTGCGGATGCCTGGTAACCAGCACTTTAAAGCCGAAGGTATATTCAATCAATGAAGGTCTAAGAATTTTGTCGGGGATATCAAGGTCGACAATATTTCCGTCTTTAAGCATTGCGATTTGGTCAGCATACATTGCCGCCAAATTAAGGTCATGCAAAATAGCGATTACTGCGATTCCCTTAGTTTTTGCCAGTTGAAGGGCAATCCTGAGAATGCTGTGTTGGTGGGCAAGATCGAGGGCCGATGTCGGTTCGTCCAGAAACAAATAGCGCGCTTGATCACGATCAGATTCCCAAATTTGCGCCAGCACTCTGGCAAACTGGACACGCTGTTTTTCTCCTCCGGAGAGTTGGGTGTATTTCCGGTTGCGAAGTCCTTCAATATCACAGGCTAAAAGTGCTTCACTCACCACCCATTCATCGCGGCAAAGGTCCCGTTTATCCGAGTGCGGACTACGACCCATCATAACCACTTCATGGACGGTCAAAGGGAATGCAAGACTGGCGCTTTGCGGCAAAATACCTCTGATTTTGGCTAATTCGCCGCGCCGCCAGTCGGGTAACGCTCTGCTATTTATGGAAATGTGGCCTTGATAGGCGGACAGATCGCCGCTCAAGGCTTTCATCAGCGTCGATTTGCCTGCGCCATTGGGACCGGCGATTGCTAGAAATTTTCCTGGCGATACCATTAACGAGATGTTTTTGATGATGGACGCACGGCCCAGCGTCACACTGATGTTGTTTGCTTGTAACACGTTAATCGCCCATGAGTTTGAGCCGGAGCAATAGCCACAGAAAGAAGGGGCTACCCAATAAGCCGGTGATAATTCCGATAGGTATTTCGGCTGGAGCAGCAACACTGCGTGCCAGAAGATCGGCACTCAGCAGCAGGGTTGCCCCTAGCAAAGCTGAACCGGGAACCAAAATACGATGATCTGGCCCCAGCCACAATCTCAGCACATGAGGTGTGACCAGCCCTATGAACCCAATGATGCCCGACAGCGCTACCGATACGCCCACGCCCAGCGCTACTAAAATGATGACTACGGTTTTGATGGTTTCTACGGGAAAGCCCAAATGACCGGCTTCAGCTTCGCCCAGCAACAAGGCGTTGAGTGCGCGAGATAACATTGGCAGCATGATCAGCGGCAATAAAAAAAAAGGCAGGCCGCTGAGCAATACCGGCCAGGTCACTCCGCCAAGACTGCCCATGCTCCAAAAAGTCAGGGATCGTAATTGCTCGTCATTGGCAAGGTAAACCAGTAGGCCGGTTACCGAGCCTGACAAGGCATTGATCGCAATACCTGCCAGTAGTAAGGTAGCGATGTTGACGGTGCCATTGACTGTGGCTAACCGGTAAACCAGTAAGGTGACGGCAAAGCCGCCTGAAAATGCAGCTAAAGGTAAGAGTGTTGAGCCTAACCAGCCAGTCAGAGCCGGTAAAAATAGCGGACCTAATACGATGACTGAAACAGCTGCCAGGGCGGCGCCACTTGAAATGCCGATCAAGCCGGGATCTGCGAGTGGATTGCGAAACAATCCCTGCATGGCAGCGCCGGAAACGGCCAAAGTGCCTCCGACCAGCAAGCCCAGAACCAGCCTAGGCGAACGAATCGTAGTTAATACGGCATGTTGCTCAGGCGTAAAATTCCAGGGCAAATCAATTCCGGCGGTATGACCCAGGATGGCAATGATTTGTAAGGGTTCGATGGTTACTGCCCCGGTTCCCAGCGACAACAGGCAGGTGATGATCAATAAACCGGTCAATAAACCTAATGCATAATGCTTTTCAGATCGCTGGATAGCCGTTTGAGAGTTCTTAGGATTTACTGATGCTATGCGGCCTACGCTCATAAAGCAGATTTTGAAACTGAAAAACTTTGGATTTGGCGGCTTAAATCCAAGGCAGCTTGGCCGGTTCTAGGGCCGAAACCCAGTAAAAAAAGTGTATCCATGATGATAACCCGGCCTTTATGCCCGGCGGGTGTTAGCTTAATGCCGGGTATATCTAATAGTTTTTCCAGGCCGCCGACGGAATTGAGGGTTAAATCGGTACATAAAATGATGTCAGGTGCAGCCGATATCAGCGCTTCAGTGCTTACCGGTTTGTAGCTGGAAAAGCCGTTCATCGCATTGCTGCCACCGGCCAACTGAATCATGGCATCGGCAGGCGTATCGCTGCCGGCCGCCAACAGGTTGCCTTGTGACACGGTCAATAAAAAAAGAATACGTGGACGCTGGCCTGATTGTCCGCGTGTTTTTTCCAGTGTGTCGAAGTCCGCGCTTAGCCGGGCAAGCAAGGGTTCGGTTTGATTCTGCTTATCTACAAGCGCCGCGATATGTCTGATTTTTTTAATGAGACCTTCTTTTGTATAGTCTTCCTGAATCGTTTTAACGGGTATACCGGCTGCGCTGATTTGCTTTAATACGGCTGGTGGGCCTGCCGCAGTAGAGATTAGCAGCAAGTCAGGTGCCAGGGATAAAATGCCTTCAGCCGACAGATTGCGCTGATAGCCCACGCTGGGCAATTTTTTAGCAGCTTCCGGAAAAGAGCTGGTAGTGTCTGTACCTACCAATTGCTGATCAGCGCCCAAGGCATAAAGAATTTCGGTAATTCCGCCACCTGCCGAGATGATTCGGTGGGCACTGATACGTTCATTTTCTCCGGTTGCCTGAGGCAATTCAGTTGCTTGCGCTGGTAAGTGCGAACTCAAAATGAGCGTTGCCGATAACGGCAAAACGCTACGTCTAATTAATAGGAATAATCGTCGATAGCCTTTCATCGTGATCAATTTGACTGGTTTGAGGAACGGTTTGTTGCGGGTTTATGACCTTTGTCATTGATAGGGCGAAGCTGATCCATCGCGTCGCCTTCGATAGTGAAGGCACGCGCAAAGCCCTGGACAAAATTTCCTTTTTGAGGCGTAAGACGGAACAAATGAAAATCCTGTAACTGTTTCAGGAAATTGATGAACTCACCAAATTTGGCTTCAAATAGCGACATGATGTCTTCAAAAGCTTGGCTGTCTCTTGCCACTTCCAGGGCAGTGCATTGGTAGGTTACTCGTTGCCGTGCAAACAAATTACCGGCTTTGTCTTCATCTTCAATAAACAGCACGCCCGCTAGCCCGCTATGGTCCATATTGCGTGTATGTGCAGCGAGTTCGCTGACGTAGACATAAAAACTGCCTTCATGCTTTACATAAGCGGCATAACTGGCTTCCGGGAAGCCTGCCGGGCTGACGGTAGCCATTAATAGACTGTTGAACCGCTCCGGCAGTTGTTGGTAAGTCTCGAGCACTTGGTTCATGTCAATCGTATTGTTTGTCATCTGGTTATCCTGGTTACTCAAAATGGGCTGAATCGTCTATCTCATATCATTAAAATCCGCTTAACTTGAGCGGGGTCATCCGCTAACCTCCCCGCTAATCAAGACCTCCCATAGGTTCATGCTGCTTGTATCTTGGTCGGCGTTTAGTAATATCAAAGCGATGATCTGATGATTGGCATCGACGATCTCAAGCGTCTTCAACTCCTGCTTTCCATCGATGCTTTGAGTATTCACTCTGAAGCCGGACAGGGCTTCTGTGTTTAGATGAAGGCTAAAATACTCGTCCAGAATATTAAACCAAGGTCCTGTGATACGGATATTATGGATGGGACCTTGATAAACCTGAATGCATCCGTAATTTCTAACGCAGATGCCGATGCTTAAACCCTGTGATGCTATTTTGTTTAAAAGAGGTTGAAATAAATCGGGTGCCAGGAATTCGAGGTTTGATGTGTCTGTTTCAACTAGATCTGACACAATGCCCATTGCGATCAAGCCGGCATAAAAATCTTCGGTATCGCAAAGAAGATGCGTTGACTGGGTTATTCTTCCTGTGTTGAAAGTGGCGATGTTAAACCGGCTAAAGCGAGGCGGCGAATCAATTGTTTGATGCTGGGATTGATCGGCGGATGTCAGTTGCTTGACCAGTGCATGGTAAATGCTTAAATCACTGTCCTCAGTCATATAAATTTTATGAATCGCCAAACCGTTAGCAGCAAAAAATTGCAGGCTGAAACGAGTTTCGTTGAGAGACGGTTCCATCACGCCAAATGCGACATGAATCACTTGGGTCAATAACTGCAAATTAACGGCGTCGCTCTTTACTCGGCAGCTTTCATCTGAATGATGAATTACCGTATAAAGTCCGGTTGTTTCATGCACGGCAAAGTCATTTCTGGTCAACGCCATTACGGGGCCTATGGCCGGTAATGCCTTAAATATCTCCGGCCAATCCAGGTTAAGCCGCGTCACCGTGCTGCCGCATCCAGTCGCAAGCAGTTCCGCTTCGCTTACATTCAGGGTTGCTGCAGCTTCCCTGATGCGAAGGCGCGGCATGGCAAGACGCAGTTCAGACCATTCTTGTTTGAGTGCCTGTGGTGAATAGGGGTCTGTGTAGATGGGATTCAAATTCATGAGTGTGATCTCTGATCAGTAAAAATGCAGTTGTGTAAACACATAATCCGGACGCACTGTTTTGAATCCGGATCCAGCGGGTATAAATCTGCGGCGCATAGGTGATGATTTGCCAATAACTGCTGAATCTTTTCAGGTCTGATAGCCACCTGTATCCGTTTTTCATCCCAAAGGGAGGGTGTGTTTGTCTTTTGTTCTCGTATCCATTTAAGCGTTAGGTATGGCTGCCAAAGCTTGGAAAGTCTAAGGATGATGCTACTGCCAGTTGCCTTTAATAAATCAGGACCGCCCATTTTGGGGCCGGACGATGATTTTCTTATTGACTGAACCGGTTGCGTAACATTGGAAAATAATTGGAAATCAGCTTTAAACATGATGGTTACCCTACAAAGCTAAAAGTCTATCGCCGTCCTGATGAATCAGGAACGATTTGAATTTATACTAATGCGAATCATTTCTATTTGCAAGAGAAAGAATAACAATTTGATCCTGTTTTTTGCGTATCTGAAAAGCAGCAAGTGTTCTGATGGTCGATAAAGTTATCAAAATTTTTGCAGACACATCCCTGCCAGTTACGGATAATGGCTTATGAATACTATTAATCCTACTCTCTCTTCCTCGTCCTCAGTTAGCGCTGCAGGCCGCTCTTTTAATGAATTACCACTGCCGGAAGCTATGCTGGCGACGCTGCAGCAGCTTGAATACCTGAGCATGACACCGATTCAGGCCGCCAGTTTACCTATTACACTGGCGGGTCACGATTTGATTGCTCAAGCCAAGACGGGTAGTGGCAAGACAGCGGCATTTGCATTGACGCTATTGAACAACCTGAACCCGCGCCGCTTTGCAGTGCAAGCAATGGTATTGTGCCCGACACGAGAACTGGCCGATCAGGTCACTCAGGAAATCCGCCGTTTAGCCCGATCTGCGGACAACATCAAAATACTGTCTTTGTGCGGTGGAACAACAATGCGGCCGCAGATGACGAGTCTGGAGCACGGGGCGCACATCGTTGTAGGAACTCCGGGTCGGATCATGGATCATCTGCAGCGGGCCAGCCTGAATCTGGAAGCACTTAATACGCTGGTGCTCGATGAAGCCGATCGTATGCTCGATATGGGTTTTTACGACGATATTGCTTATGTAGCCAAGCGTTGTCCTACCGGACGTCAGACCTTGTTATTCTCGGCGACTTATCCCGAAGGAATTGACCGGCTGGCAAAACAATTCCAGCGGAATCCTCAGGAAGTGAAACTGTTGGAACAGCATGAGGACAGCAAAATTCGCCAGCGTTTTTACGAGATCAAAAACGAGGAGCGGCTGCAAGCTGTTGGCATTTTGCTGAGGCATTATCGCCCGGTCAGCACGCTGGCTTTCTGTAACACCAAACAACAATGCCGTGACTTGCTGGATGTATTGCATAAACAGGGCTTTCATGCGCTGACTTTAAACGGCGATCTTGAACAACGCGAGCGAGATCAGGTGCTGATCCAGTTTGCCAATCGCAGTTGTTCGGTGCTGGTGGCGACTGATGTTGCTGCGCGCGGCCTGGATATTAACCAACTTGAAGCGGTCATCAATGTCGATGTGACGCCTGATCCTGAAATTCATATCCATCGTATTGGCCGCACCGGCCGTGCCGAAGAAAATGGCTGGGCATTGAGCCTGTGCAGTCCTTCAGAATGGCACCGGGTTAACGCAATCGCAAAAATTACCCACAGCGAGCCGGAGTGGCACAGTCTTGCCTCATTGGAAAGCGGGGGAGACAGCCCGCTGTTGCCGCCCATGGTAACGCTGTTGATTTTGGGTGGACGCAAAGAAAAAATTCGTCCAGGCGATGTGCTGGGCGCGCTTACCGGTGAAGCCGGATTCACCCGCGAGCAAGTCGGTAAAATCACAATCACCGATCAAACCACGTTTGTGGCTGTTGACCGCGATATTGCCCGGGAAGCAGTTCGCAAGCTGTCCGCAGGTAAGATCAAGGGCAAAAAAGTAAAAGTCCGGATATTGAAAGACTAGGATAATGCCATCGTAATGAATCGATAGGCACGATTGTAAGATCGGGCTATGCCCGCTATCTAAGCGGGTTCAATCGCGGGCATGGCCCGCTCCTAAAATAAGCTTAAATTAACGGAATTGGTGTTGACCCCATCTCAAGTTGTCCCGTTCTAAAAGCAAAGCCGCTAAAATAAAACTTGTTTTGTTTCGGTAGGAGATGTTTATGAGTCAGCGCCTGAGAGCTTCCAATAAAGAAATACTGGGCTGGGCGATGTTCGATTTCGCTAACCAGGCCTATACCCTATTGATCGTCACGGTTGTATTTGGTGATCTGTTCACCCGCGTTATCGTCGGCGATGCGCCTGACTATCGCCTCGGTAATTTTCTTTGGAGCCTATCACTGGCGTTAGGTTATTTGGGGGTGGTCATTCTTTCGCCGATTGCCGGTGCCGTGATGGATTACACGGCCAGCAAAAAACGCTTTTTATTCGCCAGCTATCTGCTGACCGTGATCAGTACCGCAGCGCTCTATTTTGTGGCTCCGGGGTATGCCTGGCTGGGTGTGTTGCTGTTGATCGTTTCCAATTTTGCCTATTCGATAGGTGAAGCTTTTATTGCCGCTTTTTTGCCCGATCTCGGGCCTCCCGAGGATCTGGGGAAGATTTCCGGATTCGGCTGGGCGCTTGGTTATATAGGCGGTATGGTCTCGGCTGTTTTCGTCTTATTGGTTCTGGGCGAGGTGAGTGCTGAAAATTTTGAGAGCATTCGCTGGGTTGGGCCTTGGGCTGCATTTTTCGTGTTTGTTACGGCCATCCCTACTTTTTTGTGGGTCAGAGAACGTGGTGTGTCCAGACCTTTGCCGCCTGGAACCGGCTATTTTAGGCTAGGCATCAGCCGAGTGCGTTCCACGATTGCGCATATCAAAGATCGCCGCGATCTGGGGGTGTTGCTGGTATCGATTTTTTTCTCGATGTGTGGCATCTACATTATCATCACTTATGCCTTTATCTATGGTGCGCAGATTATCGGCTGGGACGAGCAGGTCAGAACCTGGATGTTTATAATCGTACAGATTACCGCAGCACTGGGCGCGGTTGCCTTCGGTTTTGTTCAGGACCGGCTAGGAGCGATGTTTACCTACCGTTTGACATTGGTATTATGGATGCTGGCCATCGCGCTGATTTATTTGACCCCTGCGATAAGCGAAGTCCTGCGAGCACGCTTTGGCGTGGATTGGCAGGCGCAGTATGTCTTTTTGTTGGTAGGCAGTTTGGCGGGTTTATGCCTCGGTTCCTGTCAGTCATCCACTCGAACGCTGGTAGGACTTTTTTCGCCGTTGTCCCGTTCAGCCGAGTATTTCGGTTTTTGGGGCTTGTCGATGAAGCTGGCCGGTATGACCGGTTTATTGGGTCTTGGATTACTGCAGGTACTGGTCGGTCTGAAAAGCGCTATTTTATTCTGTATCGTCTTGTTCGGCGCGGCGCTCTTGTTCAGCCGTCATGTCAATGAGTCAAGGGGTCGTGCCTTGGCCGAGCAAGCGGATGACGGTTAATAGGATATTGAGTTTCTCAATGACTCTTTTTGCTATGAAAGTGGGCGATTCTAAGGGGGTGCGGTTGCACGTCAAGCCTTCAGACCGATAGAATCAAACGCTCTCCTGCCAGCGTCTGAAGAGTAAAGCCGACAATGCAGCAGTTTGTAATAGTGCACAAACCAGAGCGCCACCTGCCGAATCCGCCCACAGCGGAAAAAACAGCGCGGCCAGCCAATTTTGGCCGGCCAGAGTAAACATACCCGGCAGGATGCCATACAACAAAACACCCCATAGCAGCGTCAGGCTTAAGGCGCGTTGCGGATTTTTGCCGTAGCTGAAAAACAGGTACAAAGCCAGATCGCGTAATAACAACAATAAAACCGGCAGCGGATAAAAATGAAAGCTGCTGCCCAAATTACGCATAGGATGTTCAGACACGCTGAGCAGCAGTGCGAAAGGGGTAGCCAGTAGTAAACTGACACACCAGATCGGCAATTCTTCTGCACTGCGTCGCCAATTATGTTGCTGCAGGTAAGTCAACAACCGTTTAATTCGAATGGCTTCGTTACGTTCGATCACAACACCGATATAGCTGAGTGAGATGCATACCATAAAAGCCATCAGAGAAAACGGGTATGAAGTGCCGGGCAGGAAGCCACCCAAATAGACGATCAAAAATACCGCAAATGCCAGCCAGTACCAGGGAATTGTCCGTATTCCCAATTCTTGTGACATCAACCGGTAGTTACCGATGCTGCACCAGAATAATGCCAATAATAGACTGATGAGTTCAAAATCCTGTTGAATGACGCGCAGGTGATACCAGGTTACCGCTGTCGTTTGCTGAAAATAAGCAAAACTGGCGAAGCGGTTCCATGGCGCGATGATGAACACGCCCAATAAAACGATTAATAGCGTTGAACCGGTCTTGGTGTGTCCCTGACGAACACTGATCTGACCCAATAAAAGGCTGAGTCCTTGTACCAGCAGAGCGCCTCCGGTTGCATAAAAACAAGGCCAAAACAGGGGTTGTCCCGGATCACTGGCAATCAGATAAACCAGCAGGCAAATCAATCCGGCATACCAGACCATGATCGTGCTGCCTAGCCATTTTCCCCAGGCCATCTGCCAAGGGCTTAATGCCGATAAACGCTGAGTATCCCATGTGCGGTCGCGGTATTCCTCTACCACGCTATCCATCGTTTGCCGGGCGCCCCATAGCAGCGTGATGATCAGAAACAAAGTCATAGCAGCTTGCGTGCTAGCGCTTGCCAACCGGTGGTTATCCGCAAAATAGCTGAGCGTGAAAACAGCTCCGAGAATCAACGGAATGCCGATCAATCGCGCTTGTGAGCATTCCAGATAAAGCTGCCGCTGAAATTCAGGATTGATATTCATGGCTGTTGTTTAATGGTTTCCAAATAAGCGTCCTGCAGATTTCCGGGGGCGAGAGCGAATTCGCATACCGGCAAATCCAGCGCCAGTAACTGTTTCAAGATACGGTGCTGCTGCATGGCGTCACCGTCGATTGTCAGCCAGACCCGTTGATCGGTTTCAATTTTTAACAAACTGATTCCGGTTAACTGATTCAGGATTTCCTTGAGATTGTAGATAGGTGTTGCCAGTGACAATTTGTAGGGCGTGCTGGCGATATTGCGGTTTTTTATTGCGACCTGCTCGACAATCCGTCCCTGACGCAGTACCAGCATGTCACTGCAATAGGCTTCCAGTTCAGCGAGGATGTGCGAGGAAACGAGTAGCGTCATGCCTTGTCGTTGTAAATCCAGAAAGAGTTCGGCAAGCTCATGGCGCGCTTCCGGATCCAGTCCGGACGCGGGTTCATCAAGCAGGACAACCTGCGGTTGGTGGATGATGGCCTGGGCGATGGCGACGCGTTGACGCAGTCCCCGCGATAATTCGCCGGGGCGCATCTCCAGCCGCTCAAGAATATGAAGGCGCTTGCAAACACCGGCAATCGCTGCATCGCAATCCTGTTCGTCTATCCCTTGAGCGCGGGCGACATAATGCAGGCACTGCCGGACAGTCAGTCGTTGATACAGGCCGAAAAAGTCGGATAAATAACCGATGATGCGGTGGCAATCGCGCGGCTGTTCCAGCACATCGATGCCATCGATTCTGATCGCTCCGCTGACCGGCTGATCCAGCGCTGCCATACAGCGCAACAGTGTGGTTTTCCCGGCGCCGTTGGGCCCGGTCAATGCGGTTATGCTGCCGCGATCTATACGAAAAGAAACATCATCCAATGCCCGCAGGCCCGGATATTCAAAAATCAGGTGGTCGACAGCAATCATCGTAAGCAGTGTTTAGTTGGCAGATGCAGTTTGGCTGAGCCACTTAATGAGTTCGGTTTTGGCTTGGCGTGTCAGTGTGACAAAACTTTTTATTGCGCCCTGGGCATCCGCGGATTCATTGATTTCTTCCAGACGAAAAAAACGGGTACTGATGGATTTTTTGTCTTTACCGAATAATTCAACCGAGAAGCTGAACAGGCTTTTTGCTGAATGAGCGCTGTCGAATTGCTGTTCAAAGTCGATCACGTTTAAGCGTAATTGGGTGTCCGGAGGCAGCGGTAAGGATGCAAAATATCGCCTTAATAACTGGGTGGGTGGAGCGACCCAACGATCCAGGGAATAGGCTTTTACCAGCGTGGGCGCTTTGTACACTTGGCGATAGCGCAGCCGGTTATCATTCAGCCACTCAGGTGCGGAGATGATCAGGCTGCTGTCTGAATTGAGTTCGTCATGAGGCGTTATTTCAGTTAAAGGTCCCAGATCATGTTGCGCAGTGCTTAAGGGTTTGTTAAACGCGTTGCAACCCGTCATCAAGGCACTGAGCAGTATTGCGCTTGTAATTATTGATATTTGTGTCATGGTGTCTCCTGATAACCTGGTTCGCCCGGTCCCGGATCTTCACGCGGCGGCCCCAGAATAAACGCCTGGGGATTGTCTTCCACCTGCGATGTGAGGCGTTTGACATGCTGCAGGGTTGAGTGCAGTTCAGTAATAATGTCATTGAACTTGGGCAGGGTGGTGTCAACCAGTATTTCAGCGGCTTTATCGCCGCCTTTTATCAATCCGTCGGCCTTTTGACTGAGTGTTTTGATGCCGGTTGCAGCGCCCCGGACGTCATGAGTCATACGGTCAATATTTTTGAACGTGTTTTGAGCGTTATTCTTTACGTCCGGCATATCCGTCAATAAGTCGCTCAATTGGTCTTCGAGGCCGATCAATTTATGGCTGGCGATATTCAGATTCTTAAGAATAGCTACACTTTCCGCTTCGTTTTCTTCACTTAAAAAATGATCGATTCGCGTCATCAATTTTTCGGCTTTGTACAGGATATCCTGGCCTGAGTCCATGAGCCGATCGGCCAATGAAGGCAGAAGAGGGATAAAGTCGCGTGAGCTCAAACCTCCCGGGGGTAACAGTTCTTTGTTGCTGCCCGCGTCCTGCAGGTCAATTTGAGTCAGTCCGGTAACGCCTTTCAATCTCAGTGTGGCATAGAGTCCGCGGGTGAAATTAAGGCCTTTCTCAACCTCAATAGGGATGAGTATGGTCAAGGGATCTTCGGTATCAAAATAGACGCGCCTAACCTTGCCCACAGCAATGCCCCGGTAAAACACGGTTGATTCCGGATTCAGGCCGGAAACGGAGCCGCGCGTAGAGATCACATAAAGCTCACGTTCTTTTTCAAAATTGCCGAGCCAGTAAATAATTGCAGCGGTTCCGGTCAGCAAGATCAATAAAAAAAGACCGGTTATAAACGCGTGTGTATTTCTACCCAAGTTTTACCTCATGGATGCATAAATATTTTTTCGGCATTTTTGTTCTGGAAAAACTGCCGGGCAAAGGAATGGTCGCAGTTTAGCACAGCGCTTACCGGGCCATAGGCGATAAGTTGTTGGTCCGCCAGAACGGCTACTTTTGTACACAAGTCGTTCAATACATTCAAGTCGTGAGTAACCATGACGACAGTGAAATTCAGTTCATGATGCAGCGCATCAAGCAAATCGACAAAACCCTGGCTTGCGATGGGATCAAGTCCCGAAGTGGGTTCATCCAGGAGCAGCAATTTGGGTTCAAGGATCAGCGCCCGGGCCAGGGCAACCCGCTTGATCATCCCGCCTGACAGTTCTGCGGGCATCAGCCAGGCATCCTGCGGTTCAAGGCCGACCATAGTCAGCTTTAAATTGACCAGATGTTCGATGAGTGAAGGATTGTTGAGCTTAAGTTCCCGCAGTGGAAAAGCGATGTTCTCAAACACGTCAAGAGAACTGAACAGGGCGCCCTTTTGAAATAAAACCCCGCATTGGTTTTTAAGTTGTCCTGAAGCATGCGGCTGCCGGTAGTTGATATCATGGCCCAGTATTGACAAGCGCCCTTTGCTGGGGGCTTGCAGGCCTATCATTTCCCGCAGCAACGTCGTTTTTCCGCAACCGGATGCGCCCACCAGTCCTAAAATCTGGCCTTTTTCCAGCGTGAAACTGATGTCGCGATGGATGACTTTTTTGCCAAATTGTGTCCACACGTTTTCAACAGTGATGGCGGGTACGGCTTTCATGGCATGCCTACTTTCATAAAGAGAACGGCAAAGACCGCATCCATCATGATGACGATAGTAATGGCCGCGACGACGGAGTTCGTCGTTTCGTTGCCCAAGCTCTCAGTATTGGGTTTGATCATAAAGCCGAAATGGCAGGCGACCAGCGCAATCAGCACACCAAACACGGAGGCTTTTAACAGGCCGATGAAAATATTCACCAGTGGAACTGAATTTGGCAGTCTCACAAAAAATTGCTGCATGCTGATATCCAGTTGATGGTTGGCCGATAACATGCCGCCGAGTAATGCGGCAGTATCGGTCCATATCGTCAGCAAAGGCAGTGTAATTAACAAGGCGATCACTTTGGGAAAAATCAGCCGCAAAGAATGGGAAATGCCCATTGCGGAAAGCGCATCCAGTTCCTCGGTTACACGCATGATGCCTATTTGCGCCGTCATGGCTGAACCGGAGCGGCCGGCAACGAGAATAGCCGCGAGCAACGGGCCCAGTTCCCTCAAGATACTCAAGCCCAGGATATCGATAATATAGATTTCTGCTCCGAAGGCTTGTAATTGCAGGGCGGATAAATAACTTAAAACAACACCGATTAAAAAACCAACCAATGCCGTAATTCCTAAAGCGCGAACCCCGGCATCAAAAATTGTCATAGAAATTTCTGCCCAGGGTATTTCGCCCGGTTTTCTGAGCAAATACAAAAAATCCAGAATCAGCTGACCGATCAGGATGATGCCATCGTTTATCTGCCTGAGTGCGCCTCTTATTTGCTCACTCACTGTGATTAATTGGTGGATCAGGTCTTTTTTCGTTTTTATTCGTTGAATAGGAGGGCATTCCTGCCAGCGCTTGAAGAGATTCTGATGATCCGGTTTGAGTTGGATATCTTCGGGCATCGTCTTGTCCCAAGCCTGCCAAATGACAAAAGCACCCGCGCTGTCCAGTGTTTCTATTTCTTCCAGCTGCCAATGTGGCGTTGGTAGTCCCTGGCAAGCCTTTAACTCTTTGGCAAGGAAGGGATGATCTTTCAGGCTAAGTAATGTCCAGGTTCCGCGCAAACGGATGATACGGGCATTTTTTTGTTGTGTGATTTCAATACGTGGCCTGGATTCGTTCTCAGCCATTGAGCTTAACCTTATCTTAAAACGTTCATTCTAACGCTAAGTCATGCCGATAGACGATTATTTGCATCGTTCGAACTTCAGATTGAGTTTAATTATCAGAGATGGGCTTTCAGGCTCATTCCCTCAGGAATTTGAATTAGAAGAGCCGATCACATGAGAAATATTAACGCCCTTAAATTAAAAATTGACAACACTGATAATAAGCCTACAATGCAATCCAGCTAGAAAATGTACTTTACCTTTGTTTACCGCTCGATGCCTCGTCTGTAGTCCTTCGTCCTGTTCTCCATCAGTAATTTCCAAATTTACCAGCGCTACCGCCTTATTAAGGCTTTATATTTATTTTTTCTTAGGACTTATTATGTCTACAATGACTACCGGCACCGTCAAATGGTTTAACTCTGATAAAGGCTTTGGCTTTATCGAACAGAAGCAAGGCCCTGACGTTTTCGTACATTTTAAAAATATCTTGGATACCAGCGGTTACAGATCGTTGAATGAAGGTCAAGCTGTAAAATTCAAGCTTGGCATGGGCGTAAAAGGCCCACAAGCTGAAGAAGTCAGCGTTATCTAAGTTATAAAAGTTTCTGAGGTTCAGAAAAAGCGACTAATCATTTAAGTTAGTTACTCTCTGCCCAGTACAATAAACCGGCACTGTTTTTACAGACTGCCGGTTTTTTTATGCCTTTAAGTTTTTGAAGCGGCAGGGGTTGCCGCCGCCAAGCTGATGCCGTTTTTGCATCAGTGTTTTGCTGCTTTAAACTTAACCTCAAGGCTAAAAAAGCTTATCCTAACGCTGCTTTAATACACCGATTGTGGTTTTACATTTCCTGATTATAAAGATCAATCAGCTCAGTCAAAACTTGTCATTTCGGCAATCCCCAGGCATTCCCGGGCCTGGGCAGGCTCTGCCGGAAAGACATTGTTGCTGAAGTATCTTTATAATCAGGTTTCATTTTACCGACTGCCTCATCAGGGGCTATGAAACTTCATTTGAAAGGCAAGCTCATGGCAACACAAAATCAAGACTCATCCAACATCAGCCTGTATAGCCGATGGCTAAACTGGCTTGATCGTAATGTTTATGATCTGGGCAGACAGATGCGAATAAGCTATGTTCCGCCTTTGATGGTTTATTTGGCCGCCGGTATTTCGGGATTAACAGGCATAGTCGGGACTTTTTTTGTAAAAGACTACCTGGGTTTGTCGGCCGAGTTTCTGGCGACCCTCAGTTTCTGGGTGATGTTGCCATGGACGCTGAAAATGCCAATGGGGCATCTGGTCGATAGATATTGGCGCCATAAGGGGGCGTTTATTTATGTTGGCGCCGGCCTGATCGCCGCCAGTCTTGTCATCATGGCAGGTCTGCTGGGTGATAGGGCTTACATGACAAGGATCATGCCCGCTGAAACCTGGTATGTATTGGCGACATTGTTGGCGCCAATCGGCTATGTCATTCAGGATACGGTGGCGGATGCCATGACGGTTGAAGCGGTTCCCCGAGTGGATGATCAAGGTCAGCCTATTTCTGAGTTGCAGATAATGCTGGGGCATACGACCATGCAGACTTTGGGGCGTGTGGCCATTATAGGCGGCAGTTTATTGGTAGCGGGCGCTAATGTAATTGCTTTTAATGGTGTTGAGTTGTTGAGCGAAGCCGAGAAAACAGCGGTATATCTGTCGGTATACCATTGGGCATTGCTGATTCCGGTTGTATCGGTGTTGGGTGTTATTCTGGCGACCTATCTTCGGTCTCAACAGGAATGGCGATTGGCTGCTCAGGGGTTTGAGCAAGATCATATCGAGCGGTTATTAGGTCGTGATGATCAGGAGCCTGCCTCGATGAACCCCTGGATATTGGGCGGCAGCTTGATATTTGTTCTGTTTGCCTTGGTGATGGGGCTCAGCAATATCCCCTACAAAGAAGAGATCGTCTTTGCGGGTTCACTGGCTATCGTATTATTTTTGATCAAATATTTGACATTGGATCTGGACGATCACGCGCGAAAAACCCTTTACGGTACCGCATTGGTGATTTTTGTTTTCCGCGCCGTTCCAACGACAGGAGCCGGAGAAACCTGGTGGATGATTGATGTGCTGGCATTCGATCAACAGTTTCTGGCGCAACTGTCGTTATTGACCAGTTCGCTGACGTTGCTAGGCATGTTTTTATTCAGACGGTTTATGGCCGAGCGGCCCATTACGCATATCATTGCCGTATTAACCTTGGCGGGTACAGTACTTTTTCTGCCAAATATTGGTTTGTATTACGGATTACACGAATGGACTGCTGCGCATACCGGCGGTGTTGTCGATGCTAGATTCATTGCCTTATTTGATTCGGCGCTGGAGTCGCCGCTAGGGCAAGTGTCAATGATTCCGATGTTGGCCTGGATTGCCAGTTCAGCACCTGAAAAATCAAAAGCAACTTATTTTGCAGTCATGGCGGCGTTTGTTAATCTTGCGTTATCGCTGTCTCAACTCATCACCAAACTGCTCAATAAAATCTTCATCATTACCCGTGAAATTAAAGAGACAACGACCGGCGCAATAGAAGTTCCGGCCGATTACAGTCAGTTAGGTGAGCTATTATTTACAGTCATGTGTTTAGGGTTGGCCATGCCTTTATTGGCCATCTATGTCACCCGGCGTTATTTTCTAAATGAAAAATACGCACCGATGAAAGACGGAAAATGAGCAATTAAACTCGACCTGATTGACATAAGCTCGGCTGCTGAATTAGAGTTCTGCAATCGTGCATTATCGATAAACCATAACAATAAATGAGAGAGGAGTAAGCAGCATGGCATCGCCCTTAATTCAATTGGCATTGGATTCATTGGATTTCGATCAAACCATCAATCTGGCTGAGCAAGCCGCGCCTTATGTTGATATTTTTGAGATCGGAACACCGTGTATCAAATTCAACGGTATAGAAATAGTCAAAGCCCTAAAAGCAAAATTTCCAAATAAGTTGCTTCTTGTAGACCTCAAAACGATGGATGCCGGTGAGTACGAAGCAACCCCTTTTTATGCGGCTGGAGCCGATATTTGTACAGTGCTGGGTGTCTCGGGCATGGCTACAATTGGCGGCGTGATTAAGGCTGCAAAAGCGCATCATGCTGAAGTACAGGTTGATTTGATCAACGTACCCAACAAAGTTGAATGTGCACGTCAAGCCGCTGAATTGGGTGCGCAGATTATAGGTGTTCATACCGGGTTGGATGCACAAGCTGCGGGCCAAACGCCTTTTGCCGATCTGCAGGATATTGCCCGCCTGGGTTTGAATGTAAGGATTTCGGTCGCGGGCGGGATAAATCAGTCAACGGCAAAACAGGTAGCCGATGCCGGTGCGGATATCATCGTTGTGGGTGCGGCAATCTACGGTGCGGCATCTCCGGCATCTGCTGCACGCCTGATTCGCTTGAATGCAGACGGCAAAGCGACGCATCGGCATTTTGTGCTGGATAAAATTGCCTCTGTTTTGGCGACGACACAAGATGCCTATAACGAACAACTGACCGACATGCTCGACAACGCAAGACGCATTTTTATTTCAGGTGCGGGCCGCTCCGGACTGGTTTGCCGCTTCTTCGCTATGCGTCTGGTTCATAGCGGCTATGATGTCAGCGTGGTCGGTGAAGTGGTAACGCCCAGTATTCGTCCGGGCGATTTGTTGATTGTCATTTCAGGTTCGGGCGAAACCGAACAATTGATTGCCTTTACCAAGAAAGCCAAAGAAGTGGGTGCTGATATTGCGCTGATTTCAGCCAAGGATGATTCAACCATTGGGGATCTGGCGACAGCGGTTTTCCAAATCGGTCAGGCCGATCAATACAAAAAGGTGGTCGGAATGCCGATGGGTACAGTCTTCGAGCTGTCCACCCTGTGGTTCCTGGAAGCGTTAATTTCGCATATCATCCATGAGAAAGGCATTCCTGAAGAAATCATGAGATCAAGACACGCTAATCTTGAATAATGGTTTGAAGCGGCAAAACCCTCCTGAATCAGGAGAGTTGTATGCCAAAGGTGCTGTTTGCGTTAAAGGTAGGCGTCACCCCGGCACGGATTGCCGAGGTCAAGAAGCCATGGATGGCGATTGACTTTCCCATCCTTGAGACCTCGATTCACGGTCTAACGGCTCCGGCGTCAATGCCGAGGCCATTCCTTCTTCTTATAATTGGCTATTCACTTCTTGCGGATAGATCAATCGCAGCACCGAAGCCAATTTCAAAAATAAACTATCCACACAGTGGGTTCTATTGCTCCTGTCCGATCGAAAATGTGTTGGCTTGCAACTGGAATCGAATCCAAGGAGAATGAACTGATTGCGAATTTTGCTGTCCTTTGAATGAAAATAAAAAAAGCTTAAAGCAATAAAACAAAGGTGATGCACCGTATAGGCTGAGGTTGGCGTAAGCCCTCCCAACACATCAAGGCCATGGTGTTAATGGTTGGGTTGCTAAAAGCATGCACCCCAACCTACTCTGAATAATAACTGGGCAATATCCTTAACTTAACGAAAAAAGAGATTGAACAATGATAAAAAGATATACCGGCTTATTTGCTACTGTGTTAATCGGACTTTCATTAAGCTTGGGCGGCATCCAGGATGCTGAGGCAAAACGCTTCGGAGGCGGCAGCTCATTTGGCGGAAAATCGGCTTTCAGTATGCCTTATAAACGTTCTGCAGCGCAGCCTGCAAAATCCCCTTCGCAACAGCAAGCCGCCAACCAAAATCAAACAGCTAAACAACAATTGGCCAAACGTGGCGGATTAATGGGAATGCTGGGCGGTCTGGCTTTGGGAGGGTTACTTGGCGCAATGCTGTTTGGCGGTGCATTTGAAGGCATTAACTTTGTCGATATCCTGATGTTCGCAGGTATCGCCTTTTTGCTTTACAAGCTCTTTGCTGCCAAAGCGGGTTCGGCCAGAAAGCCGGCCTACAGTTACGAGCGATCCGGGTATGATGAAACAGGTTCAGACAATGTAGAAAATAATGCTCAGCCCCAGGTCGCCAATAGCTCTTCTGCTTTTAATACGGATCTGTTATTCAAAAAAGATAAATTCGCAGAAACAGCTAATCCGTCTATGAGTTATCAGCAGGATGCGGATTTTAACAACCCGATTGTTCCTGCCGGATTCAATGAAGCGGATTTTCTTGCGGGTGCTAAAAATGCCTATAAGAGTCTGCAATTAGCCTGGGATCAAAGAGACTTGGCAGAAATTCGCAGCCTGACTACCGACAAGGTATTCGGCGAGATTCAGGATCAATTGAAAGCCAGCAGCGATGAAAATCATACGGATATATTGAAATTGAATGCCGAGTTGCTTGAAGTCAGAGAGATAGGCCAGGATCTGGAAGCGGTCGTGCTTTTCGATGCGATCATGCGCGAAGACAAAGACAGTCAAGCCAATCAAGTCAAGGAAATCTGGCATTTCACCAAGACAAAGAACAGCATTCAGCCAAAATGGTACTTGGACGGTATTCAACAGTTGGAAGACTGATTCTAAAACCCGGTAAAAATGTTACCCGTTTAAAAAAGCTATGCCTCTGGGTGTCGCCCCGGCACGGAATGTCGGTATCCAGAGGCCATGGATGGTGTTGATGTGGTTTAAACTACTAACCCATCATGAAGGCTTGGCATCACCCAGGCAAATGAAAGATCGTTGTAGGGCGGATAAGGCGGCAGCCGCATCCGCCAATGCTGTAAAAGGTGGATGCGGCTGCCGCTTTAATCCACCCTACTCATCTGCAACCCAGGTTTTCAGGGTAATGCGAACATAGCCTTAATAAGGTGGAAAAGGGTATTAATTTAAAAGTCTCCCCCGAATCCTAAGTAAAGTCTTACGTGTTTGACCCTCACCCTGGCACTCGAAACGATGTACACCACGCTGAAAATTCATAACAACGCCAAAATTCTTCTGGTAGAAGACCACAAACCTCTGGCGCAGGCTGTTGGTGCTTATCTTGAGAGCGCCGGATTTATCATGGATTATGCCCATGATGGCCTGTGTGCCCTGCATTTGGCGACAACTCAGCGCTACGATGCCATTATCCTTGATATCTCTTTGCCCGGAATTGACGGATTGACGATATGCCTGCGTCTGCGTCAGGATGCGCACTTGTCAACGCCAATCCTTATGCTGACAGCCAGAGATCAATTGCAAGACAAACTGGCCGGTTTTCAGCATGGAGCAGATGATTATCTGATCAAACCATTCGATATGCCCGAACTGGAAGCGCGTATTGTGGCTTTAATCAGGCGGGAGCGGGGGGAGTTGGATGAGGCCGTCTATAAAATCCATGATTTGAGTTTTGATACGCGCACCATGCAGGTCATGCGAAACGGGCAGATGATCCATTTGTCTCCAACCTGCTTGCGTATTTTACGAATATTGATGCGCGAGTCTCCCAATCTGGTTACCCGTGAGCAATTGGAACAAGAGCTTTGGGGCGAATTGACGCCGGACAGCGATACTTTACGCAGTCATTTATACAAGCTGCGTAAAGCGATAGACAAGCCTTTTGATCTTCCTTTACTGGAAACTCAGCAAGGATTGGGCTTCAGACTGATTGCTCCTGAATAGATCCGACCTGAAAAAGTTATCAACTATTGGCCAATTGCCTTGGCTATCCTATTGCTCTTTCGGCGCTACAATCTCGCAGCCTTGTCCATGAAAAACCAGCGATTTAATAAAGGGCGTAATGGCAATAGTTAATGATGTTCTGTTTATGAATGCCTTAACATCAACCGCAACAGCCTGATCAAAATGCTTGATCCATTCTTCGGTAATTTTGAGTTGAGCTTCCATTTCACTGAGTGCAAAGGGATCAAAATCGAACTCGGTTTTATCGACAGCCTGCTTCATGGCTTTTAAAGCCATCGACTCAATCTGTTTTGCAAAACCATTGAACACTTCCGCGCCCTCTGCCTTTTTGATCCTGTCAATGTCGCCGGGTGATGCATAGGTAAGAAATACCCCTTGAACGCCTTGCCTATCATTCTTGCATGCGCCTCCATCCATCATATTGATAAGCCGCAACTCTTTTCCCTCAACCAGCACACTGGAAGGAGGCATCTCTTCGGATTGAGGAATGCTTTGCGCTTTTTCCTCCGGCACGGGTGCTGCAATTTTTGCCTCCTCGGTCGGAAGCGGTTTAACCGGTTCGGTTGAACAGGCCGATATCACTAGCGCGAAAGTTAATAACGTAAAAAGTCTGATTAATGTCATGAGCGTATCTTTTTTAAGGTAGGTGGTTATAAACAGACGATCAGTATTCCATGTAATCTGAAGTTTCCCAGTTTTTATAGGTTTGTCCAGGCTGGTTAGATAACTTAGCCATCTTAAAGCCCGATTAAGCTTTTTATAAGTTTAATTTTGTAAGATTTAGCCTACGCACATGCTTGACAATTTGTACATAGATTTGAAATCAATCTTTACCTGAAAATAAAGATCAATCAGTTTATACAAAAATCGTCATCTCGGCAGGGATTGCCGAGATCCAGATGCCATGGATGGCGAGCGCCGAACACATCCTTGTGCTCTGGATTCCGGCAATCCATGCCGGAATGACGTTGTTGCTGAAGCTCTTAATAAACAGGAAGTTTTAAGTCTGCATGGGAAAAAATTAAAACAGCTGAGATTGAGTTTTACTCATTGTCTTCCTGGACAAGCTCAAAAGTGTGCGTTGATTCAATAAATGGACCCTAACTTTATCAAATGAAACCGACTTCTGACTTTCTGCAAACCACGTCACATCAAATTCAACCGATTTTATTAAACTCTTTTCCCAGCGGATCGAGAAAAGAAAAAAATCCATTCATAAAGATCCGAGTAATTAAAGATTCAAAATAGGGCAAAACCATCGAAAGGTGGTGACGCAAAGTTTCCAGTCTAACGGAGTTACTCCTATGATAGTGGGATTGCTAAAATGGCGAAATTACAATGATTTGGCTATTTTAATTCACATTCATGGAACTCCTTCGGGCAATTAATATAGGAGAAGAGTCATGTACTCATCTAAAAGCCGAAGCAGTGACAAAAACCAAACCAAACACACTCATGTAATAAAACCAACGTTAACAGCAGCCCTCATGCTGGGTGTCTATGGCGTTTCAGGGCTTGCAGTTGTCAATGCTGCGCCCGCCTGGAAAGCCGGACAAATTTTAGTTAAACCTAAAGCCGGATTATCGGACGTTGAGTTTGATAGCATTCTGAAAAAAAACAAAGGTCAATCAAAAGGCGCTATCGGCCGTTTGGGGGTGCATATTATTAATGTCCCTGCTCAAGCGGAAGAAGCGGTGGTTAAAGCGCTATCAAGAAACCCTCATGTTGAATTTGCCGAACTGGATATGGCAGTTGCGCCCAGTGCAGTTCCTAATGATCCAAGATACAGTACAAGCTGGCATCTGCCAAAAATTCAAGCGCCCACCGCATGGGATAAAACAAAAGCGGACGGTATTATCATTGCCGTACTGGATACAGGTATTGATAGTGCGCATCCTGAATTTGCAGGAAAACTATTGCCAGGGTGGAATGCGGTCGATGGAAGTAATGACACGTCCGATATAAATGGTCATGGTACTGCTGTTGCCGGAACCGCTGCAGCGGCAAGCAACAATGCGGTAGGTGTGGCTTCAGTAGCTTGGAATGCACAGATTTTACCGGTTCGTATTTCAAACAGTACTGACAGTTATGCCTATTGGAGCGATATAGCCAAAGGATTGAATTGGGCTGCCAATCAAGGTGCAGATGTTGCCAATATTAGTTATATGGTTACAAACAGCTCAACGGTAACCACGGCAGCTCAATACATGCGCAGCAAGGGAGGATTGGTTGTAGTTGCGGCTGGTAATGATGGTGTCGATCCTGGGTTTGCAAACAATACACAGATGATCACTGTTTCAGCAACGACCAGTACCGATGCAAAAGCATCGTGGTCTAATTTCGGTGCATTAATCGATGTTGCCGCGCCGGGCGCTTCCATCCAAACCACTACGCGAGGAGGGGGGTATGCTAATTGGAATGGTACTTCTTTTGCCGCGCCGGTAACTGCAGGCGTTGTAGCTTTGATAATGGGAGCTAATCCAATGCTGACAGTTGATGAAGTTGAAAATGTATTAAAAACATCATCTGACAAAATTGCGGGAGACATACATCCTTACTATGGACACGGTCGGGTTAACGCGGCGACTGCTGTTTCGATGGCTACGAGTATCGTCAAGTTGGAAACAGATACACAAGCACCCAGTGTCAATATTTTCTCTCCTGTTGGAGGAAGTTCTGTGAGTGGTCTGGTTCTAGCAGAGGTTAATGCGACTGATAATGTCGGAGTATCGGAAGTGTCTTTGTATGCTAACGGATTGTTGGTGGGTACTGATGGCACAGCACCTTATCAGTTTTCCTGGGATTCAAAGCAAGTGGCTGATGGCAATGTAACACTAACTGCAGTGGCTTTTGATGCAATCGGTAATCAAGGTAGTTCGGCTAAAGTCCTGGTTACTGTTAAAAACAATGTGGTTGTTGATCAGCAAGCCCCTACAGTAACTATCTTAAATCCAGCGAACGGTAGCAAGATAGGTAAGGTCGTAGCGATCAGTGTTGTAGCAAAAGATGATGTCAGTGTTGCAAATGTAAAGCTTTATGTGGATGGTAAGTTAGTCAGCTCAGTCAATGGCAGCTCGTTGTCCTACAGCTGGAATGCTAATAAAGCCAAGGTTGGCGCTCATACCATAGACGCAATAGCTACTGATTCTTCAAACAAAACCGCCAAGCAAACAATAACTGTTTATAAATAATAGAAATTTCAAGCAAAAAAACGCCGGCTGATGCCGGCGTTTTTTTCTTACAAGTTTAAGAGATTAAGCTTTTTTTCTTTTGCGCAGGTGAGTCAGGCCAAATCCCAATAAGCCAGTGCCTAATAAAGCTATCATGCCTGGCTCTGGTACTGAACCGGTACCGGTGCCACCGTTACCTCTGCGATAATACACGCTGATATGGGAAATTTCTTTTGTATTTTGTACATTAAATGGGGGGTTTTCGAATGGTGATGAATATGCACCACCAATCGTTTTGGTCATATCAATTAGATAACCTACCAAATTTGTATCTGCGCCATCTTTAAAGATTAGCATTACATCGCTTAATATTGCGTCAGTAGCTTTTGTAAAAGTACCGCTTTCATCGTCGCCAGTAAAATTAAAGATACCGATACCTAGAAGATTAGCGGTATAAGTTCCAGAGTTACTGCCAGTTTCGTACTTACCATCGTATAACCAATTGGTTATGTTAAAAAAGCCTTTGTCATTGACAAACAAGGTGGGATTTAGTGTGTCATTTTCTTTGCCATTTAAAGGGCTTAAAATTGTACAGTCTATATTAGGTGTTACATTGTCCAATATATTAGCTGTGCAAGTTTCGAAAGCCGCACTAGCAGAACTGGAAAATACAAGTCCTAGTAGGAGGGTAGATGCAGAAAGTACACCCGTTATCTTTTTTGTAATCATGACTTAAACTCCATGGAATAAATGAAAAATTTTTCCGAAACTAAAGCAAAATTTCTAGTACCAGACTACCTATATTCTAAGCACTGAATGTGCCTTATTTTAAAATTTGTTTTAATTCAAAGAGATATTTGTATTTTTACAATGGGATTTCGTTTTTCAAGAAGGGTGTTGTAAAAATAGTTGACATTATTCAATGGCAAATTAATCAATTTTTGTGTGGCAAAAGTAACAGACGGATTGAAAAGCCTTATTTATACGATATTTGCGATGCATAAAGGGGAATCTGTGAAATACTTCGCAGTATTAAAAAAATTGACATCAAAATACACACAAATTTAAATTTTGGTCTAAGAGGTGATTTGCATCACCCATTAGAAGAAAGAATTCTTAATAATACTATTTAAAACAATAACTTAAACTCTTTATTTTAGATGTTGTAATGAATGAAAAATATAATCGAAGTGTAAAATTTTTCGACATTTGGATTGGCTTTATGGAGCAAATTAATTACTAGCGCCGCTTGTAACAGTGAAATTCGCCATCGAGCCTATTGGCTGCGACCACGCTAACAGATAGAGTCGATTCAACCGCGAGCGTTTCGCTTCAAGTTGTTCCTCCCAAGCATCCCGCTAAAACTATTCAGTTGACCCTTGCCCCCCATTGAAATTACCATGATAAAAAAGAAACTGGGGCATGCGTATGGGTCAGGAAATTTCGGTTTCACATTATGACTTAGGCGATTTCGACCTTTTTCATCAAAAGCTGCATGAAGAAACGGCGCTGCTCGCTCACTTAATTGAACAACAGGGGTTTTCGACCCGGCATCCGGTCGCCGGTTTTGAAATTGAGGCGTGGCTGGTTGATGATGATATGCGACCTGCGCCGATCAATGATCAGTTTCTGGCCGGATTGAATGATCCGCTGGCCTGTGCAGAATTGGCAAAATTCAATATAGAACTCAATAGCACACCGACGCCATTGGCAGGCAATGTCTGCAGCCGCCTGAAAAATCAATTGCAAGCGACCTGGAATAAAGCGGTTCGGCATGCTGACAGTTTGAACAGCCGGATTATCATGATCGGCACGTTACCCACGCTGGAGAAAGCCGACCTCAATTTGGGCAATATGTCCGATCTTAACCGTTACCACGCGCTTAATGAGCAAATCCAGCTGGCTCGCGGACAACCGGTTCATCTGGATATCGCCGGGATTCAGCATCTTAAGCTTGATCATCATGATGTCATGCTGGAAGCGGCGACGACTTCTTTTCAGATTCACACGCAAGTGCCTTTGTCCTTTGCGCATCATTTTTACAATGCCTCGATCATTGTCTCCGCGCCCATGGTGGCGCTCTGTGCGAATGCCCCGTTTTTGTTTGGCAAAAACCTCTGGCATGAATCCAGAATTCCTGTTTTTGAACAAGCCATACAAGCCGGTGGTTATGCGGCAGCGGCTCAAGGGCCTGTCAGGCGGGTAGGCTTCGGTACCGGTTTCGCAAGAAAATCCATTCTGGAGTGTTTTCAGGAAAATCTGGATCATTTTCCGGTTCTGTTGCCTGAAGATTTAGGTAGTGCGACGGAGCGTTTTCAGCATTTAAAACTGCACAACGGCACTATCTGGCGATGGAATCGGCCGTTGATCGGTTTTGATGAAGATGGAACGCCGCATGTTCGCATCGAGCACCGCACACCCGCAGCCGGGCCTACCGTCGTCGATGCGATTGCCAATGCGGCCTTTTTCTTCGGTCTGAGCAAAAGTTTATGCGATGACCTGGTTGAGAAGGGTTTGCGGGTCAGCTTTAGTCAGGCCAAGGATAATTTTTATCAGGCCGCCCGCTTCGGTCTGGATAGCAAGATAGTTTGGTTCGACGGCAACGAACATCCTATTCGTCAGTTGTTTAAAACAGAGTTGCTGCCTCGGGCCATACTCGGCTTAAAGTCGTTCGGAATTTCCCGGTGCGATATTGAAGATTTTTTGGCTATTATTCAGCAGCGTGTCGCTAACCGTCAGACCGGCTCGCAGTGGCAGCGTGACTTCATCAAAAACAATACGGACGATTTCACTGCCCTGACCCGGCGCTATCTCGAAAACCAAAACACCGGTAATCCCGTAAGCGAATGGATGTTAACGTGAATAACCTGGAATTAAAGCAATATGACTTTCTGCCTGAAGGCGTTTTGGATGCGACGCCTGAATTATTGGTCAACCACTTGCCGCAACCTGCGTTGATTCATTTAAGCGGAAAACAGGCCGCACCTTTATTTGTCTCGGTGCTGTTGCATGGTAATGAACCGACCGGCTTGCTGGCGATACAGGCCTTATTAAAAAAATATCAAAACCGCAGTTTGCCGCGTTCGATGTCGATTTTTTTCGGCAATGTTCAGGCCGCAGGGGAAGGTTTAAGACGGTTGAACGGTCAACCGGATTACAATCGTATCTGGCCCGGAACTGAATTACCCGATTCCCCGGAAACCCGAATGGCGCAGGACATTGTCGATGTGATGCGGGCCAGAAACGTATTCGCCAGTGTTGATATTCACAACAATACCGGGCTAAATCCCCATTACGCCTGCATCAATAAATTGGACCACCGCTTCTTGCAACTGGCCTCTCTTTTCGGTCGACTGGTTGTGTATTTTACCCGGCCAAAAGGCGTCCAATCGGCTGCTTTTGCCGAGTTGTGTCCGGCGGTTACGCTGGAGTGCGGAAAACCTGGCCAATTGCATGGCGTCGAGCATGCGCTGGAATATTTGAACAGTTGCCTTAATTTATCCGGGCTACCCGATCATCCTGTTCACGAACAGGATATCGATGTTTATCATACTGTGGCCCAGGTCAAGGTTGCCGATTCCGTTAAATTCAGCTTTCAGGAACCTGAATCAGATCTGCTGCTGGACCCCGACATTGAGCGAATGAATTTCAATGAAATTTCAGCGGGTACTGTTTTGGGCAAGGTCAACGGTTCTTTATCGATGCCGCTGATTGCATTGGATGAACGGGGCCTGGATATCAGTACTCGGTTTTTCGAAATTCAGGGCGGTGAATTGTCGGTGATTCGAAAAACCATGCCGTCAATGCTGACATTGGATGAGCGCGTGATCAGGCAGGATTGTTTGTGTTATCTGATGGAAAGACTGCAGCAATCAGCGCCAACGCCTTGAAATGTTGGGTTGGCTATCGCCAACCCAACCTACGTTTTATTCTTTGCCGATCTTGCTGATTGTTTTAAATGAGCACTCGCTATTTACGGTACGTACGTCTTTCTGCTTTTGCTTTTTTCGGCTGATTATCCAAACCTGTGTATTTGGTTTTAAAGCGCAGCGTTTTTTCTGTTCGCATTGAATCCAGGCTACCTTTGGGTTGAAACAGAGGTACCAGATGCTGCTTGCCATTACCGATTAAATCCGCTCTTCCCATGGCTTTAAGCGCATCTCTGAGCATCGGCCAGTTTTTGGGGTCATGGTAGCGCAGAAACGCTTTGTGCAGTCTGCGTTGTTTGATCGATTTGGGGATAGAAATATCGGGCGCTTTTCTGCTGACTTTGTGCAGTGTGTCTTTTCCTGAGTGGTACATGGCTGTTGCGATAGCCATCGGAGAGGGGAGAAAGGCCTGGACCTGATCCGCTCTAAAGCCGTTGCGTTTCAGCCAGACGGCAAGATTCAGCATGTCCTCATCGGTGGTGCCGGGGTGGGCGGCGATAAAATAAGGAATCAAATACTGTTCTTTGCCCGCTTCCTTGGAATATTGATCGAACATTTGCTTGAAGCGATCATAAGAGCCCATGCCCGGTTTCATCATTTTTGAAAGCGGACCTTGTTCCGTATGTTCAGGGGCGATTTTAAGATAACCGCCGACATGATGCGTCACCAGTTCCTTGACATATTCCGGCGATTCGACCGCCAGGTCATAACGCAGGCCTGACGCGATAAAAATTTTCTTGATGCCGGGCAACGTCCGTGCCCGGCGGTACAGTTTGATCAACGGCGCATGATCGGTATTCAGATTGGGACAAATGCCGGGATACACACAGGACGGTCTGCGGCACGCGGTTTCTATTGCTTTATCCTTGCAGGCCAGGCGGTACATATTGGCCGTAGGGCCGCCCAAATCGGAAATATGGCCGGTAAAGTTGGGCGAAGTGTCGCGAATGGCTTCAATTTCACGAATAATCGAATCTTCGGAGCGGCTCTGGATAATGCGGCCTTCGTGCTCGGTAATCGAACAAAAGGTGCAGCCGCCGAAACAGCCGCGCATGATGTTGACCGAATGCTGAATCATTTCAAAAGCGGGCACATTCGCTGTGCCGTACAGTTTATGCGGCAATCGTGAATAAGGCAGATCGTAGACGCCGTCCATTTCCTTCGTCGTTAGCGGAATGGGTGGGGGATTAACCCACAGTTCACGGTCTCCATGTTTTTGAATCAAGGCTCGGGCATTGCCTGGATTGGTTTCACCGTGCATGACACGGGAAGCGTGAGCATAGAGAATAGGATCGTCCTTGAGTGTTTCGTAGTCGGGCAGACGGATCACCGTCTGAGCACGATTATCTCGGGTGATGCGCGGTTCGAAGCGAATCACGGAGCTGTCTTTATCCGGTTTGTCGGCACACGCAGGTTCTTCCTGATACGGGTTTTGGGCGGGTGTCAGCGGGCCTGGCTTGTCAATTTGTGTGGAATCTTTGGTCACCCAGCCTTCGGGCAGTTGTTTGACAAAATGGGCGGTACCGCGAATAAACGTCAGATCGGCTATGGTTTCGCCGTTAGCGAGTCTGTGAGCAATCTCGACGATTTGTCTTTCCGCATTACCGTAAACCAGCAAATCGGCTTTGGAATCCAGCAATACCGATTTGCGCACTTTATCCGACCAGTAATCATAATGTGCGATGCGCCTGAGACTGGCTTCAATTCCGCCGATGATAACAGGTACATTTTTGTAGGCTTCTCGGCAGCGGTGCGAATACACATTAACGGCCCGATCAGGACGTTTGCCCGCTTCGCCGTTAGGTGTGTAGGCATCGTTGGAGCGAATTTTCTTATCCGAGGTGTAACGGTTGACCATGGAGTCCATGTTGCCGCCCGTTACGCCGAAAAACAGGTTGGGCGCTCCTAAACGTCTGAAATCTTCAACACGGGTCCAGTCCGGCTGAGAAATAATGCCCACTCTAAATCCCTGTGCTTCCAATAAGCGTCCGATCAGCGCCATGCCGAAACTGGGGTGATCGATGTAGGCGTCTCCGGTGACCAGAATCACATCGCAGGAATCCCAGCCCAGTTGATCCATTTCTTCGCGTGTCATCGGAAATTCGGGTGCTATACCGTAACGGTGAGCCCAGTATTTGCGATAACCGAACAAATAAGGTGAGGAAGGTGATAAAGCGAGAGACGTCATGATTTTACTACTCGTGAAAAAAGGCTGGTGTTATTGCGTTTAAGATCGTGAACAAAAAAAGGAAATTCCAATTCAAAACGTTGTTGCAGAAGGTCCGCGCGTTCTCTTAAGGTTTTCATAGAGATCTTGGCAATGCCGGGATTGAAGGCAAACCCGATGATATTGCCCCGGCCGCGTACCGGTAAATACAGAACCCGCCAATCAAAAACTTTGCCTAATTGCCAGCATACCTGCTGAAACAAAGGTTTATCGGTGCCCCATAAGTTAATGGCCAGGATGCCGTCTTCGTTAAGCAAGGTCTTGCAATCGTCAAAGAAAGCCTCGCCACTGACCGAATTCGCCATGCCTTGATGATCGAAGGCATCGATCATCAGCAGGCCGTACTGACCCCTGTGCGTTAGACTGCGTTGACGGATAAAGTGCCCGCCATCGCCAATGATGATTTTTAAGCGGGGATCCAGCGGCAGATCAAAATGGCTGCGAGCAATTTTGACCACGCTGCGGCGGTACTCAATCACTTTGATCTTGCACTCGTCAAATTGATACAACATATATTTTGCCAGAGAGCCGCCGCCCAGACCTATCATGAGCACCTCGCCGGGGTCGTCTTTAAACAACAGCCAACCCATCATCGCTCTGGCATACATAGAATGCAGACAATCGGGATTGTTAATAAGCATGCTGCTTTGTCTGGCCGAGGTGCCGAAATGAAGTGAGCGAACTCCCATTGTTTCGATAATTTCAATGATGCCCTCATCGTCATGGCTTTGAAAGACGAGCAGACCTTCGTATTTGTACATACTGTTAATGGCGGTAAAAACCTAGCTATTTTGTCTGAAATTAGCCGGTATGTCTTGAAGAAAATTAAATGAGGTCTATGTTTGGAAACAAATCCGGTAAATAAGCAAGAATTATTCGATAGACAAAGCCCAAAGATGGGCCGCAATCAGAGCCCGGTAAGGTGAAAAAGGCATCAGCCAGTCTCGGGTTTGTTCTTCGCTTATTTTTTCAGAGTGGCCCAGCAATGCCTGTAAACCCCGGCGGACAGCCACGTCGCCATGCAGCGATCCGTCCAGCCATCCGAAACCACGCATCAAAGCGTAGCTGAGCGTCCAAGGCCCTATGCCGCGCAGGCTTAACAAGCGAGCGCTGATTTCGTCAACCGGGAGTGAGGTTTCTATCCATTCGTCTAAAGGCAGCCGGTTTTCCATAATCATCGCACTCAAAGTGAGTAGGGTCCTGGATTTGGTTTGCGAGTAGCCCGCTTCTCTTAATGCCATTTCATTTAACAGAGCAATCCGGGCTGCATCGGGATAACACAGCAGCCCGCCTGAATGTCTCACACTTGCCCGTTGAATCAACTTGCGCCGAATAGAGATCGCGGCAGCTACGCTGATTTGCTGGCCGGTAATAGCCCAAGTTAACGCTTCAAAAGGCGTTGCTGCCAACGGAACTCTTAATCCGGGGTTACGAAGGATCAGCGGACCCAGCTGCGGGTGATCGCGGTAAGTGTGCTCAAATGTATCAATAGGCTGAGTCAGGCCCAACATACGCTTGACCATGGCCGATAGTTTATCCTGCCCGGATGACGGATTGGGGCCATCTACTAATAGTTCAGCCTCGGCGGTTTGATCTCTGAAATGAATCGTTAGGCATGCAGGCTGATGGTTCCAGATCAGTCCTTTTCGGATGAACCGGATTCCAACCTGTTCGGCTACTGATTGAAGATCGCGCCGATGGAAGGCAAGGAAATCTTCCGTCCTGAAATCAGCTGGAAGTTCAATCGAATGGATCAAAATAAGGGGCCTATATTAAGCGCACATGCAGGAAAAAATTTATTATTTCAATCAGGAAGCCTCGCATCCATGCAATTTGGACCCCGGCAATCCATGCCGGGGTGACGTTACGAACAAAATTCATCGGAAGCAATAACGTTTAGATTTTAGCTGAAGCTTGTTAGTAATCAGAATTTCTTTTGTACATGTATTTAAGGTTGATTAAAAATATCTGAAGCCTTGCTTGACTCGTTTTGATTTATCCTGTTTAATACGCGCTCTTTCAAGGCGAGCCCAGGTAGCTCAGTCGGTAGAGCAGAGGACTGAAAATCCTCGTGTCGACAGTTCGATTCTGTCCCTGGGCACCACAAATTATAAAGGCTCATGAGTTTTTAACTCTTGGGCCTTTTTTGTTACCCCGAAATAATCCAGGTTTGGCGTAACATCAGTTAGCCTTCCATTGGAAACTTTCCATGGTGCTCTTGCACAACCCCGTCTCTTCCCCCTTGATCCAGCCCTTTCCTTCGCTAAAGCCTTCTGGCAAATCGGCCAGGGTGGGTCCAAATTTCCGGGTTTTACAGCCTTGGGCGTGAGGATTCTCACAGCAACACTTCATCGCGGCCACATGCTTTTTAAATATTGCCGAATCCACAGGCATGGGAGGCATCCAGCTATTTCGAGAGCTGGTGGTCATCCAGGCACTCAAGGCCGTATTGGGGTGATTTGTCGCGGAATCGATCAGATAGCCGCAGGTGCCTGAGGTGGTCATGTTATGACACTGTGTGCAGAGCTGATTCATGCCATCTATTGGCTCGGTCGTGACTTGACGGATGTTATGGCTGTAAAAATAATTTTTAAACGGTTCGCCCACGGCTAAAAAAGGCAGTTTGGCCATCACCCGAATATCGGGCAAGCCGTTTTTCGAATTGATATAGGGGCTGTATTTGACACCATGTGGATTGTGGCAGCCCACACATCCGGCAGATGCGGTAAATTCTGGGCTTTTGAATGCCTTATTGGCATCGCGGTACCAGAGTTCCTGGGGAAAATCCTCCGGCGGCCTTGCCTGTTCAGCAGTGAAGCTATTTAAAAATTGGTCTTTTGATGGCAGTGGCGTATCCAGCGGCGGCAAGAAGCCCAGCACTGCATCGCCGTATTGCGTGACATAGCAACTCTTGCCGGTAATGGTATTTCGCAGAATGATGCCGATATCGTTAAAGGTATTGTAAAGGTAATAAAGTTCTTTTTTTTCAGCCGACGGTGCGTTTTCAAAGTGTGTCTTTCTTTGCGCCTGATTCATGCCCAGATTTGTTTTGGTTTGGCGGAACCAGTTTTTTTCAAGCTGATTGCCTTTTTGTCGGCAGTTGAGAATCATGATATTTTTATCGTCCAGGTTCAAGACCTGGAGATGCGAATATGTCCAGCAGCCCTGATCGCCGCCGAGCCAATGCGGGTTATCACATTTTTTGCTGTTGGAAAGCAGCCCCCAGTTATCGGCTTTGATTTCCTGTTTATCGACATAGACTGGAACCAGTTTACCATCCAGACAGGACAGTATGGGCAAGTCACGGGTGATGCCAAGCTCCGCCTTACATTCTTTGACATACTGATAAACATCATAACCTGATGCCACTTCATCAGTATCCGCTTTAAAAAATACCAATAATGAAAATAGTCCAATCAGAGTCAGCGCCAGTGCTGTTTTCATGATACTACCTCCTGTTTCAATCAACTCACTGTGGAAAGAGGTTGTTTTTTAGTTCGCCGCGATAGACGACACTCATATTTATTTCAATAACCTAAACATATTGGAAAAGTCGTCTGTCCAAATAATACTTTCAACCGGAGTCGTACCCGTGCTTTTGGCTTGTTGTAATGCCGATACTTGCAGAAAAGGCTGGTTTTTGCTGAGTAATGCCCAGTCGGCACGATACCAGCCCCGATTTTCTGAGGGCTGAGATTGCACCAGCAAATAGTCATAACCGGCACGTTTGGCCATGCCGCTGACTAAGGGCCGCAAATCCAGATAATGATTGGTAATATGGATTGCCAATACGCCATCGGGGCGCAAATGACTCAGATACAATTGCAGAGCCTGCTCGGTGAGCAAGTGCATGGGTATTGCATCGCCATTGAATGCATCAAGAATCAATAAATCGAATGCTTGTGGGGGTTCACGCTCTAACGCCAAGCGCGCATCGGACACGACAACGTCATAGCGAGCAGCGGTATTTTTCAGGAAAGTGAAATAAGTTTTAGCATATTCGACCACTGCCGGGTCAATGTCGTAAATACGAAAATAGTCATCCGGCTTGCCATAGGTCAACACCGTCCCTGTGCCCAGCCCGACCAGACCCACTCTCCGTCCTTGCTCTCTCGAAAAATGCGTCAGGGCCAGCCCGACTCCGGAATCATTGCCATAATAAGCAGTAGGCCATTGATTTTTTTCTTCTGACAAAAACTGGAAACCATGATCGATGGCACCGTGCCTCATTACCCGCTTGGCCAAGTCCGGATTTTCTAAAGACCGTTCTTCCACGCGCAAAACGCCGTAAAAATTACGGCTGACCTGGATTTTTCCGGAAGCCGCCTGAAAAGCCTGGTTGGCCAAGTTCACTCCCAACCAGATCAACATTGCGCCTGCCAACAACCAGAGTAGCGGCTTACGGCGCTTCTGGCCTGATAATTGACTGTCCACAGCGACGGCATAAAAGGTCAGCAAGCAGCATACAAACAGACTGATGTGAAACTCGTAATACATTGTAAACAGCAAGGGCGCCACTACGGCGGCGAAAGTCCCGCCTAATGCCCCACCTGCTGAAATCGCAAGGTAATAAGCCGTCAACTGACTCGGGTGAGGCCGCAGTCGATAAAGCTCGCCGTGACACGTCATACAGCAGAAAAACAAGCCTGCACTGTAAATACCGACTTGAGCTTCCAGCGTGAAGTCTCCTCCACCGTAAAGCACAGCGACCAACGCGATAGCCGCAATTACCAGAGCTGGAATGAAAATTCGTCGTTGATACCAATCATGCCGGGCGAAGCAAAAAATATACGACATAATAAACAGGCTTAGCGGCGCCACCCATAGAAAGGGGACGCTCGCCACATCCTGACAAAGCTGATTGGTCGTTGCCAGCAGCAACGTCGAGGTGGCCGCAGGCAATGCCAGCCAAAAAAGCCACAACTGAGAGGGTGACAGTCGATCGGAGATGTGTGTTTCGTCATCAATCGCAACGGGTTTGGCAACAATTTTCTCTGCCTTGGCCAGTCGACGAAAATCCAATGCGACTCCGCCGCATAACAACACATAAATGAAAAAGCCTGCGGACCAACCCAACGTCTGTTGTCCCAATTTAAAATAAGGTTCGAACAGAATCGGATAGCTCAATAATGCCAGCAAAGAACCAAAATTAGACAGCGCGTAAAGCGTATAGGGAGAACGATTGGGATTGATTCGAACTATCCATGCCTGCAGCAAAGGACTGGTGGTTGAAAGGATGAAATAAGGCAAACCGATGCTGCTCATCAGTAGCAAAATGATATCCAGTGTCGGTTGATCGCTGTTTTCGGGTTTGAACGATTGCTCCGGGGTCACCGGCAAGGCTAACAGTGCAACCAATAATAGAGCGGCATGAATCAAACCCTGGTGTCGGCCGTGAAAACAGTCCAGGTTGAGATGTGCATAGGCATAACCAATCAACAAAAACACCTGAAAAAAAAGCATGCAGGTAATCCATACCGCTGGACTTCCGCCAAACCACGGCAGGATAAATTTGCCGATGACCGGTTCGAGCTGAAACAGCAAATAAGCGCCCCAGAAACTGGTAAACGCATACACTCCCCAACGAAGACCCGCAGCAGATAATGAGCTACGCATAACTATCTCCAAAAAATCACATTGAGTTCAATACTGATCATGCGTCATAGCAGGGCGCCTAACGGCTCAATTTAACCAGATTTATAGGAAATTTTAAAGGCACTGTTCGCATTAAAAGTGGCTGTCATTCCGGCAATCCCTGCCGGAATGACGACCTTCGGTCATGTGAAACCTGAAATCTTACAAAGTAGAGTTATCCCGAAAAATGAGTGTTTGTAGTGAACGTTGGATTGCCGTTCTTTGGAGGGTTCAAAAATGCTTGTTTGTCAAAGAATTGTTATCCCTTCAACAGGTCAAAAATTAAGAAATGGTCAACTGTTTATAAAGCAATTCCAGCTTTGTTGAGGGTAAGGGGATGGAGAATAAGAAGCCCTGGCCGACTTGGCAGCCATGCTTGTTGAGAAATTCCAGTTGGCCCTGATTTTCAATGCCTTCGGCAATGATCAGTAAATCCATGTTTTGGGCAATATCAATGATCGATTTGATCAGCATTTTATCATCGGGATCGTTTGCCAGATCCTGTATAAACGATTGATCGATTTTTAGAATGTCCAGTGGGAATTTTTTTAAATAGGCCAGCGACGAGTAGCCTGTACCAAAATCATCCAGACTGAGCAGGACACCCAGTGATTTTAATCGGTGCATGACGCGGATGGCTTCGCCCATATTCTGCATCATCATGGATTCGGTAATTTCCAGAATCAATGCTGAGCCTGGAATATGAGTGTCGTGCAGTATTTGCTGTATGTCATCGAACAGGCTAGCATTTAAAAACTGCCGGGATGACAGATTTACGCTCATTTTAAGATCATGATTGCCTTGCTGATGCCAGGCCGATAACTGCCGGCAGGCGCGTTCAAGTACCCATAAACCCATTTTATCAATCAAACCTGTTTCCTCGGCTATTCTGAGGAATGCTTCCGGTAACAACAGGCCTTTGTTGGGATGATGCCAGCGTATCAAGGCTTCAAAGCCAAATAAACCTTCGTTGGACAGTTCGATAAACGGTTGATAAACCAGATCGAATTGCTGCTGAGGGAGCGCATTGATCAGATCGTGTTCAATCGAGCTGCGAATAAGCGCATTTTTTCGCATTTCCTCGGTGTAATGCTGATAATTGTTGCGACCTGCTTCTTTGGCGTAATACATGGCGGAATCTGCATTTTTAATCAGTTCAGCGGCTGACGTGCCATGTGTCGGGAAAAGAGAAATGCCGATACTGCCCGACGTGATGAATTGCGTATTGGCTACCGAATAGGGTTTTGCCAATTCATGGGACAGTTTTTCTGCAATTTGTTGACTGGTTTCTACTGCAGTGCTCTGATCCTTGAAATGGGTTAGAAGAATGATGAATTCATCTCCACCAAAACGGCAGACCGTATCGGTTTCCCTGACACAAGCGGTGAGACGGTTCGCGACATCCTGTAATAAAATGTCGCCGGCCAAATGCCCGTAGGTATCATTGAGTAATTTAAATCGGTCCAGATCCAGAAAAAGAATGGCCAAATATTCTTTTAACCGGCTTGCGTTCATGATCGCTTGATTAAGGCGATCGCTGAATAACACGCGATTGGGCAGTTTGGTTAACAAGTCGTAATGCGCTAAAAGCTTTATTTGCTTTTCTTGCTGCTTGCGTTGCGTGATATCTGAAAAGATGGCAATAAAATGTTTTATCTTGCCATACATGTCGGTTACAGACGTGATGCTCAGCCAAGTGATATAGGCGTCTCCATTTCGTTTAAGATTCCATATTTCGCCTTGCCAACGGCCGTTGTTCATCAATTGCGCCCACATCTCCTTGAAGAAATTCGCATCATGATGCCCGGAGCGGAATATTCGTGGGGATTTTCCAATCACCTCGCTGGCATCAAATCCGGTAATGGATGTAAACGATCTGTTAATGTTCAGAATTCTGTTCTTTTCATCCGTGATCATGATGCCTTCATCGCTGTTTTCAAAGACTTTTGCGGCCAGAATCAGCTCGTCTTCCAGGCGTTTACGGTCTCCTATCTCATGGACTGTGACTAATAAATAATCAGAGTTCTTACCTTCCGGAAAGGGGGTTTCAGTGATTAAGCGACCGCTCAATTCGATTTGTAATTGGGGTCCGCCGTATTTGAGTAATCTCAGTTCAATCCGTTTATTCTCGGGTTTGCGAAAAAACGCTCTGAAGCGTGAATTGAAAATATTTAAATCTTCGGGATGGATAAAGTTGGCAAAATAGTGACCTTCAAGTTGTCTGCTACTGAGATTCAGCATTTCCTGAATCGTCTGATTGGCTTTATGAACCCATCCGGTTTGGTCGAGTTTGAGATAGCCGACGGGGGCTAAATCAAATAATTGGCTGAAGCTGTTTTTTGAGGCGACCAATTGCTGGTAAGTCTCTTTAAGCGATTGGTTTTGCATTTCCAGTTCAATCTGATAAACGTTAAGCTCATGAAGCAGCGTTTTCAGATCGTCGACGTTGATCGTTTGTTGGCCTCCTGGAAATGCGGACAGAAATTCCTCTGCTTGCTTTCTTAAATCATTTTTTTCATATATCGCCATGGCTTTGCCTGACTCAATTAACCATCGATAGGTCTTTCCGTTGTGACGATCAGCATGGTTTCGCCATTTTGATAGCCCAGAACCGATGCGATCACGTTAACAGTGATGATTTCTTTGCTTTTGCTGAGCCGGTGGGCTTGAGTGACTTGATAAGGTGTTTTTCCTGTCTTGATTTTTTCAAATAAAAGCTGTCCGTCAGGCCTGTCTATTTCGGGTATTATGGCTTCGAATCTCATCGTGATCGCTTCCTGTTGTGTCCATCCGTACAATTTTTCAGCCCCTTTATTCCAGGCGATAATTTTCCCTTCAAAGTCTAGCAGAACAATGGCTTCTGATACGTCCATCCGCAGCATGGAAAGCCGCTGCATGCAGTTTATGCAGCTTTTCTTTTCGATTTCGTGGAAGCTGCGTTGATCTCTTTCCGTAAGGGCCAATAATTCTCCGGTTTCCTTACTGGGATAAAGCAGGGAGGAGGATACTGAAACTTCAATGATTTCGCCCTGTTTGGTAATGCGTCTGCTTTCAAATTGAGGGATAGACTCGCCTCTGCGCAGCATGGCGACTATCTGATGCATTGCCGGACGGTCGATTACGGGCACCAGGTCTTCAAAACGCATCTGCAGTGCTTCTTTTTCTGTCCACCCATACAACTTCTCAGCGCCCCTGTTCCAGGTAATGATATTGCCCGCCGAATCTTGTAAGGACATGGCGTCCAGCGAGTAGTTAACAAAGCTGGCCAGCCTATGCATTTCCTCTCTGGCTTGTGTTTCAAGATCGTCTTGAGTCTGCTTCAACAAGTCAATATTGACGAAGGTTAAAATCACCCCTGCAAAAATGGTGTCCGATACGGCATAGGGAATGATACGCATAAAAAACCAATTGCCGTGCTGCGTTTGGATTTCCTGTTCGTGAATGGTCTTTTTTTCTATGACTCGGTAAATCTGTTCTTCAAGATGAATGTCTTTGATTGAATGTGTTAAATGAAAAAAGGGCCGTCCAATATCGTTGTCGACAATATGGAAAAGACTTTGCAGTTTATGCGTGAAACGGCGGATATCCAGGTTTTCATCAAGAAATAAAATGCCGATATTGGTGCTGTTGAACAGATTATCCAGATCGTTGTTCAGAATGGTAAGTTCGGTTATTTTGCTCTGATGTTCGGCATTAACGGTATAAAGCTCTTCATTGACCGATTGCAGTTCTTCATTAGTACTTTGCAGTTCTTCATTACTGGCCAGTAATTCCTCATTGGTAGCTTGCAGTTCTTCGTTGGAGGTTTCCAGTTCTTCAACGGTTGCCTGAAGGTTTTCTCGGGTCAGTTGTAATTCATGTTCAAGATCATTGATACGTTGAGCTGCATCCTGATTGATGTCAAAGGTATCGGCAGAGGGAAGGTATTCGTAGGGGCTGTGATCTGCTTCCAGTATTAATATCGCAATCAGTATTTCCTGGCCTTTTCTGCCGGGTAACAAACGAATCTGGATATTCATAGAGCGGGCCTGCTCTTTTTCCCTGATTTTGATGTTTGAAAGATTGATGTTTTCGTTGCTTTTTAGCGCTTTACGAATACCCGTGGCAATGGGTATCGACAGATCTTTATTGACCAGTTTGGTGACATCGGTAATCAATTTGCCGCTGGGATAGGTCAAATATTTTTGGGCATCGCCAAAAATATGGGTGATGTCCAGTGTTTCATTCACTATCATCGTGAAAGGCAAAAAGTCCTTGGACAGGGCGTTGACAAAGCGTTCCAGGATTTTGTCTTCGTTGAATCGGGTGGCATAGGGTCGATTGCTTTGAGTAGTAACCGGTCTGTAACCGTTTTGCAAGGTCGGGATGGGGTCGGTAGGGCTTAGACCGACTGAACGGTATTTGCCTTTGGAGCGGTACAATTTGGATTTGGGGCTGACCATGTCAAAGTAGTCAACCATGTCGCCGATCGATTCGCTGGTACCCAGCATCAATAAGCCGTCTCTGACTAATGAAAAATTGAACAAGTCCAGAATTTTCTTTTGCAGGACCGGTTGCAGATAAATCAAAAGATTGCGGCAGCTTAACAGGTGAATATTGGTAAATGGCGGATCTTTGATCAGGTTATGCTGGGCGAATACCACCATTTCTCTGATGGATTGGGATATCTGAAAATTATCTTCGCGCCGCAAAAAATACTTTACCAGCAGGTGGGGGGGGATGTCCGCCGCGATGCTCTCCGGATAAAACCCGCTACTGGCTTTTTCTACGGCTCTGGCATCGACATCGGTGGCAAATACTTTGATTCTAAAAAAATGGCCGGAATGCTCCCTGTATTCAGCCAGCATAATTGCCACCGAGTAAGCCTCTTCACCGGAGGAACAGCCCGCTATCCAGACCCGTAACTCGTTATGGGTAATGGTGTTGATGAGTTTGGGTAACCATTTACTCCTGACTTCTTCAAAGACATTTTCGTCTCTGAAAAAATTGGTAACGCCAATCAATAATTCCTGAAACAACAGGGATATTTCCTGGGTATTTTCTTCGAGCAAGTCCCGGTATTCTTTCAGGTCCTTGCATTGATTTATCGTCACGCGCCGTTCTATGCGCCTGATAATTGTGTTCGGTTTGTAGAATGTAAAGTCGACTTTGTGCTTATCGCGCAGTAACGCAAAGATCCGGGTTAAATCGCTATCCTCGCTATGAATAGCTGCTTCCTGCACGGCGTAGGGATGTTTGACAAAAGCCAGCAGTTGCTTGGGCATGTCTTCCGGGGGCAGAATAAAATCAACCAGACCGGTAGCAATGGCATTTCTGGGCATGCCGTTGAATTTGGCGGTTTCTTCGTCCTGAACCATCACCATGCCGCCATGTTCTTTTATGGCACGTATTCCTCTTGTGCCGTCACTGCCGGTGCCCGACAAGATGATGCCAACGGCATGCTGATTCATATCTTCCGCTAATGAACGCAGAAAGACATCGATAGGAAGATTGAGCTCTTTGGAGTGATCCTGATTGTTCAGCAGCAGATGGCCGTGAAACAAGGTCAGATTTTTTCGGGGTGGGATCAGGTAGATGTTGTTGGGCTCTACCTTCATGCCTTCCTCGATACGATTGACCGGCATCGCGGTATGCTTGGATAACAGCTCAGCCATCAAGCTTTTATAATCGGGAGAAAGATGCTGAACAACAATGAATGAAAGACCGGTGTCTGGAGGCATTTTTTTGAAGAAGCTTTCAATGGCTTCCAATCCTCCGGCCGATGCGCCGACGCCTACAATGTAAGCTTTTTTGGGTGTAAGAGCTGAAGCGTCTTCAATCATGGCGGTTTTCGATCAGGAAAGGGTTAGCGTAAATCACTGATATCAGTGACGGTAAGAATCAGTTGGCTTTTTTCCGTGCCTTCGTCTAATCCGAAATCATTGCCGCTGTTCTGTTTGCCCAGTAATCTGACATAAAGTTCGCTGCCGTCCTTCTTTGTCACACTTAAATTGATACTTTTATCTTTAGGAGATTTAAAGAAAGCATTGAATCGGGAGTTAAATTGAGTTTTGTCGGATTCGGCGATAAAAGTTGAAAAATGTTTGTTGATCAGTTCCCGCTTTCCTATTCCCAGCATGTCCGAAAACGTGTCATTCGCTTTTTCTATGAAACCCTGGTGATTAACAATGATAATGCCGATGGGAGCTTGATGGAACAGGAAGTGATAACTGTTCCTGGATGCGGTCAGCTCATGATGTGCCGCTTTAAGCTCATCATTTTGCATCTGAAGTTCTATTTGATAAATTTGTAAATCGTAAAACAAGCGTTGAATTTCATCGGGGCTGATTTGACTGATTTCCTGGGGAGTAAAGTCAATAATTTGTTCAGCTTTTTGGCGAAGATTCAATTTCTCTTTGTTCACAACGTTTCTCCCTGTTTTATTAATTTCATGACTATAAATTTTAGCCGAGTTTATCATTAATACAGGGGGGTCAAGCATTTTGATTGAATTTTGAAGCTGTCTTGATCCGCATCAATGCGCTAATGTTAATCCAATATCAGCAGGGGTTGGGTGCTTTGAAAGTGTCGACCGAGGATGCTGTTTTCCTGCAACGGAATCGGCATCCGTCGGTGCCGATGTAAAGTGATGCGGTAAAAAATGCTCAAACAAAAACGGCACCCGCAGGTGCCGTTTGAATATCGAGTTTCGCTATGGAACTTAGAAGCGAATGATTGCGTCAGCTGAAATCAATACTTGGTCGTCTTCACTGCCGTCATCAAAAGCCTTGCCTTGGTCTACCCAGTCGTATCTGACTTCAGGACGAAGCGTCAACCATGATAAGGGAGAATAATTTACGCCCGCGGTCAAGGCGAAATAATGATTGTCTTGTGCAACAAAGCTGTTGCTTCTGCCTATGCCAAGAACCCTTGCTCCGTCTTCATCTCTGAACCACTCAAATCGAATGCCGGTAGATACTTGGTCGTTAACTGCATAAGTCAGGTATTGATTGATACCGTACCAGTTAGCAGCGCCGCCGGTGGGTCCGTTTTCTTGTGTGCCGTAATCGTGTTGCAGCGTATAGTGCAGGCTGTCGGTGATGTCATGATTGACCACGATGCTGTACATGGAACGGTGATCATCGTTTTGCGCTTGCCAGTCACCCTGGTCACCGCCAATATAAGCAAGGGCTACCGAGGTTTTTTCGTTATCGGTCGTATAAGAAACCGAACCTAAGAAATTGGCCGGTTCCTGAAAGAATGAATCCCACCCTGATACGACACCACCGGTGACACTGATGTTTTTGTTAATAGGATAAGTGAATAACGCGCCGGTATGGGTAAACGGTTCGCCGTACTGCATGGTGTAGGCATGAGAATAGAAGAAATTATCCGGTACGGTATCCACTTCGTTGCCGATCAGCGTATAGAAATGACCGATTTTGGCCGTAATGCCGTTGCCGATGGGTGCAAATACTGTTGCGTAGACTTGTGGAAAAGCAAGGCTGTAGAAGGAGGTGGTATCTGAGTCGACCAGTTTGTTGTCAAAATTATTTTGGGTGATGAATCGAGCATCTGTTCCGTAAACAACATCTGCTCTGAAACCGAAATCCCAACCGCTGCCCTCGGTATCGACCGCTCTTTCAACATAGCCGTAGAGCTGATTCATATGAACTTCGTTGGCGCGGTCGTTAAAAGTAACCGGTCCGTTGAAGTTGTCTCTTGGGTCGTCGGGGTTGCCAGCGATACCGCCTGAGACCCAGCCGCCAAATTCTATCCCCAAATCGTTCAGGGCGTTAACGTTAACACCTGTCAGACTTTCAATCGCACCTTCACCTTCTGCGAGTGCTAATAATGGGGAGCACAGCAATGCGCTACAGATCGTAACCTGTAATCCCGTGTTCATTTTGTTTTTTGCTGACATAAGTGGTTCCTACTGTGGTTTGAATTAAAAATTATTTAACTAACAAGGCGTTAGCCTTAACTTTTAAGTAGTCAGGTTAATTAACTTTTTAACTTAATGATAACTTTCATTTCATTATGGTCATTGTTGCTTATATGACAAATTGCAGTATTTAAACGACATTGTGATTAGACAAGAGCAGTATCTATGCCGATTCTGTGAGTTTATGAAATAATTGAACTTCATGGTTTTCTGCTCGGCTAAAGAAGGTCTTTACGCACAAAATAGGAGCAAAAAAGAGTTAAAATGCTCTTGTTTGGTGCGGCAAGGGGTGCGGTTCATGTTTTGGTGCAAGCCTGTTGTTTTTGCCTGAATCAACGGTACAGATTGAGTTGAACAGCTACACCGCGTTTTGCAGATAGACGGTGATTCCTGTTCAGGACTTAACAGGATTTTGTTGCTTAATCTCAATGAATTAACTTTAGCTATCGAGTTTCGTTCAATATAATTTCCAAGAGCACGAATGATCGGCAGATATGCTATAAGTGAATTCTTATGGGTTGACCCTGGCAATTCCGGTGATCAATTTATAAGACGCTGGCACCTAGTCCTGAATTAGTGCGGGTAGGTTTCCCATAGGAAAAGGGAAGGCAAGAGCCGTTTTGCGGCTTTTACACCACAGTTTGCCCACATTGAGATACCCGTTTAAAACTAATTAAGTCGAGACAATCTATGGAAAATTTAATGTTGCTCTGGCAGAGCACTGGGTTCTACAGCATACAGCTGGGACAGACTCTGATGATGGCGGTGGGTTTTTTGCTGTTGTTTCTGGCGATAAAAAAAGGCTTCGAGCCTTTGTTGTTGCTGCCAATTGGTTTCGGTGCGGTTTTGAGTAATATACCGGTTGCGGGAATGTCTGAAGAAGGCGGGTTGCTTTATTACCTTTATTTCGGTATCAAGACGGGCTTATTTCCGCTCTTGATATTTATGGGCGTCGGTGCCATGACCGATTTCGGACCGATGCTGGGAAATCCAAAAACGCTTTTTTTGGGTGCGGCAGCCCAATTTGGAATATTTGCAACTTTATTAGGTGCGCTGGCCCTTAACTTGGTTCCTGGGATGGAATTTACCATGAAAGATGCGGCTGCAATTGCGATTATCGGCGGGGCGGACGGTCCAACAGCCATTTATGTGGCTTCAAAACTCGCGCCCGATATGTTGGGTGCGATTGCGGTAGCGGCTTACTCTTATATGGCATTGGTGCCGTTAATTCAACCTCCGATTATGCGGGCATTGACAACAGAACAAGAGCGCTTGATTGAAATGGAGCAGCTTCGTATTGTCAGTAAAACCGAAAAAATCGCCTTCCCTTTAATGCTTCTCTTGTTAACAGCGCTACTTTTGCCTTCAGCAGCGCCACTCGTGGGGATGTTTTGCTTCGGTAATTTAATGAACACCTGTGGTGTAGTGGAACGCTTGAGTAAAACTGCGCAAAATGAATTGATCAATATTGTGACCATATTTCTGGGTCTTTCCGTGGGCTCCAAGTTGAGTGCCGATGCTTTTTTGAAATATGAGACGCTGGGGATACTGGCGTTAGGTGCAATTGCTTTTTGTATCGGTACTGCGGCGGGTGTGGTGATGGCCAAAATAATGAACAAATTCAGTAAAACGCCTATAAATCCGCTGATTGGCGCGGCGGGGGTATCGGCCGTTCCTATGGCCGCAAGAGTCGCAAATAAGTTGGGTTTGGAAAGCAATCCGCATAACTTTCTTCTGATGCATGCGATGGGGCCGAATGTGGCCGGCGTCATTGGCTCTGCGGTAGCCGCCGGTATCCTGTTAAGTCTGGTGCATTAAAGAAACGGGCAATGGTCAGGCACTCACAGAGTTGCTGTGGGTGCCGGTGGTAACGATGATTGATTGGCTGTGTGCGGTTTTTACTGCAGAAACGTTAACAAACTGTTCCAGATTTAACATGAACATTGTTTAGTTTAAAAGCTTTCTGCGGGCAAGCATTTAAATCAAATTTCCAGCGCCTGTTAATTTAGTAAATACCTGTAAAACGCTTGAGCACTTCGCTTCAAGGCCCCCTTCATCGATTCCCAAAGGCCAGAGGCTTTCAAGGCAGCGTTGTGGCGGGCAAGATAAAAAGAAATTTATTATGATCATACTCAGCGCATTACTTTGGACACCGGCAGTGGGGGTGCTTTTTTTGGTGTTGACACCGGGCAGGCATTCTCAGCTGATCCGTGGGTTGGGTAATCTGTTTGCCTTTATCGCACTTTTATTGGCCTGTTGGGTGACCTATCGGTATGACGCATCGGATGCCGGTTTGCAATTCAGCGAATATTATCCTCTCAATCCAAAACTCGGCAGCGCCTATGCCTTGGGTGTCGACGGGCTGTCGATACCGATGTTGGTGCTAGCCTGTCTTCTGACATCAATTGCTCTGCTTGCTTCATCATCGATCTCCGGCAGCGTCAAAGGCTACTATATCTGCGTTTTGTTACTTGAATTCGGGATGTTGGGCGTCTTTTTGGCTCAGGACTGGGCGTTGTTTTATATTTTTTGGGAAGTTACGCTGATTCCGCTGTTCTTTTTAATCGATCGCTGGGGCGGCAAGAGACGGCATGCCGCAAGTATGAATTTTGTGCTGTATACGATGGGCGGATCGATTTTCATGCTGGTCAGTCTGTTGGCGATCAGTCAATACGTTCTTGAACATGGCGGATCACTGATGACCTCGATGAGTCAGGCCGCGGAGGATATGCCGCTCTATGAACAGGTCCTCGTGTTTTTGGGCTTTTTAATCGGTTTCGGTGTGAAAATGCCGGTTTTCCCCCTTCATGGCTGGTTACCGCTGGCTCATGTCGAAGCTCCCAGCCCCATCAGTATTCTGCTGTCCGGTATTTTGCTTAAAATGGGCGCTTATGGACTGATCAGGGTTGCCTTCATGTTGCCGGAAGCCATAGAACTTTTACAGCCTTTACTGGTTTTTCTGGCCTTGTTCGGCATGCTTTACGGTGCTTTGCTTGCCTGGCGTCAAAGCGATCTCAAAGCCATGATTGCCTATTCTTCGGTCAGTCACATGGGTGTTGTGTTATTGGGTATCACCGCGCTGAATCACTCTGGTATGACCGGTGCCGTTTTGCAAATGACGGCTCACGGACTGGTTGCAGGTGCTCTGTTTTTATTGATCGGTTTACTCTATGAGCGAACTCATACCCGTAATATTCAGGATTACAGTTCATTAATCAGAGTCACGCCCCGTTTTGCCATGCTGACTACACTGACATTACTCGCAGCAATGGGTCTGCCGGGTTCGGTCAGTTTTGTTGCCGAATTACACGCTCTGATTGGCGGGTTTCAGCAATGGCAGGGCTTGATGGTTTTTTTCAGTTTAAGTATTTTGATAGGCGCTGCATATTCGATCCGCACGATCGGGCTTTTGTTTACTGGGCCCGTCAAGCCGAAAATGCAGCATATTCCGGATTTAAAACCCGTTGAACTGGTTTCAGTCAGTATTCTGGTGAGCGGTATTTTGTTGTTCGGATTATTTCCTGCGCCGCTGATCAATCTTTCTACAGCCACCATAAACCATATGATTGATTCTATCAGTCACCGTGTTGATCATCTCGAAAGCCGCTCATCGCTAAGCAGCCAGCTTCTTCCTTTGGAACAACGTGCGAACTTGACCAGGGACGCCGGGCTTTTTCATGATGGCATTGACGCCGTCATCGTCAGGTAACATCCATGCAACAGTCGACTCTTAATCATTCTGAAGATATTGGCGCTCTGCGCGAACAACTGATGGCTGTTTTGCATCATCTGGATCACGTGCTTCCCGGACAGGCGCCTATTGGTAACTTTGTTCACCATAACACTTTACACGGTTTCCAGCATTTGCCTTTTGAACAGGCTTTGGCTGAATTCGAAGCCCTGACCGGCATTAGCGGTTATTTGCCGGAAATCCAATTTCGAGCCTTTTATCAGCAGGGCCGCATTAACGATAACGACATATTGGCTGCACTGAGTCATGAAACCCGTCTCGATCCGAGACAGGTGATTATCAAAGTAGATACCAAAACAATCAGCATCAGTGAGATCGTTAATACGGTTTTGCTGCATGGATTGGAGCCGGTGAGTCCTGAGCGTTTCAACTGGCTGCAAACCGAGTGTGCAGCGCTCAATTCGCTGCGCCCCGGTGTGTCTCAACAGGCGCGAGAGCAGTTAGTGGCAGATGAGGATGAAGCTGTTGCGATCAACAAACTCTGGAACACTCTCCTGGATAAATTGGGCATCAATGACGTCAGGCTGCATCCGGAAAATCTCTTCGATATATCGGCCGAGCAAGCCGAAGACTGGCTGGCAAGAAGTAAGATGCAGCCAACGGCAATTCAAAATCTGACTGTTGTTCAACAAATTCAGGAGCAGGCAAGAAATACGTTGGATGCCCTGGTTGAAGAGATCGGTGACAACATTACCTTACGCGGATTTGTTTTAGCGCTGACCGGTATGGATATTCTGGATGATGTCCGCCCCTTGCTTATAAGAACCTGCGCATCGGCGCTGGACGAGGGACTTGCGCCATGGCAATTGCCTGATGTCAAGCGGCTGGGTCTCTATGCTGCCTGGCGCTTAACCGCCAGATACGATGCAAATCCTTTTTTTCAGGAACTTCCTGACTGGCCTATTCTTGAATCGCAGCTGCCGGATGATGCTGTGGATGCGATCGTGTTTCAATTAACCGCCCTGCAAGTTCCTCAGCAACATTGGCCTGGCTATTTGCGTCGCTTAGCGCTGGAATTGCCCGGCTGGTCAGGCATCATCAACTGGCGTGAGCATAACCCAAACTACAAGACAGCAAACGGCGCGCAACCCACGCTAGCCGATTATCTGGCGATACGATTGACTCTGGACCGGCTCTGGCTCAATCGTCTGTGTGAAGGTACCTGGAAAATAGAGGCCAAATTAGGCCGGTTGATCTCGTATTTCCAAAAAAATCTTGCCGAGTTTTGGGTGCGCCGCCAACTTTACCGGGGCGTGTTGCCCGAATACCTGAGTCAGTCGGCTGAATCCCTGATTTTATTGAGCAGGACTGAGCGGCAGGACAGGAAAGACTGGTGGCGCCTAGCAGAAGAGCTTTGGACATGGCAATCGAGTCCTTTAACCCATCAGCACAAATCAAAAGAACATACGTTCTATGACAGCGGCTGGCGCTTGTTTTGTCTTTGTCAGCATTCAGGTTTAAACGCCCGGCACGTTCAATCGCTGAATAAAGCCGATCTGGAGAACCTGCTGATGGTTTTAGACAGTTTTGGTGTGGCTGACCGCAATAAGGTGTGGCTATACGCCTACGAACATAACTTCCGGGAAAATTTGTTTCAAGGGTTGCAGGCCAATTACGGCAGAGGGCGATGGGCAACGAGGCCCCGACGACCTGACGCGCAGGTGATGTTCTGTATGGATGAACGAGAGGAAAGTTTTCGTCGCCATCTTGAAGAAATAAATCCCGCAATAGAAACCCTGGGCGCAGCCGGTTTTTTTGGTGTTGCGATGAATTACAGAGGCCTGGATGATCATGCGATAACGCCGTTATGTCCGGTGGTTGTGACGCCGGTACACCAGGTTAATGAAATACCGGTGCCTGGGGCTGAATCGGCAATGGACGCGCATCAAAAAGGTCTCGGCCGCTACAAAAAAGTCATCAATCTGGTGCATCAAAGTCTGCGCAGCCAGCTGTTTGCAGCCTATCCCTTGCTGTATGTCTTTGCGCCGCTACTGATTGTTAAACTGGTGATTAAATCGTTACTGCCAACGACTAACTACAAGCTGGAAAAATGGCTTTACAGTTCAATTGTAAAAACGGTTCCAACCGAACTTCAATTTACTTCAATTCCTCAATCCGCTGAGTCTGCGAGCGATGCACCGCAGTTCGGTTTTACCGATCAGGAACAAGCTGACCGTATTGCGCAATTGTTAAAGACGACCGGTCTGAGTTACGGCATGGCCCGCATTGTGTGTTTGATGGCGCACGGTTCGACAAGCCAGAATAATCCTCATGAGGCGGCTCATGATTGCGGCGCTTGCGGAGGACGAAGAGGCGGGCCTAATGCCCGTGTGTTTGCGGCGATGGCCAATCGCCCTGAGGTTCGGCGTTTGCTGCCTGAACGCGGCATTACTATTCCGGAAGACACCTGGTTTGTGGGCGCCCAACACGATACCTGTAACGATATTATTACCTGGTACGACCTGGAGCGGATGCCGGTCGCTGTTAAGGCTGATTTCGAAACACTTGATTTACAGTTGATGAAGGCCAAGGAAAGAGCCGTGACAGAACGCTGCCGCCGGTTTTTCAACGCGCAAAATAAAAGCGGTGCAGCTGCGGTGAGACATGTGGAAGCCCGGTCTTATGATCTCAGTCAGGTTCGGCCCGAGTTCGGTCATGCCACCAATGCCTCAGCCTATATCGGCAGACGTTCTGCGACACAAGGTTTGTTTTTGGACCGGCGGATGTTTCTGATTTCCTATGATCCTGCTCAGGATCCGGATGGAACAGTCCTGGAGTCGATTTTATTGACTGCAGGCCCCGTCGGTGCGGGAATCAATCTCGAATATTATTTTTCAAGCGTCAATAATGAGCGTTTCGGTTGCGGGACAAAAATTCCCCATAATGTGACCGGTTTGTTCGGTGTCATGGAAGGCGCAGCTAGCGATTTAAGAACAGGGCTGCCTTTGCAGATGGTCGAAATTCATGAAGCGATGCGTTTGCAGATTGTGACCGAGGCGTCTCCCGGCATTCTCGAGAAAATTTATCATCGCCAGGCCGGTTTGCGGGAGCTGATTGATGGCGGTTGGGTGCATCTGAGTACACAAGATCCTGATACCGGGCAGCTTTTTATATTTGAGCGGGGTGCTGGTTTTGTTGCCTGGGAATCCGCGATACAAAAATTACCGCTAAGGGAAAGTTCGGAAGATTGTTATCGCACGGAAACCGAGGCGGTTCCCCCCATGCTGATTAAACAGCCCTTAATTTCAAACGGAGTGTGATTATGGCAAATTGGGCTTGTTTGATTCCGTTGTTTCCTTTGATAGCCGCGGTGATGATAGGACTGGGCTGTTTTTCCGGCTTATTGCCGTCATTGGCTTCAGAGCGCATCACGGCAAAACTGGCGGTCTGGAGCTTATCGCTCAGTTGCTTGCTGGCGTTAGGGCTTTTGACGGCATTTTTGCCGGGTTATCAAACCCATGAGCATGCCCAGTTCGTGTGGCTGCAAAGTGGTGATTTACAATTGCCGCTGCGAGTGACTGTTAATTCATTAAATCTGGTTCTGGCCGGATTGTTTTCTATCATTTTTGTCATCGTTGCCCGGTTTTCAGTCAATTACATGCATAAGGAGCGAGGCTTTCACCGCTTTTTTTCTATTTTGTGCCTATTTGCGGCAGCGATGTTTTTGCTGGTTCTTTCCGGTTCAGCATTAAGCGCATTTATGGGTTGGGAAATCGCCGGAATTTGTTCATTCCTGTTGATTGCCTATGCTTACGACCGACCGGTAGCCGCCAATAATGCGGCAAGAGCGTTTATTACTAACCGGGTAGGGGATGCCGGGTTTTTGATGGGTATTGGTTTGAGCCTGCATTGGATAGGTTCTGCCAACTGGCAGGATATTAATGAGGGTGCGGCCGATTTGTTAGGAAATGATGCGGTCATTCTCGCACTCTGTTTTTCTGTAGCCGCGTTTGCCAAGTCCGCTCAAATTCCATTTTCACCCTGGCTGTCAAGAGCGATGGAAGGTCCAACGCCATCGAGTGCGGTTTTCTATGGCGCTATTATGATCCATGCCGGTGTCATTGTAATTCTTACCTTACAACCTTTGTTTGAAGCAGCCCCGTTGGCTATGGGCGTGATTGCCGTGGTTGGGCTGTTAACCGCATTTTATGGCTGGTTTTCCGGATTAACGCAGACGGATATCAAAAGTTCGCTGGTTTTTTCGGTCCAGGCTCAAATCGGTCTGATGTTTTTGGAATGCGGGTTGGGATTCTGGCAGTTGGCCGCCTGGCACTTGGGCGCGCATACGTTGGTGAGAAGTTATCAGTTTTTGACAGCCCCTTCTATTTTACATAATGCCCACGATAATCCCGTACGCACTGTCCCTTCCTTTTTGGCTGTCAGGCCGGGGCTATTTGCCGCAGCGCAGCAACGCTTATGGCTGGAGCCAGCCATCGAATGGGTGGTTGTGAAACCGGTCCGCCGGCTTGCAAGAGACCTGAGTTTTTTTGAAATACGCTTTGTCGACCCCTTGCTGGGTTCTCCTGCGCCAGCCATTCGTGCTATTTCAACACTGACTCAAATCGAGGAAAGAAAAATCGGCGCTCGTCTGGATAATGATGAGGACCGTTTCGCCACAGGCAGCGGTTTAGCGGGTAAGTTGACCGAATGGTCGGCGGGTCTGGTGAACTGGTTTGAATATCATTTTGTATTGAGAGGTGTGGGTAAAGAATCAATCAAATACGGTAGAAAACTCGGTAAATCCGCAAATAAACTTGAGCAGATTTTGCAGATGCCCCGATATCTGGTGATTTTTGTGCTCATCAGCCTGCTGATCGCTTCCTGAGGGCATGATGGCTATTCAATTATTTTCATGGTCTGAAACTGCGGCATTTCCGGTGTTGAGTGTCATGACATTTATTCCTTTGGTGGCAGTCATTATCATCAGCGGGTTCAAGTCCGAGACGCTTACGATAAAAGTCAGTTTTACTGCGGCAATTGTTAACGTGCTGCTCGGTATTTATTTGCTGATCATCTTCGATTCCGAAACAGCGGGAATCCATTTGTCTGAAAGGGTCGAGCTGCTGGGCATGACCTACCGCGTCGGTGTCGACGGCACGAATATTCTGTTTATACCTTTAACAGCCGTCGTGTCGCTTTTGGCGCTGACGTATACCCGTATCACCCGCCATGCTCACGATACGTTGCTAATTTCCTGTTTGCTGGGATATGAAGGCATTCTGATTGGTGCCTTTTCGGCGTTGAATTCACTGCAATTCTGGTTGTGGAGTGCACTGGAATTGTTGCCGGTGACTTTTCTAACGATTTATGCGGGCACAGGCCTTAATCGGCGCATGATTATTTTCAGAATTTTGCAGTTCTGGATTTTCGGTCTTGCTATGACCTTGACCGGTTTTTTGCTCTTATCTTTCGGACTGGAAAAAAACGGTATGCCATTGACTTTCGATTGGCTGGCATTGAAGCAGCATAACGTTTCGCTGGATAACGAAGCGTTGATATTTATGCTGTTGTTTTACGGCTTTTCAGTCAGGATGCCATTATTCCCGTTTCATGGCTGGTTGCCGATGATTGCCGAACAAGGTACGGTCGCCAGTGCTGCGATTTTTCTGGTTGGGTTAAAGCTGGGTATTTATGCGGTGATCCGCTTCATATTGCCGCTGGTTCCCGGCGCGGCTGAGCAATGGGCGGGGTTTGTCGTCAATTTGGGGTTGATCGGTATTTTTTACGGTGCGCTACTGGCGTTGATGCAGATCAATATTCGACGGCTTATGGCTTTTGCCGTCATCAGTCATACCGGCATGCTGGTTATCGGCATATTTTCGTTCAACGATTACGCCCTGGAAGGCGTGCTTCTTTTATCTGTTGCTTACGGACTTGCGACGGCCGGGATGCTGTTCAGTGTCGGGTTGATTTATGAAAGGAGCCGAACCGCATTTTTGCCGAGGCTGGGCGGTTTGTTTGAAACCAATTCAACCATAGCCATTTTATTTCTGATTTCTTCGCTCAGTACTATGGTCATGCCGGGAACGCCGGGATTCGATGCGGCTCACTTGCTGATTGAAGGTACGATAGAAGAGCACGGCTGGTTTGTCGCAGTCGCAATTTTAGTCGGTAACGTGCTTGCCGCCGGTTTTCTTTTACGGGCTTTTCAGCGGATATTTATTGCCAATCCCAAGCGTGCGCATCAACCTTTCAGTACGTCCCATCACCCCGTCGTGATTGAACGTATTATCACCGTGGTGATTTGTTTGCTGTTGATCGGAACCGGCTTTTATACAACGCCCTGGTTAAAGTACATCGACCAGGACGCATCGGCTATTGGTGAGCATTATCCCGAACACGGATCGCATCATGCTAATGAACCGGTCCCCGAATCCATTGACAACCCAGGAGACCAGCCGTGATTGCCGCCGGTTTTCCATTGCTAAGCTGTCTTATTCTTTTGCCTTTGCTGGGTGCTCTTGTTACAGGGTTGTGTAAAGAGCTGAATTCGGCCAAACGAGTGGCCTTAGGGTTTGCCGTCATTGAGCTGATGATTGCGCTCTTTCTGGTGAGCGCCTTTGATATCAATCAAGGCAGCCGTTTTCAGTGGGTTGAGCATTACGCATGGATACCCAGTCTCAACATTGATTTTATTGTGGGTGTGGATGGTATTTCTTTACTGTTTTTGCCTTTATCTGCCTTATTGACGGTATTAACCATACTAGCTTCCTGGAATTCTGTCACGACGCTGACTCGTTTTCATTTTGCGCTGCTGCTTGTTCTGGAAGGCATTACGCTGGGCGTTTTTAGCGCTTTGGATATGATGTTGTTTTTCCTGTTCTGGGAATTAACCCTGCCGCCGATTTTCTTTTTGATCGGTTTATGGGGCATGGGGCCGCATCGGCGCGCCGCCGCCCTTAAATACACGCTGTACATGCTTTTCGGTGGTGTCCCATTATTATTCGCCATTATCATGCTGGGTATGAATCATGCTGTTCAAGCAGGCGGGCACATTCCTGAAGATTTGTCTTTCAGCTTTCCCATTTTGCTGAGCACGCCGCTTCCTGAAAATTTACAGCCAGTCATTCTGCTGCTGCTTTTATTGGGTTTTGGCGTTAAAGCGCCGTTGATTCCGTTTCATACCTGGCTACCTACGACAGCAATGGAAGCGCCGACGCAAATGACGGCATTATTGACAGGTTTAAAATTGGGTGTTTTCGGTATTCTCCGGTTTGCCTTGCCTTTGGCGCCTTCTGCGGCTATCGAATACAGCTGGATAATTGGAATACTCGGCGTCACCACGCTGATTTACGGCAGTCTGATTGCGATTAAGCAGACCAATTTAAGAAGTATTTTAGCTTATGCGAGTTTGAGTCATGTCGGCTTGGTCATCGTGGGTATTTCCGCATTTAATATGCAGGGTATACAGGGCGCTATTTTTCAATTATTGAATTTTACGTTGATTGCCAGTTGTCTGATGCTGATGGCCGGTTTTATTCAGCACCGTATTGGCAGCACGGAAATCATTCATCTTGGTGGTTTGGCCAAAACCATGCCCCGATTGGCAACGCCGTTCTTTTTATTCGCTTTTGCCAGTATCGGTGTGCCCGGTACCAGCGGTTTTCCTGCCGAATTATTGTTGTTCATCGGCGTGCTCGATACTTATCCCAGTCTTGCGATTACGGCAATGCTGGGAGCCATTATCGGTGCAACCTATATCATTAACTTCATGAGGCGAGCCTTTTGGGGGCCTGCTGTCAATGCCGACATAGTTGATGCGGATGATCTGAAAAGTCGTGAGCTGGCGATACTGTGCATTCCTGCCGTGCTTGTCTTGATCTTCGGGTTATTTCCAAATTTGATATTGAATATCCATTATCAAGCTGCTGAAAAATGGCTGCTTCAATTGAACAGTCCTGTTAAGGCCAAAATTATTGCACCCGATTCCCCGGTTCGATCGAGTCAATAGCTTAAAGTTTTAAATTTTGGCCCTTCTGATGCAGGAATTTAAGGCCCCGAATTTTTTTATAAAGGGTGTGGGCTTTTTTCTTGCCGGTGAAAGCGGATATAATGCGCTTTGTTGCATTTAAATCAAAAATGATGTTTTATTTCCACTAATTCTTTATTAAAATAGTCAGGAATTATCTTCCTGGTTAATGGTCTTATTTTCGTCATTACATCGCTTATGGGCTTTTCTATAAGTCGGGCAAAGTTAAACGCAGTTCAGAATAGACGGAAGCACCCCGCAGTCCTTCCGAATCCAGAGATGAGGTTAAAACATGAAAGACTATTTAATTATTTTGGTAAGTACCATCCTGGTTAACAATTTTGTACTGGTCAAATTTTTAGGATTATGTCCCTTTATGGGGGTTTCCAGAAAGCTTGAGACGGCTCTGGGTATGGGCTTTGCCACTACGTTTGTACTGACCCTGTCTTCAGTATGCAGCTATCTTGCGAATGAATATTTGTTGATTCCTTTGGAATTGCAGTATTTAAGAACCATTACCTTCATAGTCGTCATCGCATTTGTCGTTCAATTTACCGAACTGGTTGTCCATAAAACCAGTCCCATGCTCTATCAGGTGTTAGGTATTTATTTGCCTCTGATTACTACAAATTGCGCAGTACTTGGTGTAGCTCTGCTTAACGTTCAGGCGCAAAATGGATTTCTTCAATCGGCATTGTATGGCTTTGGCGCTGCGGTAGGTTTTTCAATGGTGTTGACGCTGTTTTCAACGATTCGTGAAAAAATTGAGGTGGCTGATGTGCCGGTTCCGTTTAAAGGAAACGCCATTTCGCTGATTACGGCCGGATTGATGTCTATGGCGTTTATGGGCTTTTCCGGTCTGGTTAGAGTCTAGTTTCCAGGGAAGCAATAAAAAACGGATTGCACCGGTTTTAACCCGAAGATTTAAAGATGCCAGCGTGGTCTGGGTAGTTTGCAACCGATCATTTAGAACACAATAAAATGATACTTATAATTTGCGCGACATTTGCTGTATTTGGTGTGGTGCTGGGTTTCTCGGCAGTTTATTTCAAGGTTCAAGGAAATCCTATTGTCGATAAAATTGAGGCGATATTGCCTCAAACACAATGCGGGCAATGCAGTTATCCAGGATGCAGACCCTATGCCGAAGCCATCGCATCGGGAGAGGCCGATATCAATCAATGCCCGCCCGGTGGTCAGGACGGCATCAATGCTCTGGCTGATTTGCTGGGCCTGGAAGCCAAGCCTTTGAACGATGAATTTGGCGCAGTCAAGCCAAAAAGTGTCGCCGTGATTATCGAAGAGGACTGTATTGGTTGCACAAAATGTATTCAGGCATGTCCTGTTGACGCCATTTTGGGATCCGCGAAAATGATGCATACGGTTATTGCCAATGAATGTACCGGCTGTGAGCTTTGTGTGGCGCCTTGCCCGGTAGACTGCATTGTCATGGAGCCGATTGAACAAACTATCAGTACTTGGCAGTGGCCGGAGCCGGAAAGAAAATATGCTTAATTTAGCGCGATTTCATGGCGGATTGCACCTGCCCAACAATAAGGAATTATCCAACCAGGCGCCTTTGCGTCAGGCAAGCATTCCTAAAAAACTGGTTTATCCGCTGATGCAGCGGCCAGGCGTTACTGTAGATCCTAAGGTTCAGGTGGGCGAGCGGGTGTTGCGGGGGCAGGTCATCGCACATTCCGATCATCCCCTTGCAACACCCGTTCATGCGGCCAGTTCCGGCGTGATAGAGGCTATTGAAGAGCGCTTGATACCCCATCCTTCCGGTATGGCTGACGTTTGTATCGTCATCGCCACCGATGGCTTGGATGAAAGTCTGGTAACGCAGGGTGTAGCCGATTTCAGCAGCCAGGATCCTGCGTCAATCCGCACGGCGATTAAAAATGCCGGTATCGTCGGCTTGGGCGGTGCTGCTTTTCCCACGGCGATAAAGCTCAATCCCGGTCCGCAAAGAAAGCTCGATACCTTGCTTTTGAACGGCGCGGAATGTGAGCCTTATATTACCTGTGATGATTGCCTGATGCAGAATCAACCGGAGTCGGTGCTTGTCGGCGCCCAGATTTTGCTGCATTCACTTCATATCGAGCGCTGTATCGTCGCTATCGAAGACCATATGAAGCGCGCTTATGCCCGGCTTACCCAGGCAGTCGCTGCGTTAAATGACCCGCGCATAATCATTGTTCAGGTGCCGGCTATTTATCCTACCGGTGGAGAAAAACAGCTAATCAAGGTTGTAACCGGTAAGGAAACGCCCTCTGGGGGGATTCCTGCCGACATCGGAGTGTTATGCGTGAATGTCGGTACAGCATCGGCGGTTTATGATGCCGTTTGTAAAGGAAAACCGCTGACCGAGCGAGTGATAACCGTCACCGGCCGTGGGGTAAAAGAGCCGCAAAACAGGTATGTCCGCATCGGTACGCCGATCAGCGAACTCATCGAGCAATGTGGCGGCTACACTGAGCATGTCGAACGCTTGATCATGGGCGGGCCGATGATGGGTTTCGCCTTACCCGATGACGAGATCGCTGTCGTCAAGGCGACCAATTGTATATTAGCCGGAACCGCTGCCGATATTAACATCGGCAAGCAGGCCATGCCTTGTATACGTTGTGGCGATTGCGCCAAAGCCTGTCCTGTAGATTTGCTCCCGCAGCAATTGTATTGGCATAGCCGTGCTGGGAATCTGGATAAGTGTAAAGAATTCAGTTTGTTTGATTGTATTGAATGTGGCTGCTGTGAAGTGGTTTGTCCGAGTCATATTCCTCTGGTGCAATATTACCGGTCTGCAAAAAGTAAAGTGATTGCCAAAGCTAAAGAGGCTGAAAAGGCTGCTGTTGCCAAGCGGCGCCATGACATGCATCTGGAACGCAAAGCCAAAGAGCAGGCTGAAAAAGCCGAGCGTGCCCGATTGAAAAAAGAAGCATTAGCAAAAGTTAAACAAGCCAATGCAGAGAAAGAGGGAGTGACTCAATGAAATTTTCCACGGCGTTATCGCCGCATGTGCAACCGGTCAACAGCGTCACCCGCGTCATGTTTGAGGTCATTGTTGCTCTCGTTCCCGGTATTATTGCCCTGGTATGGTTTTTTGGTCTGGGCGTTCTGATTAATGTGGTTCTGGCTGTTATTACCGCTTTGATGGCCGAGTCGCTGGTTCTGTTGGTGAGAGGGCGGCCGGTGTGGGTCAGTCTTAAAGACTTGAGTGCAGTTGTAACCGCGGTGCTTTTGGCTATTTCCTTACCGGCTATTGCGCCCTGGTGGGTGACGGTGACCGGAATTGTATTTGCCATTGTCATTGCCAAGCATTTGTACGGGGGTTTAGGTTATAACCCTTTTAATCCGGCGATGATCGGGTATGTGTTCTTATTGGTTTCTTTTCCTCTGCCGATGACCTCCTGGCCAGCAGTGGCAGGGCTGGGCACTATGACGCTGAATTTTCAGGATATTGCTCAACTGATATTCTTTGAGCGGATCCCGGAGAATGCCGATTATGATGCTTTAACCATGGCGACGCCTTTGGATGCATTAAAAACCCAGTTGAGTTTACAAAAAACGGTATTGGAAGCTCAATCGGGTGCTGTATTCGGCTATCTGGCGGGAAAAGGTTGGGAGTGGGTGTCCTTGGCTTATCTGCTGGGTGGGCTCTGGTTAATGGTGCGTAAAATCATAAATTGGCATATACCGGTTGGGCTTATTTTAGGCATATCGGTAATTTCCGGAATTTGCTATCTGATTGATGCGCAGCTGTATGCGCCTCCGGTGTTTCATTTGTTTGCGGGGGCGACCATGCTGGGTGCCTTTTTTATCGCGACGGATCCGGTTACTGCCGCGACCACAGTAAAAGGGCGCTTGATTTACGGGATGATGATCGGTGCGCTGGTTTATATCATCAGGGTCTGGGGCGGGTATCCGGATGCGGTTGCCTTCTCGGTGTTGCTGGCCAATCTTGCCGCGCCAGCGCTGGATTATTTCACTAAACCTCGCGTATTCGGACACCGGGCATGAATGAAACACTGAATAAAATCGTCATTTCAGCGGTAGCGCTTGGTGCATTCTCAATTCTTGGTTTGGGACTGGTTGCACTGATATCGAGTGCCACAGAAGATAAAATCGCGTTGAACGAAAGGCAATCGTTGTTGCAGGGTCTTAAGCAACTGGTGCCGGAGAACTTGTATGACAATGATATTGTTGCTGACCACATACTGATAAGCGATCTTAATTCGCACCTTAAAACGCCTTCTGCCATTTACCGGGCTAGAAAAAATGGCCAGCCGGTTGCTGCTGTTATTACCGCGATTGCTCCGGATGGCTATAACGGCGATATAAAATTGCTGGTCGGCATTTTAGAGGATGGAACCCTTTCCGGTGTAAGAGTCGTGGGGCATAAAGAAACCCCCGGACTGGGTGACAAAATAGAATCATCAAGAAGCGACTGGATTTTGTCATTTAGCGGAAAATCGTTGATCAATCTTACTGACCAGGAATGGGCAGTAAAAAGAGATGGTGGCGTGTTTGATCAATTTGCAGGGGCCACCATCACGCCCAGGGCGGTAGTCAACAGAGTCAAGCTGACGCTGCAGTATTTTAAACAAAATAAAGAAAAGATATTTTCTTTATCCGAAACGGCAGGTAAAGACTAATGTTTTCCGAATACAGCAAAATAGCTAAAGAAGGGTTGTGGTTTAACAATCAGGCATTTGTCGCCTTGTTGGGCTTATGCCCCTTGCTAGCCGTAAGCAATACGGTGATCAATGGCTTGGGTCTGGGTCTGGCGACGGCATTAACGCTGATGTTGACGGGGAGTGCAATATCATTGATACGCAAAATTACGCCTTCGGAAGTTCGATTGCCTATTTTTGTCTTGGTGATTGCGTGCGTGGTTACGATTATCGAATTGGCTATGAACGCGTGGTTTTTTGATCTTTATAAAATTCTGGGTATTTTTATTTCATTGATCGTGACCAATTGCTCCGTCATTGGCCGCGCAGAGGCTTTTGCTTCCAAGCATAGCGTTCCAAAAGCCATGATGGACGGGTTGTTTATAGGTCTTGGTTTCACTTTTGCCCTGACTTTGTTAGGCAGTTTAAGAGAAATTATCGGCTCTGGCACTTTTTTAGCCGGTGCCGATTTGATGTTTGGACCTGCTGCAAAAGAGTGGAAAATCATTGTGATTGATGATTATTCCGGTGTTCTGCTGGCTATATTGCCTCCTGGCGCTTTTATCGGTTTGGGTTTTTTAATTGCTTTGAAGAATGTCATCGACGCTAAATTCAAGCAAAGAAAACCGGCCATTGAAGCCATTCCGGTTCAGGTGATCGCGGAATCTTGAACAAGATAAAACGTCAGGCCATTTTCGACAGGTTAGCTGAAGCAATACCCGAACCGACGACAGAACTGGTCTATGCGACACCTTTTGAACTGTTGATCGCGGTAGTCTTATCGGCGCAGGCAACCGATAAAAGCGTCAACAAGGCCACATTAAAGTTATTTGCTGTCGCGAATTCACCTGAAACTATTCTGGCTTTAGGTGAGGAGGGGCTCAAAGATTTTATTAAAACCATTGGTTTGTTCAACAGTAAAGCCCGCAATATCATCCAGTTATGTCAGCAGATAATTGATCGGCATAATGGCTCCGTGCCGGAAACGCGTGCCGAATTAGAGGCCTTGCCGGGTGTGGGTAGAAAAACGGCCAATGTTGTTCTCAATACCGCTTTTGGTCATAAAACTATCGCCGTAGATACGCATATTTTTCGCGTTTCCAATCGAACGAAAATTGCGCCGGGTAAAACGGTGCTTGAGGTTGAAAAAGGGCTTGAAAAATGGGTTTCAGATAAGCATAAAAAAGATGCGCATCATCTGTTAATTCTCCATGGGCGCTATACCTGCGTCGCTCGTAAGCCAAGGTGCCAGAGCTGCGTCATTGCAGATCTGTGTGAATTTGAGGAAAAAACGCCTGATTAATGGTATTGTTACGCGCGAATCTGATGGCTTTTCAGGAACTCTTAATAGCCAGCAGGGTCACACACATGGATTATCGAAACAGCCGCATGTTCATTGCCGGTTCATGAGGCCACACTAATATCTGATTCAGAGCCGATTGGCTTATCTACAACAAAACACACTGGGATATACACTATGAAAAAAAATACTAAATCACCTTTAGCTGCTGCGTTAGGTTCCGCTGTAATTTCTAGTCTGGCTATGACAGCTGTTCATGCAGAAGCCAATCCATTTGGTGCACAAGAACTTTCTTCAGGTTATATGCAAGTTGCAGAAATGGCATGCGGCGAAGGGATGAAAATGGAAAAACCAAAAACACCCGAAGGCGCTTGTGCCGGTAAGAAAACCGAAAAAGCAGCTGAAACAAAAGCCAAAGAAGCGGCATGCGGCGAAGGCAAATGTGGCGCGATGATGGATGGCGATAAAATGAAAAAAGGGATGGAAGGAACCTGCGGTGATATGATGAAAGGCAAGGAAGGCAGCTGCGGCGACACAGTCAATAAAGATAAAGCGGCTGGACAATAATTAGCTATCCAGTGCTTTAACGTTAAGGAGAGTTGCCAAGCTCTCCTTTCAGATTACTTTCCAAGATTTAGTGCTTATGATCACCAGACAATTTCCAGTATGGGGTGCCGGTCTAGGTCTGAGAAGAGCATTTCTGGCTGAAATAGCAGAAAGTCCTCCCTCCGAAGTTGGCTTTTATGAAGTCGCGCCGGAAAACTGGATCACTCTGGGCGGCAAATTAGCCAAACAATTCCGGTCCATGACCGAACGGTTTAAATTTGTTTGTCATGGGCTCTCACTCTCACTGGGCAGCACCGATGCCCTGGATGAAGTTTTTGTTCGTGATCTGAAGCAGTTTATGGTCGAACACGGCATCAATTTCTATAGCGAGCATTTAAGCTATTGCAGCCAAGGTGGCCACTTATACGACTTGATGCCTATTCCGTTTACCGATGAAGCGGTCCACCATGTCGCCTCGCGTATTAAACGGGTACAGGACATTCTTGAACAGAAAATAGCCGTAGAAAATGTTTCTTATTATGCCGCTCCCGGACAGGAGATGGATGAAATCGATTTCTTTAACAGGGTCGTTGAAGAAGCCGATTGTGACATTTTGCTGGATTTGAATAATATCTTTGTCAACAGTGTTAATCACGGCTACGATGCTGAAAGTTTTCTGAGAGCCATCCCTTCGGACCGAATTGCCTATGCGCACATTGCCGGTCATTATGTTGAGGCTCATGACTTTTTGGTGGATACCCATGGTGCGGCCGTAATTGATCCGGTCTGGCAGTTGTTGGGTAAAGCCTATGAATTGTTTGGCGTGTTTCCCACCTTGCTAGAGCGCGATTTTAATATCCCGCCGATGCCGGAATTATTGAATGAAGTGGCAACCATCAGGGCAATTCAAACCGCGTGGGCGCAGCAGCATCAACGTCAGACAGCCTGAAATGAGTGTGGATCTTAAAGCCAGACAAAAACAATTCGCTGATTATATCCGGGATCCTGATAACCATCTTCCGCCGGGTGATGTCAAGATTGAGCGTATGCTCATGTACAGGGAGCTTTTTTTCAATAATATAGAAGGATTTCTAGCGAGTAACTTTCCGGTTTTAAAGTCATTACTCAGCGAGTCTGATTGGCTGTCATTAGTGCAGGATTTTTTTGCTAGTCACGGATGCGCCACACCTCATTTTTCGGAAATCCCCGAAGAGTTTCTTGCTTATCTTCAAAACGAAAGAAAAAATCCTGCCGATTTGCCGTTCATGTTGGAATTGGCCCATTATGAATGGGTTGAAATGGCATTGACCATTGCAAAAGAGACTTGTCCGGTTTCCGTGCTGCACCAAGACGACCTGTTAAATTCGCAAGTGTCTTTATCGTGTTTAGCCTGGCCTTTGGTTTATTTGTATCCTGTTCATCAGATCTCTCCTTCGAACACCCCTGAGTTAATGCCTGCCGATCCCACTTTTTTAGTGGTTTATCGCAATAGTGAATTCGAAGTCGGTTTTATCCAAATCACGCCGCTGACCTATCGTTTACTGGAATACATTCAGGAAGAAAAAGGTGGCCTGTTGAAGGATCAGTTATCGGTCTTGGCGAAAGAAGCTGCGGCAACGGATGAAGATGCGTTCTTGACTCATGGGGCGGCTGTCTGCCTTGAGTTATTTCAAAAAGGTATTATTTACTGATCAGCCCTTATTGATTGGCTTGGGCTTAATCAATTATAAAGACTCTGATGCCTTAATATCTATGGCCCGGCATCAGAGTCATCAAGCCGATTAAATTAATGTTTACCGAATATCATCGGCGATTTCGGTTGTACTTTTTCCTGTAAACAATGATAAGCCGCGCTTTCGAATTTGATTCTCAGAGATTGAGTGTTTTTATGTTCAACCAAAAATAATTCGGACTCCTTCGCAGTCAGATCTTTCATCAGATACGTGGCGATACAGAGACACGGTTTGGTAAATCGTTCCCTATCAATGTCTTTGTTTTTAGAATTTTTGATTTCGCGCTCTACGCACTGATCAGCGAAATCATGCTCGAATTTATGTTTTTCCAGGTCGCTGACTTCCGATCCGTGCGCATGATCAAAAGAATGTTGAGTGTGACCTTGTACTTGTGGTGCGGGCTTGGACGGTGCGGTTTTTTTGTCTTCCGAACAGCCGGTAACAAAAGCGGCAAGGGTAACCAAAAGCAGGGAGAAGAAACTGACTTTTTTTATAAGAGTAATTGTTTTCATAAGGATGCCAAAAACATTCAGGTGCGTTGTAGAAATAACAGCGGACTTTATCATTTTATAAGACCTCATTCTACAAAGAGTTGAGGATGATTAAAATGCAACGGCAGGCCGTCTGCGCTTTATTTTCCTCAGCAATTCCCCGTTTGAACTTTTAATGTGGCTTTGAGGATAGGCGTAAGCCTTGCGAGGAAAGCCGAAGACCCATCCGCAATGCCGTTAACTTAAGGCCTCGCAATGAATCGATTCGCAGTAGCTAGGAGCGGGCCATGCCCGCGACCGAATGTGGTTCAATCGTGGGCATGGCCCGCTCCTACAAAATACGCTTAACTTAACGGCATTGGACCCATCCGTGGGGGCTTGACGGCAACATCCCTGAAGCTTACGCCTACCCTTTTTTATCATCAAACTGGGAATAGCTGGCTTTTTCTGGTTGGCTTGCGTTTGCCAGTGATTTTAATTTACCCTTTCTCTATTTAACTTTAATTTAACTATGACAGATTCAAAAGACCTTTTTGCAGCTGCTAAACAAGTCATTCCCGGCGGTGTTAATTCTCCAGTGCGTTCATTCAGTGGTGTGGGCGGCGAGCCTGTTTTTATCGATCATGCGAAAGGGCCTTTCATTTTTGATGCAGCAGGTAAGCAATATATCGATTATGTCGGCTCTTGGGGGCCTATGATTTTAGGGCACGCTCATCCCGAAGTGATAGCGGCCGTTAAGCAGGCGGCTGAAAAAGGTCTGAGTTTTGGTGCGCCTACGGAAATTGAAACAACCATGGCAGCCAGAGTCTGTGAGCTATTGCCTTCCATTGACATGGTCAGAATGGTGAGCTCAGGAACCGAGGCGACGATGAGTGCGATTCGTTTGGCCAGAGGTTATACCCAGCGTAACAAGATTGTGAAATTTGAAGGTTGTTATCATGGCCACTCCGATTCGCTGCTGGTGAAAGCAGGATCCGGCGCGTTGACTTTTGGGGTGCCAAGTTCGCCAGGGGTTCCTGCTTCAGTGGCTGAAGATACCATTACGCTCAGTTATAACGATGCCCAATCAGTGCGGGATACGTTTGCAAAAATAGGTGATCAAATAGCCTGTATCATTGTCGAGCCGGTTGCCGGAAATATGAATTGCATTCCGCCGCAGCCGGGCTTTCTTGAGACGCTTAGGGACATGTGCAATCAATCGGGAGCTGTATTGATTTTCGATGAAGTGATGACCGGTTTCAGAGTCAGTTTGCAGGGTGCTCAAGGCTATTACCGTGTTACCCCGGATTTAACGACGCTGGGTAAAGTCATAGGTGGGGGAATGCCCGTCGGTGCGTTCGGTGGAAAACGGGAAATCATGGCCTGTCTTGCGCCTTCCGGGCCTGTTTATCAAGCCGGAACATTGTCCGGAAACCCGGTGGCTATGGCCGCTGGATTAAAAACGCTGGAGTTGATCTCGGTTCCGGGCTTTTTTGAAGCATTAACACAAAAAACAGAAAAGCTTACCCAGGGAATGAAGGCGCGAGCAGCAAGTGCGGGGATAGCGTTGACGACGAATAGCGTCGGAGGCATGTTCGGATTGTTCTTTACCAGTCAACCGGAGGTGTCAACTTTTGCGCAAGTGATGCAGTGCGACCAGGGACTTTTTAAAAAGTTTTTTCATGCAATGCTGGATCAAGGCGTATATCTGGCGCCTTCAGCTTTCGAAGCGGGCTTTGTCTCAGCGGCTCACACGGATGACGTGATAAACAGGACGCTGGATATTGCCGAAGAAGTTATGCGCAAGCTATAAGGAAATTAGCTTCAGGACTTTTACCAAAAGGTCAAAGTGCTTTATATGCTCAAATGAGTAGTGGATCATTCCTGTTTATTAAAGACAACAGGTTCGAACCACTACTTACTTCTCACAAATGCTCAGACATTTTTATCGCTAAGGCGTTGTAGTCCAAGTTGCGCGCTTACTTGGTTTTAAAGTAAACGCGCGCCATTCGCACAATAAAAAACATTTGCCGTGTGTGTCTGGCGCATTTTGTAATGTTTTTGCTCCAATGGCTATGGCTGAGCATTTTATTCTCAAGGCTAGACTTGACCTGCCGCTGTCGCTTCAGGTACTTCGATTAATTTGCCGCTTTTAACGTCATAGACATATCCGTAAATGGGTATGTCTTTGGGAACCAGCGGGCTGTTTTTTATTCTCAAGACATCTTCGGTAACGCTTTGCGCCTGTTCTTTGATGGTTAACCAGTTGATGTATTTACCATCGGTGCAACCAGGGCCCTCGCAGCAGTCATGCCAGCCATTTTCATCAATGGATGCGGTTTTTAAGCTGCTGGACAAAAGGTCGCCCATGATGTCGTTGGTAAAAAGTTCCATGCCGCAATCGGTGTGATGGATAACAAACCATTCGCGTGTTCCCAGCAGTTTGTAAGAAATGACCAGCGAACGGATTGCGTCATCACTGGCACGTCCACCAGCGTTTCGAATAACGTGGGCATCGCCTTCGGTAAGTCCTGCGTATTTGGCAGGATCAAGTCTCGCATCCATACAGGTCAGAATTGCAAATCGGCGTCCTGGGGGTAATGGTAAATCGCCTTTGTCAAAATTATTGGCATAGTTTCTGTTAGCAAGTAAAACTTCATTGAGTACGCTAGTCATTTAAATCTCCTCTTTTTTATTATTTTTAGTATATTCATCAGCAAATTGGTTATTGCCATCAATATTTTATTGTCAATCAGCTCGTTAGATTGAATGGGATAAAGCATTCAATAACTGCCTTAAAATTTGCCGCCATCTTAAGACGAGCCGAAAATAAGCTATTTCATTTCGTTTATCAAGCGCACGGCATAATAACATCTGCAATAGAACAAGTGGATTGCAGAGTAATAATTATGCTCGGCGTTTATATCACTCAGTGAGGACGTTTTAATCCCATCGGGACTTCAGTAGAATTCAACTTCACCCGCGAGCTCTACAAAAAGCGTGATGGATGCGAATGACTCTCTAAATGCCTTGTTGTCACGGGTTATCCTGGACGCTCTTATCCAGCATTTTATATGCCATGATTCTTTAATAAAATAGCTATAAAAAACATAAGCTTGGTTTTTTATGTTGCTAGTTGTGTGAAACTTTGTTTCAATTATTGAAATTCTTTTTCAAAAAATAGTTTATGAACGATTTTCCCTTTTCGGATTTGACGCCGGTTTTTTTTCTGCAGCGCTTTGTGCTCGAATTTATGCATGCCAGCGAGCAGCAAGGTAAAGGCCACAGTGAAGAGCTCATTGAATACATTGCGAGGACAGCGGGACAATTTTTTGAAGAGACCTACAGAAGTGAGCATGGGCTGACTGAGCTTTTGGATGAAGATCAATATGCCCGGCTGATTATCGGTTTAAAAAATAAAATTGGCGGCGACTTTTCTTTGTTATCAAAAGAAAAGGATTGTGTTCGTGTTGTCAATAATTGTTGTCCATTTGGAGAGGGAGTTTCCAGTTCGCCTGAATTATGCAGGATGACATCAAGTGTTTTTGGCGGCATCGCGGCTCGAAATTTTGGTTATGCAAAAGTCGAGATTTCCAAAAGTATTGCGCGCAAGGATGAGGGGTGTGAGGTCTCGGTTTATTTAAATCCTGAAAAAGGGCTTCATCGTCCGGGGCTGGAATATAGCCGGCAGAAAAACACGGAGGAAAAAGGCGCGGCTGATGTGCTGCATTCTCAAATTGAAGAAAGCATGCAAAAAATTTGGCGGCTAAAGCACAAAAAACAGGCAAAAAAACAGCCGCCTGTTATTGTTGCAAAATCTTCAGTTATGCAGGATGTGCTCAGGGCTATTGAAAAAATAGCGCCGACAATGGCGGCTGTATTGATCAATGGTGAAACAGGGGTGGGTAAGGAACTTGTCGCGAAGGCCATTCATGCCATGAGTGACCGCAATGATCATGCCTTTATGGCGATAAATTGTGGCGCAATTCCAGAAACATTGATTGAAAGTGCATTATTCGGCCATGAAAAGGGCGCGTTTACGGGTGCGATTGATATTCACCAGGGTTTTTTTGAGCGAGCCGATGGCGGCACTTTGTTTTTAGATGAGGTTGATACCTTGTCCCCGGCGGCTCAGGTTAGGTTGCTCAGAGTGATACAGGAAGGTGAACTGGAGCGTGTTGGTGGTAAGCGGACGCTCGAAATTGATGTCCGCATTATTTCAGCAACCAATCGTGATTTAAACAAGCTTGTTGAGGAAGGGGTGTTCCGTAAGGATTTGTACTATCGAATCAATGTCGTCAATTTACTGATTCCGCCATTATTCCAGAGACCGGAAGACTTTCCTTATTTGGTTCAATCCATACTTCAGCGTTTAAATAAAAAATACAATAAACAAATTGAAACAGTTAGCCGGGAAGTCATGCAGCAAATAAGGAGCTACCGCTGGCCGGGTAATGTCAGGGAATTGGAGAATGTGCTGGAGCGGGCGGTTTTATTTACTGCAGATACAGAAATTACGGTGCTGGAGTTGCCCGATTCGGCGCCATTAGCTCAGGATTGGGGTGATATCAGGGAATCGGTTTTATTTTCAGCGGAGCGTGCGTTCTTGCTGGGTTCCTTGCAGGGTTATCAGGGCGATGTCAAGAAAATTGCAGAAAGCATGGGACTAACCTCAAGAGCTGTTTACGGCAAGTTAAAAAAACACCGACTGGATCCGCGTCAATATAGGCATTAGCCTGCACAGGCTTTAATAATTCCTTTGTACGGAGAACTTTGCAAGGGAAATCAGCGCTTCTTTAAATGTCGATTCAGGCAGGACATGCAGCGCATCAATGGCTTTTTGAGCTTCCTGTTCTGCGCGCTGCTCGGTATAGGCTATGGCTTTTGTAGCCAAGACCACGGCGTAGACTTCATTAAATGCGTTCCGGTCGCCGTTTTTGACGGCATTGATAATGACTTGAGCATCTTGCGGGTTGCCGTGTTGAATGGCGTAAATCAAAGGCAAAGTAGGTTTTCCTTCGGCGAGATCATCTCCAAGGTTTTTGCCTAATTCTTCTTTTGTTGCTTTGTAATCAAGGGCGTCATCAATCAGTTGAAAAGCGATACCCAGGTGCTGTCCGTACAAGGCAAGATTGTCTTCGGTAGTTTGATCGGATCCGGACAGAACAGCACTCAGGCGCGTTGCCGCACTAAACAATATAGCGGTTTTGCGAGCGATGACTTCCAGGTATTTTTCTTCTGTGGTTTCAGGGTTGTTGCAGTTGAGCAGTTGCAGTACTTCACCCTCGGCAATCGCAGTCGTCGTTTTGGACAGGATTTCCATGACGCGAATACTGTTGGTGCGAACCATCATCTCAAACGCACTTGAATACAGATAGTCCCCTACAAGGACGCTCGCGGCATTTCCCCAGACTGCGTTTGCTGATTCCTGGCCGCGACGTAGGTCGGATTCGTCAACGACATCGTCATGCAGAAGTGTGGCGGTGTGGATAAATTCGATCACAGCTGCCAGTATCAAATGATTCTGTGAGACTTCACCCAGCGCTTTGGCTGCCAATAATAAAAGCATCGGGCGTAAGCGTTTGCCGCCGTTTCCCACGATGTAATGGCCCATCTGGTTGATCAGAATGACATCGGAGCTAAGCTCGTTGATGATAAGGGTGTCAACCGCTTTAGCTTCATCCGCCGTCAGGCGTTTTATTGAATTAAAATCTATGGGTGCTTCAGGGGTCGAACTTGGGATTGATTGTGATGCCATTAGTCAATTAATTTCATAAATGAATAATTTTTCAGCGTTTAAGCCATGAAAAAGTATTGCCAGCTTAGACGAGTCAAAAATAGTCAGACATGCTATTGAATAAAGTAGTCTGGTGTCAATAGCTGAGTTGTGTTATTTTAAGCGGTATAAGTGTGCCAGCAAGTAATTTTAATACATTGACTGGTTTTGTTTTTAAAAATATAATCTGCGGTTAACTTTTAACAGATTATGCTTGATGGAGCTGACGCCGATGTATGCGGTAATTCAAACAGGTGGGAAACAGTACCGGGTTGAGGAAGGTACTACCTTAAAAATAGAAAAGCTCGAACTGGGTGCGGGTGATAGCATTGAGTTTGACAAAGTATTGATGGTTCAATCTGACGACGCTGTAAAAGTGGGTCAGCCTTATCTTGAGGGCGGCAAAGTTACGGCAACCGTTTTATCGCAAGGCCGGCACAAAAAAGTCAAGATAATCAAATTCAGAAGACGTAAGCACCACATGAAACAAATGGGGCATCGTCAGTATTACACTGAAGTCCAGATCACTGGTATTTCGGCTTAAAAGATAGAGGATAGACTAATGGCTCATAAGAAAGCGGGGGGCAGTACCCGGAACGGACGCGACTCACAGGCAAAAAGACTGGGTGTAAAAATATTTGGTGGTCAGCAAGTGGCGGCGGGCAACATTATTGTGCGTCAGCGTGGTACCAAATTTCATCCTGGAGATAATGTGGGTTGTGGTAAAGATCACACGTTATTTGCAACAGCCGAAGGCAAAGTTGTGTTTGCGGTCAAAGGCCCTAACAAACGTAAGTTTGTGAGCGTTGTTGCTGCCTAGTTAATACGATTACCTGCTTTTTGCGGGGTGTCGGAAATGATGAAAGGCCTCGCCCAACGGGTGGGGCTTTTTTGTTTATGACAGTTTGGAATTTTTAGATGTGTAGTTTATGAGATTTGTTGACGAGGCTGTCATTCGCGTCGAAGCGGGTGATGGAGGTAATGGTGTTGTAGGGTTTCGTCGAGAAAAATACATACCTAAAGGTGGTCCGGATGGCGGTGATGGCGGTGATGGCGGCAGTGTTTATCTGGTCGCTACCGAAAATATCAATACGCTGGTCGATTTTCGATATCAGACAGTTCATAGAGCGCAGCGCGGTCAAAATGGAATGGGGTGCAATTGTACCGGAAGAAAAGGAGAAGATTGCTTTGTTGCGGTTCCGGTAGGCACCTTGGTTAGGGAGGCTGAAACGGGCGAGATCATGGGGGAATTGATAACGCCGGGTGAGACGCTTTTGGTCGCTCAAGGTGGTTTTCATGGCTTGGGAAATGCTCGCTTTAAAAGCAGTATTAACCGGACGCCTCAGCAGACTACGAAGGGAACGCCAGGAGAGCATCGGATGCTGGATCTGGAGTTGACATTGATTGCTGATGTTGGCCTGCTGGGTTTGCCTAATGCCGGAAAATCCAGTTTAATTCGCGCGGTATCGTCTGCAAGACCTAAAGTTGCTGATTATCCGTTTACGACATTGCACCCCAATCTGGGTGTGGTAAGGGTCGATGATCTGCGCAGTTTTGTCATGGCGGATATTCCGGGAGTGATCGAGGGGGCTTCAGAGGGCGCAGGTTTGGGCTTGCAGTTTTTAAAGCATTTGTCGCGGACCGGATTATTGCTTCATTTGGTCGATGTGGCGCCCTACGAATCAATGGCTTCGCCGGTAGAGTCTGCGCGAGTCATCATTAATGAGGTTAAGTCATGGAGCGATGATTTAGCCAACAAGCCGCGCTGGCTGGTACTGAATAAAATTGATTGTTTGGTGCCGGATGAGGTTGAAAGTCATTGTCAGGCAATTGTCGATGAGCTTGAGTGGCAGGGTCCTGTGTTTAAATTATCGGCATTAACCGGTGGCGGTACCTGGGAGTTGATGTACGCCATTATGGAATTTTTAGAACAAAAACGGCAGGGTGTGCGTGAGTAGAAGCGATTTTGCTAAGGCAAAAAGAGTAGTCGTTAAGATTGGGAGTGCGCTGTTAACTGCAGGCGGGCAAGGTTTGAGTCGTGATGCTATTGCAGAATGGGTCAGGCAAATGGCCTTATTAAGAGCTTCAGGAGTTGAAGTGATCTTGGTGTCTTCGGGGGCGGTAGCGGAAGGTATGTGCCGTCTTGGCTTGAAAGTCCGGCCTAAAACATTACATGAGTTGCAGGCGGCCGCGTCTGTCGGGCAAATGGGTTTGGTGCGAGTATTTGAAAATAATTTTCAGCAGCACGGATTGCATGCGGCGCAGGTGCTGTTGACGCATGATGATTTGTCGGACAGGCAGCGTTATCTGAATGCGCGGAGTACCTTGTTAACCTTGCTGCAGTTTGGCGTGGTGCCTGTTATCAATGAAAATGATGCGGTGGCGACGGAAGAGATTCGATTTGGTGATAACGATACCTTGGGCGCGCTTGTCGCTAATCTGGTTGAGGCTGATTTATTGGTGATATTGACGGATCAGCAGGGGCTGTTTACCAGTGATCCCAGTTTAAATCCGGCTGCTGAGTTGATTTCCGAAATCAGTGCGAGTGATCCCGGGCTTGAAATCATGGCAGGCGGAAGCCGTAGTGGATTGGGTAGAGGTGGAATGTTCACTAAGGTTCGAGCAGCAAAACTGGCTTCTCGGTCGGGAGCGGCTACTGTTATCGCATCAGGTGGCGTAAGCAACGTTATCTCGCGCGTTGTTGCCGGTGAGTTGATCGGAACTTATCTAACGGCCGGTGTTGAGCCTCTGTTGGCTAGAAAGCGCTGGCTGGCAGGGCAGTTGCAGGTAAAGGGTAAGTTGGTTCTTGATCAGGGGGCTGTCCGGGTTTTAAAAGACGAAGGCAAAAGCTTGCTGGCGGTGGGCGTGAAGTCCGTTTCCGGTAAATTCCAACGGGGCGAGCTGGTTTCTTGCGTAAATGAAGCAGGGCTGGAAGTTGCGCGCGGGCTAATTAATTACGGCGCTGCGGATGTACAAAAGATTATCGGTAAATCCAGTGCAGAATTTGAAGCCATTCTTGGTTATGCAGATGAATCCGAGTTGATTCACAGAGACAACATGGTACTTGTCTAGTTGTTTGCGGCTTCTAAAATTGAAGCCAGCGGCTGAGAATAAGCGAATACAAAAGCCGATCTGTTAACTATTTTCGGCTTTTGTATTAAAGTCGATTAGACCAGGCTGCGAATTTTTGCATTGAGTCTGCTTTTGCTGCGTGAGGCTTTGTTCTTGTGAATCAAGCCTTTGTTGACAGCTGAATCAATTACAGGAACTGCTGTTTTGAAAGCTTCTTGTGCTTGATCTTTGTTGCCGGCATTTACCGCGGCCAAGACTTTTTTGATAAAAGTACGTAGGTTGCTTCTTTGTCCTGCATTGCGGGTGCGGTTTTTTTCTGCTTGTTTTGCACGCTTTTTCGCTTGAGCTGTATTAGCCATAGTGTATCGATTCTTTAAAAAGTAGGTTAGTAAAAAGACTGAATAGTATCTGGTAGAATATCGGTTTTGTCAAATTTCAAAATACTTTGGGAACTTTGTTGAGTAAGGAAATTCTAAAATCTACTTTCACCGTCAGTGGCATGACTTTTTTTTCCCGGGTTTTGGGGTTTATCAGAGACATGCTCATTGCCCGCTATTTTGGTGTTGATTCGGCAACTGATGCTTTTTTTGTCGCATTCAAGATACCTAATTTTTTGCGCCGGTTATTTGTCGAAGGGGCCTTTGCTCATGCCTTTGTGCCTGCGATTACCGGATATGATCAAGAGGAAAATCAAGCGCGTCTCAAGCTTTTTCTAAACAACGCGGCCGGTTCCTTAGCGGTATTGATGATGGTGGGTACAGTTGCCGGCATGTTCGCAGCGCCTGTTCTGGTTTTATTGTTCGCGCCCGGATTTATCTGGGAGCCGCGGCAATATGAATTATCCGTGCAAATGCTGCAGATCACGATGCCTTATTTGTTTTTCATATCATCGGTGGCTTTTGCCGGGGGTATTCTCAATACATTCGGTAAATTTGGCATTCCGGCATTGACTCCGGCTATTTTGAATGTGGCCATGATAGCTGCAGCCATCGTTTTGGCCCCGCTACTGAGCGAACCGATAGTGGCTTTAGCCTGGGGTGTGTTTTTGGGTGGTGCGCTGCAGTTGCTGATTCAGTTTCCCGAATTGGCCCGCCTGGGCTTGCTGCCACGCTTGCAATTTGATCCAAAAGACCCAGAGGTCAGACGGGTTATAAAAATGATGGGGCCTGCCCTATTTGGCGTATCGGTTACTCAAATTAATCTGTTGCTGGATACCTTTGTGGCCTCATTTTTGGTGACCGGCAGTGTTTCCTGGCTTTATTACTCGGATAGACTCGTAGAATTTCCACTGGGTATTCTTGGTGTTGCATTGGCAACCGTCATTTTGCCCAAGCTGGCAAGAAACCATGCGGCCAATGAACATCAGGCATTTTCCAAAACCCTGGATTGGGGCTTGCGATGCTTATTAATAGTGGGGCTGCCCAGTATGATAGGTTTGATAATACTTGCAGAGCCTATTCTTTATACCTTATTCCAGTATGATGAATTCAATGCCAATGATGTGCGTCAGGCTAGTTCCAGTCTGCAGGGGTATTCGTCCGGCTTGCTGGGCTTCATGTTAATCAAACTATTGGTACCCGCTTTCACTTCGCGCAAGGACGTGATGACGCCTATGCGCTATGGATTGTATGCGTTGGCGGCAAATTTTATTCTTAACTGGATTCTGGTTGTGCCGTTTGCTCATGGGGGGCTAGCCTATGCCACGTCAATCGCGGCCTATCTTAATGCAGGTTTACTGCTCGCCACCTTGATCAGGGGGGGATTTTATAAACCGGAAAAGCAATGGGTGCCGTTTTTTATTCGCCTGATTGTGGCCAATGGTCTTATGGTTCTTGCTTTGATCGTCGTTATGAATCCGCTGGTATGGCTGGAATGGGGAGTTACGGCGAGAAGCCTGGGATTATTGGGCAGTATTGTGGTTGCGGTAGTATTTTATTTGCTGGCTTTATATCTGATGGGATTTAGGTTGAAGCAGGTGTTAAAGCCCTTCAAATGATGAATTTGCTTCTGTGATTCAGAAGTCGGATTGCCGCTCCTTGATTATATCTTTCGCACTTCAAATTTCGGCAGTGCCTAAGGAGGCAACGGGTTGTTCGGCAAAGGCTTTGCCAGCATGGATGCTGGCATAGAGCCTATAGGGATGTATTTGCGGCGTCCTTTGACGGGCCCCCGGTGCTGAATTTCGATCTACGATGGGGATATGAAAGAGCGGCTTTAACCATTGAGTGCCGGATCAGGCGGCCAAACTTTCCATGCCGGATTCGAGCATGAGAAGTTCAGGGAGATTTTCTGTCATGAACGTTTCTGATAAGCCGATTTTTGCTGCAACTTCTGAAGGGAAGGTTCTGAAAACGTCATCCATGCTCAAGCCGCTTTGTTGGCAATAACTTAAGTAACGGGCAATATGAACAACGCAAGCCTGCTGGGAGATGTTTTCTGTTTTTAACGGTTCTCCACAATAGGCAACAGCATCAACCAGCTCGGGTGAAAAATGCCAGCGGCGGCATAGCTCGGCGCAAACATCCTCGCTGGTAAAACCCAGTCTGCGCATCTCTATAGACGAACGGGTATTTCCAGCTTTGACATGCTGATCGATTTCATTGGCTTCCCTAGGGGCGCCCATGTGAATCAGAATGTCGCCTAAATCGCTGATTAATCCGGCCGTAAACGCCAGGTCAGCATCGATTTTGAGTTCTTTGGCCAGTCCTTTGGCATAGGTTGCGGTGCGGAAGCTATTTTCCCAAAAATTAGCAAGGTTAAAATTCTCAATTTTGGGAATGGAGTTGACGATGCCGGATGCGATAACCAGTGTGCGGAGCTGGTTCATGCCTAACATCACGATGGCATCCTGAATGGTGCCGACTTTTTTTGACAAGCCAAAATGAGCCGAATTAACCAGTCTCAAAACCTTCAACGATATCATTTGCTCCTTCTCGATGTTCTTGGCAATGGCGTTGAAATCTACTTTCGGGTCATTAAACTGAACGATGAGCGTTCTGACTACTTCGGGAACTTGGGGGATTTTATGGATTTGATCAAACAATTGGTTCATCGGCATTAGCATAATAGGATCTCTCTTTTTTTATGCGGAATTAAGTTGTGTTCAGTTTAGTAGAAGCCGGAAAAAATAAAGTTAAGGCTAAAAATATTTTTTAGTCGGCGCTTAAGGATTGAAAGTCAGGCCGCAAAAGCCTGTTTTTCAAAAGCAAAAAAGGGATCTGAAAATATCGACACTTTGCGGGGATAAAATCATTGAGCATCACCAATAAATGACCTTTTATCAGCACGTTACAAATAAAATTATGCTGAATTGAGGTTATGATAAAATCTCAGCCCTTCGCGATAGCCGGAAGATTGTGGTACGGCGCGATAATGAGCGAAAGTCCTGAAACGATTCGGGGCTTTTGGAACGGGACGAAACTGATTCGTGTTGCTGTTTTGCCGGGCAGGATTCGTTTTAACCTTTAACCTCACAGCACAGATTTCTCATGAACAAACCAAAAAAAGTCGCCATTCTTACTGCGGGTGGATTAGCCCCCTGCTTAAACTCAGCCATTGGCAGCCTCATCGAACGTTACACTGAAATCGACCCCTCCATTGAAATCATTTGTTACCGCAGCGGCTACAAAGGCTTGCTGTTGGGTGATTTTTATACCGTGACACCGGAAATCCGTGAAAAAGCGGGTTTATTGCATCGTTTCGGCGGATCCCTGATCGGTAACAGCCGCGTCAAGCTGACCAATGTTAAAGATTGTGTCAAACGTGGACTGGTAAAAGAAGGCGAAAATCCTCAAAAAGTGGCTGCCGACCAACTGGTCAAAGACGGTGTGGATGTACTTCACACTATCGGTGGCGACGATACCAATACGGCTGCAGCAGATTTGGCGGCATTTCTTGCCAGCAACAATTATGGCCTGACCGTCATTGGTCTACCAAAAACCATCGATAACGATGTTTTTCCCATTAAACAATCCTTAGGCGCATGGACCGCAGCTGAGCAGGGTGCTCACTATTTCTGGAACGTAGTGGCCGAAAATAATGCTAACCCGCGCATGTTGATTGTGCATGAAGTGATGGGACGCAGTTGCGGCTGGTTAACGGCGGCAACCGCAGTGGAATACCGCAAATTATTGGATGGGGCCGAATGGTTGCCCGAATTGGGCCTGGATCGTAATGCTTTTGAAGTGCACGCTATTTTCATCCCGGAAATGGCTATCGATATTGCCGCCGAAGCCAAGCGCTTGAGTGCGGTCATGGATAAAACGGATTGCGTTAACATCTTTGTATCGGAAGGTGCCGGCGTTGAGTCCATTGTTGCCGAAATGCAGGCGAAAGGTCAGGAAGTGCCGCGCGACGCGTTTGGTCACGTAAAATTGGATGCGGTCAATCCGGGCAAATGGTTTGGCGAACAATTCGCCCAAATGCTCGGCGCTGAAAAAACGCTGGTGCAAAAATCAGGTTATTTTGCTCGCGCCGCCGCATCGAATGTCGAAGATATTCGTTTGATCAAATCGTGTGCAGATTTGGCGGTAGAGTGCGCATTACGCCGCGAATCGGGCGTTATCGGTCATGATGAAGATAAGGGCAATGTGTTGCGTGCCATTGAATTCCCTCGTATCAAAGGCGGCAAGCCGTTCGATATCGAGGCTCCCTGGTTTACGCAAATACTGGCTGAGATCGGACAAACCAAGGGAACTAAAGTCAACACGGCTCATTAAGCGTTAAGGCTTTTATAAATCCAGGGATGGATTTTTGAGTCAATCTCAAAGTTTGTAGTGTTCAGCAACTGGCGTAGACGCTATCACTTGGTAAGTTAACGCCGAGAATATGTGAATGGCAACTGGATCGGCTGCTTTATGGCCGTTATTGTTGATGAGCAATGATTTAAAACAATGAGTAATTTTATGAAAAAAATAGGTTTCTTAATTCTGACCCTGACGTCATTGGCTGCATATGCGGATGATCCAAAAAATGACTGGCATAACACGACGTTAACTGAAGAAACGATCAAAAAGATTCAGGAAGCAAAATACCAATACAACAAATGCGTTGTAGATGAGCTGAAAAGTCCCGCTTATGTCAAGCAGGAGGTTCGCGGAGCCACGGAAGTCATCATAAAAAAATGTGAGCCATCATTGGCCTTGATGCGTCAGGTCTATACCGAACAAAAAGTGCCCGAAGTGATTGCCGACCGGCATTTGAAGCAAATGCGCATAGAGACAACGCGCAATGTACTCAAACAAATGATGTTCGCTGATGCCATCAGGCAGTCTGGACAAAATCCTTAAATACTGCATGGCAGTTTTTGCTTTAATACAATGATTGCCGGGATCTTAGGCTCCATCAAACAAGTTTCCTGCAATTCGGAAGCGGAATGTACCGGTGTTATTGAATTACCTGATTATAAAGATCAATCAGCTCAGTCAAAAATCGTCATCTCGGCAGGGATTGCCGAGATCCAGATGCCATGGATGGCGAGCGCCGAACACATCCTTGTGGTCTGGATTCCGGCGATCCCTGCCGGAAAGACGTTGTTGCTGAAGCATCTTTATAATCAGGTTGAATTATTACTTTTTGGTCCTATATCGTTTGAAATGAACGGCGTATTTGGCGGCAGTGCGATAATAGTTGGTACTGCCTTCTATGGATTTCAGCGGAATGAGGCTGGATAATACATGACTCTCTGTGCCCTTTTTTGAACAAAGCGTATGCTAGACGGATACAGGTGAAAATTTAGATCGTTTAGAGGATTACTAAAGAGATTATCCGTCGTGCTCCAGCAAACCGGTGGGATGACGTTACTTTTAATTGACTTACCCAAGAGAAATTATGAATTACTCCATTGACCTGACCCTTAAGCCTACAACTTTTGATTTGTGGCATGTTTGTTTGGCCGGCACCGTTGTTTTGTTGGGGTTGATACTGATTGTTGTTCTATTGGCAGGACTTGTCAGTGTTGCCCGAGGTAAAAAGAAGCTGATAGTGGAAACACTAAAGCAGTCTGCTTTACTGGTGCCGCCTAAAGCACCGGAACCTGAAGTTAAAATCGTTGAGAAAATTGTTGAAGTTGAAAAAATTGTTCAAGCGCCGGCCCCAGAACCGATCGTTCTCAAAGAAGCGACACCCGATGCGGCACTGCAGCTGTTAAATCTGTTGCAAAAAGAAGCGCGTTTTATTGATTTTGTTATGGAAAACATAACCGCTTACAGCGATGCCGATATTGGGGTTGCAGCCCGTGTGGTCCATGAAGGGTGTACCAAAGTGATGGACGAGCATTTCAAGCTGGCCGTCATTCATGAAGGGCAGGAAGGGGCAACCGTTACGTTACCGAAAGGTTTCGATGCGTCGTCGATACGCCTGACCGGCAATATAGTCGGAGAAGCGCCTTTTACCGGCGTCCTGGTTCATAAAGGCTGGCAGGTCACAGACATGAATTTGCCAAAATTAACGTCGGGTCATAACGTAAAAATACTGGCACCGGCTGAGGTTGAATTATGAGTAATTTGTTTGGTCATTCCGGCTCGAATAATGGCGAGGAAGGGCACGGACAGAATACATCAGAGCCTGAGATTTCAGGCAATGCAACGGATAACACGCCTCATACCGAAACCGGAAGCAGTGATCAGCCCCTGACGGGCAATACGTCTGGCCCCCGATATTCAGTGGGAATTGATCTGGGTACCACGCATTGCGTGCTTTCCTATGTCGATTTAAGTGTATCTGATGAAGACAGTTATCATCAGGAAGTGATGGCTATACCGCAGCTAAGCTCGCCAGGAACGGTTGAGGATTTATTGCAGCTGCCTTCGTTTTTATATCAGGCCCACCCTTTAGAATTGGCTGAAGGGGCAACTTCATTGCCGTGGACGGCAAAACCTTCTTTTTTAGTCGGTGAAATCGCCCGCAATTTAGGCAGCAAATCGCCTATTCGCCTGGTGTCCAGTGCTAAAAGCTGGCTATGTCATGCTGGTGTCGATTGTAAAGCCGCCATTCTTCCCGCCGAAGCGCCGGAAGAAGTTGAACGTGTCTCGCCTTTTCAGGCGACTGTTGCCTATCTTCAGCATATTCGCGATGCCTGGGCCAATAAACATCCCGGTGAACCGTTATCAGAACAGGATGTTACGATTACCGTGCCGGCATCATTCGATCCGGCCGCGCGCGAATTGACAGTGGAAGCGGCTCGCTCAGTCGGACTTGAGAAAGCCATTTTACTGGAAGAACCGCAATCGGCTCTGTACAGCTGGATTGAAAAAAGTCAGGGAGAGTGGCGTAAACAAGTCCAGATCGGCGATATCATTTTAGTGATTGATATCGGCGGCGGCACGACCGACTTGTCTTTGATTGCCGTGACGCAACAAGACGGTAATTTGGAGTTGACCCGTGTTGCGGTGGGCGATCACATCCTTTTGGGTGGTGACAACATGGATTTGGCTTTGGCTTATACCGTAAAAGCCAAGCTGGAGCAGGATGGACGGCGTTTGGAAGCGTGGCAAGTTCAAGCTTTGATGCATGGGTGCCGGGAAGCCAAGGAAAAAATCTTCAGCCAGATAGATTTGCAAACCATTCCTTTGGTCGTACCTAATCGCGGCTCTTCATTGATAGGCGGTGCGTTGCGAACTGAGTTAACCCGTGAAGAAGTCGAGAGCGTCTTGGTCGAGGGCTTTTTACCTCGTGTCTCCTCAGCAGACAGGCCCGTTGTTCGTCCCCGCAGTGGTCTTAGAACCGCCGGATTGCCTTACGCACAAGATGCCGCGATCACACGCCACTTGGCTGCATTTTTAGCGAAACAGCTTAGCGCAACAGACGAACTCAGCGATGTGACGTTGCCGGAACATGCCACATTTATCCATCCTTCGGCTGTTCTATTTAACGGGGGGGTATTGAAAGCCGATGCGCTGGCGGGCCGGTTGATGGAGGTTTTAAATAGCTGGCTTACTGCAGAACAAGCGCCGGAATCGCGCCTGTTGGAAGGTGCCGATCTGGATCTCGCAGTAGCACGCGGCGCCGCCTATTATGGCTTTGTCCGAAAAGGCAAGGGCGTAAGAATCAAAGGCGGTACCGCAGCTTCTTATTATGTCGGTATCGAAAGCGCGATGCCTGCCGTTCCAGGAATGCCGCCCGAAATCGAAGCCTTATGCATTGCCCCGTTCGGCATGGAAGAAGGAACGGAAGCAGTTTTACCTGATGATGAGTTTGGTCTGGTCATTGGCGAGCCGGTTCGCTTCCGGTTTTTCAGTTCGAATAACCGTCGAGAGGATAAGGCGGGCGATCGGTTGGAGTATTGGACCGGCGACGAGCTGGATGAGTTGGACGAGATAGAAATCACCTTGCCCGAAGAAGGCCGAAAAGCCGGAGAAGTGGTGCCTGTGCATCTGACTTCAGCGGTGACCGAAGTAGGCACTTTGGAGCTTCATGCCGTTTCAAGACAGGACGGCAAACGCTGGAAAGTCGAGTTTGAGGTCAGGGCCGGAGAAGAAAGTTAATTAAAAAAAGCTTACCAATGCAAGGATGCATGCCAAAATTTCGCTAATCCGGTCGTCTGCACCGTTTTATAACTTCCTTGCCCTGATTATATAGTTCATCGTGCAAACACTCAATCCCCGTTATCTTGTTGGCATAGACCTTGGCACTACGCATACTGTCGTTGCTTATACTCCTGCTGATCAGTCCGGCGCTGAGATAAAAATATTCCTCATCGAGCAGTTGGTGGCGCCCGGTGAAGTCGCTGCGCGTCCTTTGCTGCCTTCAGTTCGGTATCATCCGGCGGAAGGCGAGCTTTCCGATGCGGATCTCGCGTTTTTGCCGACTCAAGACAAATCTGTCATGGGCGAAGCGGCCCGGGTTTTGGGCGCTAAAACGCAAGGTCGGTTCGTTACCAGTGCTAAAAGCTGGTTGTCCCACCCATCTGTGGATCATACGGCCGATATTCTGCCTTGGGGTAGCAGTGAAGACGTGGTCAAAGTGTCACCCTTGGCCGCCAGTGCAGGATATCTGGATCATATTCGAATGGTCTGGCGACATCAATTTCCGAACGCTCCGCTTGAAGAACAGGACATTGTGATTACGGTTCCGGCGTCATTTGATGAAGGCGCCAGGTCATTAACCGTGGAAGCGGCTAAAATCGCCGGGCTTGACCGCGTAAAATTGCTGGAAGAACCGCAAGCAGTGTGTTACGACTGGTTGCAACGTCATGCCGGCAGTATCAATCAGCAATTGGCCGATGTGCACTTATTGCTGGTTTGCGATGTGGGCGGCGGAACCACCGATTTAACACTGATTAAAGTTGAGCCGGGAGAACCGGAGCCCAAATTGACGCGTATCGGCGTCGGCGATCATTTGATGCTGGGCGGGGATAATATTGATTTGGCCTTAGCGCATCTGGCTGAACAACGCCTTGTTTCAGATGCCAAGCGCTTGTCAGCGGCTGATCTGTCTCAGTTGATCGAACAATGCCGCATTGTTAAAGAAAAATTATTGGCGCAAGATGCGCCCGAACAGCTTTCCGTTACCTTGCTGGGTGGGGGTTCACGCTTGATTGGCAGTGCCCGGTCGGTAGTGCTGACCCGAGATGAGGTCAGGTCGATCGCGTTGGACGGCTTTTTCCCGTTATCGCAATTAAACGAGTTGCCTGATCGCAAACGCAGCGGCGTGGTTGAATTCGGATTGCCTTATGCGGCGGAACCGGCAATCAGTAAACATATTGCCGCGTTTTTGAAGTTGCACAGTCAGGCTGCGCTTGATGCCATGCAAGGCGAGGGCAAAGTTCCCGATGCATTGCTGCTTAATGGCGGAGTGTTCAGAAGTGAGCCAATTACGCGCCGTGTGCAGGACTTGATAACCGCCTGGCGAGGCAAGGCGCCCAAATTGCTGGATAACCGTCATCCGGAACTGGCCGTGGCGATAGGGGCCGTCAGCTATGCTTTGGCCCGGCGTAACAAACAGGTACGCATCGGTGGTGGGGCCGCGCGCAGTTATTTCCTGGCGGTGGATACCGATGGTGATTGTCAGCAAGGCGTTTGCATTCTTCCGCGCGGCTGCGAGGAAGGGCATGAAATTGTATTGCAAGACCGGCAGTTTGCCTTGCGTTTGGGGCAGCCCGTGCGATTTCATCTGGTTTCTACAACCGGAGACGCTGAGTTCAAACCGGGTGAAATTGCCACGATAACCGATGACCGGTTTCAAACTTTACCCCCTTTGGCCGTGGCTTTGGCAGCTACTGAGCACTCCTCTTCAGCGCAGGAGATTGTAAAGTTAGCCGTCACGCTGACAGAAATCGGTACATTGAAAATTCAGTGCGTATCGGTTAAAGATCCCCATCAACGCTGGGATGTCGAATACCAAATCAGGCGAAAAAACAACCTGAGTACGGCAGATCAAGCCATTTTGCCGCCACAGTTCAATAAAGCCATTGAATTGGTCCAGACTGTTTTCGGTTCACGGTCCAAAGATGTCAATCCAAAAGCGGTCAAAAGTCTGCGCGCGGATCTTGAAAAATTACTGGGTTCTGCACGCAGCGAATGGGAAACTCCCTTGCTGAGAGGCTTGTTTGCTGCGTTGCTTGACGGCATGAAATACCGCAAACGATCGGAAAACCACGAGCGGGTCTGGTTGAGCCTGACCGGTTATTGTCTTCGTCCGGGCTTGGGGTATCCTCTGGATGACTGGCGTGTTGAGCAGTTATGGAAAATTTATGATCAAGGTATTCAATTTGTCAATGAAACGCAGAACTGGAGCGAATGGTGGACGTTGTGGCGGCGGGTTGCCGGTGGTTTGAATGTTGCTGCACAGGAAAGGATCAGTGACGATATCGGCAAATTTTTAAATCCGGCTTCGGCCCGGCAGCCGGCAGTTGCCAGGCAAATGAAAACACGGAGTTATGACGATATGGTCAGACTGGCTGCCGTGCTGGAAAAGTTGCCGGTGCCCAAGAAAATTCAGTTAGGCGAGTGGTTGTTAAATCGCTTGAGTAAACCCGGAGAGTCGGAGCAAAGCTGGTGGGCGTTAGGCCGTATCGGTGCCCGCATGCCTTTTTACGGCAGCAGTCATGCCATCATTGCTCCTAAACTGGCCTCAGAATGGCTGCAGCAAGTGATGCAGGCTGATTGGAAGAAAATACCTCAGGCCGGATTTGCGGCAACGTTAATTGCGCGTATGAGCGGCGATCGCACCCGCGATATCGACGAAAAGCTCAGGATAGACATTATCGAGCAATTAAAACAAGCCAAAGCACCTGCGTCCTGGATAGAGATGGTCGAAACGCACAAGCAACTGGATGAAAAAGAAGAAAAGCAAATCTTCGGCGAAGCCTTGCCGCCCGGTTTAAAACTGATTCAGTAGTCATTGCCCTGAAAGCGAGAGGTAGGGTGGTTTCGCATAACGAAGTGAAGCAAACCGCCATGAGGGAGGGCAATCCCCAAATCAAGCCGTCATGGTGTATTGCCTATCGGCGAATACACCTTACCTTCTGCGCCTTATGCTTTTGTTATGCTTTTACCGTTTAATTGATTTGAAATTTCAATATCTTTTTTAAGCAGTGTATTGATCACTTGATTGAGCGAAAAACCGTGTCCCTTGGCTTTGAGCCTGTCCATAAAAAACTCTTTGACCTCTTTATCAAGGTAAATTGGTATATCAAGTTCCTCGATTGGCCTATAGAATTTACCTTGTTCCGCACCACTAAAATCATATTCATCTTTCATCATGGATGCCTTCTTTGATATTCCTTGTCCGGTAGGATGCGGTGAGGAACGAACAGTATCAATCGCGAACGATGCGGTTCACGATGTTTACCGCATCCTACGGGCTGGTACATAGAGCCGCATAATTTTGAACAGGACAAGATTAACATTGCCTCGGAGTAGGTTTGGTAGCTTTTGCAAAAAGAAAGACTTGACCCCTCTGCCCTTTTATTGGTCGTTCGAGAGACATATTTTTTGTAAAATATAGGTTGAGTTATGATTTGACTTTTAAACTGTCTAACTTTTTTTTAAGCTTTTCCTCTGTAATCTTTTCATCATATCGAAACTCAATTAGCTTATATCCAAGCGACTTACAAATATTTTTCTTTCTTGTGTCATTTTCCTTTCGTTTTCTAAGCCCTTCTTCTCCACCCCAATGATTGACAATCTCGAAATGCTGAACTCCCTGATATTCAATTCCAGATTTTAATTCAGGTATCCAGACATCAATCTCCAATCCTTCAAGTTCTTTACCTCGATAATGATGAATTACATCTAAAGATGGAAGAAGTACCTGAACCATCTTGTAAAGCATTGTTTCTGTTATCCATTTTTCTCCAATTTTAGGGTACTCAAACGCTTCTCTAACTTCATTCTCTATTTCGCGATAGTCTTTGTCTTGAGAAAAAATGAATTTACCAAACTTTTTCAATGAAAAAAGGTGATGATATGGCATATATTTGATAAGGAAAGCCGATGGAGAAGGGGAACATGGATATTCTTGATTAGGAATATTTCCCGTGCATAAATGACATATACCATTTTTAACTTCCAAATCATTTTTAACGGTCAAACCATTTTTAATATCTAAATACTCTTCAAAACAGGAGCACGTCAGAATTATGCCACATCTTCGACAAATAAATGTAACAGGAAAAAATGCACTACCAATCCTAATTTCATCTAAATCTTCCTCTGGATGTACACAGTCAATCAAAAAGTCTTTAAAAATCGGCAAAATTAATTCAGAATTAAAATGAATACCAAGTAAACATACATATGACTTTTTCTTTTTTGAAGAAATATCAAAAGTATATCCAGTTATATTCAAGCCTTCTTCTAGGTCTAAACTTATTTCATAATTTTTGTTTTTAACAAAAACCAGAATATTTCCTAAAGAAAAATTAATGATTTCTTTAACTGCTAATAACGATGGAAAATTACAAATTTCCCCATCTGTATAATTAATTGCTTTGAGACTGTAATCATCATGACCGTACCGAGCGCAAAATTTTGCATCAATTTCAACGCTAATATCTTTTTTATAACCTGTATGTTTTACAATATTTTTTTCTTCAAAAAAATTTTTGTTTTTTAAAAAATTTATAGAACCTAAGTCGGTATGAGAATCTGCACATAAACCATACTCTTCAAATATTACTTCAAGTTCTTGCTTGAAAGCTGATCTAATATTATGAAAAAAATTCCCCCTTTGCTCCAAAGCAATACGAAATGATTTGCTTACAATGCTATTTGGAATTTTAATTCGGTAACTTATTGTATCCATAAAGACCACATGCTTAACGCCGCAATCACCGGCTAGTCCGGTGCATTGCCTTGTTAAGGCTGTCCTCGATAGTTTCTTTAAAGTCAGGGTCAAACTGTTTTAGATAGCTCAATGTGACTTTCATAACATCCTCTAAAGATGGTGGATTATCCACTATAGGATCAATAGTTCTATTGCTGGAATCTCTAAAATTAATAATTGCATCGATAAACATATAACTTGGTATAAAGCGGCAAATATTATCTCCGGCAGTTACCGGAATTCCTGCCAGTTTTACTTGATTGGCCTTTGGCTGAACGTTATATACAGCACCACCACTCATACCGTTAACATTTTTGTGACAAGTTTCCCCTTCGGTTATATCAAAAGAAATATAGCTATCATTTTCGTCGATTATGTATCTTCCAGGAATAGTGTGCCTTTGGATTTTTGTCGTATGGGTGATATTTTCACTTTGCGGGGTAAAATCAAATGAATTTCTTTCAAATGGGTAGCCTGTAACTAAAAGAATTTGACCATTGAAGAATTCTTCTTCCTTAAGAGCGCTGTCCTTACTTGATATCTCTATGAAGTGATCTGGTATATGGAATTTTTGTGGGTGAAATACTTCAACAAGACATATATCAGAGCTGTCAATACCATTGATCTCTTCAGAGATTAGCTCTCCGACATTCCATACCCTTTTCGGAAAAAGAAAATCATATTGCGACGACCATTCAGCTCGGTTTTTTGCAGGAACCCAAAATGGAGACTCATTTTGAAGTTCACCCTGGATATTGTTTTCGATGACGTGCCTAGCCGTAAGCACAAAGAATTCATCGTTAATTTTCAATAGCACTCCGCTACCGGCTCCATACATCTGGTCGACATGGAAGTAACCTCTAGATTCGATGCTTTCGTACAAGTGGTTGAAAAAGAACCTGCGAGTCGACTTTGCAACATTTGAAGTCGCAGCTTTATCAATATATTTTTTGAGCTTCTTTTGAGTCAATTTGCTCATGATTAGGTGCTTTAACAAGTAATTAAATGGTTTCTGTATATCATCCCTGATCGCCGTACTCTAGGCAATAAGCTCTGTTACCTTAGCAGGACATTAACTGTAGATCACGATAGACAGTTTCTTTTTAGCGCGGTAATGGTCGGCCATGAAGAGGTAAACAGCCAACCATCGCCCGCTAGTATGAGGTGAGGAACGAACCGCATCAATCGCGAACGATGCGGTTCACTGTGTTTACCGGATGCAATAAATTAGAGGCTCGTTTTTTACATGAATTCCCGTGAGTTTTTGCTGTTACGGAACAGTAAGGGCTTTTCATCGGGTGCCAACGCAACGGCTGCAGCCGAAGCAATGGCGGCATCTATTACCTGATGGTTGGGTGATTTGCTGCAAACCGGGTCGGTGTTATACATGTCGCCGGTCAGTAAATAAGCTTGGCAGCGACAGCCGCCGAAGTCTTTGTGTTTTTCGTCGCAGCTGCGGCAGGGTTCCTTCATCCACTCCTGACCGCGGAAAAAGTTGAACGCTTTGGAATCATGCCAGATTTCTTCGATGCAGAAATCTTTGACATTGGGGCAATCCAGTCCGGGTAGTTCGCGGGCCGAGTGGCAGGGTAGCGCTACGCCGTCCGGAGCAATGGTCAAAAACGTCGTGCCCCAGCCATTCATGCAGGCTTTCGGGCGATCTTCGTAATAATCCGGCACGACATAATAAATTTTCATTTTACCGGCGACTTTTTCTTTATAAGCCTGGGCAATCCGTTCCGCCTCTTCAAATTGCTCCCGGGTTGGCAATAATAAGTCACGGTTGGCATGGGCCCAGCCGTAATATTGAGTATTGGCCAGTTCCAGATAATCAGCGCCCAGTTCTTCCGCCATTTCCAGAATGTCTTGCATTTGATGAATATTTTCACGGTGTATCACCACGCATAACACCATGGGATAGCCGTGTTTTTTGACCAGATGGGCAACTTCTTTTTTATGGAGGTAAGAGGTCGTTCCGGCAATATGGTCGTTTAATTCCTGGGTGCTCGCTTGAATGCTGACTTGGATATGGTCCAGACCTGCCTCTTTGAGCTGTACGATTTTATCTTCAGTCAAGCCGTAGCCGGATGTAATCAGGTTGCTGTAGTAACCGAGTTGGCGGGCGTGTCTGACCAGTTCTGTCAGATCTTTGCGGGTAAGCGGCTCGCCGCCGGAAAAACCAAGCTGAACGGCACCCATTTTTCGGGCTTGTGTCAGCACGCGCATCCAGTCCTCGGTGCTTAACTCTGATGAGTATTTGGCATAATCCAGAGGGTTAGAGCAATAAGGGCATTGCAACGGGCAGGCATAAGTCAGCTCTGCCAGTAACCAACGCGGCGGTGTGATATTAGTCTTGTCGAATCCAGCCATTGTGTAGTGCTACTTCCAGAAAAGCGTTGATGTCGTTGCTCAGGCCCGTGGTGGCAAATTTTTGTTCAAGTTCGTTGATCACTTGATCCAGGGTACGGGTGCCGTCACACAGTTTTAAAATTTCCGCTGAGCTGGTGTTCAGTTCAACCATGCCTTCAGGGTACAAAATGACGTTTTTTTGCTGCGCTTCTTCCCATTGCAACCGATGGGTGGGTGAGAAGCTGATGATCTTGTCGGGTTGAATAGTCATTATTTTTCGATATTGAAATAAGGCTGCATTTCGTTCACGTAAGCCAGATACATGGCATCGGCCATGGTCCACAGAACATTGAGTTTAAATTGCAGAATCTCGACCATGCGTTCTTGCTGCTCACGGGTTTTGTACCAGTCCAGGGTGATTTCCAGGCCATGTTCAACATCGCGGCGCGCTTCAGTCAGACGTTTACGAAAATAGGTGTAGCCTTCTTTTTCAACCCAGGGATAATGCGTCGGCCAGTTATCCAGTCGCTGCTGGTGTATTTTGGGGGCAAATAACTCAGTTAACGAAGAACTGGCGGCCTCGTGCCAATCCGCACGACGGGCGAAATTGACATAGGCATCGACGGCAAAACGAACGCCCGGCAGAACGTATTTAAGCGAAGTGATTTCATCACGCGTCAGGCCGACAGAGATGCCTAGCCGAATCCATGCTTCAATGCCGCCCGGATCATTGGGATGTCCGTCATGGTCCAGAATACGCTGTATCCAGATGGCGCGGGTTTTACGGTCCGGGCAATTGGCCAGAATGTTGGCGTCTTTAATCGGGATGCTGACCTGATAATAGAAACGGTTGGCAACCCAGCCTTGAATTTGTTCCTTGGTCAGCTTTCCCTCATTCATTAGCGTGTGATAGGGATGATGGATATGGTAATACTTTTCCATACCACGCAATTTCGCTTCAAATTCTTCCCGGTTCCAAGGCGTATTATCGTTAGCTGTCATTGTCTTCCCGTTTGCAAATTTTTAAAGTTCAATTTCCAGGCCATCATAGGAGACCTCGATTCCGTTTTGGTTCAATATTTTGAACGCATCGGAATCTTCATCCAGAATGGGATTGGTATTGTTGATGTGGATCAGTATTTTCCGGGTATCAGGAATGGCGTTGAGGACTTCAATCATGCCGCCGGGGCCCGATTGGGCCAGATGTCCCATCTCCTGAGCTTTTTTGCTGCTGGCGCCGCAGGCTATCATTTCATCTTCCGTCCAGAAAGTACCATCGACCAGCAAGCAGTCAACGTTTTGCATGGCGCTGAGAACATGAGGCTCTATTTCGCCTAGGCCGGGAGCGTAATAAACGCGTTTTCCAGTGGATATTTGTTCGATGATGACGCCGATATTATCGCCTTCATGCGGGTCATGGCGGTGCGGTGAATAAGGCGGCGCTTTACTTTTGAGCGAATGGGTATAGAGGCGGATGTCATCAATAGCTTCTACGGTAAAACTGCCGCCATCCAGAGGGACAGGATGATGTTTTACCGTGCAGTAATGTTCCAGCATCTTGAATACGGGGAAACCGGTAGTCAGATCCTGTTTGACCATTTCGCTGCAATACACATTGAGTGGTTCTTTGCCTTCGCGCAGCATCAGCATGCCGGTCGTGTGATCAATTTGGCTGTCGATAAGCAAAACCGCTTTGATGCCGGTATCGCGTATGCCTTCCTTGGGTTGAATGGCTGGAAAGGCTTCCAGCTGGGCTCTGATGTCGGGCGAGGTATTGAACAGCAGCCAGTTTTTGTTATCGGTACTCACGGCAATAGAGGATTGAGTCCGGGCTTTACCGTTCATTTGTTGATGCCGTAAGCGTCTGCAATTGTCGCAGTTACAGTTCCATTGAGGGAAACCGCCACCGGCTCCCGATCCTAAGACTCTGATTTTCATAGTAGTCGAAATATAGCGTAAGAAAGTGCCGCAATGATACGGTATTGAGAAAAATCAGGCAAAAAAAAGGGGTCCTTTCGAACCCCTTTTTTGCGTTACCGGTAAAAAATTAACGGTTGTAAATATACATGGTGACTTCAAAACCAAAACGCAGGTCAGTGTAGCTTGGTGTTTCCCATTTCATGATGAATACCTCCAGAAGTATTATTGATAGTTCTTATGCTAGCTTGATCAAGTAAGCTCAAAAGAGTATACGACGAACTTTTCGGTTGCGCAACTATTGCCGCAGAAGGATATTAAAGAGTTTGAGCCGAGTTTAATACACTGATTTATAGGCGATTGCTGTACACAGAATGGGCAAATTTTGATCAGGGGAATGCAATTATTTGTAATGTCAAGGCTTATAAGGTTATTATCAAACCTCACCATATATAAAAAATAATTAAAAAAGAAATCCTTGAGGAGGAAATATGGGTGTTACTTGGCTATTCATTGTGATGTTTGTTATCGCTGCTTTTGCGTTTGCGCCATTAGGTTACTTTATATATAAGTACACCATCAATAATGGTAAACCTTTTGGTGAGACCGAGCCGCATGGTGACAGTCCTTCCAAAGTTAATGATTTGGCTGAAAAAGCCATTGAAATGTTAAAAGGGTTTTTACAAAAAAATAAAAAATAAGCAATCTGTCATTCAGTTAATCATTCATGCAGTCCGGTTGGGCGGCATGAATGATTTCAGTTAATCCATTATTATCAACTGCAGGTTGGGCAATTAGGATTTTTTCTCAATTTCATCTCAGTCCATTCCATCGTCAAACCGTCAATCAACAGTAAACGGCCGGTCAACGTTTTACCGATGCCGGTTATTAACTTGATTGCTTCCAAAGCTTGCAAGCTTCCGATAATTCCCGTGATGGGCGCGATAACCCCATTAGTCGCACAATTTTGTAATTCTTCACCGGTATCTGAATATAAGCAGTTATAGCACGGACTGTTATCCCAGCCCGGCGTGAATGTGGAAATTTGCCCTTCAAAGCGAATGGCCGCACCGGATACCAGCGGTTTTTGCTGCGTGACACAGGCGTGGTTTATTGCAAATCGGGTAGTGAAATTATCACTGCAGTCCAAAACAATATCCGCGTTACAGACTGCGCCCATTAATTCTTGCCCTTCAAGGCGTTGACTGAATGCGCTGACTTGTGTTCCAGGATTTAAGTTTTTTAGCGTGCTTAGGGTTGAAAATGCTTTGTTAGCCCCAATATCGGCCGTGTGATGGGCAATCTGTCTTTGCAAGTTTGACAGATCGACGATGTCGTTGTCGTAAAGGGTGATTTTACCTACTCCGGCAGCGGTGAGATACATGGATGCCGGTGAGCCTAGTCCGCCTGCTCCGATGATCAGAACATGAGCGTCCAGCAGTTTCTGCTGGCCCTCGACATCGACTTGCGGCAGCATGATTTGTCTGCTGAAGCGCAGGAGTTGATCGTCATTCATAAGTTGTTTAGTTGATGTAATTTTAAAAGTTATGATGCCAAAGAACTTGACAGACTGCAAAACCTGATTATTATTAGCACTCATTAATAGCGAGTGCTAATAATCCATTTTTTACCTTTGTTTTAATTTTTTCAGGAGATATTGATGAAAATACGTCCTTTACACGACAGAGTAGTAGTTAAACGTGTTGAAGAGGAAACGACAACCGCTGGCGGCATAGTTCTGCCCGGTTCAGCCGCTGAAAAACCCAGCCAAGGCGAAGTATTAGCCGTAGGCCAAGGTAAAGCGCTGGACAACGGTACGGTTCGCGCTTTGGAAGTTAAGGTTGGCGATAAGGTGTTGTTTGGTAAATATTCCGGTAATGAAGTCAAAGTTGATGGCGAAGAACTGATCATCATGCGCGAAGACGACATCATGGGTATTTTGGGTTAAGTCCAACACACTGGATTTATCATAAACATATAACATTCAATAGATTAGGAATTAAGATGGCAGCAAAAGACGTAAAATTCGGTAGTGATGCGCGTACACTAATGGTGCAAGGCGTTAACATTCTTGCAAACGCAGTAAAAGTAACTTTAGGTCCTAAAGGCCGTAATGCGGTTTTAGATAAAAGCTACGGCGCACCTACAATTACTAAAGACGGTGTATCGGTCGCAAAAGAAATAGAATTAAAAGACAAATTCGAAAACATGGGCGCCCAAATGGTTAAGGAAGTGGCGTCTAAAACTTCCGATGTTGCTGGTGACGGAACAACAACTGCAACGGTTTTAGCCCAATCAATTTTAAACGAAGGCCTGAAAGCAGTTGCTGCCGGCATGAATCCTATGGATTTAAAACGCGGTATTGATAAAGCGGTTGAAGTAGCCGTCAAGTCTATCGAAGCGGCTGCAACACCATGTACTGACAGCAAAGCGATTGCTCAAGTAGGTACCATCTCTGCCAACTCTGATGAGTCAGTCGGTCAAATCATCGCAGAAGCGATGGAAAAAGTCGGTAAAGAAGGCGTTATCACTGTTGAAGAAGGTTCAGGTTTAGAAAACCAATTGGACGTTGTTGAAGGTATGCAGTTTGACCGTGGTTATCTGTCGCCTTACTTCATCAACAATCAAGACAGCATGAGTTCTGAGCTGGAAAGCCCCTTTATCTTGCTGTACGACAAAAAAATCTCCAACATCCGTGATTTATTACCGATATTGGAAGGCGTTGCCAAATCAGGCCGTCCATTATTGATCGTTGCTGAAGATGTTGAAGGCGAAGCTTTAGCTACGCTGGTTGTCAACAACTTGCGCGGTATCGTAAAAGTGGCTGCGGTTAAAGCGCCAGGATTCGGTGATCGTCGTAAAGCGATGTTGGAAGACGTTGCTATCTTGACCGGTGGTACTGTAATTTCTGAAGAAGTCGGCCTGAGTCTCGAAAAAGCCGGATTGGAGTTATTGGGAACTGCGAAAAAAGTTCAAGTTACCAAAGAAAACACCACTATTATCGATGGCGCAGGTACTGAAGAAAGCATCAAAGGCCGTGTTGCGCAAATTCGCAAACAAGCTGAAGACGCAACGTCTGATTATGACAAAGAAAAATTGCAAGAGCGTTTGGCTAAATTGGCCGGCGGTGTTGCGGTAATCAAAGTTGGCGCAGCGACTGAAGTTGAAATGAAAGAGAAAAAAGCCCGCGTTGAAGACGCATTGCACTCAACCCGTGCTGCGGTTGAGGAAGGTGTGGTTGCAGGTGGCGGAACAGCGCTGATTCGTGCATTAAAAGCGCTGGATGGCTTGAAAGGTATCAATCACGATCAAGATGTCGGTATCAACATTCTGCGTCGTGCTATGGAAGAGCCATTGCGTCAAATCGTTAAGAACGCTGGAGACGAATCTTCAGTGGTCCTGAATGAAGTGGCTAAAGGTACTGGTAACTTTGGTTACAATGCCGCTACAGGTGTTTATGGCGACATGATCGAAATGGGTATCCTGGATCCTGCGAAAGTGACTCGTTTTGCTCTGCAAAACGCAGCATCCGTTGCGGGTTTGATGATCACAACTGAAGTTATGGTTGCTGACGCGCCAAGCGACGACAAAGCACATGGTGGTCCTGATATGAGCGGCATGGGTGGTATGGGCGGAATGGGTGGCATGGGCGGCATGATGTAATTGCTGACCCAAGCGCTTTTCGCTTGACCAAAGCCCCGGCTGGTTTCAGCCGGGGCTTTTTTATGAGCATAATTTGTAACTATTCAGTGAAAACGCTGAGGGATACTTGTGGGACTTGCGTTGGGTTACGGCTATCGCCTAACCCAACCTACGCTGAATAGATACCATAACTTTTATTTAACCCGCGTGATGACAGATGACTCAAGCTAACGATCGGAATTTCGATCAGCTCATCGATAAATTCGACCGCAAAATTTACCAAACCGCGAAAGGGGAATGGCGGCTAAAACTATTGAAAGAAGATCTGGCGCCTTTTTACGATGCCTCTGATGCACTGACTGTATGGGATGCCGGGTGTGGTTTTGCCCAAATCAGTCTCTGGTTGGCGAAAAAAGGCCATCATCTGACGCTTTGCGATCTGTCGGAAAAAATGCTTGAACGCGCCAGGGAAGCTTTTATCAATGAAGAGCTTGCTGCCGGGTTTTATCTGGAATCGGCTCAAAATCTTGCTCTAAAACTGCCTCAGTATGATTTGATCTTGTTTCATGCGGTACTCGAATGGCTTGCGGATCCTATGCCGACCTTGCAAACAGTTATCGAGCAGGTGAAACCCGGCGGGCACCTGTCCTTGTTGTTTTACAACCGGAATACCATGGTTTTCGGCAACGTTTTAAAAGGCGGCTGGCGCTGGAAAAACGTATTGGATGACAGTTATCTGGGGAAAGGCTCAAAACTGACCCCGCCCAATCCGCAATACCCGCAGACTGTTATAGAGTTCCTTGAAAATAATCATTTTAAGATCATCACGCATACCGGTTTACGCGTTTTTCATGATTATCTGAACCACGAGACCCTGGCGCAGAGCAACGCTGACGAACTGTTTGAGCTGGAAAGCCGTTACTGCCGGCTACCCACATTCCGTGACATGGGGCGCTATGTGCATCTGGTTGCCCAGCGTGCATAAGCAAGCGGTTCCGGTTTACTGACTATAAGCAATATCGAGCACCGTATACCGGACCGGTTTTTGTTCGATAACAATCGTCACTTCATCGTCATAGGTTTTTTTCAGCAACACCTTGGCGAGAGGAGAATCCAGACTGATATAGTTCTTGGCAGGGTTAAGTTCATCCGCCCCCACGATTCGATAAGTGACCGGCTCACCGGATTCATTTTCCAGTGTCACCCAGGCCCCAAAAAAAATCTTATCCTGATCTGAAGGGGCCTGGGAGACGACGGTAAGCGAGGGCAAACGCTTTTGTAAATAATGAATGCGCCGGTCTATTCCGCGTAATTCTTTTTTGCGATAAATATATTCGGCATTTTCCGATCGGTCACCTTCAGCAGCGGCGGCGGACAGAGCGGCGGTGACGTCCTTGCGTTTGTCCCATAAGCCCCGTAATTCATTTTCCAGCGCTTGATAACCGGCTTGGGTGATATAGGGGGATGATTTGGCTTGGGGTGGTTTCCAGCGGCTCATGGGATTTTATATTCCGGTTTTTAATATTTTCAGACAACAGAGGCTTTATTTTATATCATAGCCGTTTCTTAAATTATCAACAGTAGGTTCCCTCCATGCAAGTAGCTGAAAATATGGCTGTTTCTATTCATTACACATTGACCAATGACGCCGGTGAAACGCTGGATAGCTCAATTGGCAGTGATGCGCTGGTTTATCTGCATGGACAGGGCAGTATCATTCCCGGACTGGAAAAAGCTCTGCTTGGAAAAGCCGTTGGCGATAAGTTAAATGTCGAAATAGAGCCGTCAGAAGCTTACGGCGATTACGATGAAGACATGGTTCAAGTGATTCCGCGTCAGATGTTTGAAGGAATCGATGTGATCGAAGTCGGCATGCAGTTTCACGCAGATGTCAGCTCAGGCCCCGGTGTCGTCACGGTCATTAATGTCGAAGGTGATGATGTTACCATCGATGGCAACCATCCTCTGGCCGGTATGAAATTATTTTTCGACGTGGAAATAACCGATATCAGAGAAGCGACGATGGACGAATTGGCTCATGGTCACGTGCATGGTGCCGGTTGCAGTCATTGATAACCGCTACTGCCCTGAAATCATCCGCTGATTTTAGGGCGGCAACGTTAAATGAACATTCAAACACGTTAGCAATCAGAGTGATCGGTCAGACCTGAAGGTAAGTTGCGGTTGGCGGCGATAGCCGACCCAACGATTGATCATCTGCTTGATGTTGGGCAGCGAAAAGCTTACACCTACCCTTTGTTTATCATCAAACTGGGAATTGCTGCTTCGCAATGTTGAGGGGGTAAATTGTATGAAGCAGGTTTTTAGAGTCCAAGATCGCTCAATCCTGGATGATTATCAGGGCGACGGCCTTGAGGCCAATGAAATTTGCGGTCCGTTTCTTTGATAGGCAGGTCGTTGATACTCGCATAACGCTGCCGCATTAAGCCGTATTCATCAAATTCCCAGTTCTCGTTGCCGTAAGATCGAAACCATTCATTATTTTCATTGTGCCATTCGTATGCAAACCGGACGGCGATACGGTTACCCTCAAAAGCCCACAGTTCTTTAATTAACCGGTATTCGTATTCGCTGGCCCATTTGCGTTTCAGGAAGTCGATGATTTGTTCCCGGCCTACGATAAATTCAGCCCGATTTCGCCATTGGCTGTCGATCGTATAGGCTAAAGCAACTTTTTCAGGAGTGCGATTATTCCAGCCGTCTTCAGCCATACGGACCTTCTCAACCGCGGTTTCGCGGGTGAAGGGCGGAAACGGAGGTCGTGATTCAATCGTCGTGTTCATTAAAACTTCCGGTTAATCTTGTTGAGTTTAAGGATATGAACATTTGTAGGCTTTCTTGAGCAGCATCAATGTTATAACCACGGCAACGGATTGATTTTTTGTCCATCTTCAAGGCGGATGGACAAAAAATATGCCTCAGTTTGTAACGTCCGTTCCTGTCAGTGAAAATGCACTTCTCGTGATTTAACCATATCGCTTCGTTTCAAAACATAGCTGTCCTCATCATCACTGGATAGCATTGATCCGTCTTCATTGATCTGAATGAGCGTGCCTTCATTTTCAATGCGATAGTGCCGCGTGCTTTGCCCGCCTTTTTTGGGAGTCAAAACAACGGTATGACTCTCTTCATCCCAGGTGTATTTCCCTTTTTCATAAAACTCCCTTGAGGACTCTTTTGCTGGCTGAGTCACCAGCAAATAATTATTTTTTTGTTTTAAAGACAGGGTCGCTTTGATTCCCGTGCAATCTTTACAAGGAAGAAATCCGTAGAAAACGCCATGAAAGTCGACGCTTTTATCAATAGGGGCTTCATGTCCTGCGTGGCCTGTTTCACTCTGTTGGCTCTTCGCTCGCATTCTGAGGAAACTTTCTTGAGCTTCGAGGTCTGTCGCCGCCATTACTGGAATAGCAGGGAGCAGACTGCTAAATAGAAACAAAGCCAGATTCTGTTTTAATTGTTTTTTTATTGCTAGCATGATGAGTTTCCGGAAAATAAAAATTGGGTTGTTGTATTCGAAAATTTACCAGATATATTCGATTTGCCAAAAAAAAGGTCTAAATTAACCTGTCTTAAATTCTATGGCACTGTTTTTTATGAATAATTTATTTTTATGTGGGTGGAAATGATCGATTAAAGCGGCAAAGTTTCATCATGATGGTGCAAAAGGGGTTGGGTTAAATTATGTTAGCTGTAAATTTCAGTAATATCCTATAGTGCTTTTTACTGCTAGCTCAGGCAAATTTCTTTTTCAGCCGCCAAAAAACCATGGCCGAAGCCAGAACCATTGCACACGCGGAACCCATCAGTATCAAACCCAGGAACAGGGTTTGCCTGAATGTATAGTCCACCAATTCTTTGCCGCTGGCCTGAGTTTGCAGGGTTAGCGCGTTGACTCGAGCCGACAGTTCATCAAATTTACCGGGAGCCAGAGTCTGATCGACGGTTTGCAGCAATTTCACCAAATCAAGCGCGGTGGCGTTGATCTGGGAAGCGGCTGCCGTGTATTCGTTGATGCGAAAGGGCTCTGCGTTCGGGTTTGATGGGTGGGATTGAAGTTGCCGCAAGACATCTTGAAAAGACTTCAAGGCTGCGTTTGACGCATCGGACATTTGTTTGCCTGCATCAAGAGCGTTCTCGGTCTGGGCGGCGAGACTGACGAGGCCCGGTTGCTGTTCGTTCAGTGCTTGAACGATCTGCTGGCGCTCATTGCTGATGAGGCCGGGCAGGGTTTCTGCGGTTTGACTGAACCGGTCCGCCGATTCGGCCACTTGAGCCGTGCTGTTCAGCAGTTTTTCCATCTGAGGCATTTCCGCCGTCTGGATGATCAGTAATTCGGTTTCCCAGCGGACCAGTGTGGGCATATGCCTGGCCAGAAACAGGCCTCTTTCGGCGAAGAGGCGGGAGCTAGCCAGTTCTCGAGTCGCGGGGTCCAGACCTGCCAATGGATCAATGGCGAGCAGATTGAACACACTGCTGGTAATGCCAGCCTTGGGACTACGGTTCATTTGTGAAATTTCGGACGCGAAGCCCAGCGAACCTAAATCCCGAGGTGAGCGCACATCAGGGTGTTGCTTGTGCCAGTCGAGAATGGCTGTACGCAGTTCAGCGACCTGTTCTTTTTTCAGTGCCGCCTCGGCAATCCGCCAAATTTCTTTCTCTACCTGCTCGGACGCGTATCGATAAGGTTCGGCTGATTCGCCGGAGAACTTGGGTGTCCAGTAGCCCTCAAAATTCATCCTGTTTAAGCTGGCGAAGATGATCATGTCGAGGAGATTGGCATAAGTGTTGGCCCCTGTGGCCATGGCCAATATATCGGTGGTAGTGGCGATGCGTCGTTTTAGCTGGTTCAGTCTTTTTGGTGCCGGATCATCTTCCCTCTGCAGTTTACGTGCGGCGTTATTGAGCGCTTCTATGGAATTATCTGCAAAACGGAGTAACTCGGATTGCAGTTCGACAGGATCGGGTGCGCCATTTTCCTGATTGATAGGCAAGAGTGTGAAGAGGCCTTTTTCCGGCAATTCCAGCGTGCTCCTGAGTAAATTGCAACCGCTTGCACTCAAGGTCAGGGTCACCAGCAGAACGACTTTAGGCGCCCATTGATGGATATTTGGACAGTAAGGCTGAAGCTCGCCATGCATGAAGTCATCAACTCCTAAGGTGATTTCTGATAAATTGCCACATTGCCTTCTGCCGGTATAGCCCCCGAAATGTCTATCCTTCAGGGAGATTTGAAAGCGTCAGAAAGTAGTTTAACATCATTTTTAAGCCGGATGTTTTGACCGAATAGGCCGTGGCTGTGCGGTTGTCTGCCGGAACAGATTGAATTAACGAAACCTCGGGGATAACTATTCGCCCTACAACGATCTTTCATTCGGCGGGACGATTTCAACATGTAACAAGAATTGAAGTGGACATTCCTATTTGAGTATAAGGCCCAATTTTTCAAAATTAATCAAATCTGATTTTTTCCAAACTATATTTATTAATGAATTTTACTACTCTGTATTTTATGACCATGCTGCCAATACTTTACTTTTATCATGGCTTCTAGAAGCCTTACAAAACGTCGCCGCCATATTCGTTACGCGATCAAATTAGACGCCACATTAGTTTTGGATAATGGGCAAAATTTCCCCTGCGAAATTCATGATTTTTGTAGTTCGGGGTTTCTATTAAGCCTTGACCCATCAAGCCAGGCATTCCAATTTCCGGCTAATAAGTACGTTCAGCTTCTTTTCACGGTGGAGAGTGAATCTGATGCTGATGCTCTGCAATTTCAACTTCAAGTCAGTGTGATGCACGCAAGTTCCAATGGAATCGGTGTTTTCATTGAAAACATTCCACAGGAAATTTTTAATGCCTTAAAAAATGAGGTTTTTAAGGTGTCCGGCAGAACAGCTCAACATGACATTGAGCCAACCGAAGCAGAGCCGCACCAGGATAACTTAAAACAAATGAAAATTTGGCTTGATAAAGAGCTGGTTGGGTTGCTCAACAATTTTTTTGAGAGATTGGATGAGGATTTTAAAAAATCGGTTCATAAAATCTCTACTTCAGCACTTGAGGATTTAATAACAACGCTCAAATTTAATTACGATTCAATTACCAGTGAGTTTTGTAATTCGGTTTTTTTGGGTGTCGACAGCATGACCGGTTCCAGCATACAGGAAAACAGGTTAAATGCCGGTACTATGGAAAAGCTTTCTTTGGTTGAAATGGATGATTTTGAAGATTGGTTAAATCTGTCGGCAGTTATCAGGCGGTTAACAAAACACTATGAATATCCACTTAATCAAATAAACAACCAATTGAAACGGTTATTTGGCCATTGGGCCCATGATGTTAAAAATCCAATCAGTCCGGATGCCTTGTGTGATCACTTTCGCGAACTTATCCTGCAATTAAATTTAGAAATCACGATTAATCAAACACTTTATTCGGCGTTTGAAAAAGTATTAACGAAGGATTTGGAGGCGTTGTACGAGCATTTTGAGCATCTGTTATCCAAACTGAGTGCTCCCAAGCCTGCGCCCGCCAAAATTGTCAAGCAACCTGAACAGATCGCGATTGACCATGGTTATTTGGGAGATCCGGTCTTTGAGTTTGATACCAACACCGCCAGGACGCTGGTTAATACGTTTGCTGTTAAAGAAGATGCTGGTCTAAAAAAGCCGGCAACAGTTGAAATGTCCAAAACGTTGCCGGGCCTATCAATCCATAACCAGCCTCATTCAGGAACTGCATCATCAATTCGGAATGCAGCGTCTCAAGGGGGTTTTTCCGCCGAAGAAGTCATCGCGATGATTTCGAAAATGTATAAAACTACTGCTGTAGGTGACAGGAATGAGCCCATCACAAGCAGTTTACTGCACACACTCATTCGAGATAAGTTAAACGATAGCGCTGGGACACCGGCTTTTTTTTCTAAACAGGATGCCCATAATATCGAGGTTTATGAAACGTTTTTCGATACCTTATTCAATGACGTGGCTATTTCCCCCGAAATCAAAGCTTATATGGCGCGCATGCAGCTATCGCTTCTTGAACAAACGCTGCAAGGTAACCACTTTTTAAGTGCGGACTCGCATCCTATCAGAAACATACTCAATCAATTAGCGTCTTTGGAATCGGCCGTAAAAGAGAATCGAGTCATCAAAAGAACGCCTGTAAAAAGCACGCTGGACAAACTGGTCTTACGAATACTTCAGGAGGCGAGCACTAATTCGTCGATATTTGCAGAAGTGGAGCAAGAACTCCAAGAGGTGACACAACAAGTCAAAAAATCGGCAGATCTGCTTATCAAAAGAATAATCGAGCCTTACGAAGGGCAGCAGCTACTGGAGATGGCAAGGCGCCATGTTCAGCATGAAATTGATAAGCGCATTGCCGGAAAATTAATTCCTAATTGTGTTTTGATGTTGTTGAATTCGGGATGGCAGCATTTATTGGTTCTACTTGAATTGGATAAGGAAAAATCAACCGAGGAAAAATCGGCCAATTATCAGGTAATCGATGATTTGATCCGTTGGCTGTCCTTTCGCGGGGCCGGTCTTGAATCTGAATACGACGCGATCAGTCAAACCATTCAATTTATAGATGAGAAACTCGGATCGTTTGCCCCCAATGCTTTTAATCACTTTAAGGTCATTGAAGATTTAAGGCGTTGTTTGATAGGTGTCGATTCTCTTGCCGAGAGAAAACGTCTGGAAATAGTCTATGTTGACAGGCTTTTAGAACCTGAATCCCCAAACAAAAACAGCGCGATGGATCTTTGGGCGCTTCAGGTGGAACAATTACAGACAGGTGAATGGATAACCTTTTTTAGGAAAGAGGCTATATTCGTGCCGCTTAAGCTTGTCTGGAAAGGACAATTTCCGGAAATCCTGGTCTTTGTTGATAGGGATGGTTTAAACAAAACGGAACTGACTAAAATGGAATTGACGGAACTTCTGCGCAACGGAGGGGCAAACACGATCGAAAATCCGGATGAGCCGTTAATGGACCGCACTACGCAGGTGATGCTACAGAAAATGCATGAAAAGCTCATTTACAACGCAACCCATGATTCTGTTACCGGCTTGTTAACAAGAGATGAGTTTATAAAACAATTGAAAAACGAGCTCGCAAAACAAGGTGACGCTCAGCACCTGCTTTGTCATTTGAAAATCCTGGATTTTCGGATGTTAACCAATGTGTGTGGAATAGAACCGGGTAATCAACTGTTGATAAGCGTCACCCATATTTTGACCGGTCAATTAACGAATAACGAAGTGCTTGCCCGTTTAGGTGATAAAACGTTCGGAATTTTGTTAAAAAACTGCACAAAAGAAGAGGGTTTGGACCGGGCTCAGTCATTGGTTAACCTTATCACCGCAACCCATTTTGATTGTGAAAATAAAAGTTTTCCAATTAATATCAGCGTGGGACTGGCACCCTTTATAGTAAACGGTCTTGATGCCCAACAATTTTTGCAGCACGCTGTTTCCGCCTGTATTTTCAGTGAGCGGTCCGGAAATAATCAGATCAAACTGTTCTGCGAAGAAGATGAAGATTTAAAAAATCAATACAAAATACAGGAATTTGCCGGGCAGATAGATCAAGTCCTGTCGGAAAACAGGCTGTTTTTAAGATGTCAAAAGATAGTCGGCATAGAAACCGAAAAAAGCAGTCATCTACATTACGAAATTCTTCTGGGGATTAAAGATGAATCGGGGAAGACGATTTTACCCGATCATTTTATTCCGGCAGTTGAGTGGCTAAAACGCATGCAGGATGTGGATCAATGGGTGATCACTCATGTATTTAAATGGATTGAAGAACATAGCGCGTTTTTCGACCAGATCGACGGATTTGCCATTAATCTTTCCGGGCAATCCGTAAATTCACAGACGTTTCTCGAATTTCTGATCCGACGCCTTGATTCATGCAAGTTTCCGGCTGAAAAACTGACGTTTGAAATTACCGAAACGGTTGCCGCCGATAGTTTTGTCTACGTAAAAAACTTCATTCACGAAATCAAAGCGTATGGTTGCCGGTTTTCACTGGATGATTTTGGCTCGGGCTATTCATCCTATGCCTATCTGAAAAATTTGGACGTTGATTATTTAAAAATCGATGGTGCTTTCGTCAAAGACATGACCGAAAACAAGGCCGACGTGGCTATTGTAAAATCGATGAACGAAATTGCTCACTCATTGGGCATGAAAACGATTGCTGAATATGTCGAAAGCAACGAAATTTGCGACATTTTAAGAGATATTGGCGTTGATTTTGCGCAAGGCTACTTCATTGAAAAACCGAAATTACTGTTAGAGCTGGTCAATGAAACCGAGTTAAGCGGGCAGTCCCAGGCGTCAGAAACCTTGGCTGTTGATACAACGATGGAACCGCAAGTGGATAGCCTTGCTGAACAGGACTCGGTCGTTACAGATTCGAAGAGTGATGATAAAAAACAAAACGGTGGCGAAGGATTGTTGGAGGGTGATGACTTCTGGGGTTTTTAAGTATATTGCCCTGCATGCTTAAGTATTTATAGTGCAACGCATACTTTGCCTGCTCCCATTACGCGAAAACCCGCGTGGTTAGCGGGTATGACGGTGTATGTTGAGCCTCTTGGACGACAATCCGGCAGTGACTATTTGCCGGTAATGCCGTCATCAGATTCCAAAGTCCTTACTTCAACGCTACGGTCTCGGCACGGTCGACGATCTCGAGTGTTATTTTGCCTTCCTGAGCTAACCAGCCAATACTGCGCTGGATAATTTTTTCTTCTTCAGAAAGTTCCCTTACCAATTTTGAGACCGGGGTCGCGCCATTTTCAGACACGTAATTCCAGATGCTGCCAGCGGTCAAACCGATGCGATCAGCAACAGAAATTTCAGGTGCAACCTCTACGACAACCGGTTTGGCTGTTTCGGCTTTTGCCTTTTTAGCCGGGGCCTTAGCAGGACTGGCTTTTTTGGGTGTTGCTTCGGTTTCGACGGTTGCAACGGGCTTTTCAGCTTTAGCTTTAGGCGCAGCGGTTACAACCGGAGTTTCTTCAGGTTTAGCTACAGGAACTGTTTTTTCAGTGGTGGTTTTTGGCTTTTTCATAATGATATAAATAGTAAAGAGGATAAAAGATAGTATCAACCATTCAAACATAAAGGTACTCCCTTCAGTTAGGCCGATTTTACGCGAGTTTTTGAATATAAGTAAAAACAGATAAACGATATTAGTCGAAATAAGGCCATAACTTGAAATAACTTCACAATTATTGAGATGGATTGTGGATCAATCACCTCAGTCCGAGGTGATTGATATCGCTTTTGCTGATGGTTTCGGACGTTTATTCTCGCTGGAAATGGCAATCATACAGAATCACTTGACCCTCTGTTCGCCCTGCTTAATTTACCTTTAGCCGAGCATACAGATTGATGATGCGCTCAGCCAATTCTGAATGACTCGCGTAAATGACACCGCAATGATTCATATACGTTGAATCAGGGCCATTGAGCGGCAAGGGATTCCCTTCTATATCGCAGGCGACCGCCCCGGCTTCGCGGAATAAACAGGCCGTTGCCGCATAATCCCAAACGCTGCCGCCGCCCGGCTGGGGCTTGGGGAATTTAAAATAACAGGCTGCCGACTCTTCCAGAACCTGACAGGCATTCATCGCGGCGCCACCCTGTAATAATAAGACCGATCCGGCATGGCTCAGGTCACCGGCGATGACGTCCAGTTCATTCCGTACCGTATCGAAAAGTGGAAAATCTGCAAAACTTCTATCGGTTATGAAGGTTAACTTTTGGTCCAGTGCCGGATCGATGGCGTTTAGTTTCAGCGGCTTGCTGTTACAAAATGCGCCGTGGCCTTTAATCGCATGGTAAAGCGTTTGTTCAACCGGATCGTATATCACGCCCAAATGCGCTTCGCCATCACGAGAAACCAGCGCGATAGAGACGGCATAGCCCGGTATGGATTCGATAAAGGGGAGAGTGCCGTCCAGCGGATCGATGCACCAGAAATAATCTTTTTCCAGTCGTTGACGGTTATCAGGGCGCTCCTCGGACAACAAGGCGAGGTCAAATCTTTCGCAGGTGGGCAGCAGGATTTGTAAAATAATGTCCTGGCTCAGGTGATCAACTTCTGTCACCACTTGTGACGCCAGGCTTTCCCCGCCTTGTTTGGTATTGACCGTGATGGGGTGATACGATTTTTCTGCAATCAAGCGCCCGGCTTGATAGGCCGCTGAAATCGCGCATTGACTGAGCAGGAACAGATCATTGAAGGACAGTTTCATGCGCTCTCCTGCTCAGCAAGTTGTAAATGCGCGATGACTTCTCGCGCCAATCGCTCGCTGTAACTGTTGACTTTCCAATGGCCCGGGCTCCAGCCTTTCAGAAAGCGGTGAAAGTCGGTCCATGCGACGGGATACAACTCGCGCCAGTTTTGTTCAACGGCATCAGAATGTACGCGTTTTTGTCTGGACTTCAAGGCTGTTTTCAGCGCAATGAAGTACAGGTCTAATAGTTGGGTTTCCTTGCGCTGGCATTCTTCTTCAGTCAGGCAGCTGCCGATAAAGTAGGCGACATCTTTAATGCCGCAACCGCCACCGACATATTGAAAATCAACGGCAGCCACACTTTTGCCGTCGCGTGAAAAACAAAAATTGGCCAATTTGGCATCTCCATGTACAAAGGTTTGAAAGGGGCTGTTGCTTAATTTCCGGTCGATTGCCCCTGCGGCAGTTTTTAGCGCAGTATCCTTTAATGCCTGCAATTCATCCGGACGGGTTTCCAAATGCCAATAAGTGCCGGTTGGCCATAAGCCCTCCGGTTTCTCATTCATGAAGGTCGCGTGAAAGTTTGCCAACCAGACAAGGCAATTGGCTAATTCATTCGCCGTGACGGACGATCGGCGCTCAGGAAACCCGCTGGCATTGAGGTCTTCCAGCACGATCAAAACCTCATCGCCATGAGCTTCAAACGCCAAACAGGCGGGCACACGGCAAGTCGAATCGCAATGGCGGCTCCACTGTCCGTACCAGGCTGTTTCAACCTGGTAAGAATGCATTTTTCTCTGATGCGATAAATCACTGTTCCAGCCGCGGGGATGACGGCCCTGGGTTGATGCCTCGACATGTTTGACGACAACGCTAGGCAGCCTGCCGCCATTTAATCCATACCGGACGATTTTCCCATAGCCACTCCACAGACTCTGAATAACCCCTATTTCAAACAGCGCATTAGCGCCGGTTGCCTTAAGGATAATCTCTTGAAAGTGATGATTCATGATCAGGGGGAATAAGAGGGCAGGAATAACGACTGAAAAATGACATTTGATCATAATTCATGGGGACCATAAACATCATTCTAATGGTAAGCGACGATTGTAGACGTTAAAGGCAATGGGAGAGCCGGTATTCAGAAAAGTTTTGGGCGTTATTTTGGGCAAAAAAAGCTATGTTCTCGTTAGCTGAAGTTTCCTCGTTTTTATAGGGGTGTCCAGGCTTGTTAGAGTACTCTGTTTGCATTAATAGTTGCCGTCGTTCCGGCAGGGATTAGAAACCTAGAAGACATGGATGGCAATAGCTGTAGCACGTCCTTGTGTCCTGGATCCCGGCAATCCCTGCCGGGATGATGCATCACGCGAACCGTACATTATTCAATGGGTTTACCGGAGCCGTTAGACTGCGCAAGCGGTTCCAGGTCACACCGGTGTGAAAGTCAGATGCTATCCATGGCTTCTGAACCCCAATGTGGACATAGCCAAAAAAAACCGGCGTTATGCCGGTCTTTTTTTTGCAGTAGATCAATTCGATGAATCGCTAATTGCTTTTAAACAAGTCGTTTGATTTTTTTGAATCGTTCTTGGATTTTTTCTCAGCCTTCTTTTCTTTCGGACTAAGAGCGGGTTTTTTCTTATCTTCTTTGTTGCTTTTCTGTGCTTTACTCATGGCTCTCTCTAATTGAAGGCTACTTTCTAAACATCGGCAGACTGATTGCTGGCCGATAATAAATTGGGTAACTATTGAGCAGAGCAACAACACGAGTATGAGGCACCGGATTGGTTGGGTTCGGCTATCGTCTTACCCAATCTACTGAATAATTAGTCTACTCAAAGCATAGAGACTATCAGGTTTGGCTGTCGGTGCGTTAGCGCACACAGGCAAAGCCTAAACCTGTGAAACACTCGTTTAGCCGTTAGAACCGAGACCTGTCGAAGCGGCCCGGGATTTCCATTCATTTCCTTCGACAGGCACAGGACTAACGGTCAAATTTAAGGGAAGCGGGTCTTGATTTTGAATACAGCGAGCCTAAAAAGATTCGGCTCTGCGGATCATATTAAGTGCTTGATCATCGGTTTCACAAAGATCCCATTGTGTTTTTAACTGAAGGATTTCCGGTAAAACACTCATGAATGCTTTGAGTAAAAGTGGATCGAAGTGTTGGCCGGCACTTTCGTTCATGTAATCCAGGATATTTTCCAGCGGCCAAGCGTCTTTATAAGGCCGGTTCATAGCCAGCGCGTCAAAGACATCGGCAATGGCTACGATGCGGGCTGATTCAGGAATATTTTCCCGTTCCAAGCCATTAGGATAACCGCTGCCATCCCATTTTTCGTGATGGTTCAGCGCTATTTCTGCTGCCAGTTTGAAAAGCGGGGCATCGCTTTTGGACAGAATGTCGTAACCGATTTGCGCATGACTTTGCATAATGCGCCATTCGTCTGCATCGAGCTTACCGGGTTTGCGCAAAACCTTATCCGGGATGCCGATTTTGCCGGTGTCATGCATCGCCGCCGCCATTTCAAGCAACTCGCATTGTTGTCCGGACCAGCCCAGACTTTTTGCCAGGGCGCGTGAATAAGCCGCCATACGCCAAATGTGGACGCCGGTGTCGTTGTCGTTGTAATGACCGGCTTCGCCGAGCATGAAGATCGCATCGCGGTGGCTGCGTTCCAGCTGACTAGAGAGAACCAGCGATAAATGAGTTCTTACCCGTGCGCGAACGATACCGGCAGACACCGGTTTGGTTAAATAATCGACACAGCCGGTCGCAAAGCCGGCTTCTTCGTTGCCCAGTTCCGAAAGCGAAGTTACAAAAATGACCGGTATGGCTGCCGATGTTGAATTGGCTTTAAGTCTTCGGCACACTTCATAGCCATCCATGCCGGGCATTTGAATGTCCAACAAAATCAGGCTGGGGTCATGTTTGCTTACCGCTTCCATAGCTTCTGTGCCATTACGCGCGAACACAAGCCGATAATCGTCCTTGAGAATTTGGCGTAGCGCAGCAAGATTGGCCGGTTCATCATCGACAACAAGAATCGGTCTATATGGCATGGGGGGTATCAATGAAGGTTAACATGGTTGCAATTGCTTAATTAATTCCTGTGTTGAAGTGATAGCGGCCCGAAAATTAAAATCAGCCAGTTGATTTTTGATACGCTTAAAGTCGGCGTTTGACAATTTTCCTTGTAACTCGGCCAGCAGTGGTTCGGCAAAATCCGGATTATCCTGATTCAAGGCATCAACCAGCTGTTCCAAGTGTTCCCGCAGTTCGGCACGATCAGCCGGATTTTTGGGATAATGAGCCGGATTTTGGCTGTCATCGATCCCGGTACTTTTATTTTCCCAATGGATTATCGATGCGCACACTTGATCGATAGCTTCCTGTAATACCTGCGTTGCTTCAGGGGGCAATTGACCAGCCGCCAGTAAGGCATCAACGTATTGTGCCTGTGCCATCACCACGGGCAATGACAAATTTCCGGAAACCCCTTTTAACTTGTGCGCCAATGCTTTGGCTGCGGCATGATCGTTTTGGTCCACACATCGCCTGATCTCGCGGCCTGAATCGGCATAACGCTCGGCAAATTTGTTCAAATAGGTCAGGAAAACAGACTCACTGCCCCACTGAGTCAGCCCTGTGTCAATATCAATGCCGGGTAAAACTGAATTTTCCGAGCTAATCGGTATGTCGTGCAATTCGGGCTTAGATTCCTGTGCTTCAGAATAACCACCGGTATGGCGTTGAATTATAGTAATCAGTTGCTCAACATTAAAGGGTTTGGTCAGGAAATCATTCATACCGGCTTCGTAGGCTGCATCTTTCAGCGATTCGAACGCACCGGCAGTCAATGCGATTACGGGTAATTGCTGCAAGCGCTCATCCTGGCGGATCATTTGTGTTGCAGTATAACCGTCCATCACCGGCATTTGTATATCCATCAAAACAATATCCACCGAATCGGGATTATTTCTCAACCAGTTAACCGCTTCATCACCGTCATTAGCCGTACTTACAATTGCGCCATCGGCTTCCAGTATAGTGAGAGCTACTTCCCGGTTTATTTCACTGTCATCGACAATCAGCACTCGAACTCCCTGGACGCGTAGTTGGTTTTCCGGGGTAACTGTCGATGTTTCAGAAACACAAACCGACTTATCCCGGCTCAATACGCCGACAACGGAATCCAGGAGCGACGAAGTTATCACCGGCTTGGTAATTATCCTGTCCACAGAGGCTATGCCGGGTTGAGCGAGCAGGGCTTCGTGTTGATCGGCCGAGACCATCATCAGAATCGGCACGGGTGAGAAATTTTGGCTGAGTTTAATGCGTTGCTGAATGGCTTCCGCCGTAGCCAGGCCATCCTGGCCGGGCATTTTCCAATCCAGAATGACCACGTCATAAGGATTGCGTTTTCCCCACCGGGCAACAAAACGGGTAAACGCTGTTTCCCCGGAATCCACGACATCGGCTTTCCAGCCCAAATTGACGACAGTGTTAGTCAGCGTATCTCTTAACGTCGGACTCGCATCTACCACCAAGACGTCAAGGCCAATCAACGGCGATGGCATCAGTGACTGGAAGTCCCGCTGAAATGGCAAGACAAACCAGAATTCGCTGCCCTGTCCCTCGACACTGTTGACTTTTAGATCGCCTCCCATTAGCTGGATCAGATGCTGACATATGGCTAAACCGAGTCCGGTACCGCCAAAGCGGCGACTGATCGAGCTATCGGCCTGAGTGAAGGGTGAAAAGATTTCATGCTGCTTTTCGGCAGAAATACCAATGCCCGTGTCGCGCACTTCAAAGCGTAAAAAGAGGTTTTGATCATTTTCCGATTCAACCCGGATGCAGAGCTCAACTTCACCCTGATCGGTAAATTTGATGGCGTTGCTGACCAGATTAATCAGCACCTGCTGTAAACGCAGGCGGTCGCCGATCAAGCCATCGATGCCTAAAGGGAGTTTAATGAGTAATTTTATCGCTTTACCGCTGGTAAAACTCGCCATCAATTCTTCGATCTGGTTTACTATTTCTGTCAGCCGGAAAGGCGATGACTCGATTTCAATCCGCCCGGCTTCAATTTTAGAAAAATCCAGGATATCGTTGATAATGGTCAGCAAGGATTGACCGGCGTTATGAATCTTTTGCACTAACTGCCGCGTTTCATCATCCAGGGTACGTTTTTCCAATAAATAACAAAAACCCTGTACAGCATTCATGGGTGTGCGGATTTCGTGACTCATATTGGCCAGAAACGCACTTTTGACTTGCGACATCCGCTCGGCTTCTTGCTTGGCGGTTTCCAACGCCACTGTCCGTTCTTCTACAAGTTGTTCCAGATGATTGCGGTAGTGAGCCAGTTCAATCTCACTTTGTTTACGTTCGGAAATGTCCTGTTTGATAGAAATGTAGTGATGAATCACGCCCTGTTCATCAGATACCGGCGTAATGACTTGTTCTTCGGTATAAAGGGTGCCGTCCTTGCGGCGATTGATCAGTTCACCTTGCCAGACATGACCGGAAGAGATTGTTTGCCAGAGCGCTTTGAAAAAATCCGGATTTTGTTTGCCCGAATTGATCAACGGCCCCAGGCGTTGGCCAATGGCTTCGCTGCTGCTATAGCCTGTCAATGAGGTGAATGCCGGGTTGAGCCATTGAACAATGCCGTGATCGTCTGTGATGATAATGGCATTGGCAGCCGTTTTCAGCGCGCTGCTTTGCAGCAGCAAGGCTTCTTCATTGCGTTTACGCTGGCTTATGTTTCGGGCTGTGGCGACCCGGTAGATAATTGCATTATTGGTGTCTCGGACACTGACTACCGCGACTTGAACCTCAAAGGACGTACCATTGGCATGGCGGTACACCGATTCATATCGGTTTTGCCCTAACTGATCGGCGAGTTGTAAGTATTTAATAATGTCAGCACTGTTTTCAACGGCATATAACGAAGGAACCCACTTCCCGACTAAGTCTTTGGGTGAGTCATATCCCAGCATGGCGGCATACGCCGGATTACAGACTACTATGCAATTGCTGACAGGGTCGCTGATAGTAATACCCTGAGCGCAATAGTGAAAGGCATCGGCCCAGCGTTGTCGTTCCATTTCCAGGTGTTTTCTTTCGGTAATGTCCTGCACGGTTCCTATAACGCGATAGGATTCGCCGTTGTGATTGTATTCCAGCCCTCCGTAGCCCAATAACCAGCGATGCTTGCCCCGGCTGTCTACAATCCGGAACTCCAATCCGGCTGGCTTGATAGCCGATTGACAGCTGTCCAGCCATTTTTTCATGGTAAAACGGTCATCGGGGTGCAGTAATAGCAGAAATTGATCCACCTTGGGCGAAATGTCTGTTTCCGGTGATAAGCCAAAAAGCCTGAAGGTTTCATCACTCCAGTCAAATTGCCGGGACTCAATATCGATTACCCAGCTACCGATATGCGCAATCGCTTGCGAATCGGCCAATAGCCGCGTTTTTTCAACAAGTCTGTTTTCGATGAGCTTTCGTTCGGTCATGTCGAAATGCGTGCCTATCATGCGTAAGGGTAGGCCATGACTGTTTCGCTCTACGACCATGCCGCGATCAAGCACCCAGAGATATTCACCCGCATGGTTTTTTACCCGGTGCTCACTTTGATAAAACGGGGTTTCACCGTCAAAATGTTTTTGGATAGATTTCATCGTTTTTTTGAGGTCGTCCGGATGCACGCGCTTTGACCATTCTTCCAAGCTGTCGGACACTTCCTCTTCACTGAATCCCAGCATCGATTTCCAGCGGCTGGAATAAAAGACCTTGCCGCTTCCGATGTTCCAGTCCCAGACACCCTGATTACTACCCTCCAGCGCGAATTGCCAGCGCGCCTCACTTTCTTGATTCCTTTTCAGCTGTTTGGCGTTGGCTACTTGTAATGCGATTTGATTTTGCTTCAGTTTTTCAAAGACTAAACTGAACAGAACGCCCATTGTCGCGAATATAGCAATGGAATAAAGATGGTCAACTTTTTCCAGCAACCAGGATTCGTGATGGGGGATAAAAAAGTAAGTGCCTAAAGCAGAAGCCGCGATCGTAGCAATAATGCCACCCCGAATTCCTCCAAGCCATGCACTTAAAAACAAGGCCGGATACATCAGCAACCAGGTCGGAACCGGGATATGGAGCATAAGCTGCCTCTGCAGCATTGTCGCAATAATAGGAATGATGGCCGCTATTGCCAAGCGAAGGACTTGCTTATCGAGTAACTGCTTGGACATAGTAAGCCTCATTCAAAAACCAGGGGCAAAGCCTTTCAGGCTATGCCAAATGTGTTAATAGGTCTGCATGACACAGTTAGACCGGATCATGCGGATTAGTTTGCGTCTGTTTAACAAATAGCAGAATCGTTGGAGCCGGGCATGGCCCGCTCCTACTTCCAAACTGGCAAGTAGTTACAAAGATAGTTTGATTTGAGTTTTTATTACAGTCAAAGAGTGGGGTTAAACGCGAATTAGTCGATTGCGCTGAGGCGAGCCTTGTAAAAGTAGATGTGTTTGCACTGTTCGCATGAAGCGTCATCCCTGCCGGAAAGACGGCGACTATTAATGCAAACACAGTTCCCTAACACGTCTGGACACCCCTATAAAATCTGATAAACCTTAGAGGTGTGATAAATGCGTTGAATTTTTTAGCGTCAAAACAACATTGCTTTATCTGTTAGGGTGTTGCAATTGGTCACTATGTACTAAGCTTTGTTTTCAATAAAACCGTTCAGCGCCAGCATTAACCTGGAAGGATATCTATGACAGACCAAAAGCCAATGATACTGGTTGTTGACGATGAAGAAATTTGTCTTGCCCAGATAAGTATTTATTTGAAGGAGCTGGATTATAAAATTGTTACGGCAACTAACGGGCAGGACGCTCTGGATCTTTTGAAAGCAAGTCCATATGATTATGGCCTGGTCATTTTGGATAAATTCATGGAGGGAATGAACGGTATTGAAGTATTAACGGAAATCAAAGACGATCCCGACTTACGGATTTTACCGGTGATTATGCAAACGGCGGATACAGCGCCGGAGAAAATATTGGAAGGCATTCGCGCGGGCGCTTATTACTACTTGACCAAGCCGTTTTCAGCCGAGAAATTGCTTTCCGTCGTCGACAATGCCTTGAGTCTTTACCGGGACACACGGCTTGCGCGAGAGCAGTTGACGCATCTTAAAGAGAGTTTAAACCGGGTCGATGAACTATCGCTCAGTTTTCGCAGCCGACATGAAGCGCGCGAGATGACGGCTTTGCTGTCCTGTGCCGGTAACCTGAATATGGCTCAGGAAATGGGTTTGATGGAATTGCTGTTGAACGCCGTTGAACACGGCAATCTTGCCATCACCTATGATGAAAAATCGCAATTGATCAGAGACAACCAATTGGAGGCAGAGATCAACCGGCGTCTTGATCTTCCCGAATATGCGGACAAAATCGTAACCGTCAAATTCAAGCGTAACTGCAAAAATTTAACCTTCATCATTGCCGACCAAGGCTCAGGTTTTAATTGGGAGCCTTATCTGGATATGCAACTTGACCGCATTAATGACAATCACGGACGCGGTATCGCGATGGCTAAAAACATGTCGTTTAATGAATTGCAATATCAAGGTGACGGCAATGTTGTTCATGCTACTATCGTGATCCATTAATTACAGGCTTTGCCGGTTGTTTTTTATCCTGAGAGGGACGGTTTCCGACGTCTCTTCTTTTTCAATACGTCTATTCAGTGGTCGGCTTATGTTGGCTTCTATAATCATTTCATGACAGAACCAAAGCTGTCACTGAGCGAAAATGAACATTTGTGAAACAAACCCCAATGAAATGGGTTACCCGGCCTGGGTTGATCAGGCGGCTCCGGATGCTATGTTTATCCATGATTTCGACGGCAATTTCGTCGATGTCAACCGCAGGGCATGTGAGAGCCTCGGTTACTCGAAAGAGGAGCTGCTGAACATGAATGTTTGCGACCTTGAGCAAGATTTTGATATCGAAACCGCTCAAGCCAAATGGAGCCGGATCCTAAGGGGCGAAAACAAGCAATTGGTGGGCCGTCATCGGCATAAGGACGGGAGTTTGTTTCCGGTAGAAATCAATTTTGGTTTGCTGGATTCTGAGGACCAACGACTCTTCGTCGTGCTGGTCCGCGATATTACGGAGAGAGTGAATGCCGAGGCAGCACTCAGAGAGAGTGAAGCAAAGCTTTCCCTGTTTATAGAATACGCACCGGCCTCGCTGGCCATGTTTGATCAAGATATGTGTTATATCGCCGCCAGTCAGCGCTGGATCGATGAATTTTCAATCGAGAATAGCGATATCATTGGTCGATGCCACTACGAGCTATTCCCTGAAATTTCCGATCGATGGAAAGATGCGCATCGAAAAGGCCTGGCAGGCGAAGTGGTGCGAGCCGACACAGATTGCTTTGTGCGTAGGGATGGCAGTCGGCAATGGTTACGCTGGGAAGTCAGGCCCTGGATAAAGAGTAACGGTAAGGTGGGCGGTATTGTTATCTTCTCCGAAGATATTTCCGGGCGCATGCTTACCGAACTGGCATTGATAGCGAGCGAAAAGCGTTTTCAAGATATTGCGAGGGCCTCTGCCGACTGGATATGGGAAGTGGACAGCCAATGCCGTTACACGTTTGTTTCGGACTCGGTCAGGGCGGTATTGGGATACGCACCCGAAGAATTAGTTGGCCGTTCCGCTTTCGATTTTTTTCCCGCTGAAGATGCCGTGCGATTGGACAAGGAGTTTGCCGCCATTGCCGCATGCCGCTCGCCCGTACGTGATCTGGAAGTTATCATCACGCACAAGGACGGCAGTCTGCGCCACATGCAAACCAATGCAGTACCGATTCTGGGCCTGTATGGCAACTTACTGGGCTACCGTGGACTGGACAGGGATATTACGGAAAAGATCAAACTGAACGAGGAGCTTGAGCAGCACCGTTATCATCTTGAAGAGTTGGTGAAACAGCGAACATCAGAATTGGTGCAGGCCAAAGCCGAGGCGGAAGCCGCCAACATTGCCAAGAGCGCCTTTCTGTCCAATATGAGTCATGAGATACGCACGCCGATGAATGCGGTGTTGGGTTTCAGTTATTTGTTGCAGCAATTGCCGTTGGGCGATGAAGCACGGAAGCTGGTTAGAAAAATTCATGATTCCGGCAACATTTTGCTAGCGATCATCAACGATATCCTCGATTTTTCCAAAGTCGAAGCAGGCTGCTTGAAAATTGAACACGCGCCATTTTACTTGTCCGAAGTATTAGGCCATCTTGCCTCGTTAATGTCCTCCTCAGCCAGTAAAAAGAATCTGGAATTGATTATTGTGCCGCCCGTTGATGTCGATGCCGTGATGGGTGATTGTCTGCGTCTGGAACAAGTGTTAGTAAATCTGGTTAATAATGCGATTAAATTTACCGATGATGGCGAAGTTGAATTGCGCGTCAGCCTGGAACACGAAAGTGAGGATCAACTCAGCTTGCGATTTTCGGTTCGCGATACCGGTATCGGCATATCGAAAGAACAGCAGGAACTTATTTTTACGGAATTCATGCAGGCTGACAATTCCATCAGCCGCCGATTTGGCGGTACCGGTCTCGGGTTGGCGATCAGCCGAAAACTGGTGAATTTAATGGGTGGAGATCTTCAGCTCAATAGCCAGCCCGATGAAGGCAGTGAGTTTTGGTTCGAGCTGTCTTTGCAGCGAGATCAGGGCCTGGAGCAACCTTTGTCGCGATTAGCCGGGCTTCGTATATTGGTGGCCGATGATAATCAACCGGCGCGCGCTGCCTTGATGCTTACCGCTCAAGGTTTGGGTTGGCAGGCGGACGCGGCGGAGTGTGGCGAATCGGCCATTTTACGGACTGTGGAAAGCGTCAATAATCATGGTCTCTATGATGTGGTGCTGATCGATTGGAATATGCCGGGACTGGATAGTTTGGTGACGGCTGAATCCATCATCAAGGCGGTACCGGAAAACACTGAAATACCGGTTGTACTGATGGTGACGGCGTATTCAACTGACGAATTGCTTGCTCAGCCGGGTATTGCTGTTGCAGAAGGCATACTGACCAAACCGGTAACGGCCTCTATGCTTTATAACGCAGTCACTACTGCATTCCAAAAACGTCAACAGACCGCATTGCCTGAGCAGATTGCACCGGTTAAAGCCAAGGGTTGCTGTATTGCCGGCGTCAGGGTGCTGGTGGTCGATGACTGCGAGATTAACCGTGAAGTGACCCAGAGCCTACTTGAAACAGAAGGCGCTTTGGTGAGTTTGGCGGTCGATGGTCAGGATGCGCTGGAATGGTTAGCTAAGCAGGGCGATGCGGTGGATATTGTTTTGATGGATATCCAAATGCCGCGTATGGATGGCTATTCTGCCGCCCGCCGTATCCGAGAGAATCCTCGCTGGGCCAAGTTGCCGGTATTGGCTTTGACGGCGGGCGCTTTTCAGAATTTGCAGGATGCCGCATTTGAGGCCGGAATGAATGATTTCATCGTCAAGCCCTTTAATATCCCCCATTTATTGACGCAGATTCAGCATTGGACAGGTTGCCATATCAACGCCTTGAGCCCGGCACACACCGATAGCCCGCCCGATGAGCAATCTTCAAACCAGCAGAAACAGTGCCGCGAGAAACTTGATTTCCCAGGAATCGATATAGAAGCGGGGCTTAAAACCTGGCGGGAAGCTGAGGTTTTTCAAAAATACCTGTTGCACTTTATCGATCAATATCAGGACGCCGGACACCAAATTGCCGGGTCGGTACAGCGTGGCGAGCTCGATAAAGTGGCTGCATTGGCTCATAAAATCAAGGGGGCTGCGTTCAGTTTGTCTCTGGATACAGTTGCCGCCCGGTGTAAAGAGGTGGAAATAGCGCAAGGCAGCGCAGCGTTATCGATCAGCGCTGGCGCATTACAACAAGCGCTGGATGAAGTCGCGGCAAGTGTGTCACTTTGGTTGGCAACAAAAACCAGAAGGTAGGGCGGTTTCGCGCCAGCAAACCGCCAAGGCCGAAGTATCACCTTATCGAAAAAATAAACCAGCTCCGAAATAAAACCCTCGCCTGGAAAAGTTCGTGCGAGGCTTGGTTATGTGGCTTCGATTTGGTGGATTGCCTGACGGCGAATCCACCCTACGGCTTCACATTTTTCATCGTTATCCAGAAAGTAGGGCGGTTTCGCGCCAGCAAACCGCCACGGCCGAAGTATCACCTTGCCGGAAAAATAAACCAGCCCCGAAATAAAACCCTCGCCTGGAAAAGTCCGGGAGAGGCTTGATTATGTGGCTTCGATTTGGTGGATTGCCTGACGGCGAATCCACCCTACGGCTTCACATTTTCCATCGTTATCCAGAAGGTAGGGCGGTTTCGCGCCAGCAAACCGCCATGACCGAAGTATCACCTAATCGGAAACAGAGGGTAAATCACTAACGTCGCCACACCAATTTTCAGGCAGAACACCGTCGTGAACAAAACGGTGAAAAGTCGAATGAGGCCAATCCTGAACCCGTTCGACAAGGCCGTGCTTCACAGGGTTTACATGGATATAATCAATATGTTGTCGATAATCAAGTTCCGTGAGAAGCATATGTTCCCAATAGCGCCGTTGCCAGATGCCTCGTTCCGAACGCCTACGACGGGTTGCGGATAATCGTTCGGTGCGAGGCAGTCCTTTGGAAAACAGCAATTTGATCAAACGCCAGCGCACAGGATAATCGGCGGTATCTGGAGGCAAAGTCCAAATGCAATGCAGATGATCGGGCAACACTACGCAAGCATCGATATGGAATGGATATAAACGCTGCACCCTTCGTACCGAGTCGCGCAGTAAATCGATATGATCTGTCAGCAACGTCCGTTGCCGTTCCAGCAGATTAACGGTAAAAAAATAACAGCCGCCAGCCACAAAGTTTCGCCGGTAATTGGGCATAATCATTCCACCCCAAATAAAGCAAGCATAGCAAAGGTAGGGCGGTTTCGCGCCAGCAAACCGCCACGGCCGAAGTACCACCTAATCGGAAAAATAAACCCTCGCCTGGAAAAGTCCGGGTGAGGCTTGGTTATGTCGCTTCGATTTTGGTGGATTGCCTGTCGGCGAATCCACCCTACGGCTTCACATTTTCTCAATTTAATCAGGAAGGTAGGGCGGTTTCGCGCCAGCAAACCGCCATGGCCGAAGTATCACCTGACCGGAAAAAAATAAACCCGCCTCAAAATAAAAAACCCTCGCCAGGAAAAGTCCAGCCGAGGCTTGGTTATGTCGCTTCTATTTGTTGGATTGCCTGACGGCGAATCCAACCGACGGATTCTGAAAAAATTAAAAAACCTGAAACCGATGTAATCAGATTATGAGAAACATTACTCAATAAAAGGTATTGAGCTATAAGCCACGGACCAAACTGCCATTCAGTTCTCAATTTAAGACGGATGAGGAGGCTAATCTTTGACCCGGTCATTGGACAGGTCTGAGGCCTTCTTTCACAGGTGTTAAAAAGCGCCGTGAATCCATCATCGATCTTTGTTGAGGTAGTCGTCATGCGTCATTTTAAACAATCAACCCGAATATCCACACTTGCCGCGATCATGCTCGGCTTTTTGTGTCTCTCCCTTTTTCAAACGGCCTGGGCGATCGGTTCAGAGGAAGTCAGCGGCGAACTGGACGTCATCATCAAGGAAGATTTTGATCACAATCATTTTGAAAACGATTATTTTCTGCGCGATGAAAACGGTCAGGATTGGTATCAGCTTCAATTTGAACGCACCCCGCCGGGTCATCTGCGCAGCGGCCAGAGGATAAGAGTAAAAGGTCAGCAAAATGGCCGTAAATTCCGAGTCGAAAGCCTGGAGGAAGACAGTGCCGGCAAATCCAGGGGCAACCCCAATGAAATTTACGAAGAAGGTGAAATGGCCAGCGCCCAAGTTCTGGATGAGCGTAAAGCTGTGGTGCTGATGGTTAATTTGACCAATGCCTCAGCGGCTTATACGAAGGACCAGATCATAGGACATATGTACACCAATTCCCGCTCGGTAGACGGTCTTTATCGCGAAGCGTCATTAGGTCAGTTAGGGTTTAATCCGGATGCCGATGGCGACAGCAAACCCGATGTGTTCGGGCCTTTTGCGATTAATTACGATAATTCAACCTGCGGTTATTACGATTGGGCCGCTGCTGCCGAAGCCGCCGCTCAAGCATCCGGAATTGATTTGAGTCAATACCGCCATCGGGTCTTCGTATTGCCAAACAATCTTCCTTCCTGTTCTTGGGCCGGCATTGCCAACGTGGGCTGCGGAACCTTTTGCCGTGCCTGGATTGCCGGATCGACCGGCATGATTTTCACCCATGAATTAGGCCATAACCTTAACCTTGCTCATGCGGGTACCGATCCTGAAAACGATGGCACGATCAACAGCGTTTATGGTGATTATTCCGATCCCATGGGCACTTCCAGCAGCAGTTGGTATCTGTTTAATGCCGGGCACATTGATCAGATGGGCTGGTATTCGAATATCCCAGGTGCCGTTTCGACCGTGACTGCTGAAGGCAATTTTACGCTGGCTGCTATTGGCGCCGATCCTTATAGCGTGGGTAATACGCCTTTTATTTTAAAAATAGCCAAACCGGATACCGGCGATTTGTATTATCTCTCTTATCGTCAGCCAATCGGCAACTACAATCAACTCTCAACGACGTATACCAAAGGCATAAATATACACCGCTATAAAGGCGCCGGTTATGCAGCAACGACTCATATCAAAACCTTGATCAATGGCGAAACTTTTACCGACAGTAGCAACGGAATATCTGTAACCCAATTGTCACAAGGCAACGGTTATGCCTCATTGCAAGTCAGTTTCGGCTGCGCCACTGGCACTCCGGTGGTATCCGCCTCACCGTCAACACTGGCTTTACGCCCAGGAGAAGCGGCTAATTTTTCAGTCAGTGTCAGTAACAAAGACATCGCCGGTTGTGGGAATACCACCTTTTCACTGGAAGCCGGTAGCAATGGCATCAGCGGAGTTTTTACCACGTCAAATTTTACTCTGTTGCCCGGACAAACCGGCAGTAGTTCGCTAAAGGCTAGCAGCGCAATGGCTGACGGCAGCTACACCCTGTCTATTTTGGCAAAAGACCTGGACGGCCGGGCACCGCATCATGCAACCCACGGTCAAGGCGCCGTGACATTGATTATCGACAGCCAGTCGCCCAGCATTCCTTCTGCCCTAAAAGGTTCTATCAACAGGCAAGGTCATATCGTTTTGTCCTGGCTGGCCTCTAGCGATGCGCAGTCCGGTGTGTCTGATTATCTGATTTACAGAAATAACATTGCGATTGGCAATGCCAGCAATACGGGCTATACGGATACGACCGTCTCAGCCGGTACGGCCTACACTTATACCGTAGCTGCGAAGGATCAAGCGGGCAATGTTTCGCTAGCTTCGAGTCCGGTGTCGATCTCTACAGCCACCAGCAGTAAGGCCGTGGGCAAGAAGTAAATGTATTATTGCAACTGCTGAAGGTAGGGCGGTTTCGCGCCAGCAAACCGCCATGGCCGAAGTGTCACCCGATCGGTCAACACAAATTCCGCTTCACAAATAAAAAAACCTCGATCGGAAAAGTCCGGACGAGGGGTAGTTATGTCGCTTCGATTTGGTGGATTGCCTGACAGCGAATCCACCCTACGGCTTCACATTTTCTTAATGTAATCCGGAAGGTAGGGCGGTTTCGCGTCAGCAAACCGCCATGGCCGAAGTATCACCTAATCGGTAAAATAACCCCGCCTCAAAATAACTAACCCTCGCCTGGAAAAGTCCAGCCGAGGGTTAGTTATTTGGCTTCGATTTGGTGGATTGCCTGACGGCGAATCCACCCTACGGCTTCACATTTTTCATTGTTATCCGGAAGGTAGGGCGGTTTCGCGCCAGCAAACCGCCAAGGCCGAAGTATCACCCGATCGGTCAACACAAATTCCGCTTCACAAATAAAAAAACCTCGATCGGAAAAGTCCGGGCGAGGGTTAGTTATGTCGCTTCGATTTGGTGGATTGCCTGACGGCGAATCCACCCTACGGCTTCACATTTTCTCAATGTAATCCGGAAGGTAGGGCGGTTTCGCGCCAGCAAACCGCCATGGCCGAAGTATCACCTTACCGGGAAAATAAACCCACCTCAAAATAAAAATCCTCGCCAGAAAAGTCCAGCCGAGGGATGGTTATGTCGCTTCGATTTGGTGGATTGCCTGACGGCGAATCCACCCTACGGCTTCACATTTTTCATTGTTATCCGGAAGGTAGGGCGGTTTCGCGCCAGCAAACCGCCATGGCCGAAGTATCACCTTATCGGAAAATCAATCAGTCGGAAAATAAAAAACCCTCGCCTGGAAAAGTCCGGGAGAGGGTTAGTTATCAGGCTTCGATTTGGTGGATTGCCTATCGGCGAATCCACCCTACAGCTCTCGACCGGATAAGTCCGGGCGAGGGTTGGTTTGCTTGGCTCCGATTTTGGCGGATTGCTGTCGCGAATCCGCCTTACGGGTTAGGTTATTTAAGCGGATCAGCTTTTGTTCCACTTAGTGGGCAGCCAAGTTCATTAGCTGTTGCGAAAATATCTTTAGCGTCTTCTATAGCTGTTTTACTCTCATCAATCTCTGTGTCTGGATCATCCAACACTGCTACTGCGGCTTTGACCATATCAATGACCTGTTGGGTGCTATAAGGATAGTTAACCGTTGTGTCATCAGAATTAGGAACTCCACCATAAGAATTCAATAAAGCAGCGGTAGCGTGGAAAGCAAAAGCTCCATAGGTTTGGGGCTTTGTTATGGCCATTGCTAAAGTAATGTCAGGTGTAAATAAGTCAACGCCAAAAGTGTAATCGAAATCAGCACTCGGTAAAACACCTAGCCAACGATCCGCGTGATTACGCCAATAGCCGGGCGTACAGCCTTGAAATTCATTTCCACCTGTATCAGGAATGTAGCACACATTGTAGTGGCTTATTTGGGGTAGCTTATTCTTGAATAATGGTGAATGGAGTTTCTGATCATCAAGGTAGTCAAATGGGACATAGTTATAAACATTATAGTTAGGACCACCTTTCACTATGAAAGCTAGCATCTTACCGCCATTTTCTATCGTCCAATCTAAATATTTACCATCTGCTGACAAGTAGGTTTCTACTGCTCCATCGGCAGTGGTGAACGAAACAGGCGGATCAATTTTAAAGCCTTTCATGTCTTCAGTGATTTCGCCTATATACCCCAGTGCTGACATATCATAGCAAACTTGATTGTCATCTGTTTCCGAGACAAAATTTCCTGGATATTCAACCGGCTGCACCCCTTTTGCTGTTGGTGCCCCGGCTTCAGCCATCACCCCACTACTAAACCCCAATACCATTATTGCCGCCATGACCATCATGGCTATTTTTGTATGTTTTAACGTTTTCATGATAAACCTCCAAAAATTTTCAATGGAAATCCCTTTTCCTTTTTATAATGGGATGGCGTTTATAAACATCAATCGCCATCTCTACCGTAACAGTCTTGTTCAGTTTTAGACTGAATCAAACTATCAAAAACTCGTCACTATAGTTTCAAATTTTCCTATCAAAACCTATTCCCCAAATGGGTACCCTACCCAATTGGCTGTGATGAAGTTAGGGGACGCGGCTTTGGACTTTTTCTCCTCGTTATCCAGAAGGTAGGGCGGTTTCGCGGCAGCAAACCGCCATGGCCGAAGTATCACCTTAACGGAAAAACCAACCCGCCTCGCAATAAAAAACCCTCGCCTGGAGAAGTCCGGGCAAGGGTTAGTTTGGTTGGTTGGCTTCGATGTTGGCGGATTGCTATCGCGAATCCGCCCTACTGCTCTTGACGGGTGTAACCGGTCTAAAACTCGATCGGCAAACTGTCGATCATCTGGAAGCCACTGTAAATGGCGGCCAATTGACTGCGGGTATGTACGCCGGATTTTTCGAAGATGCTTTTTAGATGTTTTTTGATCGTTTCCGGGCTTACATTCAGCGCCTTGGCTATCTCTTTATTGGTCAGGCCTTGAGCGACCCGTTGGGTAATGTTGATCTCTCGCTGCGTCAGTAATGAGGCGTTGATCATTTCGGGTAAATCGATATGGGGGTGGCGGTTAAGTAGCGGGCCTTGTTTTGAAAAGTGCGAAATGATCCGGCTCATCAGGTGATGGGGCAGCCAGAGGTCACCCTGATGAACAGTTCTGATGGCCTTTTTAAATAAATCCGGTCCGGCATCGGTTTTGATGATGCCGGAGATGCCGAACTCGACAATCTCCTTCATCAAGCTGTGAGTTTCATTATCGTAAAGTAGTATGATTTTGACCGTTGCATCGGCCTGCCTTATAGCCTGCAACCATTCAGCAAAAGCGCCGTCGGTTAATGCTGTGTCGATCAGTAACAGATCAGGATGTAATTGCGCCAGTTTTTTGGGGAGTATTTTTAAGTTGTTAACTCCGGCGATATCCAGTTTGAAAGTAGGCGTATCAGTTAAATAAGTGGCCAGTTTGTTAATATGATTGTCACGTTCCGAAATGATGGAAAGAGTAATGACACTGTCATCCGGTTCCAGCGTCCCGACTCCTGCTCCGCTAAAATTTGAATTTAACCGTACTGATTTTCGCCGTTCGATACGGCGGCGCTCTTGAGTCATTTCGGGAAGTTCGGAGATAAAGCCCTGTATGGGAGGGGGCTGAGGTTCAAGTATACCGGTTAAGAGTTCTAGCAATTTCAAATTGCTTCGCCTGTCCCTGTTGTGCAGGGCGTTAAGGCAAATGACCGGAATCGACCGGTTATGATTCAAGAGACGGTCTTCCTTGAGTTGGCAGCAAGCGCCTTGGCAGTTGACGACTACAATTATTGCTAAATGCCCAGGCATTGCATTATCAAGCGCTGAACACAACGGCAAGCTGAAGCAAGGATAGCCTTTAGCAGATAGCTGGGCGGTAAGCTGAGTGGCTTCGGGCGTGTTATCGGTAATGATCAGTATGCTTTCCCTGCTTTCAGATTGCGAATGGTCTGGCTGTAATTTGGGATTAGAACGCAGAATCATCTTATGAGCCTTTCAGGAACAAAGAATTTTTATGCCAATTTTTAAAAAACCTCGCGAACTTTAACATGATATTTTATAAGGGTGCTGTTTTTTGAGTTTGCAAAGCATTTTTTTGCAGGAATTGATCAACCGCGAATCCACCCGATGGCTTAACATTTTTCATCATTATTGTTGGGCGGTTTCGCTCCAGCAAACCGCCATGGCCGAAGTATCACCAAATCGGGAAAATAAGCCCGCCGCAATAAATCCTCGATCGGAAAAGTTCAGGTGAGGTTGGTTTGGTTGGCTTCGATTTGGCGGATTGCCTATCGGCGAATCCACCCTACGGTCTCACATTTTTCATGATCGTTGGGGTAATGGCTATAATCGTTATCCAAGAATACCCTTTCGGTTGGCAGCCAGTTGCGACCGTTAACACCGGAGCGCATTTTAATGAGTAAACTAATCCTGTTATTTGGCGAGCTGCTGATAGCCTGTTTGAGTTTTTCAGCCAATTCAGCGCCGCTTAATCCGTTATTGGCGCCGTTATCTGCTTTAACGGCAAAAGATATTGCGATTATCGTCAATGATGCCGATCCAATGAGCGGTCAAATTGCAGATTATTACCAGCAGCGCCGCGGCGTTCCGGCAGATCAAGTGATTCACATCCGGTTCAATCCAAAGACCAAGGTGCTCAGCCGACTTGAATTTGCCGTGCAAAAAAAGCGTGTGGACGAAAAGACACCGGCACATGTTCAGGCCTTTGTTCTGACCTGGATGCAGCCTTACCGGGTCGATTGCATGTCGATAACCACCGCTTTTGCGATGGGTTTTGACGAAGCGTTTTGTGCGAAAGGGTGTCAGTTAACGCGCAAAAGTCCCTATTTCAACTCGATCAGTTCTCTACCGTTTCGAGATTATGGCTTGAGACCGGCCATGATGCTGGCAGGAAAAAGTGTTGAGGATGTCAAGGCGCTAATAGACCGGGGCATTGCAGCAGACTTTTCCCAGCCTAAAGGGTCGGCCTATTTGTTGAAAACGGCTGATAAAGCCCGCAGTTCCCGCGCCGTCTTTTTTCCCAAGATTGCGGAAGGATTTAAAGGCGTATGGCCGGTTTTTTACATGGAAAAGGAATTTATCAAAGGGCAGGACGACGTCATGTTTTATTTTACCGGATTGACTCAAGTGCCCTACATCAATGAAAACCGTTATCCGCCAGGGGCGATTGCCGATCATCTGACGTCTGCAGGCGGCGTTCTTTCCGGCAGTAAACAAATGAACATTCTGGACTGGTTAAAAGCAGGTGCAACAGCCAGTTACGGTGCGGTGGTCGAGCCTTGTAATTTCCCGCCAAAATTTCCACATCCGGGTGTGGTGATGGCCAATTACCTGCGCGGCAGTTCGTTGATTGAAGCTTACTGGAAGAGTGTAGGCATGCCGGGGCAGGGCGTGTTTGTCGGAGAACCTTTGGCCCGGCCTTTTGCTTATCCGTCCAAATAACGTTCATTTTAACAACCGGCAGTCAGCGGTCTTTATCCTTTAGCAAGGCTCAACATCGCTAAGATGGAGGCCCTTCGTTATAATGCAGGCTCATTTATAACAATGTTCCGGAGTTTTACATGTCTTTAGCTATTACTTTGCATCTTCTTGCCTCAGTTATCTGGGTGGGCGGCATGTTTTTCGCCTATATGGCGTTGCGCCCCGTTGCAGCCCAGTTGTTAGAGGCACCCATGCGCTTGACCTTGTGGGCGCAAGTCTTCGAACGTTTCTTTCCCTATGTGTGGGGTTCGATCATCATTCTTTTATTGACCGGACTGTGGATTACTTTTTCAGTGCTGGGCGGGATGGGATCAGCTGGTATGCATGTGCATACGATGTTAATGCTGGGCATCATCATGATGCTTATCTTCGGACACATCTATTTTGCGCCCTTCAAGCGCCTGAAACAGGCAGTTGAGATGGCTGATTGGGCAATGGGCGGCGCTAAGCTGGGCCAGATCCGATTGCTGATTGGCATCAACCTGTGCCTGGGTTTGCTGGTTGTTGTGATTGCCTCCATGGGACGCTATTGGTAAGGACTGATTTGAAATCCATGACACGTCTTTAAGCATCAAGAAAAGCAAGACAATGCAGCTGATAAAATACCAGGCAACTTTTCGCGCCAGATGGCTAGTGCTGCACCGCTATTTGGCGTTGAGTGCAGGTTTGTTGATGGCGATCATCGGCCTTACGGGCAGTGTGTCTTTGTACCGGGATACGCTGGATACGCTGTTCAATCCGGCGCTCGCAATTGAGCGTTCGCAGGGCAATTATCAATCGCTGGATAAAATGCTGGATGCCGTCAAAAAAGTGCATCCTGACCGTCATGGTGCCTGGACGCTTGAAATGCCGGATGCTTCGCATGACACCGTAACGGCCTGGTTTGAAAAACCCTATGAAACAACGGGGCAGATTTATGCGCCGTTAATGGTGTCTATCAATCCTTACACGGCCGAAGTGGTGGCAAGCCGCCTTTGGGGGCAAACCGCCATGACCTGGCTACTTGATTTGCATAAACAGTTGGCATGGGATGCATTAGGCTGGCAAATTGTGGGTGGGGTGGGGTTGTTAATGGCCTTATCCGTTTTGTCCGGTCTTTATCTGTGGTGGCCTGCAAGAAAACAGTTGTTTGCGATTTTTTCAGTTCAACAGAAAAGTCTGATCAAATTTGCGTTCGATGCGCATCGATTGATAGGGCTATTGAGTGCCCTGGCATTGTTGAGTCTGGCATTGACCGGATTAAATTTGAGTTTTCCGCAAATACTGGAATCATTTACCGGCTCGACAGGGATGAGTCATGGCGGTAACGGGCCTTTGATTCTGAGTACCGCAGTGCCGAATAATCGGCCGGTAAAATTGTCCGAAGCGGCATTCATCGCTAAAGCCCCGTTTCCAAAAGCTGAATTAAGACGAATCACAACGCCTTCCGGTGTTGACGGAACCTTTCAGGTTAATCTTCGGCAGAACAGTGAAATTAACCAAAAACACCCTTTTACGATGGTATGGATAGATCGTTGGAGCGGCCATATCAAGGAAGTACGCGATCCGGCCAAGTTTTCTACGGGTGAAAAGCTGATGGCCTGGATGTGGCCGTTGCATACCGGCGAAGCATTAGGCGCCTCCGGTCGCTTCATCTGGTTTCTTGCCGGAATCAGTCTGTTTCTGTTGTATGTCAGTGGTGTTATGCGCTGGTTACATCGGCATGGCTGGATGCGCGATCAAGCGCTGAATTTCTCGAAATTCAAAAACTACGACCGGACATTAATGGCCAAATCGCAACGCATCATGCTGATGCTTTGGCGTTTGTTGGGTGAATTCATTCGTTACGCCACCCCGATCGTATTAAAAGCGTTGACTGCTTTTTCACGCAAGATAAGTATTGTCTGGGCTGAGTGGCAGCGTCGCTAGTCTTTTTTGCGGGGTGAAGAGTTGATATAGTTGATTAAAGGCTCATTGCAAAACTGCAAAGGTTTTCACTGTAATTTTTTTTCAAAATGATACGGTAACCTTTGTTTTTTTAAGGAGAACCACACCATGCCGCAAATGTCATCCGCAACCGCCACACAAGCCGATTTTACAGAATTATTGTGCCAGGAATTTCTTTCATCGAGAGGTTACGGCGCGTTCGCGTTTTTGAGCGCCTATGATGCCGCTCAGCTATTTACCCGCTATACAAAGCAACACCGCTCTGACAAGGATTTTATTAAAGACTTCGTTCGCAGCTTTGTGGGCGGAAGAATCACATTGCCACTCTGATGGTTCGTTTTGCCATCCCCTTCTATTAGTTTTTGCTCGTTGACAATCAAGGCAAACTGTTTCTGAATGCCTTATTCTTCTTGATATTCCACAATTTATCAGATTGCGGACCGTTCATAGTTAGCCTTTATTAAGCATGAACGGTCTGTTACCCATTCCCCGCGGCTTTTAAGGGTTATGTTAAGCTCGAAGCTGACTTCACCTCACTAAAATATTCCCTCAATACCTTTTTAAATGGCTGATTCATCAACCGACAGCTATGGTGGTCTGTTGGTGTATTTCCAACAATAACAAAAATGATAGGCTTTTATCTCAAACGATCATCCTGAAATTCGAAGCTAGTCCACGGAAAGCAAGAAAGACAAATAAGCAGCATGCTGAAGTGCGGACTGTAATTATTTGTATTTCGGCAATCCCTTACCGGGGTAGGCTCTGCCGAAATGACGCGATCGACTTCGGATAAAGAGTTGAGCTGAAACAGGATTATAATCAAATTATTTTCTGATTACGTATAAGCTTCAGCCAAAACTGAAATAGTGTGATCCTATGAGTTCTAAAGTTGGCGTCGCCCCGGCATACCCTCTGGGGCACAAGTGGATTGCCGGGGTCCAAACTGCATGGATGCGAGCAGGGAATCACCCCAATCACAAAAGGATCGTTACATCCGTGTACACTGGATACCGGCAATCCATGCCGGTATGACGGCTATTTGAAGGGCATCCATTCCGCTGAAAGTCATACGTTATTAGGAATTATTTTTTAAGATTATTGAACGTGAGGCTTGAGTCCATATGAGCGCAAATGACAAATGTAACACGGGCGAGGCCTGGGGCTCGCGTTTTGGGGTGATTATCGCGGTTGCCGGTTCGGCTGTGGGATTGGGCAATTTTTTGCGTTTTCCGGGGCAGGTGGCGGCCAACGGCGGCGGTGCATTCATGGTGCCTTACTTTATCTGCTTCATTTTGGTCGGCATTCCTATTTGTTGGGCGGAATGGACGATGGGGCGCTATGGTGGAAGGCATGGCTTTAATTCGGTACCGGGCATCTTTTCAGTCTTATGGCGGCATCCGCTCAGTAAATACTTTGGTGCGTTAGGCTTGCTGATACCTATCGTTATCTACATGTATTACGTGTACATCGAATCCTGGTGTCTGGCGTATGCCTGGTATTACCTGAACGGTGATCTTGATCTGGGCAGGAATCCGGCCGTTTACGGTGCATTTTTCAGTCAATTTACCGGCATGGAGGCGCATGGCAGCGTATTTAAAGACGGCATAAAACCGGTTTTCTGGTTTTTTTGCATCACCTTTCTGATTAATTTCTATTTCATCTACCGGGGGTTGACGCGCGGTATTGAAACCTTTTGTAAATATGCGATTCCGTTATTGATTATTGCTGCCGTAGTGGTTGCATTCCGGGTTTTGACGTTACCTGAACAGCCGATACCCAAGCCTTGGCAGACGGTTTTACCGGCAGTGATCAGTCAAGATCAGTGGCAAAACCTGCAAAAATTAGCCTTGAATCCTCAAACACTGCCGGCAGAATTGAAAGAACAGGTTGAAAAATCTATTGCCGCATACCTCGATCATCAGTTGAAATCAGCCGATACTCAAATAGCCCAGGAAAACGTGCTCGTTCCGCCTGCAGGTTTTGCCAAAACAGAGGCGGCTTATGCTTTGGCGATGGCTGAAATCAGGTCAGCACAACAAGGTAATGCCTACAGAATCTGGCTGGAAAAGGCAAAAGACGCGTTGGACCAAGAGGCTAAATTGGCATTAAGAGCTTTGGAGAAAGAGGCACTTCAAGCGGATAAAAACAATTCAGCTGAACATCAAGCAAAGATTCACACGCAGCGGTTAGTCTATTTTTCAAAACTTTCTCTGGAACCAGTAGATCAGTTAGCGGCTACGTTAGCTTCGGTCAACGGAGCAGACAGGTTCGGTAATTTTAATGCCCTGGTTTTGCGTTCAGCTGCTCTTGAGGTGGCCGAGTTGCCACGAAACGTAAGCAATGGCTTGGGTTACATGTGGAATCCCGATTTTGAAAAACTCAAGGATCCAGCTGTCTGGCTGGCAGCGGCAGGACAAATCTTTTTTTCGTTATCGGTAGGATTCGGCGTTATTTTGACGTATGCCAGTTATCTTAAAAGAGATGACGATGTCGTACTGTCCGGTTTAACTGCTTCAGTGACCAATGAGTTTTGTGAAGTCTGTTTAGGCGGATTGGTCGCAATTCCGGCGACCTTTATTTTTCTTGGAACTGCATTGACCATGGAAGCGGTAGCCGGTTCGACGTTTGGCCTAGGGTTTAATACCTTACCTACAGTATTTGCCGGTATGCCGGACGGTCGCTGGTATGGTGCTTTATGGTTCATGCTTTTATTTTTAGCGGCTATCACCAGTTCATTAAGCATGCTGCAACCGGCGATTGCTTTTCTTGAGGAAGGCTTTGGCCTGAAACGACGCGGCAGTGTTGCCGCATTAGGTTTAATGACCCTCAGCGGCGCTTTGCTGGTGGTTTATTTCTCGGGAAATGCGGTTGCGTTGTCGACGATGGATGACTGGATAGGAACGGTCGGTATTTTTTTGTTAGCGACGATAGAAGTGATTGTCTTTTCCTGGGTTTTGGGGGTTGATAAAGGGTTGGACGAAGCCAACAGAGGGTCCGATTTATTGATACCCAAAGCTTTTCGTTTTGTTTTCAAATACATTACCCCGGCCTTTTTATTAGTCATCCTGGGCAGTTGGCTGGTCCAGTCGCTTCCGGCAAAAATCGAGGCGGTGCGGTCTCAGCCTGAAGTATTACTGATTGTTATATATTTGGTGATCAGTCTGATTTTCTTGGTGTTGATGGTGTCATTAGCGGGTGAAAATTGGCGCAGGAAGTGCATTTTTGAACAGGAGGAAGTATGACCTTATCCGGTTTGATTGTGATGATAGGTAGCTATCTTTTAGTGGCGGTGTTGATGATATTCTGCTTTTTCAAAGTCTTGACCAATCCTCAGAGTACACTCAAAGAACATGCTCCATTGGAGATTGATACGCATGATGAGGATCCTCCTTTTGATTAAGAAGTATCCAAGTCAGGGCGCCTGGGCATCGTTGACCTGAGTCCCAAGTGCTCTGACTGTTATTTCGGCTTTCATCCCCGATTTCGCTGCGCTTCATCCAGGCTACGAACCACTTTACTTGGACGTTGAGAAAATGGAAGCATCCAGAAAATCGCTCTGAGATTCAATTAATTTATCGTCTTTTTGTTCAATGAACAAAGCGGAAAGTTTTTGTTCATTAGCGGCTTTCAAGCCTTCTTCCTGTCCCATGCACAACAAAGCGGTAGACCAGGCGTCTGCAATCGTCGGATTGGGGTGTATCACTGTCACTGAGACCAGATCGTGAGTTACCGGTCGTCCCGTGCGGCCATCCAGAATATGGCTGTAACGTTTACCGCCGGCATCGAAATAATGGCGATAGGTGCCGGAGGTCATGATGGCCGTAGGTAAATCCTTGGGTGTGGTAATGATTTTCTGCACGGTCTGTTTGCCGGGTACCGGCCGTTCAACAGCTATTCGCCAAGCCTGTTGATCCGGCTTGTGACCATTGGTTTTCAATTCGCCGCCGATTTCGACCAGGTAGTGTTTTATGCCTTGCGCTTCAAAAATTTGGCTGATGGTTTCGACCGTGTAACCTTGAGCAATTGACGAAACATCAACGGTCAATTCCGGACGCAGTTTTTGCAAATGGGTATCATCGATGACTTTCAGTTTATCCAGACCCGAGCGCGCCAATATGAGTTGAATTTGTTCGTCCGAGGGAATTGCCAATACGTCTTCTCTAAATCCCCACAATTCAAAAAAAGGCTTGATCGTTAAATCGTAACACCCTTGGCTTTCTTTATGAATCGACTGAGCGATGCGGACCAAGTCGATAATTTCGCTGTCGGTTTCCTGAGCCTCTGTCGTAGGATTTCTGTTGAATTGTTCTATGACAGAATCATCACGGTAGTTGGATAACAGCTGATCAATACGCGCCAGTTCTGCTTCAACAGCTTTTTTTATTGCGGCGGAATCAACAGGTGACTCGGACCAGTAACTGATGTGATAGCTGGTACCTTGAGTCATACCCTGGAACTTTTGGATGGAGGGTCCTGAACAGGCTGTGAGTATTAAAAACAAACCGATAAAAAGAGGGCTGAGTATTTTCAATGTCTACCTCACAAGGCCGAGATGACCAGAAAACCGGTATAAGCTACGAATATCGATAACAGGACTCCGCCTTCTATTCGGTTGATGCCCCCTTTGCCATCCCTGGAATAGCCCAGGATAAAAATGCCTAGCGTCAGTAACGCCATCACAGGCCAGTCGCGGGTCACAATTTCAGAAGGAATTGACATGGGTTGAATAGCCCCGGCAATACCGATTACAGCGGTTGTATTAAAGAGATTCGAGCCTATGATGTTGCCTAATGCGATATCGTCTTCGCCTTTACGTGCAGCAATAACTGATGAGGCCAGTTCGGGTAACGAGGTACCGACCGCAACGATCGTCAAACCGATGATCAGGTCGCTGACACCCAGGCTATGCGCTATATTCACCGCGCCCCAGACCAACATTCTTGAGCTGACAATCAGTAAAACCAGACCGACGACCACCCAGATGATGCCCTTTTTGAAAGGCATAGGGTGCTCGATAAGTTCTGCGTCAACTTCTTGAGCCAGGGCATCGCTGCGGTTTTTTATGCCGTGGTAAATCGACCAGCCAACAATAAGCAAAAAGACAGCGAGCAAGCCGATTGCGTCGATTCGGCTAAGCTCGCCATCGTAAATTTGAAATAATGCAAACAGGGTAACGGCAGCAAGAATAGGCAGTTCTTTTTTGATGATTTGAGAATGAACCGTAATAGGGCTGATCAGTGCCGTTATGCCCAGAATCATGGCAATATTGGCGATGTTGGAACCATACCCGTTACCTAAAGCCAGGCCGGGGTTACCTTGCATGGCGGCAAGTGCGGAAACCGTCATTTCGGGTGCAGAAGTGCCAAAACCGACGATGACCATGCCAATCAACAAGGGCGGCATGCCTAAATGCCGGGCAACGGATGCCGCGCCCTCCACAAAACGGTCTGCACTCCAGACCAGCAACGCGAGTCCCAAGATAATCATAACGATGGACATAGCCATAAACTCTCCGTAATAAAGTAAATAAAATAATGCGGCTTAATGATGAAGCGCGATCAACCGGGTGCGGTCAGTGTATTTTTGGTTTTTTATAATCCAGCCCCGGCATAAGACTTAAAAAATGTGTACGTTGTAGATACGAATTCACTGATTGGGCGTGAATGAAGAATTGAACGCGGTAAGGCGGATCAGATTTGTAGGGTGGATTCGCCGATAGGCAATCCACCATAACTTTGCGGCCTGTGGCGGTTTGCTATCGCGAAACCGCCCTACAGCCCTGCTATAACTTTTCCATCAGAATCGCGTTGCTCCACAGGCTGGGTTCGATTAAAGCCCTTTATAGACGCATGGTCTGTGTGAACAACAGAACCAACTTTATTTCCATTTGAATCTAAAATTGAGTATGTCCATATATCGGTTTCAGCCATTGTTCCCTTTGAACGATGACTTTCTTGTTTCAGAGTTTCTCCGGAATTTAGTTTGAGTTTTTCTTTCAATTTTTTCTGCGATATTTTTCTAACGCCGCGCTCACCGACTCGTCCAGTAGTGCAGCGCTTGGTTATGCGACGATTCAAGCAGCCACAAGCTTTTTAACGTGTAATTCATTGCGGTGCTGCTCAGCATGCCATAGATCGTATTGGGTCTGTTGCATAAGCCAGCTCTCTGATGACGTATTAAATGCTATGGACAATCGAATTGCCATTTCAGGACTGATGCCTGCACGGCCATTGAGCACAGCACTCAGGGTTTTCCGGCTGACGCCAAGGGCCTTAGAAGCCTCAGTAACAGAAAGGTTAAGCGGATCAAGGCAAAGCTCTTTGATAATTTCGCCAGGATGCGGCGGATTGTGCATTAACATAGTGACACCTCAATGATAGTCTTCGTAATTCACTACCTCAACATCCTCACCTTCAAAACGAAAAGTAACACGCCAATTGCCACTAACCGTGACTGACCATGTACCAGAGCGGTTGCTTGTCAATTCATGCAATCGAAGTCCTGGTAAATCCATGTCTTTAGGAGCTATAGAGACGTTGAGTCTGCCGAGAATGAGGCGAAGCTTTTAGCATGGGCTGCCTGTATACCAGCAGTGCTGCCGGATTTGAAAAACGTGGCTAAACCTTTGTGTTTGAAGCTTCGAATCATAGGGCCGGATCGTAACCTGGTGCGTATCAGGTGTCAAGATGAGAAATAATGGCCGGTAATGACCTGATCGCTGTCATTCAATCATATTGAGCGACAGACTGCTAAGGGTCGTAGCGAGGCAATCAAGCCCTACCCAACCAAACCATGAGATATCCCGAAAGTCAAATTCTAACCACTTGATCGAGTTCAATAATAAAACTGTTGGCTTTCATTCCAACCTCATTTTGCAAATAGCCGTTTATTCTTGCGGTAGCCTGATCTATGGATGAGTTATGCCTTAAATGGAAGGGCAGATATTAATTGCAGCGGGGGTTACCTGCTTTTCGCAACCCAACCATTAACGCGATGGTCTTGGAAAGTTGGGCGGGCTATCGCCAGCCGCAACCTACGCGGTTCATCCCATAAGTTGCTCGTTGAATGGTTAGGGCAGATAAACGCCATCAATACCCGGTTAACTCAACATAACCTTGTCCGGAAACAGGGCGGCCGTTTTTCTTTCCGGTCAGTTTGACCGCGCCTTCCCAATAACGGTAACGCCCGTTCAACTCTTGATCGTTGATGAAGGGTGTAATTTCCAGACTGATCGCCTGCTGCGGAATAGTCAACCGCCATTTGGCCGGGTAAGTGCTATTGGAATGCGGGCTTGTCCACTGTCCGGAAACGTCAATATTGACGCTGGCGGCGTTGAGACGAAGCTGGGAGTTGTCCGCTTCAACGATGATGCCGGAACTATAAGTGTCGGCCTTGCCGTCCTTGCGTCTAAGCCGGTAGAACATGATTTCGCTGTGATCGGACAATTGCAGTGAAAACCAGTCCCAACCGGCTTGTTCGGCAGACAGGGCACTGGTACTCCATTCCCTGTCCATCCAGCTGGTGCCGGATACTGAAAAAGGTTGATTCTTTATGCGGATGGAACCCGCCGTCGCCAGGCGAGTAAACGAATAATAATAAGAGGCGTTGCCCGCTTGCTCGCTTTTCTGGCTAAAGCCTTGATTGCCTTGCAAGACTACAGGTTTTTCCATCGTGAGCTGTAAATCAATAGCCACCGTTGCGTTTTTTGCGGTGAGTTTGAGCGGGAAAACAGTTTGGCCGCTGCCTTCAGCCGACCAATCGTTAAGCCAAACCCGAAAGGGCTCCGCTTCAGCGCCTGCCAAATCCAGTCCGGCACGACTGAAACGTTCGTCATGATAAAAAGTGTTGCCCTGAATATCCGTAACAGTGAAGTGAGCCATATACATCTGCCGGTTCCGCCAGGCTGATTCTGACGTGAGGCGCTCGGTCGATTCAGAGGCGGTAGTCTCTGCCGCCAAGGCAAAACGGAAAAATGTCAGTTGATAGCCGAACGGCCGCCCCGATGCATCTTTTAGATTGCCTGTGAAATACCACCATTCGGTCCGATAATCAGGATGAGCGCCATGGTCGGCAGGAAATTCGAAAAGTCTGGGAGAATAGGCTTTGGCAAAACCTTTATCGTCAGCCATCAATACGTTAGCTGCGGCATCCTGACTTTGCATTGCTAACCGGTCATAAGTCTGAAAAAAGCGAACGCCTGCAAACACCAGCAACGCGCTGATGAGCAAAATGCTGATTAAAACGGCAGGCTTTTTCATCATTCGTTACGCAAGGCGATGGCCGGACTGGTTTTGGCCATTTTTAAGGAGGGCAGAATGCCGGCCAGCAAGGCTGCGATTAACGCCAGCAGCAAGCCTTGAAACAGTGAGGCTGTATTCACATGAAAATCCATTGTCCAGCCGAATGACCGTTGATAGACCACAAATATCAGCACATAGGCGACGATAAAACCAACCGGAATCGAAAAAACACCGGCGACCAGTCCCATCAATCCGGTTTCTGACGTGATCATGATCGATAATTGTCTGGGCGTTACGCCAATCGCTCGGAGAATTCCCAGCTGCCGGGTTCGTTCATATTGCAAAGCCATCAGCGCGCCAAATACGCCGACAAAGGCAATTCCTGCCGCCAGCCAGCGTAACGCCTCGGTGACTGCAAACGTTTGCCCGAACACCTGCATCGAGGCCTCATAAATAGCTCGGTTGGATCGGACCGATTGCGCTCCCTTCAGCAAGCCTGAAATCTGCGGTTCCAGTGTGTTCAGATCGGTATCCGGCTGGGCATAAATGCCGATGCCGGTGAAGCCTAAATCAGGCCAGTAGCGTAAATAGAGTTTGCGGCTCATTGCAATATGCCCCCGGTCGCCGCTGTAATCCTTGTAAATGGCCAGTATTTTGAAGGCCTGTTGACCTTGTGCGGTTTGCAGCAACAGGTCTTGTCCGGGTTTTAGCCGGTGATGATAAGCGTAAGGTTCAGTGATAAAAACGCCTTGTTGTTCAAAGGTCTGCCAAATATTGGCTTGTGGCGGGTGAGTAAAAAGGAAGCCGTGTCGGGCTTGATCGTTGAGTTCGAAAACTGACGCATCTATCATACCGTCTATCCCTCTAATACGCGTATGCAGCACACTGCTGAGCTTGGTTACCCCCGGAATTTCAGCTAGGGAAGTTTTCAGTTGCTGATCTGTCGCAGCTTTGTTATCAGCCAGTTTCTCCCCGGGCAAGGACACATATAAATCTGCCTGCAAGCTGATTTTTAGCCAGTCCGATACCGTTTGGCGGAAGCTGGAAATCATCAAATCCATGCCGATAGTCGCCGATACGGCAATCATCAGCGCAGCAATGGCGATGCCGGTCCGGCTTATCTCTGCCGTCACCAGTCTGGGCGGCAGTTTGCCCAGCACACCGAATAAGCGCCCCGTTAGCCATTCGACGCCTTTCATAATGACCAAAGTAATACCGGGAGTCATCAATGCAAAACCGAACAACAGCATAAAGATGCAGGCCAAGCCTAGCCTGATGCTGGTTTCGGAAAAATAGGCCAAGCCCAGGCCCAGAAAAATGAATACCACGCTTAAACTGGTCGCAATTTTGATGATGTGTCTGATGCCCGATTCCAGTTGTGAGCGAATAATCACCGTGGAAGGTGCCAACCGGGTCGCTTCCAAAGCGGGTGGCAAGACCGCCAATAGCGTTGCACAAACACCCAGTCCTATGGCTTTGCCGATTTGCCAGTAAGAAACAAACCAATCGCCGCCTTCAATCCTAAAAAAAATACTGTTCACGGTTGCCGAGACCAGATGCAAGAGACCTTGGGCTAACACAATGCCCAGCAAAATGCCGGTGCCGGTGCCGACCAGAGCCAATATCAACGCTTCCTGCACAATCATTGTAAACACCTGTTTTCGACTGACGCCCAGTAAACGCAAACTGCCTATCAATCGCCACCGTTGAATCACCAGAAACGTCATGGTGTTATAGATGAGAAACATGCCCACCAGTAGCGACAGCAGGCCCAATGCATTCAAATTGATCGAAAATGCTTCTGTCATTTGCCGCATGGCCTGATTGTGGGTTTCCATGGCTATTAATTCAGCGGTATTCGGAAGGCTGTCACGGATAGACTTGATCAAGGAAGGCGTGTGTTCATTCTCATCTATCCCCCAATCAATGAAGCTCAGTTTGCCTGATAAGCCGGTTACTTCCTGAGCGCTGGCAATGTCGGTGATCAGCATGTTGTCCAGTGCGTGCCGGCTTAACGAGTTGCTGAGTGTTATCAAACCGATGACCTGCATTTCCCGCTCACCCCTGTCTGTGCTGATTGTCAGCCAGTCATCCACTTTCAATTCAAGTTTTTGAGCAGTATGCTCGCTGATTAAGAGGGTATCCGGTTCTGTAAGTAACCGACCGGCCAGTGTCGATTGATCCTCGGTCAATGCTGTTTGCCAGCTAGTCTGCAAGCCTTGTTCAGCAAATGGATCGATACCCAGTAACGTAAAACGCGACTCGGGAAATTGCTTAAGAAATACCGTTGATTGTAGAACCGGGGATAAAGTGCGCAGCCCCTGATCGATTTTGAGTTGACGATAAATGCGTTCATCAAGTCCGCCATCGCCGCCAATGATTCTGTGCGTTGCCTTACCGGAAATAGCCCGTCCCGCCTGAGTAAACGATTGCAACGAGCTTTCCAGCGCGATATCGATAGCAATGACGACAGCAACGCCCAGTGTAATGCCTAATAACGCCAAGGCCAGCTGCCAGGGATGTTTCAGTAAAAAGTTGCGGCTGGCGCGGTTAACTAATGAAGTCATGATGGCTTTTCAACGCTAACCAGCGTTTTGTTCCGTATCGTAAAGACGCTATCGGCCAGTCCCATAACTTCCTGACTGTGGGTTGCCATGATCATGGTTTTACCGGTTTGACGCACCAGCGTATCCAATAACGCCAGGACCTGTTTTCCGGTTTCCAGGTCCAGGTTGCCTGTAGGTTCGTCGGCTAAAACGATGGCCGGTTCATGGATCAGTGACCGGGCTATCGCGATACGTTGCTGCTCGCCTCCCGAAAGGCGGTCAGGATAACTGTCCTGACGCGGCTTTAAGTCGAGTTTATCAAGCAGGTTCAAGGCTTTATCCACATCAGTATCGGTAATGCGGTGCAGTAATTCCAAAGGCAGCAGTAAGTTTTCCAGTACGGTCAGCGTTGGAATCAGATTGTAAGCCTGAAATACAAACCCGATATGTTTGCGCCTGAACAATGTACGTTCGTTTTCCGGCAGTGTGGTCAATTCAGTGCCCATAATGTTGACCCGTCCACTGTTGGGCTGGTCGATACCACTCAGCAGGTTCAGCAACGTTGATTTTCCCGAGCCGCTTCTGCCCAGCAGCACGATCAATTCGCCCTGACGGATATTCAGCGTGACATTATCCAGAATCGTTTGTTCAAGTCCTGACTCCCAATAACTTTTGGTCACTTGTTGGAGTGAGATGGCTGTTTCAGCAGAGGTCATGGTTTTAAAGGTTAAGTTGGGAGAAAACGGATCGGAACAAGCCTGAAATAGGCGGGTTATCAGGTTCACGCCGGTAAGCGTTAAAAAGTTACTTTACGCCTGTTTCCTGATGAGTGATGGAGTTAATTTATCTCGAACCCGCGATTGTGCAAATCAGATCCAGAGGGACAAAACAGAAGACGGTCGCCTTGATAAACATTAGAATGCAAAAAAATTGTCATGATAACAAGATCCGGATGCAGTCGTTAAGACCGGGCTGATTTCGGGTGAAGATATTTAATTAAGGAGCATCGCATGGATAAATATGGCCATATTTTGGTAGCAGTGGATTACTCGCATCATTGCCGCATCGTTGCAGAAAAAGCCCGGCAACTGGCAAGTCTGCATCAGGCTAAACTCAGTCTCTTGCATGTACTGGATAATATCCCCATGCCACAAATGCAGTACGGCACGATAATACCTTTGGATGAGTTGTCCGATAACGCGCTATTGGAAGCTGAAAAAAACCGGCTGATAGAACTTGGCAAAGACCTGGGCATCAGCAAAGATAATTGCCAACTGGTTTGGGGCATGCCCAAGCGTGAAATCACCCTGTTTGCTGACCGCAAAGATGTGGATTTGATTGTCGTCGGTTCGCATGGTCGGCATGGCATCGCCTTGTTGCTGGGTTCTACAGCCAATGCTGTGTTACATCATGCTCACTGCGATGTGCTTTCGGTGCGTTTGAAAGATTGATGGTAACTACTCGTCCGCTTTGAATTAAGGGTGTAGATGCTTGATTTCAAAGGACGCATCAATACGTCCCTGTAGCTCTCTGCAACATCCCTGTTGCAGAAGCCTTTTCAATCAACCACCTACACTCACTAAAATGGGAGTGGGTGAGCAGATACGATTAATGGCAATAAAGTTGCGATGGGGGTGAAGCTTCGTTTTTATCGAAGCCCGCCCCAAACCGTTAACTTTCATTTTCCGGAGTGATGAAAACAGCTTGATGATCCTTAGGTTGGTCGTTGGCAATTCGAAATCGGCTTTCGGATGCTGATTAAGATCTACTTAATTTACTGCCATTACAGTCTCCCCGTTCTATCAAGATACTCCCTGTATCGTCTGGTTTGATTTGTGAGCTAACAGCAAGCGCTCTTGACTCGCCCATACCCTCAGAACTTCGCTTACCCCGGCTATTAAACTCAAGACAGGGCAGTACTCTTCAGTTGTTTAAATTAGGAGAAATTTATGGTTCAAACAAAATGGGTCAGATGTTTATTTTCTGTCATGTGCTTACTAATGCTTAATTCGAAATGCGCTTTGGCATTTGAGTCAGGAAATGATTTGCCTGTTGGAAATTATCTAAGCGCTGTTACTGCAGGTGATTTTAATGCCGATCAAAAAGCTGACCTGGCAGTCACCAATTACTATGATGGCACGCTTTCGATCGTGTTCGGAAACGGCAGTGGAAATGTATCAAGGCCATTGCTCTACCGGGTAGGCGCCGCCCCGATGCATGTTCATTCGACCGACTTGAACGGCGACGGCATAACAGATCTGGTTGTAGCCAATTACCAAAGTCATAATGTTTCAGTGCTGATGGGCAGAGGGCAGGGTTCTTTTAGAGCCGCCAGGAACTATTTGTCCGGAAAAACGCCGATTCAGGTGGTTAGTTCGGATTTTAACAATGACAAAATACCCGATCTGGCCGTTGCCAATAGCAGTACCAACACGGTATCACTGATGCATGGCAAAGGTGATGGGAGTTTTTTACCGGCCAGTAGTTTTAATGTGGGTCTACAACCCAGTTCACTCGCTGCGGGTGATATTAATAGAGATGGCCGTACAGATTTAGTCGTAGCCAATTATAAAGAGAATACCGTATCGGTGTTATTGGGTGACGGTAAAGGTCGGTTTTCTCTGCAAAAGAAAATAGCGGCAGGTTCCGGCCCTTATTCGCTGGCATTGACAGACCTTAATAGAGACAGCAAACCGGATATTGTTGTAACCCATTACAAAAGTGGCACTGTTTCCATCTTATTGGGTAAAGGGGATGGTAATTTCGTAGCCATGGGCACTATTGCCGTCGGGCAAACCCCACGGTTTTTGCTGAGTGAAGACTTGAATAACGATAAAATTCCTGATCTGGCAATAACCCGTTTTTCGGATAACAAAGTGACATTATTTCTAGGTAAAGGAGACGGCCGTTTTTCCGCGCCTGAAATTTTTGCAGTGGGTAATGGGCCGACGTCTATTGCTGCCCGTGATTTCGATGGCGACCAAGCATTAGATCTTGCGGTTGCTAACCATTATGACGGCAGCCTCTCTATGTTGTTTGGTGAACGTGCAGATAGCCAATCGCCCCCGCCCGTGAATCAGCCGCCCGCTACAACCCCAGGTCAACATGACGTGGGGTTGGCGGCTATTGAACAAAGTGTCCTCCAGAAAATCAATGCTTACCGTGTTTCGCGAGGTTTAGCCTTATTAACTGGCGACCCTACGATCAGCGATGTGGCAAGAATTCATAGCCAAAATATGGCGTCAGGATCAGTCCCGTTTGGTCATGACGGTTTTCAAACGCGTATTCAAACCATTGCCCAAGCACTGCCTTATCGCAGCGCCGGTGAAAATGTGGCTGCTAATTGGGGTTACAGCGATCCGGCAGCAACAGCGGTTGATGGCTGGTTAAAGAGTGCCGCTCATCATGCCAGTATTGTGGGAAATTATCGAAAAACAGGGATAGGCGTAGCCAGAAGCCGAAGCGGAGAAGTATTTCTTACCCAAATCTTTTGGCATTGATTTTTTATCTCAAGACATAACGAGGGTATCATCGCTTTACGTTGTTTTATCATAATCCGGAGTTTGTTCCGGTTTATGAGCAAGTCAAACCCAAATCGGTCGAAAATGGATCTTGGTTTCTAAACGTTCAGGTCTTTACATGTCTAAAAGTAGCTTGTTTTATCTAATATTCAGCCTTGTATTACTCTCCTGTAAAGCTCAGGAACACTCTGTTGTTCGATCGGAAACAAGGCCCGCAGAAAACAGATTAGTGCTGGTCTGTGATAATGGTTATGAGATAAGCGCCATCTACTATGCGCCTGATTCGGAAGGCGTATTGTCGAAGCTGTCTTTAAAAATCAATAAAGCGGGGAAAACGGATAGCGTGGAAATGATCCCTGCGATTGCTGCCAGCGGCGCGAAATTCGAGACTCCGGATGGTCAACTATCTTTTTGGGAGCATCAAGGCGAGTTTACGTTGGGAAAAGGCGATAAAAATGTCAGCGTTTGTCGTCAAGCTACTAAGAAAACAACGCCCTAAGAGATGCCTGCGAAAAGAGAAGCATCTCTTTTCGCAGGCTGTTTTCTGCAAGAATGCCTAATGGCCTTATCTTTTAAATTGTTTGTGAGTTAGTCGTGACGGTCTTTTTTAACTCGTGTTCCGGTCGTGGTCCCGAGCAGGCCAAAATTGTTACTCCATTGGCCAATAAATGAGTTTTTATCAGGAGTAAACTGAAGTTCAAAGTCGGATTGGACTGTTACATTCGGTGCCGGGGAAAAATCGAGAGACAATTCTACAGAGCAATCAGGATTAATGGACGCTGTTCCATTAACCGGTCCTGTAAATCCTGGCTTAACTGAACCATCCGGAGCAACACTGAAGGCACACAAACCAAATGCCAGTCCCTTCTTAATCTCTATTTCGCAACGTCCGGTATGAGGATTGGCTGGAGAGACACTGTTTTGGAACATGACATAATTGCCGTTTAAGTGGACGTTCTGGCAATGAGGGCCGGCTTGTATTTGATAGGACATGAGTAGGCCGGCTAACAAAAGAATTTTTTTCATTAAATTTACCCTGTTTATAGGTCTGGAAAATTGTTGATCAATGTGATTTTTTATATGCTTTTTCAACCCCTTCTTGATAGGGATTCGGTTTTTGCCTTAGTGATGGGACATACTTAATTGCCTAAAAGCAGATGTTTTGTATAAAGGCCTAAACCGCTTGAAATGACTGCTCCAGCTTGGCCTCATGATGCAATTAGCACTTAATATGCCATCAATGATTTCAAGGCTTTCGATGTGAGCAACAAACAATTTAATGTGTGAAATGGCGCATATTGGGTGCCCTGACGCAAATGAAAGGATAAATTTTGGGTAGCTATTCAGTGGAGCAATAAAACAAAGGTGTTGCTCCGTGTTGGTTGCGGTTGGCGATAGCCAACCCAACATTTCAAGGCCATTACTTTAATTTTGAAGTTTCCCAGTTTTTATAGGGTTGTCCAGGCTTGTTAGAGAGCTTAGTTTGCATTAATAGTTGCCGTCGTTCCGGCAGAGCCTGTCCCGGTCAGGGAATGCGGGGGAATAGCCGGAGCCTTTAGACCGCATAAGCGACTCCAGAAGCCATGGATGGTAAAGGCTGTAGCACGTCCATGTGTCCTGGATCCCGGCAATCCCTGCCGGGATGACGCCTATATCTAAAGCGAACAGTGCTTTGTTAAATGGGTTTGCCACCGTTTACTAAGACCTTACCGAGTTGTCTTAGGATCAGTATGGCTTAGCTTTAAAACGCTTTTTTCATTAGATAAAATTTCTATTAATTCACCCTGTAATTCCTGATTATTCCATGACTTGTTTAACCGGCCGCTGTAGCTGAAGCGATCGGTATAAATAGGCTTCAAGGTGAATTCCAGCCATCGTCCGTTAATGCGGCCTTCGCCAGTTTCATACACTTTTTGCATGGCAGGGTCGATGTGTTCGATGTTTACCTGACTGCCTTGCTGAACGATTCTCAGATAGTTGCCTCCATCAAAATACCAGTGTCCGGAAAAATCGGCAGGCAGCCAAAGTGCCCAAGTGATGCCGAACACAAGCAGGCCTAAGGAGATAAGTAAGGCTATTTTTTTACGGTTAAAACTTTTTCCATCGACTTGCTTTTGTTTCTCAAGGTTCTGGTCAAGAAGTGGATTGACCGATTCGATCAGCTTTTCTACATCGGCTGCCCACCGGCTATCGGTCAATTCGATCGCTTGCCGGAAAGCCAGCGCAGAAATACTCTTCGGTAAGTCGCTGGGCGCAGGCATGCTTGCACCTTTCACTAAAACAGGGATAATTTGAATATTGCGCTGCAGCGCCGTTTCAATTTCCAGGCGAACAAAATCCTGCGGATCATCAATCCTGCGGCGGCCTGACTCGTCCGTACACGTAAGCCATTCTTTACCCATCATAACCAGCATGACGTGCGCGCTGTTCAGATTTTCATTGATGGTCATAAAAAAGTCCTGACCGGGTGAGATGTCGTCATAATCCCGAAATACCCATTCTTCACCCCATTCTTTCGCCAGTCTGTCTGCTAAACGCCCTGCGTATCCGGCGCTATCGTTACGGCGATATGAAATAAAAACGATGCTCATCACCTGCTCCCCAAAAACACCATTGACGTTGAATGCTCTTTTTAGCTGTTGTAACGCAACAGCCTGTCTCGTTATCGCCCGTTAAACCTATAGAAAACTGATGGGCCTTCCTTCTGTTTGCCCTATTTTGATTGGAGGCGTAGACTTCGCTCCAGTCGCCTGATTTTCAGAGGACGCATCAATGCCCCCTATATATTTCATTCGTTATTGCTTAATCATTCTGACTCTCGCCAGCTTAAAGGTAGCGCCGGTGACGGCCCAAACGCAAGTAATACCTCAAGGCAATAGCATCGTTCAACTGCAGATTCAGGATGCCATTGGCCCCGCAACCAGCGATTATATCGAACGCAGCATGGACAAAGCGGTCGAATCCGGCGCAAAAGCCGTTTTAATCTTGCTTGATACGCCGGGTGGACTTGATACCTCGATGCGCCAGATCATCAAAAAAATCATCGCTTCCCCGATTCCTGTGATCACTTATGTCTCGCCGGGCGGCGCAAGAGCTGCCAGCGCCGGAACCTATCTGCTTTATGCCAGCCATGTTGCCGCGATGGCACCTGGCACCAATCTGGGGGCTGCGACGCCGATTCAACTGGTTCCAACCGGCAACCCGGATGAGTTTTCCGGTGATGAACCGGATAAATCCAAATCTTCCGGCGATAAATCTCAGGGCACAACTGCAAAAAATCCGATGACGCAAAAAGCGGTTAACGATGCGGTGGCCTATATCAGAAGTCTGGCCGAGATGCGGGGCAGAAATGCCGGATGGGCCGAACGTGCGGTTCGGGAGGCCGCCAGTTTGTCTGCCGAGCAAGCCATAAAGCTAAACGTGATCGACATCGTGGCCGTTGACAGGGCTGATTTACTGAAACAACTCGAAAACCGGATAATTCCTGTTTTAGGTCAAAATATCACGCTGCAAACGAAAGATGCTGAAATCAGGTTGATAGAGCCGGATTGGCGCAGCGAGCTTCTGTCTGTAATTACAAATCCCAACATTGCCTATATTCTGCTGCTGGCCGGCATTTACGGTCTGATTTTCGAATTTTCCAATCCCGGCATTATCGTTCCTGGAACTATCGGCGGCATTTGTCTGCTGCTGGCGTTATTTGCTTTTCAGGTGCTGCCGGTTAACTATGCCGGTATGGCGCTGATCTTGTTAGGCATCGCTTTAATGATCGCCGAAGCGTTCGTGCCCAGCATCGGTATCCTCGGGTTTGGCGGATTGACGGCCTTCGTCATCGGTTCGGTTATTCTGATGGATACCGATGCTCCCGGATTCGGTATCAATTTCGCGTTGATCGGCGCTTTCGCGCTCAGCAGCGCCGCTTTTTTAATCATCGCCGTCGGCCTTTTGCTAAAGGCCCGACATAAGCCGGTCGCCACCGGTGCAGAAGAATTGTCCGGTGCAATCGGTATCGCTTTGAAAGATTTTACCGGCACTGGCTTGGTCCGCGTCCACAGCGAAATCTGGCAAGCCCGTAGCGGTGAAGCACTGCATAAAAACCAAAAAATTCAGGTCAATAACAGGGACGGTTTAATTCTTGAGGTGAGTTCCATTCCTAATCAGGAGAATCCCCATGTTTGAATATTTTATTTATGTTTTCGGCAGTTTTGCCTTTCTTTTATTGATCAGCGCGTTCAGGGTTTTACGCGAATACGAGCGCGGGGTCGTTTTTATGCTCGGGCGCTTTTACAAGGTAAAAGGTCCCGGTTTTATTCTGGTTATCCCGCTGATTCAACAAATGGTCAGAGTCGACCTGCGTACGATTGTGATGGATGTGCCGTCACAAGATGTCATTTCGCGTGACAACGTATCGGTTAAGGTCAATGCCGTGGTCTATTTTCGGGTTATCGACCCCGACAAAGCGATTATTCAAGTGGAAAATTATTACGAAGCCACTAGCCAATTGGCCCAAACTACCTTGCGTTCTGTACTGGGCCAACATGAACTGGATGAAATGCTGGCAGAACGAGACAGGCTCAATATCGATATACAGACGATACTTGATCAACAGACCGATGCCTGGGGCATCAAAGTCGCCAATGTCGAAATCAAACATGTCGATCTTGACGAAAGCATGATCAGGGCTATTGCCAAGCAGGCGGAGGCTGAACGGACGCGCCGCGCGAAAATTATTCATGCGGAAGGCGAAATGCAGGCGTCTGAAAAATTATTGCAGGCCGCCAGGATTCTTACCCAGCAGCCTGAGGCTATCCAGCTTCGTTACCTGCAAACACTGACTGAAATTGCCGGTGAAAAATCGTCGACCATCGTCTTTCCATTGCCGATCGATATTCTAAAAAGCCTGATCAAATAATAAAAGCGTCAAACATCGCCGGTCAGATGTTCAGGTGAGCAATCCTGGTTGAACGGTGAGCGATATAAACTGGGATTGTCGCGCTATTGCTTTAAACAACCCTGTCCTGTGGTTCTTTGCCGCCAAAAAAATCGGCCAGATTGGCGAGGACGCGATTGCCCATTGCGGTTCTTGTGCTTAAGGTTGCGCTGCCCAGATGAGGTAGCAGGGTTACGTTATCCAGCGTTAAAAACCCTGGGTTGATATTCGGCTCGCCTTCGTAAACATCCAGTCCTGCTCCGGCAATTTTGCGATGACGTAGTGCGTCAATCAGCGCTTGGCTGTCAACGACATCGCCACGGGCCGTGTTAATCAGATGTGCCGAAGGTTTCATCAATTCAAGCGAATCGGCATTGATGAGATGATTGGTCTCCGGACTGCCGGGGCAGTGCAAGGAAACATAATCGGCTACGGCAAGCAATTCCGGCAAAGTTGCGCAGCGTTCAGCTTTTAATTCATCGGCCACCGATTGATCTGCGGCGCGGGGGCTGAAATAAATGATTTTCATGCCAAAGCCATGGTGCGCCTTACGTGCCATCGCTATCGCGATACGTCCGAAACCAATCAAACCCAATGTGGCGCCGGTGACATCACTGCTCAGCATATGGGTTGGGCACCAGCCGGTCCATTGTCCTGCTCTGACCTGGCGGTCTCCCTCCGCGCCGCGCCGTGCAGACATCAATAATAAAGTCATGGCCAGATCGGCGGTGCTTTCAGTGAGAACGCCGGGTGTATTGGTGACTGCGATGTTGTTGGCTTTGGCCGCCTGGATGTCGATATGATTGAAGCCCACGCCAAAATTTCCCAGAATTTTACAGCGTTTGTCGGCTGTATTCAGCACATCAGCCGGAAACGCGTCGCAGACCGAAGGGCAGACTGCGTCGAAGTTTTGCAGGGCGGCTTTAAATTCATCGGCCGTCAAGGGACGGTCATCGGTATTGAGCGTGACATCGTAAAGTGCTTTGAGTTTTTCTTCGACGGAGGAAGGCCATTTACGCGTAACAAAGACTTTGGGTTTACTCATGGGCTATTCTCGAAGGGTGTTGCGACAGAAAATGACGTAGGCTGTTATCGTACCAAACGAATTAAATTGTTTTTTACACCAAAAGGCATGATCCAAATGAGGGCTCATCCGGGTTGGAGCCCGGATTAGCTCTCGCGAGATGATCGGTTTTACGCTAACACGCAGGAAAAACTTTACGCAGTTGCGCGGTAGTATTCAACGGCTGCGCCAACGCCGCTGCCGGGTTTGATATCAAATCCATTATCAAGCAATGCCATTTCCACGCCTGCGAACGCGCCTAACATGGAGACGTCATTCATGTCGCCGACATGGCCGATACGGAACACTTTGCCTGCCACTTCCGACAGCCCTGCGCCCAAAGACAAATTGTATTTGCTGTAAGCGGTGCTGATCACAGCACGAGCATCTTTATCAGCCGGCACAACAACCGCTGTCACGGTATTGGATTCAAATCCGGGTTTGGCGCATTGTTGCAAGCCCCAGGCGGCTACTGCCTTGCGAGTACCTTCCGCCAGTCTATGATGACGGGCGTAAACATTTTCCAGGCCTTCTTCAAGCAACAGGTCTAACGATTTACGTAAACCATAAAGCATCGGAATGGACGGCGTGTAAGGCGTGTAACCGTCTTTATTGGATGCCAGTTGATCTTTAAGGTCAAGAAACGCTCTTGGGCAACGAGCAGTATCGCAAGCTTTGATCGCTTTTTGACTGAACGCAACAAAAGCGCCACCGGCAGGCAGCATGAAGCCTTTTTGCGATCCGGAAATGGCGCCGTCTACACCCCATTCATCCATTCTGAAATCAAGGCTGGCTATTGAGCTGACACCATCGACAAACAGTAAGGCCGGATGGTTGGCGGCATCCATTGCCTTACGAACGCCGGCTATGTCACTGGTGACACCGGTCGCTGTTTCGTTGTGGGTCGCCAGAAAGGCTTTGATTTCATGCTTGGTGTCGGCTTTCAGTCTGGCTTCAAGGTCATCCAAAGGAATGCCTTCACCCCAGGGGCGCTCAACCACGGTCACATCAAATCCCAGACGGTTCGCCATCGCTGCCCATAAATGGCTGAATTGTCCGAAGCGGTAAATCAGTACTTTATCGCCAGGGCTTAACGTATTGGTCAATGCAATTTCCCAACCGGCGGTTCCTGTTGCGGGAAATATAAAGGCATGTCCGTCCTCGGTTCTGAATATTTTTTTCAGATCAGCGAGCAGGGGTTTGAACAGGTCAGGAAATTTGGGTGAGCGATGGTCTTCACCGTTAACATTCATCGCACTCAGTACTTCTATCGGAATGTTGGTGGGACCTGGAACGTATAAATGATTACGACCTGCCATTGTGGGTGCCTCTTTAAATCAGTTTAAAATGGGATGAAAAAATGAAAATTGGCGTTGATGCCAAAAGCCAGCAATGATCCCACAGTTGATTTGAATCAGCAAGCCCGGTTTTGCCGGGCCTGCCAGCGAATAATATGATTACCGGTCGAGCTGAAAACCGCTCATTTTTTCTGCTCTGTCATTAATTCTTTAGGGCATTGGCTGATGCAGTATTTTAGTTGTTCCGTTATCAAAGCGAAAATATGCGCGGCTAATCAGACCTTCACGTCTTAGGATTGGGACCAAACCGGTTATCGCCGGGTTTGCTGTCTTGTACCATGAACACGATAAGAACAATGATGCCGATGATAGGAACGAATGCAATAAGCCACCACCATCCGCTTCTATCGGTATCGTGTAGTCTTCTTACGGAAACGGCGATACCGGGAATAAGCACCGCCAACGAGTATATGCCGCCGAACAGACCAAAACCCGTTTTCGTGCTAAACGTACCGGTCAGTCCGTCTATAAACGCCAAACCAATAACCATTAGCATGTTGAACAGTATGAAATACCAGTACTCGCAACGTCTGGCTCTGCCGTTAAACTCGGCATATTTTTTGAGAACCTCAAGGTACCAATTCATGTTTTTCTCCTAAAGTTTTTTATAATCGATTATCTATGTGTAATAACTATTCAAAAAATATCTGGAAGCGGCTGACTAAATCCGCTGTCCGGATGGCTTAAGAAGTAGTCCGATTGCGAAGAAACGTCAAGTTAAAAAATTGACATTATCATCCTCAAAAGTAAAATGTCCGATTGTTTTGCGCTCGGGTCAGTTCCTTGATAGCCGAGGTTAGCCAAGTGCCTTTTTTAAAGGCCTTACTTTTTGATTTTTTAACTTGTCTGTTTAGGAACGTACAAAAAATGAGTCATACCTTATATGAAGCGTCTGTTCAACGCGTGCAACGCTGTGAACTCGCTGTTCCCGGCTCTAGTCCCGATATGTTTGAGAAAGCGTTGAAAAGTGGCGTTGATTTTGTATTTCTGGATCTCGAGGACGCAGTAGCGCCGGATGACAAAATTCAAGCGCGCAAAAACGTGATTGAGGCGATCAACGATCTGGACTGGAAAGGTAACGGGATTACCGTTTCTGTGCGTATTAATGGTTTAGATACTCAATTTATGACGCGCGATGTGGTCGATCTGGTTGAGCAGGCCGGGCATAAATTGGAAACCATCCTGATTCCTAAAGTCGGTGTTTATTCCGATGTTTACATGGTGGAAGCCATGGTCAATCAGCTGGAAATGCAGCAGCGCTTAAAAAACAGAATCGGTATCGAAGCGTTAATTGAAACTGCGCTGGGTATGGCCAATGTTGAGGATATTGCGCGTCAAGGCGCATCAGGTAGGCTTGAGGCTCTGCACTTTGGCGTTGCCGATTATGCTGCAAGCAATCGGGCAAGAACGACCAATATCGGCGGTTTGAATCCTGATTATCCGGGCGATCAATGGCATGCCGCCATAAGCCGTATGACTGTGGCTTGTCGTGCTTTCGGCTTGCGTCCCATAGACGGTCCCTTTGGTGACATTAAAGATCCAGACGGCTATAAAGCTGCGGCTAGACGAGCGGCGGCGTTGGGTTGTGAGGGTAAATGGGCGATTCATCCTTCCCAGGTTGCATTGGCTAACGAAGTCTTTACTCCACCGGCTGCAGAAATAGACAAAGCCAAACGTATTTTGGCGGCATTAAAAGAAGCGGCCGCACAAGGGAAAGGTGCTGCTGCACTGGATGGCCGATTGATTGATGCGGCGTCCGAAAAAATGGCTAACAATGTCGTTAAAGCTGCAGAAGCGATTGCCGCTAAAAGCCAATAAGTAAAAATGTCGAGGGGGCGGTTGCTCCTTCGTTGATGATTTTCTTGAAATAGTTGAGGGTGATGCATTGGATATCCACGAGTATCAGGCGAAGGAAATTTTAGCGGAATACGGCGTGAAGATCGCTGACGGCGGTTTAGCCTACAGTCCTGAAGAAGCCGTCCAGCGTACCAGAGAAATCGGGGGTTCAGTTTGGGTGGTTAAAGCCCAGATCCATTCCGGTGCGCGAGGTAAAGCAGGCGGTGTCATCATCTGCAAAAGCCATGATGAAGTTGAAGCGGCGGCCGGTAAATTACTAGGCAAGCGGCTTGTGACACATCAGACAGGGCCTGCCGGTAAAGTCTGTTACCGGTTGTACGTAGAGGCAGGCACCGATATTGCCAAGGAATTGTACTTTTGTCTTTTGGTGGATCGCTGTGCAGAGCGTATTGTCATGGTCGGATCCGCACAAGGCGGCATGGATATCGAAACTCTGGCAGCAACGCAACCGGAAGCCATCACTAAAATTTATATCGAACCCTCGGTTGGCTTGCAGGATTTTCAGGCAAGAGAGATGGCGTTTGCGCTGGGTATCCCGGTTTCTATGTTGAATGCCGCGGTAAAGACCATCAAGGGGATTTATCGGGCCATGCGTGCCAATGACGCCAGCATGGTTGAAGTCAACCCTTTGGTGATAACTGCAAAAGAAGACTTGATTGCTCTCGATGCCAAAATGGGCTTTGATGATAATGCCTTGTTCCGCCGTCACAGAATCGCCGAACTGCGCGATAAAACCCAAGAAGATCCCCGTGAAATGGCCGCTGCTGATCGCGGGTTGAGCTATGTCGGACTGGATGGCGATATCGGCTGTATGATCAATGGCGCAGGTCTCGCGATGGCCACCATGGATATGATCAAACTGGCGGGAGGTGAACCGGCCAATTTTCTGGATGTTGGCGGTGGTGCTTCGCCTGAGCGCACTGAAAAAGCTTTCCGACTGGTTTTGGCGGATAAAAATGTCAAAGCCATGCTGGTCAATATTTTTGCGGGTATCAACCGTTGCGACTGGATTGCGGAGGGTGTCGTTCATGCCGTCAGGAAAATGGATATGAAAGTGCCTCTGATTGTCCGTTTGTCCGGTACCAATGTAGAAGAAGGGAGGCGGATTATTGCCGAAAGCGGATTACCCATCATCATGGCGGAGACTCTGGCTGAAGCGGCTGAAAAAGCTGTTCAGGCTCGAAATGAAGTTGTCGCTAATGCTGCCGGCTAAGAGGAAAATTAATGGCTATTTTGATTGACGAAAACACACGCATAATTGTTCAGGGATTTACCGGTAAAATCGGCAGCTTTCACGCTCAGGACATGATCAATTACGGCTCAAAAGTCGTGGGCGGCATCACGCCCGGTAAAGGTGGACAGACGCACTTGGGTTTGCCTGTCTATAACACGGTTAAGGAATCAGTTGAGCAATTGGGGGCCGAGGCCAGTATCGTTTTCGTGCCGCCTGCATTTGCTGCCGATTCGATAATGGAAGCCGCTGAAGCCGGAATCAAATATTGTGTGGCGATCACTGACGGTATTCCTACGCAGGATATGATGAAGGTCAAAAACTTTCTGCGCAGATTTCCTGTCGAGACGCGCATGGTTTTGACCGGGCCGAATTGTGCAGGCACTATTAGCCCGGGCCGGGCCATGTTGGGGATAATGCCCGGACATATTTACAAGCAGGGTAATGTCGGCATCGTCGGACGCTCCGGCACGCTGGGTTATGAAGCAGCGGATCAGATGAAGCGGCTGGGTATCGGCATTTCGACTTCGGTAGGCATCGGAGGTGATCCCATTAACGGCAGTTCTCACCGGGATATTCTTGAAAAATTCGAGCAGGATCCGGAAACCAAAGTGGTTTTGATGATTGGTGAAATCGGCGGCCCTCAAGAAGTAGACGCCGGGCATTTTGCAAAAGAATTCATGAGTAAACCGGTGGTGGCATATATTGCAGGATTGACCGCGCCTGAAGGCCGCCGGATGGGGCATGCGGGCGCTATTATTTCCTCTGCAGGCGAGAGCGCGGCCGAAAAAGTCGCTATGTTGAGAGACTTGGGCGTGATTATTGCGCCTACGCCTTCAGCGATGGGTGAAACGGTTGCCGCAATCCTGGCAAAATCTTGAAGCTCATCGGTTTTAATTTTATCGCCCGCTTCAGTCACGTAAGTTATTCTATTTTCGTTCCAGTAATGGTTTTTTTACAAATCATTGCCGGAACGGCTGAAAATGTCAGTCAACGAGTTAAGCTATCTTAACTTCAGTCTTCCCGGATGTTTATACCCTCATGAATAAACCCGTTATCTACGCACTTGATTTTGACGGTGTGCTCTGTGACAGTGCGGTCGAGACTGCAATAACCGGTTGGAAAGCCGCCCTGCAGTTGTGGCCTGACATGTCGCCTGCGTTTCCGGAACAGCACTTGATTGATGAATTTAGAAGGGTCAGGCCCCTCATTGAAACCGGTTTTGAAGCTATTTTGGTCATGCGCCTGCTTCATGACGGTGAGTCCAGTGACTACATTTTTGAACATTTTGCTGAAATCAGACCGACGCTCATCGAAAAATCCGGCCAATCGATAGACGGCCTAAAACAGCTGTTTGGCGAAATCAGAGATACCTGGATCCATGATGATCTGCCCGAATGGCTAACCTATAATCCTTTGTTTCCGGGAATTACGGAAAAATTGAGGAACCTTGAGAATCAGGGGCATTGGTTTGTGGTCACGACTAAACAGGAACGGTTTGTGTCCCACATATTAACGGCCAATCATATTTTTATTCCTGGCGACCGGATCTTTGGCCTGGACCGCAATAAAAGCAAAGAAGATATTCTGATTGATCTGGTCAATTATTTCCCCGATGCGTCCATGCATTTTATCGAAGACAGATTAATCGCGTTGTTGAATGTCCAGAAAAATCCGCAATTGAAAAACGTCAAATTATTGCTGGCTTCCTGGGGTTACAACACTCAACAGGATAAAGATGAGGCCGGGCGTAAGGGAATAGAATTGCTGGCGATTGAAAATTTCATCATCTAGTCGTTGGTTGGGTTGCCTGCTTTTCGCAACCCAATAATTAACGCCAGGGTCTTGAAATATTGGGCTATCGCCAACCACAACCTTCGGGTGGCCCCATTTCTTTTGACTTGTTAAGCCGAGTCATCCTCAGTTTGTTTAAATATCAAAACTTTGTGGTAACCTGATAAAGTTAAAACTTGCTTCGGGTCTACTCATTTCATGTTTACCAATACCTTACCGATTATATTTTCATCCAGCCAGCTGATAGGTCCGTTGGAATTTTTTATCATTTTTAGTACTTTATTCGGGATCATTTTTATCAGTGCTCCGTTTCCCGAGCCGGATTGGGAGATGCCGGACGTCAAAGCCTTTAGTCTGTATCAATACCTGCTTGCAATCTGGAATGGCGCGCTAGGCTTGAATAAGCTGTTCTGGCCTTTTTTCATTGTTTTTAATGCGGGTCTTTACGGGGCGGATGCACTGGTTCAGTCAGGAATGATCAGTGTTTCCAGTTGGTCAAACATTCATGTCATGATGTTGGGCCCTGTTTTATGGTGGACGATGGGAGTCTGGAGAGGTTCTTCTCATTCAAGTTCAAGGCTTTGGATTGCGTTGGCAAGGTTGATGGTCGTATCCGCTTATATTGAATACGTGATGCGGTTTTATATCAGCAAGGCGCTGCCGCGGCTTTTTTTCAATTGTGAAGAATTATTGATGGACTATTTTCAGTGTTTTTAATCTGAATACTGCCGTGAAACGCTTGTTTTTTGCGCTATGGCCCGATGAATCAGTGCGTGAACACTGTACGGGTCTGATCAACAAGCTGGATTTATTGGTGATTAAGCCTATTAACGCCGGAAATTTGCACGTTACGCTCTGCTTTTTAGGTTCGGTCAATAGTGATTGCGAGAAGGCTTTAACGGCTGCAGCATCAGAGATTGTCATGGAACCGGTCCGTCTGACCTTTGATCAACTGAGTTTTTGGAAGGCGCCCAAGGTACTGTGTTTGACCAGTTCCCTGGGTGATTTGGGTGCTGCCCGTTTGGCGGGCGAACTCTGCGTTGTGGCTCGCAGTTTGGGAATTAGGCTGGATGAAAGGCCTTATTTGCCCCATGTGACTTTAGCCAGAGGGGTAAAAAATAAAGTGGAAATAGCTTTTGAACCGGTTGTATGGGCGGCTCATTCATTTTGTCTGGTTCAATCATGCTCGACTGATTCGGGCGTTGAGTATCGGGTTCTTAGGTGCTGGTCTGCGCATCCTGACTTCAGTCTGTTAAGTCTTGCCTGATAACTGTTTGACTTCGCTGATGAGGCTACCTTCCGCTAAACGGGTATGTATGCGATCTCCTTCTTTGAGTTGCGTAGAGCTGCTGATCAGTTTTCCCGTTTTAATTTCAGTTACCAGGGCGTAACCCCGGTTCAGCGTGGCCAGAGGGCTATAGGCGTGCAAGTTTTGGCCTGCCTGGACAAGACGCTGGGTCAGTCGATCCAACTTGACGCGTAAAACAGCTGACAAGCGCTGATCTGAATGAGCCAGCCTCATTTTTAGCGTATTGACAAGGTTGGATGGTAATTGTTGATTGAGTTTTGCCGATTGAATGGCCAGTGCGCTTTTGTGATGATGGATCAGGTTGCCTATGGCTCGCATCATTCTGAGTTCCATTTCGTCAACACGTTGAGCATTGCGGGCCAGTTTTTGTCCCGGGTGCTGTTGCTCCAGACGTTTGGCTATCCACTCCATTTTTTGCTGTTGTTGCGCTAATTGACGGGACAGTTGAAGTTGTAATTTCAATGCATAGGACTGGAACGCCGTTTGCCATTCTCGCTGATCGGGAACAGCGTGTTCTGCAGCAGCCGAGGGGGTCGCCGCTCTTAAATCTGCTACAAAGTCGGCGATGGTAAAATCGATCTCATGCCCTATTCCAGCAATGATGGGAATGGGACAAGCAAAAATGGCTCTGGCAACTATCTCTTCATTGAAAGCCCATAAATCTTCAAGCGAGCCGCCTCCGCGAGCCAGGATAATGACATCACAATGGCCTGACGCAGCCGCCGTATTAATGGCTTTGGTGATCTCGTATTTTGCGTTTTCTCCCTGAACGACCGTTGGATAGATAACGACAGGTATTGCCGGGAATCGTCTTTTCAGAACGGTTAGCACATCTCTGATTGCAGCACCTGTGGGCGATGTGATTACGCCGATGGCTGATGGGAGCAAGGGGGGGGCTTTTTTATACCGGGCATCAAATAATCCTTCTTGCCCCAGCTTGAATTTAAGTGCTTCAAATGCTCTTCGCAGTGCGCCGTCGCCGATCTCTTCAAGTTCGTCAACGACCAATTGATAATCGCCCCGGGGTTCGTATAAAGTCACTTGTGCGCGGGCTATCACCTGCATGCCGTTCTCCGGTTTAAAATGAGTCCGGCGATTTTGTGAACGGAACATTGCGCAACGAACCTGAGACTGGCTGTCTTTTAGCGTGAAATAAATATGGCCTGAAGAGGGTGTTGTCAGGTTGGATATTTCGCCCTCAACACGAACACTTAAAAAATGCTCATTAAGTAAGCGTTTACTTTCACTGTTTAACTGTGAAACAGTCAATATTTTCTGATCAAAGTCGGTACTATCTTTATTCATTAGTGAGGGTTATCTTTTTTCGTTAAGTCACTATTAATTTTGCAATGGGCATTATATGCGCCACGTTGATATCAATAAGGAGTTTTTATGAATCGAGTCAGATTGATTGCTTTTCTTTTCTGCAGTTTATGGGCTGCATCCGGTTTTGCTGATTACGGTGGTGGCCTGTCCCAAGCTCAGCAGGACGATAATTTTCTGAATCAATTTTCAGCGAAAAAACAACTGCAACAAAAGAAAATTGAAAAAGCGTATAAAAAGGGCTTGATCACGCGTCAGGATTTGAGGGTTTTATCGAGAGGCCAGGCCAAGCTGGCACAACTGGAGCAACGATTTAAAGCGGATGGTCAGTTGAACCAGAAGGAAAAACAAGTTCTGTCCAATAAACTCGATATGCTGAATCAAAAACTCACTACTTATCGCTATTATTCGTCTTACCAAGCCGTAAAACCTCGTACATTTGCAGAGACCAGTGGCGATTCAGTGACTGTTCCTGCTAAAAATGAGCCTTATAGAGGTATAAACCCTCCACCGATATTGGGCGGTTTTAAGATGAAATAGTGTTCATTTATCAACTTTTAAGTTTATTTTCCCGCTCTATGAGTTGCATGTACTTTTGAATGGTTGATTCCATGGCGTTTGAAATGCCTAGTAACTTGCAACCGATCTTTTGAATTTTATCGGGTTTATCACTGTTGACCGGAAGACAGTTGGATATTTCCATTGAGACCTTAATCTCACCTATGTTTTCCAGATCGAGCGTTACGTTTTCGTACTGAACTCCCGGGGTCCACAAGTGATTATATTCACTGTTGTCATCTAAAAAAGAAACGCCGGAGATGCTGAGATCAAAAATGTGTAACCTTATGATTTCTTCAGTTTCCAGGGTTAAATTAATGAAGCTTTGTTTAGATAGCGGTGACTTGACTCGGTAAAATCGCCGCCGTTGGAACCAGAATAGCTTTTCCGGTAACGGCATGGCAAAGACCACTTCTCCTTTAAGCTTGACGGGTTTTATTTTTTTTCCTTCGAATCGGACACGAATGCCTGAAAAGTTGCATTTAAATTCAATGTCGGTGGAAAGCGGCAGTTGTTTATTCAAATAATCTTTAGGCCCGTAATCAAAAAATAAAATCCCTTTTTCGGTATCAATTTCAATCAACGTTGTTATAAACGATTCATTATTTCCGAATTGAACAGTGATCAATGTTTTCTGTTTGAGCAAAAGCGTCAGATTACTAATGATCTGCTGTTTGCCCTTAAGAAGATACGCAATTTCATTTTCCATGGAAACGTTATACTTTATTTTAATTATTGGTTTTATAGGATAATCTTCATTTTATTCTAACAAGGAAATTCAAATTGACAGCCTGGTTTTTTCTATTTGCGGCCGGTTTTGCCGAAATCATCTTCGTATTGAGCTTAAAATTCAGCATGGGTTTTACAAAGCTGATACCCAGTGTAATGACGCTCGTTTTTGGTGCGGGAAGCTTTTATTTGTTAACGGTTGCGATTAAAACGCTACCCTTGGGAACCGCTTATGCAGTTTGGACCGGCATGGGACTCGTTGGTGTTGCCATACTCGGGATCGTCATTTTTAAGGAATCTGCGGATGTTCCCAGGCTCATTTCACTGGTTTTGGTACTGGCAGGTATTGTGGGTCTTAAATTAACGGATATTTCTCACTAAGTTATGCTGCATTTGGTTTTTGAAACTTCTCCTGAGCCGATAATTTTAGAAAGAGTCGATATAGGGGATGCCGTTGTGTTTATCGGTGTGTCGGTACAAAGGCTGATAAGTCAGGCTTTTAAGGCAAAAATCAAAGGCTTGAGTAACGAAATCAAATTGTATGCGTTACAAGACGCGTTGCTGATACACGGTATTCACCGCCCCGAATTTCCTGATAGCATCGAAATTATCGGCTACCCCGATTTGATTCGTTTAACGACCGCCAATGAAGTGATTCATTCATGGTCCTGATCGTAAATGGGGTGTCCCTTGAGATGACGGATCAAGGATTTTTGGTGGACATGACTCAGTGGAACGAGGCGGTGGCGGCCCAATTGGCGCAACTGAACCGTATTGAATTAACGCTCGAGCATTGGGAAATTTTGGGATTTATCAGGGATTACTACAGCCGTTACAAGCATTTGCCCAACGCGCGTATGTTTACAAAGGCCATAGCAAAGCAGTTGGGTGAGCAAAAAGGCAATAGCCGTTATTTACACCGCCTATTTCCGGACGGGCCATTGAAATACGCTTGCAAACTGGCGGGTTTGCCTAAGCCGCCTACCTGTTTGTAGCGTCAGCCTTCCTTGAATTTATGGATGAGACGCCGCTCCTTTTTATTGGGTTTATGCGGTCTGTCGAAATGGGGAAACAGCGCTTGCTCTTCTTTTTGTTGAATGATTAGCGCCTGACGACGGCTTTTACTTTCTTCTGATTCCTCATAGAGCGATGCGGCTTCCGGCGCAGGGCGTCTTTGGTTGTTAAGGCTTTTTACGACAATATCCCAGCGGTATTGATCTTTCATTATTTCCAGCCGGGCCCCCACGCCAATCTCCTTGCCAGGCTTGGCCCGTTGATTGTTCAGATGAACTTTTCCACCGGCTATGGCTTCTGCGGCCAGCTTGCGGGTTTTAAAAAAACGAGCAGCCCAAAGCCATTTATCAAGCCTGATTGAGGTGAGGGCTTCCATTTACTGGGATGCTTTCCAGGCCTGGTAGCCGCCGGCCAGGCTCACCGCATTCTCGTAGCCCATCTTCAGCAGATTTTCAGTGGCTAGCGCAGCCCGCCCGCCAGTCTGGCAATAAACCAGGATGTCTGCGTCCTGCTTGTTTTTGAAATCCGGGTGATTTTCAATTCTAAATTCCAATATACCTCTAGGGATATTGATGGCGTCAGGCAAGGCGCCGCTAATAAATTCGGCCGGCGTTCTGACGTCTAAAACAATGAAATTGGATAATTCTTTTTTGGCTGTGGCTACATCAACTTCAGTGATGTTTTGTTTAGCGGCGGCAACAAGGTCCATAGCGGTCATTTTCATCAATAAGTCTCCTTCCAAAGGATCGCAATGTTAGCAATAATCATGGTTTATAAACCAGGTTTTTTTAAACTGAGCCGCTTCAAAATGGGGTCGGAGTTAACAAAAATTTGCCCGTCAGGCCTGCTTGCAATCAGGTAGAATCATTCTTTTGGTTTAACGATAGGGCGGTTACTGTGAATTTAGAGAAGGTTATTTTCGGTTTCTTCATTGTTATGTCGTTAACGTTGAATTTTGGTTTTTTTCTCGGGGAGATCAATAATCCCGATCATCACAATGTGATGGAGTTGTTTGTGGTGATTGTCGTTAATTTCATTGCAACGGTTTTAAAACTCGGTGATCGATCGCAAATCGGAGCAGTATTGTTGTCTACCAGTCTGGTTGCCGATCTCGAGTTGATTGCGGCGGCCACCTACTGGACGGTCGTTGTCCATGTCACCGAAACCGGCATTACACCGGATGTGATGGTCACCATTATTTCGTTAAGTGGAGGTGCATTGTTGGCCAATGTCATTTCGGTTGTCATCCTGGTCTCAGAGACGCTGATGTCGCGGCTTTAACTTACTGTTTCACCGAGGTTGCCATGGCTGAATCAATTGATCTGAATCGGGTTAGCTTTATCGTGATGCGTGAAATGCGCAGTCCGATTATCGCCCTGATCGTGGTTTATGCGGTCTCTATCCTCGTGATGGTTTCTATTCCGGGGCCGGTCATTGAGGGTAAAACGCATAACATGAGCATATTTCATGCGCTTTACTTCATGACTTATACCGCGACGACTACCGGATTTGGCGAGATTCCCTATGAGTTTAATAATGCCCAACGGTTTTGGGCTATGGCTTGTCTGTATGTCAGCGTTATTACCTGGTTTTATGCGATAGGCAGCATTGTCCGTTTGTTTCAAAATCCTTTTTTTGTCAGGGCGCTGGAAGAGCGGCAATTTACAAAAGCGGTCAAGCGTATTTCCGGGCCATTTTTTATCGTCTGCGGATTTGGCGATACAGGCAGTCTACTGGCTCGCGGACTCAGTGATCACGGCTTTCCTGCCGTAATCATCGATGACAATGAAGAACAGATCAAAGCGCTCAAACTGCGTGATTACCGCGTCGCCATGTCCGGATTTTGTGCTGATGCCAGTGTGCCGAAACATCTCTTGGAGGCCGGTGTTCAGCATCCCAATTGCAAGGCCGTAGTGGCGGTTACGAATTGTGAGGAGACCAATTTAAAAATTGCAGCGCTGGCGCGGTTGCTGAATCCCTCTGTAGGTATTATTGCCATGTCCAAGGTCGAAGTATTTGAAGAAACCTTGGCAACTTTGGGCGGTGAAGTGCATGTCGTCGATCCGTTTAAAACCTTTGCCAAAGTCTTGGGCTCTGCACTAAAACACCCCGAATACACGGGTCTGAGTCAGTGGTTGGCCAAAGAGCCGGGAGCAAGCTTGAATGAATTTTGCGCGCCGCCAATCGGGCATTGGATCATTTGCGGTTACGGCAGAATGGGCCATGAAGTTCATCGCGCGCTCAACCGGCATGGGATTGATACGACTGTTATTGATCCTCATGAAACAACCGGGTCCGAATCACCCGCTCATTATATCGTGGGAAGAACGACTGCGAAAACCCTGGTAAAAGCAAGGGTAGATCAGGCTGTTGGGATACTGGCAGGAACTGATGACGATGGGCATAATCTGAGCATCTTGTTAAATGCCAGAAATCTCAATCCCGGTTTGTTTTCATTGGTCCGGCAGAATCGCCATGAAAACCGGCTCGCATTTGCAGCGGCCAATATTGACTTGATCATGCAGCCAACGATGGTAACGGCCAGGCGCATACTTTTTCTGCTGATCGCGCCTTTGTTAAAGCCTTTTTTTGCGTATCTTGTGGCCGAGGAGCCCGATCGCCAGCAAGAGTTACTGGCCGTTATCCATCGGCTTAATGACAAAATTGGGAGCAAGCAGCCGCATCTGCAAACCATCTTCATCAATGAGACCTCCTGTCATGCCGCCTTCAAGTTTTTAACCGACGGAAACTTGCTGAAATTGGGTCATTTAATCAGGCATCCTGCTGATTTAACCAAACAACTGCCTATCGTTGTTTTGATTATCAAATCCGGTGATACAATCATTCAACTGCCTTCAGATGATTGTTTGATTAAAGCAGGCGATCAAATACTTGTGTGCGGAACACATCCGGCGGTGAGGCTATTGAATGCAACACTTAATAATGAGTACACTCTGGCGTTTGTGCAAAGTGGTGAGATTGTTCCAAGAGGTTACGTTATGCAATGGTTTGCACGCAGACAGTGGTTCACGATTCAAAGTTGAAAATGGGTTCTGAATTAGTTTGGGGTTGAATAATCAAAAAAACCGCTTTGTAGTTGAGTATTTATGCAGAGAATCATTTAAAAACTTTGCCATGAGTCCATAAGCATTTATACTTTGCGCCTTTTTGCCAGACTTCCAACACTATGAAAATAAACGCAATCTATCCCGGAACATTTGACCCGGTTACTAATGGTCATCTGGATCTGATTGCCAGAGCGGCCAAGCTTTACGACCAGGTCATCGTTGCGGTTGCCGAAAACAATAACAAATCACCTTTGTTTTCAATTGAAGAGCGTGTCGCTCTGGCTAGAGCGGTCACTAGCGATTTTGCCAATGTGAATGTTATCGGATTTGACAATCTGCTGGTGGATTGTGCCAAGGAGCAAGGTGCTCACGTTATTTTACGGGGCTTGCGGGCGGTATCTGATTTTGAGTACGAATTTCAGCTTGCCGGCATGAACCGAAGGCTTTCCCCCGATCTGGAGACTGTTTTTTTAACGCCCGCCGAACAATATGAATTTATTTCATCCAGTATGATCAGAGAAATTGCAAGATTGAAAGGCAATGTCTCGAGTTTTGTTCCTGATGTTGTTTTAAACGGTTTAATCAAAAAATTTAGTTAGGAGCCATTATGGCGCTTATTATTCAAGACGAATGCATTAATTGTGATGTGTGTGAGCCTGAGTGCCCCAACGGTGCTATTTCTCAGGGCGAAGATATTTATGTCATTGACCCGGCTCTGTGTACAGAGTGCGTCGGTCATCATGGTCTGCCGCAGTGTATCGAAGTGTGCCCGGTGGATTGTATCGATAAAGACCCCCTGCATGTAGAGAGTCACGACAGCTTGTATCAAAAATATCTGAAGCTCACCCAGTAGCCGATTGATGCTCTTCAATAACGGTCTTAAGGCAAGGTTTTCCTAATGAAGACGGGTTATCGGCATTTCTGATTGTGATCAAGCCAATCCAGACTGACCAATGTCGATGGGACGGGTCTGTATTCGGCGCCTACCCAACCGGAATAGCCGGACTCTGAAATGGCGGAAAATACTTTGATAAAATCGATGTCTCCGGTGCCGGGTTGTCCGCGGCCCGGACAATCGGCAAATTGAATATGACCGATTTTATTGCCGTTCAGACGAATGAATCCGGCCACATTTTCCCCCATACGCTGCATATGATAAATATCGTATTGCATGGACAGATCGGGGTGGTCCAGTTCAGCCATGATCTCTAGCATGTGTTTGCCGCTGTGAATGATAAATCCGGGCATGTCGAAGGTGTTGATGGCTTCAAAGACCGTTTTGACACCCAGAGGGGCAAGAGTCGTTACGGCGAGTGACAAATTGCTTTTGAAGGTGCTCAGGTAAGCGTCGATGCGGCCGGGATCATGGCAACAGCCGGGTAAAACATTGACGGCTTCGGGCTTTAAAATGTTGATGTACTCGACCGTTTGAGCTAAAGCCTGCTTGAATGCCTGCGTTTTTTCAGGAACGGCAGCCAAGCCTTCTCCGCCTTGCAGCAAATCGTCGGCTGCAACGTTAAACAGAATCAGTTTTAAACCGTTCTTGACCAGTTCGGCTTGGAGGGCTTCCGGTGTTTCTTCGTAAGGAAACTGGATTTCTACGGCTGAAAAACCGCTGTTCTTCGCCGCTTTGAAGCGTTGAAGCAATGGCTGTTCTGTAAAAAGCAGACTTAAATTGGCGGTAAATTGCATCAGTGCTGGCTGTAAAGCTTAATTAGCGTTGACGGGTCTTGATCCAGAAAACCATGACTGCCGTGCAGTTGCATCAACTGTGCTGCCAGGCCAGACATCGGTGTGGCATGACCTTGCCTGGATGCAATATCAATCGCCATGTTAAGGTCTTTTAACAGGGTTTTAACCCGCCATTTTATCGGCTCGAAGGTCTCGTTTGCCATCTCCGGTCCGACGATCTGCAAGGGTTTTGAATCGGCAAAACCACCGGCCAACGCTTCCGGAATCCGGGCGGCATCAACGCCGGCCGATTTGGCCAAAGCGATCATCTCAGCGATGACCAGCACGTTGCAGCTGACGATCATTTGATTACAGATTTTGGTCACTTGACCGCTGCCGGTTTCACCCATGTGGGTGAGTTGCTGATACAGCGGCTTTAATACTTCGCGAGCTATTGCTACCGCCTCGTTACTGCCTCCGGCCATAATCGCCAGACTGCCTTGCTCGGCCCCTGCAACGCCGCCGGACACCGGCGCATCGACCCACTGCATGCCACAGTATTGTTCAACCCGGGACGCGAGTTCGCGTGTTGTTTCAGGGTGTACGCTGGACAAATCAATAATCAGTTGACCTTGCCTTCCGCAGGGAAGAATGTGCTGATTTACGATTGTTTCTACAACAGCCGTATCAGCAAGACATAGGATAATGATATCGGATGCCTCGATTAACGCGCCGCTTTCAGCAAATGCAACAGCGCCTGCTTCGACGACAGGGGTCAGTTTTTCGGGAGTGCGATTCCAGACATTGACTTTAAAGCCGGCATTTAATAAACGTAAGGTGAGCGGTTTGCCCATGAGTCCAATGCCGATAAAACCCAGTGTATATTTTTGTTGGGGCATAACTGTCTATCCTGAGGAATACGGAAATCTTAAAAATTTGAGCTACGTGAGTCAGTTCTCTGTGATGTAATAAACAAATCATATCATTCATTTTATCAACTGTACGGCTGATAAAAGGTCCGGTTTCAGGAGCCGATGCGACATGCTCGAAAAAAAGATATTACTGGATATTACGCCTTCCATACTGAAAAATCGTTCGACTTTATTTAAGGCTGCGGGAGTGTCTGTCGAAGAACGCTGTGAACCCGTTTATGGGGGCTTGGTAGATTCTACTTTCCCGCAAAGCCGGACGGTAAAAACACGGTTTACCGGAAAAACCTGTGGTCTTGTTTTTGCTATTTTTGGATTTATCGTTTTGGGCTGGCAGCCTTTTGCTTACGCCCAAACCCCAAATTTGGCGATAGCCAGCGCTCATCCTCTGGCAACACAGGCCGGAAGGGACGTGATTGATCAGGGAGGTAATGCGTTTGATGCGGCGGTTGCAGTCAGTGCTGCATTGGCAGTCGTTGAACCCTCGGGTTCGGGCATGGGCGGCGGCGGTTTCTGGTTGTTGCACAGAGCCCGTGACGGCTTTGAAACGATGCTGGACGGGCGAGAAAAAGCGCCTTTGGCAGCGCATAAAGCGATGTTTCTGGACAAAGACAGCAAAGTAATTCCAGGCCTGTCTATCACTGGCGCGCTTTCGGCAGGTATTCCGGGGGTGCCAGCTGCATTGGCACATTTGGCGGATCATTATGGTCAACTGCCTTTATCTGAATCTTTAAAACCCGCTATAGGTTATGCCCGGGAAGGTTTTCCGGTCGGCGATAAATACCGCAAATTGGTGTCGTTCAGGCTTAAGGAATTAAAAGCGTCAGAAACGGCTGCGTCAATTTTTTTGGATCGCGGCCAAGTGCCTGAAAAGGGATGGATTTTAAAGCAGCCGGAATTGGCGCATACATTGGAGCGATTGGCGCAATTCGGCAGAGATGGATTTTATTCAGGTGTAGTAGCTGGAAAATTACTTAAATCAGTCAAATCCGGTGACGGTATTTGGCAACAAGAAGATCTGAATAACTACCGTGTCATCGAGCGGGCCCCCGTGAGAGGCCGTTTTCATGGTCTACGCATTACCAGTGCTTCATTGCCGTCATCGGGCGGAATAGGGCTCATCGAGTCGTTAAATATTCTAAGTGAATACGATTTGGCCAAGCCTGATTCGACGACGAGAAAACATTTAATTGTTGAAGCGATGCGGCGCAGTTACAGGGATAGGGCCATGTATTTGGGGGATCCTGACTTTATCGATGTGCCGGTCGCTCGATTGATTAATCCTGACTATGCTGCGGGGCTCAGGGTTTCGCTCAGACCGGATAAAGCCTTGGCTAGCAGCCTGCTTGCCGGAGAGATGAGCGGCCAATCGGGCGGCGACAATACCACACATTTTTCAATTATGGATGCAGAAGGCAATCGCGTAGCTGCGACGCTCAGCATCAATTACCCTTTCGGTGCAGCTTTTGTGGCGGATGGCACCGGCGTGTTGCTGAATGATGAAATGGATGATTTTGTCAGTTTGCCGGGGGCCATGAATGTCTATGGCCTGGTGGGAGGCGCGGCCAATGCCATCGAGCCCGGCAAACGGATGTTGTCGAGTATGGCGCCTTCATTTGTCGAGGACGAGCATAAAGTGGCGGTTATAGGCACGCCGGGCGGGAGCCGCATCATTTCCATGGTGTTGCTGGCGGTACTGGATATTGCGGAAGGTAAAGGGCCGCAATCGTGGGTCAGCGTTCCCCGCTTTCATCACCAATATTTGCCGGATGTCATTCAATACGAAGCGGGTGGGTTGAGCCTGGCTGAAATAGAAGGCTTGACCCGGTTAGGGCATACGGTCAAGCAAACACCTTATCAGTATGGCGACATGCAGGTCGTGCAATTTGATAAAGCTACCCGGCAATTTGATGCTGCCAGCGACCCGCGCGGCGAGGGTTTGGCGTTGACACGTAACGAATGAGCCGGGTTTTAGCTGATTCCGAAGTGGATCTGTGGCGGGCGCCTCTGGAGGCCCATGATATTGCCAATCCTTATTATGAGTCGATTCTGGATGAGGCTCAGCGCGCCAATCTGCTAAATTTTAAGCAGCCGGGTCTCAGGGCAAACTATGTACAAATGCAGGCCAAGCGGCGTCAAATTTTGGCGCAGTATTTGGACGAAGCACCCGCCGCTCTTAAATTCGGCAAAGGACAATACGGCAAGCCCTTTTTGATCAACGATCCGGAACTGGCGTTCAATGTATCGCATTCGGCTAATTGTTTGGTCGTCGCGGTATCCCGGAATTGTGACATAGGCGTGGATGTAGAAGCGATCAAGCCCAGAAATAATCTGCAGGGCTTGGTCGGTCGGTGTTTTGCTGCAGAAGAGCAGGCTTATTGGCAGGCGTTAAACCAGGATCAGCAATTGATTGGGTTTTACCGGCTATGGACGGCTAAGGAAGCGTTTGTCAAAGCGGTAGGGCGAGGTATTGCGTTAGGTCTTGATCGTTGTGTCATTGATACGCGGCAGCCGTTTCAGTGGTTACGCTTACCGGATCAATACGGCCCTGCTTTTCAATGGCATATTGCCGCTGTTGATTTGGCAGATCAACAGGTTTGTTGTTCACTGGTTCATAATAAGCAGCTCGTTACTCTCAATATTAGGCAATGGTTATGATAAGCCTTAATTTCAGACAAGTATTAAACCCACGTTTTTCAGAATGCCTTATCCCTCTTGTGACTTTGGTATTCGTTTTGGTTTTTAAATGCGCCGCCGCAGATGACTATAAACCGGCCCCGCTGGGTGAAGGGCTGGTCGCCTTTGAAACACAAGGGCGTTTGCTGGAAGTCGAAGTGGCTGCCAGCGAAGAAGCCAGGGCCAGAGGGCTGATGTTCAGGGACGATCTGGAGGCGGATAAAGGCATGTTGTTTGTATTTTCTGACGATCAACTGCGCGGTGTTTGGATGAAAAACACGGTGTTGCCGTTGGATATTTTGTTTATTTCCTCAGAGGGGCGTGTCGTCTCACTGCTGCCTCATGTATCGCCGTGTGTCAATGAAGACTGTGATGTCTATGATTCCGGTCTTCCCGCGCGTTATATGCTGGAGGTTAATGCCGGCTACGCCGCGCGATGGAATATCAGGCAAGGTGATTCTGTGCGGGTAACCATTAAACAATAATTAGGGCTGAAGCCGCTAAAGCATGAGGGTATCAGAGTTTTTTGGGAATTTTTGCGAGACTGACAGATTGACTATGACAGTATCAACGGTACTTCCCGGGCCTGTTGGTCAATGATCCTGTAGCCGCGCATTTCGAGAACGCCTTTGGTATTCAGCGAAATGATCAAATTAAGCGTATCCGGATAAGCCGACATCGCCAGATCAGTTGCAGACGGTTGCGCTGGCGCTTTGGGATGAGAATGATAAATGGCAAACAATTCCTCGCCTTTTTCTCGTATGTTCTGCATGGCTTTAACTTGCTGCCCCGGTTCCATAAGGAATTTATCGGCAGGGTGTTCTGCCGCATTGGCAATGGGATAACATTGATGGGCTATGCCCTGGTGGCTGCTGATAAGACCGCAGATTTCGGCATCAGGGGAAAGCTGTGCCAAATGCAGCAGCTGGTTGGTCATTTTTCGTGGGATGGCAATTTCTGAGGGTTGCATAGTTTCAAAACCTTATTAAGTGAAGTGTGTCAGTGATTAAGACTGCCATTGTCCATAAGTCAACCGGGGATGGCCCGATAAGTCCCGGTAAGTGTGTATGTTTTGGTAATGAAATTCACGAAAAATAGCCCGAACTTCATGGTGCTGATTGTATCCATGCTCGATCAGTAAATGACCTTGCGGTTGCAGATGACTTCGGGCTTTACCGGCAATCTCTTCGATATCACCGAGTCCGCGGTTAGCGGCGATCAATGCATTTTGAGGCTCAAATCTGAGGTCTCCCGTCAAAAGATGCGGGTCTTCCGGTGCAATATAAGGCGGATTGCTGACAACAAGATCAAATGAGCAGGCTTTAATCTGGTCGAACCAATGACTTTGGATGAAAGTAATGTTGTCAGTCTGGTGGGTCCGGGCGTTAACTTGGGCTGTTTTCAGTGCGCCGCTGCTGATATCGACTGCCGTGACCTCAATCAAAGGTTTTTCCGCAGCAAGCGTAATCGCGATAATGCCGGAGCCGGTGCCCAGATCGATGACTTTGAAAGGAGTGATCTGAGGGATCAAGGTCAGTGCCACTTCGATCAACAATTCGGTTTCGGGTCTGGGTATCAATACGTCAGGGTTGACGGCAAAATCTCGCGACCAGAACTCACGTTGACCTGTCAGATAAGCGATCGGCGTTCCTTCGCTACGCTTATAAACCAGGTGATCAAAGCAATCGGCTTGTTCGCCGCTCACTTCGCGTTCCGGCCAGGCTTTAAGATAGGAGCGATTTTTTCCTAGGGCCAAACTTAGCAGGATTTCCGCCTCAAGCTGCGGTGAATCAATTTCTGATTGCAGTGCTTGTTTGCCTTTGAGTAGCAGATTTTTTATCGTAAGCATGCGCGGCTTATTCTTCACCCAGTTGGGTTAATAGCTTGGCTTGGTGTTCGTTAATCAAAGGTTCAATGACTTGTTCCATCGAGCCTTGCATAATTTCATCGAGCTTATAGAGGGTCAAATTGATCCTATGGTCGGTCATGCGGCCTTGAGGAAAGTTGTAGGTGCGTATGCGTTCTGAACGATCGCCGCTGCCCACTTGCAGTTTTCGATTTTGTGCTTGCTCTGATTGCAGCTTTTCCTGCTCGGCGGCCAGTAAACGCGACTGTAACAGCGACATGGCACGGGCCCGGTTTTTATGCTGGGAACGTTCGTCCTGGCATTCGACCACAACGCCGCTGGGTATATGGGTAATGCGTATGGCCGATTCGGTTTTATTGATGTGCTGACCGCCCGCGCCAGAAGAGCGGTAAGTGTCAACACGTAAATCGGCGGGGTTGATATCGATGGCATCGACTTCTTCAGCTTCAGGCATCACCGCAACAGTACATGCGGAGGTATGCACCCGGCCTTGCGATTCGGTTTCCGGAACCCGCTGAACGCGGTGTGCGCCGGATTCGAATTTTAATTGTGAGTAGACGTCCTGCCCTGAAACGCGCAGTACGATCTCTTTGTAACCGCCATGATCTCCGGGGCTTTCGCTGATCGATTCGGTTTTCCAGCCTTTTTTTTCTGCAAAACGCTGATACATACGGGCCAGATCGCCCGAAAAAATGGCGGCTTCATCGCCCCCCGTTCCAGCTCGTATTTCAAGGTAAATGTTGCGATTGTCATTGGGGTCTTTGGGCAACAACAGAATTTGCAGCTCTTGTTCTATGGCGGCTTGTTGTTTATCAATGGCGGATATTTCTTCTTTAGCCATTTCGCGTAACTCGGGGTCGCTGTCTTTGGCCATTTCATGAGCAGATTCCAGGTCCACCAATGTTTGTTCGAAATTCTTATAGCAATCAACAATGGGTTTGATCTGGGCGTATTCCTGGCTGAGTGCGCGAAATTTATTTTGATTGCTTTGGGTTTCGGGTTGAGCGAGAAGAGCGGTAATTTCGTCAAAGCGTTCGCTGAGAATGTCTAGGCGGTGTGCTATGGATGGTTTCATTGAGTTGAGGATAATTTAAAAATTTCACGCGCGGCCGCGATCAGATCGTGCCTTTCGTTAGCTCCGGCTTCTCTTATTTGGGTGCTGGGCGTGTGAATGAGTTTATTGGTCAGGCTATGGGCCAGGCGATTGAGGGCTTCTTCAGCAGAGAGGCCGTTATTAAGCATTTTAAGGGTTTTGGTCAGGGCTTCGTCACGTATTGATTCTGCCTGCACACGGTAATCCCTGATCGTGTTTTGCGCGCCTTGAGCCCGAAGCCAGGATAAAAAATGTTCGACTTCCGTATCGATGATTTCTTCAGCCTGAAGCGCTGCACGGCGACGATTGTCCATATTTTGGTCGATAGTATTCTGGAGATCATCGACGGTGTAAAGATAAACATCTTTCAATTGTTCCACTTCTGCTTCGATATCTCGGGGGACAGCGAGGTCGACCATGAACATGGGTTTGTGTTTGCGCTTTTTGATGGCGCTTTCCACGCTTCCTTTGCCCAGGATAGGCAGTTGACTGGCGGTGGACGATACAACGATGTCGGCTTCAGCCAAATGCGTGGGAAGTTCTGTCAATGAAATGGCATAGCCGTTAAATCGGCTTGCCAGTGCGTGAGCTTTGTCAAAAGTACGGTTTGCGATAATGATTCTTCCGATGCCGTGCTGGGTTAGATGACGTGCTGTCAGTTCTATGGTCTCCCCGGCGCCTATCAAAATAGCGGTTTGTTCACTGAGTTTGTCAAAAATCTGCTGCGCAAGTTGAACGGCTGCAAATGCAATCGACACCGGGCTTGATCCGATGGCAGTATCTGTCCGGACCTTTTTGGCGGCTGAGAAGGTGTACTGAAATAACTTGCCCAGGTATTTACCCAGCGTGCCGGCTTCGGATGCTGCCTGGTAAGCTGTTTTCATTTGTCCAAGAATTTGAGGTTCACCCAGGACCATGGAATCAAGTCCGCAGGCGACGCGGAACATATGGCGAATCAGCTGGCTGTCCTGGTGGGTGTATAAATAGGGGGCGAAATCGGCTGATTTTATGTTGCGATTTTCGGCAACCCAATCGATTAATATTTGTTTGTTTTCTATAGGTGATTCGCAATAAAATTCAGTGCGGTTGCAAGTCGATAATATGGCGGCTTCGGAAATGCCATTTAATCGCCATAAATCTTGTAGTGATGTTTCCAGAATATCGGCAGGAAAAGCCAATCGCTCGCGAATTGAAACCGGCGCTGTATTGTAATTGATTCCAACGGCTAGCAGTGTCATGAGTCAAAAGTATCAGGGTCTTAATGATTAATGGATACGGACTGAACTTAGCTTTATCAGATGCGTCTCAGCGGTTACAAGCATAAGCCCATTGGCCAGGTAATTCTAAATATAGGGGCTTAGAGCGGTATTTTAAAGAAATGTTGCGCGTTTATCCAAACGTTATAAATCAACTGTCAAGTTTGATCGCGTTTTCTGTTAATCTATTATGTAGATGTTGTCTTGAAAAATCATAGGATATTTGTGTGTTGATCAATAAGTTGCTTGCAGTGCTGATGCTTGTTTATTTAAATGGCTGTTCGTCATTGTCAGAAAAAAATGGCACTGATTCGGAGGCCGCGGTTGGGGAAAACGGAATTACTCCCGAGCTCGATGCTTCAAAAACTGCGATTGATCCTGATGTTATGTATATGCTGCTAGCGGCCGAAATTGCCGGGCAAAGAGAGCAATTTGATGTGGCGCTGGAAGGTTATCTCGAGGCGGCAAAGCGTGTAAAAGACGTTAGGCTGGCGGAAAGAGCGGCAAAAATAGCACTCTACACTAAAAATACAGATAAGGCGGAAGAAGCCGTTGAATTATGGTTAAAGCAAGAGCCCAATAATTTAACGGCCAGGAAAATTTCTTTGCTTGCAGCGCTGAGAAAGGAAGATAAAAAAACGGCTGTCGCTGATGCGCTGGAAATTCTTGAAAAAGACCCTGAAGGCTTTGAAGGGACGCTCATGGAGCTGTTTAAGGCTTTAGGCCCTAAAGCAAATGCCGCATTCATATATGATGTCATGGAAGAAGTCGCCATTCAGCAACCTGAACAGGCTTCTGTTTATTTTGTACAGTCAATGTTGGCTATGCAGTTGAACAGTCATGTATTGGCCGAGCAAAAAATAAAAAAAGCGTTGGATATTAACCCTGAATGGGACAAGGCCTTATTGTTGGAGGCTCAAATTGCAGTCATGTCTAATGACGTTGAGAAAGCCAAAACCCTGCTCGCCAAACTGAGCAAGAAAGACTCGGAAAACGTCAAAGTCAGAAAATTACTGGCACAGTTGCTTATTAAATCTTCAGATTACGAAGGGGCCGGGCAGATTTATCGTGAAATTATCGATATCAGTCCTGATGATGTTGAATCAAAGTTTTCTTTGGCTTTGGTTTATCTGCAATTGGAGCAGGATGAAAAGGCTTCAGGAGTATTTAAAGAATTGGTTTTGGTTCCTGAATTACAAGATCAGGCCAGTTTTTACCTCGGCCGGATAGCCGTTAGAGCAGAGCGCAATGAGGAGGCGTTGGTTTGGTTTGATAAGGTAGCCCGTGGTCCTTTTAGTTTTGATGCTCGAATTGCGGCCATATCGCTTCTGATAAAGCAGGGCGAATTTGATTCGGCAAGTAAACGGCTGGAAGGATTGCCGGTAAAAACTACCGAGCAGAAGGTGCGTGGCATATTGGTGAAATCTGAGCTCTACAATGAGCAGAAGCGTTACGAAGAGGCCTTTCAGATGCTGAATGACGCTATACAGGAAATGCCGGAACAAAAGGAGTTGTTATATACCCGGGCACTGGTTGCAGAACGAATGGGGAAGCTGGATATTCTTGAGCTGGATTTGAAAAGAATTTTAGTCAATCATCCTGATGATGTGAGTGCGTTAAATGCTCTGGGATATACGCTTGCGGATCAAACTACCCGGTACCTAGAAGCTCAGCAATATCTTGAAAAAGCATTGAGTTTGCAACCTGACGAGGCTGTCATTCTTGATAGTTACGGATGGCTGCAGTTTAAACTGAATAATTTGACTAAAGCATTAGAGTATTTGGAAAAGGCTTATGCTTTACAGCCGGAAAATGAAATTGCCGCTCATTTAATTGAGGTTCTTTGGGAATTAGGAAGAAAAAAAGAGGCAATCCGTCTTTTTGATCAGACGATTAAAAATGCACCGGACGATGAATATCTGCTTGATTTTAAAAAACGAGTGTTAGATGGTCGGTGATTGCCTGAGGCTGGTTTCAAAGCGCGTTGAGGAAGTCATAATTTTAGTATTTCTTTTTCAGTTAGTTGGTTGTTCGCTGGATACAGTAAAGGATACGTCGGATTTTGTACTTGCAGATAGACGTGCCGCAGAAAAGTTAAACAAGTGGGATTTTGAAGGGCGAATTGCAGTAATTTTAAAAGATGATTCGTGGTCCGGTTCCCTTAATTGGGCGCAGAACAGTGAGCGGGGAATCATTAAAATCTCAGGTCCCTTTGGGCAAGGTGGCTTGGAGATCAACGTGAAGGCCGGCAATCTGAGTATTAATGACGGCGAAAGCGTCGTTGAGTATTCGGATCAAGATGAGGAATCGATTGTCAATGAGTTGGGCTTTTATGTGCCGATAAGGTCGTTGGTCTATTGGGTAAGAGGCTTGGCGGATCCTGACATTGATTTGATTGAGATTGACCAGGGTTTTATGCAAAGTGGATGGCAGGTTCTGTTTAAAGCCATGCAGGAAACAGAGGTGGGCCTGATGCCTCATAAAGTATTTTTGACCAATGAGGTTGTAAGGCTTAAGTTGATTGTGGATCAGTGGGTTATTAATGAGTGAGATAGCTATTTTGGCTAGTAAGTGGGAAAAGCGCTGGCCAGCGCCGGCCAAGTTAAATTTGATGTTGCGAATTGTTGGCCGCAGGGCTGATGGATATCACTTATTACAAACAGTTTTTCATTTTGTAGATCTTTGTGACTGGATTATTTTTACTCCCAGATCCGATGGTGAAGTCAGGCTAAAAAACACATTGCCTGAAGTTGCTGAGGAAGATGATCTTACGGTCAGGGCGGCAAAATTACTTAAAAATGAAACCGGTTACCCGGGTGGCGTAACCATTGAAGTGGAAAAGAATCTGCCTATGGGTGGTGGCTTAGGCGGCGGAAGTTCAGATGCAGCAACCACTTTGGTTGTTTTGAATCACCTATGGGGATTGGGGTTGAGCAAAGAAAAGCTGATGCAGTTGGGTCTTCAGCTCGGTGCTGATGTGCCAGTCTTTGTTTTCGGAAAAAGTGCCTGGGCTGAAGGTGTGGGAGAGGTGCTGTCAGAAATAACTATCCCGGAATCCTGGTATGTTATTCTCAAGCCGGATTGTCATGTCAACACGAGAGAAATATTTTTATCAAAAGATTTGACAAGAGACAGTAAATCTATCAATATAAGCGACTTTCTTGCTGAGCAATATAACAACGATTGCCTGGAAATAGTTCGTAAGCTCTATCCTTCAGTGGGTGTGTCTTTGCGCGATCTGTCCGAGTTTTCTGAAGGCAGACTGACAGGGACTGGTGCATGTGTTTTTGCTCAATTTGAATCTGAAGCCAAGGCAGCGGAAGCCTGTTTAGCGTTAAAGGATAAATGGCAAGTGTATCTTGCAAAAGGATTGAACAGTTCTCCATTGTACTTGAGTCTTAACGAATAAAGACAGCAAGTATTATCAAATATAAATGGGCCGTCGCCAAGCGGTAAGGCACGGGGTTTTGATCTCCGCATACCAAGGTTCGAATCCTTGCGGCCCAGCCATATTGTCTATCATCAATTATCAAAGTTGGGAGTGCCGGAATGAGTGATGCATCGTTAATGGTGTTTTCCGGGAATGCCAATAGAGCTTTGGCGGAAGGAATCGTCAAAAAGCTAAGCATGCGCCTAGGAATGGCTACGGTAGGCAGGTTCAGTGATGGAGAGGTTGCGGTCGAGGTAGAGGAAAACGTAAGAGGCAAGGATGTTTTTGTCATTCAGCCAACCTGCTCCCCGACAAATGAAAATTTGATGGAACTGCTGGTTATGATTGATGCTTTTAAGAGAGCGTCAGCATTCAGAATTACTGCTGTTATGCCTTACTACGGTTACGCCAGACAGGACAGGCGTTCACGATCTGCGCGGGTACCAATCAGTGCAAAGTTAGTTGCAAAAATGATTGGTGAAGCTGGTGCAGACAGAGTGTTAACTGTCGATCTGCATGCAGATCAAATACAGGGATTTTTTGATATTCCGGTCGATAATGTTTATTCGTCGCCCTTACTTTTGGGGGATGTGTGGCGCCAAAAGTATAAAGATTTAATAGTAGTATCCCCGGATGTCGGAGGAGTGGTCAGAGCCAGAGCTTTAGCTAAACGCTTGGATGATGCCGATTTGGCTATTATCGACAAGCGTCGTCCAAAGGCAAATGTGTCGGAGATTATGCATATCATTGGTGATGTGGATGGTCGGACCTGTGTTCTGATTGACGATTTGGTGGATACGGCAGGTACATTGTGTCATGCCGCTGATGCCCTGAAAAAAAATGGCGCGGTAAAAGTGGTGGCTTATTGCACACACGCTGTATTGTCAGGGCCGGCAGTAAGTAATATAAGAAATTCAGTGCTTGATGAATTGGTCGTAACCGATACTATTCCTTTGAGTCGTGAAGCAGAGGAAACTGGTAAGATTCGTCAATTGAGTGTTGCGGAGATGTTGGCTGAGACTATTCGGCGCATTGCTGTAGGTGAGTCGGTCAGCTCGCTCTATGTTGATTAATTAATTTTTAGATATCAATGCGTTTTGAGCGCAAGTTTGGAGAAAAAAATGTCTAGCGTATTTGAATTCGTTGCAGAGCCTCGTGCATTGTCGGGAACATCAGCTGCAAGATCGGTGCGGAGAAAAGATAGGGTTCCTGCGATACTGTACGGTGGAACGGAAGCTCCTATGATGATTACGTTAAGCCATAACGAAGTCAGGAAGCATCTCGAGCATGAGGCAGTTTATTCTCATGTGCTGGATATCTCTGTAGGTGGTAACAAAGAGAAAGCGGTGCTTAAAGCAGTGCAGAGACATCCTGCAAAGCCAAAAATTCTCCATCTGGATTTTTTAAGAGTCAGTGCAAACGAAAAGATTAAAATGCATGTGCCTATTCATTTTATCAATGAAGATAAGTCTGTAGGTGCCAAGCAAGGTGGGGTTGTTATGCATAGCATGGTTGATCTTGAAGTTATGTGCTTGCCTGAAAATCTGCCTGAATTCATTGAAGTCGATTTGAAAAACCTCAATGTGGGTGAGTCATTGCATATTTCGCAAATAACCGCACCTAAAGGCGTGGAATTTGTAGCGCTTTCTCATACTGGTGATCATGATTCAGATGTGTCGGTAGTGACAATAATACCTCCGACAGTATCTGATTCAGGTGCAGCATAGGATTGGCATAAAGTTTATAATAAACGTTGACAATTACTCAATAGATTGAAATAATTGTCGACTTTCCGGTTTCGGAGGGGTTCCCGAGCGGCCAAAGGGATCAGACTGTAAATCTGCCGGCTCTGCCTTCGGAGGTTCGAATCCTCCCCCCTCCACCATCATTGAAGCAAAAAGGTACGCGGGTGTAGTTCAATGGTAGAACTCCAGCCTTCCAAGCTGGTCGCGTGGGTTCGATTCCCATCACCCGCTCCACATACAACCCGATTTGAGGCCCATATAGCTCAGCAGGTAGAGCACTTCCTTGGTAAGGAAGAGGTCACCGGTTCAAATCCGGTTATGGGCTCCAGTAGGTTTTGAATTAAGAGTTTAATATTGCTCAGGAATGAAAAATGTCCAAAGAAAAATTTGAACGTAAAAAACCCCATGTAAACGTAGGAACCATTGGTCACGTCGATCATGGCAAGACGACCTTAACGGCGGCATTGACGAAAGTCATGGCGGATTTGCGTGG
>Ga0208244_100039_pt1 | contig 193569 bp, 157 predicted proteins | sample SubbioCR12Aug_5A_FD_184828 | JGI IMG/M metagenome (GOLD analysis project Ga0208244, IMG submission 184828) | Serpentinite rock and fluid subsurface biosphere microbial communities from McLaughlin Reserve, California, USA - CR12Aug_5A (SPAdes) | ecosystem: Environmental > Terrestrial > Deep... | reverse complement strand
ACACTTAGAAATCCGGCAAAAACGGCCCAGAGGCCGTTTGGACTCGTACGCAGTAGAGTCCACCTTTTTGCCAGGATTTCTTGTGTTTTCAAAGAGCGCGTGAGCCATCGTTTGGGCAAATGGTTTTCGTCCTTTTGCCGAAACAAAAGGACAAATATAATAACTATGATTTCAACGGTCTGTATACCAATAGTATACGGCGACATTTTGCAAACTCCGCCGACCGAGGGTGAATATGTATTCGAATTTTTCGATAATGTGAGGTGAGAACAAATATTTCGGTGCGCTGCACCTTTCTTGACTTTTATTCGGCCATTTGTTACAAATATTTCGCGGCTCTGCCGCTAACGCTCACGAGTGAAATGGGATTTTCGCTTTGAAGAAAACTGAAAAAGGTGCAGCGCACCGGTTATATTTATAGTTTAGATAATAGATTAAACACAGAAGGTGCAGCGCACCGTAATATTACCATGATGGCAAAGTCGGCTTTTTTATTAGCCCTAAATATTTATTTAGACATCCAAACGCGCAATATACATACCACTGATTTGCAATTAGTTACAATGAGTTAGAGAGATTGATGTTTGCTTACTGATTTAACAACATTGTTTTTACTAACAGAAATTATGCTTGCTTTTTCGCCAATGCAGTTTTTATCTGGTCTGAAAGCCCTGCCAGATCGATCGATTCTGCTTTTATTATAATCTGCGCCTGACTGTAAAATATATTTCTCTGTCGCAAGTGGCCTTTAATGAAACCTATAAGCTCAGCATTTGATTTTGAAGCCAGCAGTGGTCGTTTTTTTCGTGAAGATGAAAGTCTGCTGACAATGCTTAATGGATGCATTTGCAGATAAACAGTGATTCCATTGTTGTTCATCCATTCCATATTGTCATAAAAACAGGGAGTGCCTCCGCCGGTTGCAATAATGGCATTGTCAATGACAACTGTTTCCTTTAGCAACTGGCTTTCCAGATTTCTGAATAGACCTTCGTCGTATTTGTCAAAAAAATTTGCTATCTCAATCTTAAACCGTTCTTCAAAAAGCTGATCGAGGTCGTAGCATTCCAACCCCATCAAAGACGCGAGTTTTTTTGAGACTGTAGTCTTTCCCGAACCCATATATCCGACCAAATATATCCGCATGGCAGTGCATTCTGTGGTTCTGGCTCAGAGGTTTATTTTCTTTTTATTGCGCGATGTACTGCTTCAACAATGTTTATGGTTTCAAGGCCATATTCCATCAGCAGTTCTTCAGGTGTTCCGCTTTGACCGAAACGATCATTCACTGCGACCATCTCCAGCGGCAAAGGCATTTTTCGACCTAAAAGCTGTGCAATGCTATCTCCCAGTCCGCCGTTCATTTGATGTTCTTCTGCTGTCACAACACATTTTGTTTTTGAAACGGACTGCAAAACAGCATCTTCATCTAAAGGCTTAATCGTATGTATATTAATAAGTTCGGCATGAATACCGTCCTTTTTCAAAATTTCAAGTGCTTCTACAGCTTTCCAAACTAAATGTCCTGTAGCAAAAATGCTCACATCAGCACCTTCGTGCAAAAGATCGGCTTTACCAATGATAAAAGGTCTGTCTTCAGGCATGAAATTTGGAACTTTTGGACGCCCGAAACGAAGGTAAACCGGGCCATCATGCGCTGCAATGGCAATTGTGGCAGCCTTGGTTTGATTGTAGTCGCAAGGGACAATGACGGTCATGCCAGGCAACATTTTCATCAATCCGATATCTTCGAGTATTTGATGCGTTGCACCATCTTCACCCAATGTCACGCCGGCATGAGAAGCGCAGATTTTTACATTTTTGCCTGAATAGGCTATAGATTGCCGGATCTGATCATAAACCCTGCCCGTGGAAAAATTGGCAAAAGTACCTGTGAAAGGGATGTAGCCTCCAATTGTAAGTCCGGCAGCCATGCCCATCATATTGGCTTCTGAAATACCTGTCTGAAAGAAGCGTTCAGGAAAATCCTTGATAAAAGCATCCATTTTGAGCGAACCAATCAGGTCGGCACAAAGCGCAACTACTTTTGGGTTTATTTTTCCAAGTTCGTGCAGTCCGGCGCCAAAGCCTGAACGCGTATCCTGATAATTAATAATTTTAAATTCCATCTGAATATTGTCTGAAGTTATGCAAGATATTTAGTAATCGCCGAGTGTTTCTTCGAGCTGGGAAAGTGCTTTGGCCAGTTGTTCATCATTGGGTGCCGAACCATGCCATTTGTGTGTTCCCATCATAAAGTCAACGCCTTGTCCCATCTCGGTTTTCATGAGCAGCAGCTGGGGTATTCCTTTGCAGGCCTGCTGCTTTGCCTGTGAAATTGTTTCAACAGTTTCCGACATATTATTGCCATCAAAAGGAATCACTTTCCAGCCAAAAGCCTCATATTTTGCGCCCAGATCGCCCAGAGGCATGATTTTATCAACCGGCCCGTCAATCTGCTGACCGTTATAGTCGATGATTGCTATAATGTTGTCAATTTTGCGCGCACCTGCATGAAGTACGGCTTCCCAAATCTGACCTTCCTGCTGCTCACCATCGCCCATCAACACAAAAACAAGACCCGGATCATTGTTAAGTCTTTTAGCCAGCGCTGCGCCAATGGCCACTGAAAGGCCTTGCCCGAGCGAACCACTTGCAACTCTCACTCCCGGCAGCTCTTCCAAGGTTGCAGGATGGCCCTGAAGCCTTGAATGCATTTTGCGGAAAGAAGCAAGCTCCGAAACCGGAAAGTATCCTCTGCGTGCCAAAACGCTGTAAAATAACGGACTGATATGGCCATTGGATAAAAAGAATAAATCCTCATTCTGACCATTCATGTCAAATTTTTCAGGATTGATATTCATTTGATCAAAAAATAGTGCCGTCAACAGGTCGGCGCAGCCCAATGAACCACCCGGATGGCCTGATTGACATGCGTGAACCATGCGTACAATATCACGTCTTACTTGCGTGGCGGTTTGTTCTAATTTGTGAATGTTATTCATTTTAAATGTATTGAAAAAAAAACGCAGGCAAAACACAAAAAAATGCAGTTTGCTTTCAGGTGGCAAAAGTAAGGAATTAGATTGGAAATGTTTTATGCGAATCGATCACGAATTTTTTCAGTCTGAAACAGAATGCGCAAAATCTTGCCTGATTCTTTTGGGAAGCGGATTTGAGAGCATGAAAGCATTTGAAAAGAGAATGCCCTTGAGGATCATGCAGATTGTAAAAACAACAAAAACAATCAGCACCTCAAGGGCATTAAGTTCGAACTTATTAAAAACAACCAACCAATTGAGACTGCAAAAATATGGCTGCCTGTTACGCTGATGCATATGAATTAAGTTTTCGGTTAATATAATTCAGTTTTTGGGAAAAGAAGCTTTTTACGGGGATGGCTTACAATATTTTAGCATTGCATGAAAAGTACTTGACAGACGTGCATCAGAATTTCAGAAGTCTATAAAAAGAGGAATGCCCCTGAGGAGTGTTTGGATCGAAAAAACAACTAAACAATCCAACCTCAGGGGCATTAAGTTCGAACTTATTAAAACAACCAACCAATTTGAAATGCAAATTTAAGTCTACCGAACAATCTGATTCAAATGAATTCAGTTATCGGTTAATTCAATTCAGTTTCTGGGAAACGTATACTTTATGTGATTAATTTACAATATTTTACAACTTCTTTTAAAAACAAGAAAGGTAAACATGAAAATCTCAGAAGTCTATAAAAAGAGGAATGCCCCTGAGGAGTATTTGGATCGAAAAAACAACTAAACAATCCAACCTCAGGGGCATTAAGTTCGAACTTATTAAAACAACCAACCAATTTGAAATGCAAATGTATTTTCTTTTTTTGAACGGCAAATGAGTGAATGAGTTTAAGGTAGGTATAAGTAAGTATCTGGAGAATCCATTTTCTATCTAACTGAGGTATAGACGCAGCGGGAAATTAAGATATTTTGTCGGTTAAGGAAGCGCACATTAAAGTTTAAAGATCAAGGTTCAAGGCTCAAAAAGTTTGTATCGGGGATTCAATGCTGCCTTGGCAGATCAAAAATTGGTTTGGTGTGTAAAATATTTTTCAAATGGATGAGGTTTTCTGAAAGTAAAATTTTACTTTTACTCAGTCTTTTTTGAAGTTAGATTGTGTTGATAGCATATCATTGAAATTGAGGGTATTATGTCAATTTGATGTGACTTATAAGGCGAAAGCATGTCAGCATTCCATCTTGAAATTGCGTTTTTCGGGGTATAGCGCAGTGATGTTGCTCAAAAAAAAACAATTCCACAGACCAACTATCCACCTGAATTTTATTGAAATACGAACTGGTTCGTCTAGACTACCCAACAGCTATAGTAAAAGCTTGTGAAGGCAAGATTATAAATTTCCGATGAAGTTTAAGTCTTATCTGCATAGTCAAAACTATAGTGATCAGACATTGGTGATACCGAAAGGAGAAATGTAATACCATTACAGCTTTTGGATTCATCTGTAATTCACTTTGGTATAAGCTGCATTAAGGAGGAAAGCAAACGGATTTTGGAATAGCATCCTGGGGATGGTAGTTCATTAAATGTTTGACAGCTAAAAAGTCCAATAGGTTTGTTAGATGAATAAAAACATTTTTACCTTTGAATGGTCCAACGCTTAAAAACCAAGGCTATGCCGGCAACCTACATTTTAACTTCAGCAACAATTTCATACACAAATTTGAGTTAATTTTATAAACTGCTGGAGGTGAGATGTTTAGAAATTGCTGGAGGTGAAGGTAATTCCGAAATACCCGCCATATGGCGTATACACAATCGTTACCAACAAGCCTAAAAAAAACGACACAGCGGACAATTTGCTACTTAAAGACAGAAAAAAACGAAAGAATGAACAGCCAACGCACAAAACAGCACATTTGCAAATCGCACAAGCCGACACACGACTAAAATTTGCAAAAGAGCTGTTTTCTTGCCGACGCACCAGCGGAAATTGATACATTTGCGTTTATTGAGAAATTGAATTAAAGGACAAATTAAAATATGAGTTTAAATACACAGAATCTACAACCAATTATTAACTTCATCTGGACAGTTGCAGACGATGTATTGATAAATAAGTTTCTTGAAAACCAGTATCAGGACGTAATACTACCAATGACTGTTTTACGTCGTTTGGACTTGGCTCTTGAGCCAACAAAAGATAAAGTCCTTAAAACCAACGAAGAATTTAAAAGCAGGATTGACAATTTATATGGTCTATTGACAAGTGAACAACATGGAACAGGTTTAGCATTCTACAACACTTCTCAGTTTACGATGAAAAAACTGTTGGCTGACCCCAAAAACATTGACACCAATTTTTTAGATTATCTCAATGGCTATTCTGAAAATGTGCAGGATATTATCAGCAAGTTTAAATTCCGCAACCAATTAGAAACTTTTGAAACAACTGGCATTACCTTTTCACTTATCGAGAAATTCTGTAACCCGAAAGTTGAATTAAGCCCCGACAAAATTTCGCCTATGGCAATGGGCTATATGTTTGAGGATTTGATAAGACGATTTAATGAAAAAACAAATGCAGCAGCAGGGCGGCACTTTACACCAAGAGAAATCATTGAACTAATGACTCATTTGGTTTATTTGCCAGTAAAAGATAAAATTCAAAAAGGAACATTCTTGGTTTACGACCCTTGTGCTGGTTCGGGTGCAATGCTTACTCAATCAAAACTGTTTGCTACAAATCCCGAAGGAGAAATAAAATCAAAAGCAACTTTTCACCTATACGGACAAGAGAACACAGGCGAAATGTACGCCACTTGCAAAAGTGATATGTTGCTGAAAGGCGAAGACCCCGACAAAATAAAGTTTGGTTCAACACTTAGTGAATATGGTTTTGAAGCAGATTTAAAATTCAATTTCATGCTGACCAATCCACCTTATGGCACAACATGGAAGCAGGATATAGAAAACTTAAATGTTGGAAGCGAAAAAAAAGTAAGCATTGTTGATAAACGCTTTAATCTTAAAATCAAAAACTTTAAAGGAGAACTGGAAGAAACTTGTTTGACTTCACGAAGCAATGACGGACAATTGATGTTCATGCTTCACATGCTTTCAAAAATGAAAGACCCCAAAGATGGAGGAAGCCGAATTGCTTCTGTACATAATGGTTCAGCACTCTTTACAGGCGATGCAGGTTCAAGCGAAAGCGGTGTAAGACAATACATACTTGAAAATGATTTACTTGAAGCTGTGATAGCTTTGCCCTTAGATATTTTCTACAATACAGGACAACCAACTTATATTTTAATTCTTTCAAATAATAAAGATGCTTCGAGAAAAGGAAGTGTTCAGTTGATTAAAGGTGACACATTTTTCAAAAAAATGACCAAAGCCTTAGGGAATAAAAAAAGTGAATTAACAACAGAACATATTAATTCTATCGTTGAGCTTTATTTACAGAATGAGCAGAATGAATTTTGCCAAATTTTCAGCAACAAAGAATTTGGTTATTACACATTAAAAGTGAAGCATTCCAAAGAAGATTTTGAAGAAGATATTGACTTTAAGGATATGGAGTTTGTTCCATTGTCGAATAACATTGCCGACTATATTTCAAATGAAATTTTGAAGTATACACCAAATGCAAAAGTTGATTTAAAGGCTATCAAAATTGGCTATTCAATAAATTTTTTGGAGCATTTTCACCAAGCAAATACATACAGGGATTTGGATAAAGTTATAAAAGATATTCAAAGACTTGAAGATAAAAGTAACGGACTATTAAACACATTACTACAATGAAAAAAAGAGATAATTTGAAACCATCAAATATCTCTTGGCTTGGAGATATACCTAATGAATGGGAAATAAAAAAAGTTAAACATGTTTTGTATGAAGTTTCTAACAAGTCAGAAACAGGCTTAGAAGATTTATTATCACTTTCACAATACACAGGAGTTGAATTAAAAAGAGATAAAAAGAAAAATGAAAATGACAATCTAACTAATGCAATGTCATTAGTTGGCTACAAAATTGTAAACCAAAATCAATTAGTAATCAACATAATGTTGGCTTGGAATGGCTCAATTGCTATTTCTGCATACAATGGAATTATAAGCCCAGCATATTGCGTTTATCAATTTCGGAACAATTTCAATCCGAAATTTTTTGAATACCTTTTCAAAACAGAAATTTATAAGGCAGAATTTAAAAGAAAATCAACTGGAATAATTGAAAGCAGACTGCGTCTATATTCTGACCAGTTATACAATATTCATTGCGTTGTACCATCATTAGACGAGCAAAATAAAATTGTTGATGTTATTGCTTTCAAGCAAAAACAAATTCAAAATTTAATCAAATACACAAACGTAATTTTTGGAAAAACTAATCCGAAAACAGGCTTACTTCAAGAATACATAAATACTTTAATCTTCAATTTAGTTACTGGTAAAGTTGATGTTCGTGATTTTGAAATTCCCGAATTAAACTTTGAAACAAAGGAACTTGAAGAATTTAGTTATTTAGAAAAAGTAGAAGAAGAAATTGCTGAAGTAGAAACAAATATTGAGAATGAGTAAACAAACAGATACAACAGAAAAAGGTTTAGAAGCCCACATCTCTCAATATTTGGTTGAAGAGAACAACTATTTGCTTCGTGAAAATAAAGTTTACGATAATGTTTCTTGCATAGACAGTGAATTACTTTTTCAATTTTTAGAAGCAACACAACCCAAAGCAGTAGCCAAAATTAAAACGTACCATAAAGACCTTTACGAGCAAAAAATACTAAAACGATTAAACGACCAAATACAAGCCAAGGGAATTATTGAAGTATTACGCAAAGGAATTACAGACGGCTTTACAGATACCAAACTGATGTTGTTTTACGACAAGCCAGTTTCTGCCTACAATACAGATGCTAACTCATTGTATCAAGCCAATTTGTTTTCAGTAATGCGACAAATTTATTTTTCGCCAAACGATAAAATGTCGTTGGACATGATTATTTTTATAAATGGTATTCCAGTAATATCATTTGAATTAAAAAATGAACTGACCAAACAAAATGTACAAAATGCCATAAGGCAATACAAAGAAGATAGAGACCCGAACGAAGAACTTTTTCGCTTGGGTAGATTAATGGTAAACTTTGCGGTGGACACCGAAGAAATTTGGATGTGTACACAACTTAAAAAAGAGAAATCCTATTTTTTGCCATTCAACAAAGGCTACAACAACGGTGCAGGAAATCCACCGAAAGACGGTATCAAAACAGATTATTTGTGGAAAGAGATTTTAACAAAGTCCAATCTTACCGACATCATTCAGAACTTCTGCCAATTGATAACGGAAGAAAAAGAATATTTAGACGATAAAGGCAAAATCAAAACGAGGAAAGAAAAGAAATTGATTTTCCCCCGTTACCATCAATTGCATGCTGTCCGCAATCTTTTAGCCGATGCACAAGCAAAAGGTTCAGGGCAAAAATATTTAATTCAACATTCGGCAGGTTCAGGCAAATCAAATTCAATTTCTTGGTTGGCTCATCAATTAGTTGGTTTGCATGACAAATCGGGCAAAGACAATATTTTTGATACTGTAATTGTTGTAACCGACCGCAGAGTTTTAGATGCTCAAATAAGAAACAACATAAAGCAATTTCAGCAAGTAAATGGAGTTGTTGAAGCCATCACAGAAGGTAGTAAACAACTGAAAGAAGCATTAGAAGAAGGCAAAAAAATAATCATTACCACTATTCAAAAGTTTCCTCACATAGTTGAAGAAATTGGCGAATTGCCAGGAACAAACTTTGCAATCATTATTGACGAAGCCCACAGTAGTTTAAGTGGACAAATGGCAAGAAAGCTAAACGAGGCATTGGCAAAGCCAAATGAAGATGATGAAATAGAAACCGAAGACAACGACACCATTACAGGCGAAGACTTGATAATCGATTTAATTAAGTCAAGAAAGTTGTTACCAAACGCCAGTTACTTTGCTTTCACAGCAACACCCAAAAACAAAACCTTAGAATTATTTGGTGTTCCTTTCACGGAAGGCGACAGAACCAAGTTCAGAGCATTTCATTTGTATTCAATGAAACAAGCCATTGAAGAAGGTTTTATAATGGATGTATTGTTGAATTATACAACTTATCAAAGCTACTACGCTTTACTCAAAAAAATTGAGGACGACCCCGAATACGACAAACTAAAAGCACAAAAGAAATTGAAGGCTTATGTAGAAAGCCACGAACACGCCATAAAAAAGAAAGCTATTTTAATTGTTCAGCATTTCATGGAAAACGTAATTCGTAAAAAGCGAATGGGCGGTTTTGCAAAAGCAATGTTGGTAACAAGTAGCAGAGCCAACGCAGTCAAATATAAAAAAGCATTTGACGAATATTTGCACAAAATAAATAGTCCTTACAAAGCTATTGTTGCATTTTCAGGCGAAATTGACGGACAAACAGAAGCCAATCTAAACGGATTTTCAAGCAACTCAATTCCTACGGAATTTGAGAAAAACGAATATCGTTTTTTGTTGGTTGCTAATAAATTTCAAACTGGTTTTGACCAACCACTTTTGCATACGATGTATGTAGATAAAAAACTTGGTGGTGTAAATGCTGTTCAAACTTTATCAAGGCTCAACAGAAGCCATCCATTAAAGAAAGATACGTTTGTTTTAGATTTTGCCAACACAGCCGAAGAAATTGAAATGGCTTTTAAACCTTATTTTGAAAGCACCATTTTAGGCGAAGCGACAGACCCCAATAAATTGTTTGACTTGCAAGATGCTTTAGACAATTTTCAAGTATACACAAGGGAACAAGTAGTTGAATTTTCTGATAAGATTTTGGCAAACGTTACAGTTGACCAACTTCATGCAATGTTGGACAGTTCAACTACCATTTTTAGAAATGATTTAGCAGAAGAGCAACAAGCAGATTTTAGAGCAAAGGTTAAAACCTATGTTCGTTTGTATATTTTCCTTTCTCAAATTGTACCGTTTGAAAATCCATATTTAGAAAGACTTTACATTTTCTTAAACCATTTGCAAAACAAATTAGGTTGCGAAACGCCAATTGATTTGGCACAAGGTATTTTAGACAATATAGACATGGACAGTTACCGTTTGCAATTGGAGGCAACGACAAACATAGCAATGGAACAAGGCGAAGATTTAAAGCCAATTCCAACAGACATGAGAGGGGGCACAAGTGAAGCCGAGATAGACAGACTTTCAAATATACTGCAAACTTTTAACGACCGTTACGGAACGCAGTTTGAGGACGTTGACAAGGTTAGACAAATGGCTGAAAATGTGGCAAAGGACGTTGCTCAAAATCAAGAGTTAATTACTTCAATCAAGTATTCAGACGACCAAAACGCAAGAATAACAAGCGACAAAGTTGTTGGCGAAGAATTACTAAAACACATTACGACCAACTTTGACCTTTACAAACTCTATTCAGACAACAAAGAATTTAAAGAGGACTTTTCAGCAATGATGTTTGGAATGGTAAAAGAAATATTTAACAGAGGACTAAACAAGACAGGATAAGCCAACGCTTTTGGTAGCACATTTAATTTTGCACAACCGCACTAAACAACATTAATAGAATAGACATATGATAAAATTTGAAATTCTGATTGACGATTCATTTGCTAACACAAATAGAGATGGAACAATTACACCAGTTGACAATAAAAGTGTGTTAAGCATGATTAATGACTTCGAGGACGGTAAATGGCGATTTCAAGAATTTCAGAATTTCATTTGGGATAATATTGCAGAAACTTCATTGTCTTTCAAAGAAAGGGAAAGCCTCGTAGATAAAAGTCATTCTCTATTAACCTCCGCAGCACAGAGTTTAAGACTAACGGATAAAGACGGGGATATTAGTAAAGGAAGTGAATTAGCGGAAATAATACTTTATGGGATAATGAAGCACCACTATAAGGCTTTACCTGTTGTTCCTAAAATATTTTACAAACAAAATCCTCAAGATAATGCCAAAGGAGCTGACAGTGTTCATATCGTAATTGAAAATGGAGGGACTGATTTTTCAATATGGTTTGGAGAAGCGAAATTTTACAATAGCATTGAAGACGCAAGACTTGGAGTAATAATTGAATCAGTTGAAAACTCATTACTCACGGATAAAATCAAAAAAGAAAACAGCATTATTACCAATGTTTCAGACATCAATCATTTAATAGGAGATGAAATATTGCGTAATAAAATTACGTCTGCATTATCACCAAAAGAATCTTTAGATAATCTAAAACCCAAACTTCATATCCCAATATTATTACTTCATGAGTGTTCAATTACAAAAGTACAAACAACTTTGACGGACGATTATAAGAATGAACTAATTGAATACCATAAACAACGAAGTGAATCATACTTTAAAAAGCAGATTAACAAATTTGGCGGACTTCACATGTATTCAGAAATACATTTTCATGTTATTCTATTACCCGTTCCTGATAAGAAGGAAATTGTTGACAAATTTGTTTCCATCGCTGATTTTTATAAAAACCAATAATCAGTATGGAAATCTTTGAAACCTGTCATATTGTTAATGATTACCTAATTGCCAATAACGAGGTTATGGCAAGAAATGAATTGATTAAATTGCTTGATTATCATGCAAGAAATGATATTGAATATACCCCACTCGTTAATCATCTAATTAGGGCAACTGGGCTGTTTCCTTACCTCCAGCCAGAGAATTCTTCTTGGGAAGACAGATATGTTTATGAGGTATTCAAAGTTGATATAGGTGGAAAAGAAGCAACTTTACATAGAGAGCAATCTTCGCTTCTAAAAAGATTAGTGAACGGAGAAAATATTGCAGTAAGTGCACCAACGAGTTTTGGAAAAAGCTTTGTAATAGATGCTTTTATTTCAATCAACAAGCCAAATAATGTAGTAATTATTGTTCCAACTATTGCATTGACAGATGAAACAAGAAGGCGTTTATATAAGAAATTTTCAAATCAATATAAAATAATAACTACAACAGAGGTAGAATTAGCTGACAAAAATATTTTCATCTTCCCTCAAGAAAGGGCAATGAATTATGTCAACAAAATAGAAAGCATTGATATTTTAATTATTGATGAATTCTATAAGGCAAGTTCTGATTACGATAAAACACGTTCCCCATCATTGCTTAAAGCAATTATTAAACTTGGCCAAAAATCTAAACAAAAATATTTTCTAGCACCAAATATTACATCAATTGGGGACAATATTTTTACCCAAGACATGGCTTTTGAGGACAAATTAGATTTCAATACAGTGTATCTCGAAAAGTTTGATTTGTATAAGGAAATCAATAAAGATGAAATATTAAAAGGGCAAGCCCTTTTAAATATTCTAGCTGAAACTAAAACAAAATCTCTTATTTACGCTGCATCATATCCGCAAATAGATAAAGTTTCAAATCTCCTAAACGAAAACATTCCCATTTCACAGAAACCTTTACTTATTAGTTTTTCAAAATGGCTAACAGTAAATTATGGTGCTAATTGGAAGTTGACAAATCTAATAAAACGAGGAATTGGTATTCATAATGGTCAACTGCATCGTTCCATAAGCCAAATACAAGTAAAACTATTTGAAGAAAGAGAAGGAATTGACAATATTATTTCAACATCTTCAATAATTGAAGGAGTTAATACATCTGCCGAAAACGTAATTATTTGGCGGAATAGAAAAAGTGGTGGTAACAGCATTCTTGATAGCTTCACCTATAAAAATATTATTGGTCGAGGTGGAAGAATGTTTAAATACTTCATCGGTAAAATATATCTTTTAGAAGCACCTCCTGAAGAAGGTGCAACTCAATTAGATATTCCTTTTCCTGACACAATTTTAGGCGATATTGATGCTGATGTTTACAAAGCAAGTTTGAATAATGAGCAGATAGCAAAAATTACCGTTTTTAAAAAAGAAATGTATGACATACTTGGCAAAGAAACTTACGACCGTTTACTGAAAGAAAATATTTTTCAATCAAACAATTCTGATTTCATAAAAGAAACGGCAAAACAGATGAAGCAAAATCCTGCTGAATGGAATGGATTATCGTTTCTAAACTCTAATGACACAGAATCTTGGGACAGACTTTTATGGAAGATTATTAGCCTACACCCTGGCGAATGGGGTGATGGACCTTATGGTGTTCAACACAGAAAATTTGTAGCATTTGTTAAAGTATTAGTTGACAATTGGGGCAGAACAATTCCTGAACTTTTAGACGAATTAGACGAAGATGAAATAGATATTGAGCAATTTTTCAAACTTGAAAGAATTGCGGCTTTCAATTTATCATCTTTAATTAGCGACATAAATATTTTACAAAAGGAAATATTAAATAATGGTACTGATGTATCTCCTTTCATTTCTAGAGTTTCTCATGCCTTTTTGCCTTCTGTTGTTTACCAGCTTGAAGAATATGGTTTGCCGAGAATGATTTCTAGAAAATTACATCAATATGGTTTGGTGAACTTTTTAGACGAAGAGTTGAATATTCATAAAGCAATAGAAATGTTTCATAACATAGGAAAGGAAAAAATATTTTCACTTTTTATTGATGACTTCGACAAATACATTATTGAATATTTTTATGACGGAATAACATTGACACAAGAAAAACAGCCAACATAAACCAACGCATTTGGTAGCACATTTGCATTTTTTGCCAACGCAAAAGCCAAACAAAAAAAAATGCAAAAGAGCTACCAAGCCAACGCACCAAGACAGCAGTAAATAATGGACAACAGAACAATGACAGACAGAACGCCAGCACCTAATAAATAGGACTCTGAGCGGTGCGCAGCACCCAGCGATGAGTTCCCGAATTTTCGGGATTGAACTACATCCTCAGCAGAATCCTGAAGGGTGTTATGTACTTATTGACCGTTTTTAGTGTTTATTATAAAAATATTGAACGGACGTTGTTTGAAGTATTGCAGGTTTTTGTGCTTTATAGTATTTTACAACAATGGTTTTGCATTCAATAAAAAGTTTTGGACAATTTTTGTTGGTCAGCGGGCATAGCGCTTCCGATTTAGTGTTTGTATAAAAATCATTCTCAAAATTGGTTGTAAAATCAGTTTCCTTAAAACAGAAGTATTTGCTAATTTAGCGGGATAAAATTTGAGTGAAATGAAAAATAGAGGAGGTTTTGTGACGGACTGACGTTAGCAACAATTATAAAAAATTACCATACATGAAAATCAAAGAATTAAAAGCAGATCTTCAGACAATTAATGAAACTTTAAACTTTAAGTATGAAGAACAGAAAAACAATCAAGGACAAATTTCTCAATCTACATTTACAAATCTAATAAGTTTTAGAAATGGTATTAATTTATTGGAGAATACAGGCCTTCTTAAAAATGAAATAAATCAGATTAAAAAAAGTGGAATATTCTCAACAACACAGGATGATTTGACTTTAAATTTTACTGAAGGACGAAGTTTAAAGTTGCCAATGGATTCACTAATAAAAATCGTGGTAGCATTAAATACTTCATTATCAAAAATTACAGGCACAACAAGAGAAAATAGTATCAGTATAAAATTGCCAAAGATTAATGATTTTGAAGATTTAGCGAAGACTTCAAGCACATTTCACACTATTCTGACTCAGTCGATAATAAATGACGAAATAAATGGACAAGTAAAAATTGATAGTGTTGAGAATGGTTCAATATGGCTTGATATCTATTTAGGTTCAGCACCAGCTCTAGCTTTGGTTGGAGGATTGGCATGGTCAGCGGCTGTGGTTTATAAAAAGATTCAAGAAGGTAGAATCATCGAAGAACATGTTAAGAGCTTGAAAATAAAGAATGAAAGCTTAAAAGAAATAAAAGATGCTCAAAAGAAAGCCATTGATTTGATGATTGACGCTGAAGCGAATCAATTATATTCCGAAAACTTTAAAGTTGCCGATAATCACGAACAAATAGAAAGATTAAAGCATTCGATAAAGTTACTATCAGAGCAAATAGATAAGGGAGCAGAAATTCATCCAGCGCTCAATACTCCAGAAAATGTGTCAAATCTATTTCCGGACATGAAACATTTGGAATTATTAGAATCAAGAATAAAAAAATTGACTGAATAACTGTTGCTAACACTAAGTCGAATAGCCGAAAAGCCCTGAAAAAAGAGCCATTATCCTGCTAAGGTGTAATGGCTTTTTTGTTTGTTCGCTGTTCGGCGAAAACCGGAGAGGCTAACCTGCTTTAACACCTTTGGAGGGCGTGTCCGCCTCAGGAGGGCGGACTGACCTTATCGATCACCCTAAAACGACACAGCAAGACAAACACGAATGACATTGAACAGACGAATTTTAGTTGACAAAGTATGCCTGTTTTAAGAACATAATAAACCGAACTTGATCAAAAAACCGAACCTAAATATTCCTAAATATTTTTGTTTTTGCATAGTTTTAGGATTTTTGTTTATCTTTGTCCTATGAAAACAATAGCACGTAAACGCTACTTAGATACACTTAGTATACTTAAAGACAAGAATTTAATTAAGGTTGCCACAGGCGTGAGGCGTTGTGGAAAATCAACTTTAATGACACAATTTCAAGACTTGTTGCGCAAAGAAAACGGCAAAGTTTCCATTTTGGCAATCAATATGGATATGCCCGATTTTCGGTTTTTAGCAGAAAAAAATTGGAAAGAGATTTACGATTACATCATTAAGCATCTAAAAAAAAACGTAACCAATTATGTGTTTATTGACGAAGTGCAAAACGTTCCCGAATTTGAAAAACTGTTGGAAGGCTTGTACGTTCACCCAAACATAGATTTGTACGTTACAGGTTCAAACGCATTTTTATTATCAAGCGAATTGGCAACTTTGCTCACAGGTAGAGCTTATGAAATAAATGTATTGCCTTTTTCTTTTGCTGAATATTTAGAATTTACAGGCAAAACGACAAACCATGACCGGGCTTTTGCTGAATATGTGCGTACAGGTGGTTTTCCCGAAGCTGTGCGACTTTCAGCAGACGGAAATCATTTTTCAAATGAATACTTGCAAATGGTTTTTAAAAATATTTACGATAACGATATTTCTAAACGCTATACTATTTATGCGGAAGAATCATATCAGGAAGTTGTAAACTTCTTAATAGATTCAGTTGGTTCAAGCGTTTCAGCAGGAAACATTGCCAAAGTTTTAACGTCAAACAAAAAGAAAATAGACAACAAAACGGTGTCAAAGTACATTGATACTTTGGTTGAAGCCTATTTGTTTTACAAAGTAAATCGCTATGACATCAAAGGCAAACAACATTTGGCAACGCAAGAAAAATACTATTTGGTGGATTTAGGTTTTCGCACTGCATTACTTGGAAAAGAATTGGCAAGCGATGCAGGGCATTTACTTGAAAATATAATATATCTTGAGCTAAAACGCAGAAACAACCAAGTATGGATTGGAAAAACCAACAATTTAGAAGTTGATTTTGTTGTTCGCAACAACGAAGGTTTTACACAATACATACAAGTTTCGCAAACAGTACAAAACGCAACGACTTTAAAACGTGAGTTAGCACCATTAGACAGGATTAAAGACCATCACGAAAAACTTTTAATCACAATGGACTACGACACAGGTACATTTAACGGAATAAAAAAAACAAACGCAATAGATTGGCTTACAAAGACCGAAAAATAAGTGCGAACCGATAACACTAAGCCAAATACCCGAAAAGCCCCGAAAAAAGAGCCATTATCCTGCTGAGGTGTAATGGCTTTTTGGTTTGTTGGCTGTTCGGCGAAAACCGGAGAGGCTAACCTGCCTTAAGGAGGAAAGCAAACGGATTTTGAACAAGTGATCTGAGCTTTGGCTGCAAAGGCAGTTACAGAGCCTGAAATACATTTTGATCATGGCCAGAAGTTCTTAGTTTGTTTTCGTGATTTTGCAGAAATCTCTTTTAGTCCAAAGCATGTGCTGAGCATGCCAAAGCAAAGAAAAATGGTTTAGTAAAGCGTATTAAAAAACAAATTGATAAATTTGGGTTGACTAATGAAGATCTTGGAATTTCAATATGTTGATATACAGTATATTGTAGAAGCGTTAGTCAGAATTGTAAACAAGAACATACCAATAATCTAAATTAATAACGATGGCAGATAAACAAACCTTCGACACAATAAAAGCCGAGACCTTTGCGGGTTCGCTTATTGATACTCTAAATAAAAGTGCACTTTCGCTTATGACTTCTATTGGACATCGCACAGGATTGTTTGATATTATGTCTGAAATGGACTTTGCTACTTCTTATAAGATTGCAGATAAAGCATCACTCAATGAACGCTATGTGAGAGAATGGCTCGGAGCAATGGTTACAGGCGGCATTATTGATTATGCGCCTGAATCAAAATCATTTCATTTGCCAGATGAACATGCTGCTTACCTTACCCGTGTGGCTGGAACAGATAACATGGCTGTGTTAGCTCAATATACAGCTGTGATGGGAGAAGTAGAAGACGACATTATCAGCTGTTTCAAAAAAGGTGGAGGTGTTCCCTACTCCAAGTTTCACCGTTTTCATGAGGTGATGGCTGAAGCCAGCGGTCAATCTGTTTTAAATTCTTTAGAGAGTCACATACTTCCTCTGGTTCCTGATTTAATTTTAAAATTAAAATCGGGAATTAGAATGCTGGATGTTGGATGTGGTTCCGGAAATATTATTAATAAACTGGCAACATTGTTTCCTCATTCAAATTTTACAGGCATGGATTTATCAGAAGAAGCAATTGCAACAGCTTCATCAGCAGCTGCCGTGAGTGGATTAAAGAATGTTGAATTTATTGTTAAAGATCTCTCTGACTTTCATCAAACTGCGCCTGAAGCTAAGTATGATTTCATTACTACATTCGATGCTATTCATGACCAAGGAAAACCCCTCAATGTCTTGAAAGGAATTTATCGTGCGTTAAAAGCTGACGGCATTTATCTCATGCAAGATATTAGCGGAACAAGTCATCTTGAAGAAGACATTAAACATCCAATCGGAACATTTTTGTATACCATTTCCTGTATGCATTGTATGACCGTTTCACTTGCTCAAGATGGCGAAGGATTAGGAGCTATGTGGGGTGAGGAAACGACAAAAGAATATTTGCGAAACGCCGGATTTACAAGTGTAATAACGAATAAACTTTCGCATGATATTCAAAACAATTGGTATGTAGTTACCAAGTATTTGATTGATTGATTACAGCACAAATACAGCTAATAAATAGGACTCTGAGCGGTCTGTTCCGGCAAGCCGGAAACCCAGCGATGAGCTCCCGAAATTTTGGGATTGAACTACATCCCCACCAGAGTCCAGAAGGGAGTTATGTGCTTATCGACGGTTTTTGTGCTTTATAGAATTTTACAACAATGGTTTAGCATTCAATAGAAAGTTTTGGACGATTTTTGATCAATAGTTCAGTTTTTCAACCACGCACCAGTGGTTATTTTTATATTTGTGCTTATATCAGATTAAAACACATGGAAGAAAACAAATCACAAATAATCATCTATCAAACCGAAAACGGCAAAACAAAATTAGATGTTCGTTTCCAGAACGAAACTGTTTGGCTAACCCAAAAGTTAATGGCTGAATTGTTTCAAACAACCTCGCAAAATATAACCATTCACCTTAAAAACATATTCGATGAGGGTGAATTGGACGAAGTGGCAACTTGTAAGAATTTCTTACAAGTTCAAAAAGAAGGTTCACGAGAGGTTAAACGAACACAAAAATATTATAATCTTGATGCCATAATATCTGTTGGCTACCGAATAAAATCGCACGTAGCAACCAGATTTAGACAATGGGCAACCCAGCATATAAAAGAATATATTGTAAAAGGCTTTGTGTTGGATGATGAGCGATTAAAAAATCCGGATTTACCTTTCGACTATTTCGAAGAGCTTGAAAGACGAATACAGGATATTCGGACTTCGGAAAAACGATTCTACCGAAAAATAACAGATATTTATGCCACAAGTGTGGATTATGACCCTACTTTAGATCTAAGTATTGAATTCTTTAAAACAGTTCAAAATAAGCTACATTGGGCAATTACAGGTCAAACAGCCGCTGAGATAATCAACATGAGAGCCGATAGTACAAGAGAGAATATGGGTTTAACAAATTGGAGAGGTGATAAAATTAGAAAAGCAGATGTTTCCGTTGCCAAAAATTATTTGAATGAAGATGAATTAAGCTCACTAAATAATTTAGTAGAACAATATTTGATTTTTGCACAAGGTCAGGCAAAGAGAAGAATTCCAATGTACATGAATGATTGGATAGAAAAATTAAACGGATTCTTAACCTTGAATGACCGAGAGATTTTAAATAATGCAGGCTCAACATCACACGATTTAGCTAAAGAAAATGCTGAGCGAGAATATGAAAAGTTTTACGAAAAAGAGCAAAAAAATATAAAAGAAGGAGATTTTGAAATGGCAATAAAAAAAATCGAGACAAAAAAGAAGAAATAAATCGCCCAAGCTTTGCTGCAACATACTTTTCCAAGCCTCATGAGCCCACGCTGAAGTCAAAGTTTGTCAAAGAGAGTGTCAGTCCCACCGAACAAGGCAGACCGAAAAGCAGTAGCAAATTGAAAGATAAAAAAATGAAAGATATAGAACGCCAGCTGGCAATAAATAAGACGCTGAGCGGTCTGTTCCGGAAAGCCGGAAACCCAGCCATGAGTTCCCGAATTTTCGGGATTGAACTACATCCCCAGCAGAATCCAGAAGGGTGTTATGTACTTATCGACGGTTTTTGGTGTTTATAAAAAAATATTGAACGGACGTTCTTTTAAGAATTGTAGATTTTGCTTCGTTTTATGTAATGATTATCTAAGTAATTGTCTATCCTTACTTTTTTCATTTCTATTCAATCTGTTGGTTCGATGTCTATCGTGCTTGCAGAATCAATAGCTTCTATCGAATGCGTTATTTCAATTGGCACCTCCATTTTGTCCTACTGCATAAGTTCAATAACTCTATTTTCTCCCTTGTAAATTACGGCATCTTCCAAAACTGTCAATTTTGACGGTATGTGCGCTTTCCGGTTCTTTCAGAGCCCTTCCTTTTTTTTACTGTAATTGTCATTTATTTATTCTTTTTGGTTGAACAGTTTGGGCAATCATCTACCAGGCCTTCTTTCAGCGTAATTCCATCAATATTGTGTTTCATAAAATCTTGAATAAGCATATAGCTGTCTTTATGATTGTTGACAGCTATCTGCTTATCTTTAAGTAATTTAGTGATTTTTCCGTCATACTCCTGGTGGCCCCAACATAGGGAACATGTGCCTTCAGGGGAAGGCGCTTCCTCCTTGCTTTTCTGATTTATGAAATAGTGAGTGATATTATCAATTATATCAACAGTTCCTTCTTGTGGATGAGTGTTTAATTTTTTCACAATGGCAGAAGATGTAATATCTGCATACATTCCATATGCGTTTACTACAATTCCTTTCAGATTTTTGCTTTTTGAGGAAATGGCATAAACAATCATTTCATCGCCCGGATCGCTATCTCCCTCGAACCTGTAGAAATCGTCAATTTCAAAGTCATCGGGTGAAAGTACAGTTCCCGTCAAATGACAGACAAGACATTCCTCATCTGTTAAAATTGAAAAATCTATTGAATATCCAAGTTTTTTAAGGTCGGTCATAGCTTCAGTGACTGTATCGTAACTTTTTTGTTTCATAATGTGTCTTTTAAATTATTGTCATGTTGCTTTTTGAATTTTGCATATCCGATTCCGGTTTTCGGTTAAAACCAACCGTTTAATTGAATTTAATTCTTATATATTCGCCAATTAATATGGCGGTAGGGTATGAAACTTCTTCTTCTGTTTGTGCATGAAGCATAAGTTTCTCAGCGAATTCAGCGACTTCAGGATGATGTTCTGCAGTTGCATGCTTCACTAAAACCTCCAATGCTGCTACAATTTGTTTATGTTCTGCCAGCATTTCCGGAAGTTCTGCTTTTAATTTATCCGTCATGGGTAAAACCTGTTTCATTTCTTCAGTAAGTTTTCCTGAAGAGAGTTGAGGTAAGAGACCTAAAAGAGGAAGTGCGTATTCTTCTTCTTTCAAAAAATGCGGATGCATCAATTCAGCGACTGTTTTTGCGGCTTCACCTGTTTTTCCTAAAAGCTGCGTGGCTTGGTTAAGCATGCCATGTAATTCTTCATGCTCTTTTTTTAATGAAATTGGTGTTTTAAACTCCATGATACTTTAATTTTTATGCTATTATTCTTTATGCCCTGCATGTCCACCACCGTGTTCCATTATTTCATGAAGCGCTTCAACCGTATGTGTGTAGTCAACATAAGCTTCCACAAATGCCCTGCCCTGCTCTTTTGAATCATCCTTTACTTTATCAATTTCGGCTACCTTCTGATATTTTTCACGAATCACTTTATCAATATGGCTACCAAATTTTACCAAAAAATCATCCACATTTCTTTCATTAAGGGCTTTATCGGTCATTTGTATAATTTGTTTGGTAGTCCCCGCAGGTTTTAATCCTGTGTATGGAGCTCCCTCGGTTTCGCGATGCAGGCGGACAAGAGTTTCAAAAAAATGTTTTTCCACAATGGCATAAACTTCTTTGTCACCGTTTTTTAAATTGTAGGTTTTATTGAACAAAGGAATGATTTCCAGTTCCTGTTCATCCGTAATCCATTTCAACACCAAATTGACATTATTCGTTTCAAGTGCCTTGGTGGCATCTTTAATTACCGGGCCATCATACGAATCGCAATGTGCTGATACGGGAAGTGAAGCAAATAATATTAATAGTGAACCAAATGCAATCGAGAGAATTGCTTGCAAATTGCTTTTACTGGCTTGAAGTCTTTTGGGACTTTCCGTTCTTACATTAAACTCTTTTGTTTTCATGATAAATTTTTCAATTGTTATTATTTTGTTCATGACATTAAATATTTGTTGTTGCAAATGACAATACATTTGTGAATAAAATATCTCATAACAAAGGTTTGGTTATAAATCAAATGAATTATTACATAATTCTCGTTATTAGTTACATCGTTTACAGTTTTTACTGCAAATTTGAAACAGGAAAGTGAATTAAATATAACAGCCTGAAAATAAGAATTTTATCGTAAAAAAGCTTTTGGTTTTTTTGAACCAGCAATACTGAAAAAGCAGTGTAATGATTGCCGCAATTAAAAAATACATTTCACTTTCATGAAAATTCATTTCCAGGGCAAAATCTATCACCCTGTTTTACAGCATGTTGTTAAATATTGGGTTGCGCTTTACTCAATTTTTAAATCAACCTCGATTTTGACGTTGGTTTCGGAGAATTAACTACCAAAATACGGGCTACTGTATTTGAACTGTTGGAAAGGCAGTGTACAATGTCTTTCGGGCTTTCCACCAGGCTGTTCTTTTCTACCGCAGTGGTTTTATCGCCTACTCTAACATCATTCGTTCCTTCCAAAATATAGAGAAATACATCCACCGGTGTAATGTGCGGTTTTAACTATTCTCCCGGCTGCAGGGCCATGTGCATTACCTGGGCACTGGCATGGTCGTATAATTTTCTAACAACTACTTTACGGAGTGATTCAACAACTTGTTGTTCTTTTAGGTTTGTAATTTTCATTGCTTCTTAATTAATTGTTTAACGGATTGAATTAATTTTCCGCCTTCTTTTTGTAGGTCGAAAGTGAATTTTACAAACTGCCATTTTTTAACAAATAACCTCAGTGTCCCCATGATTATCACAACGAGGTGTTCAGCATCGATATCGGATCTGATTTCATTTTTTTGCTGCCCCTCTTTTAATATGGTCAGCAACGTTTGACTATTGTAGTCAATCACCTCCGAGATTTTACTAATAAGTTTTTCTTCATTCCTGAACATCTCTTCAGAAAACACCACCGATGCCAGCGAAGGCATTTCCGCGAATGATTTGAAATGTTTTTCGAAAAGCCGTTCAACTTTCCTATCAGCCGTTTCATCAGAATTGAGCTCAGCTTCAAAAATTACATTGGTATTTTTTTTCAGCAAATCAAGAAGAGCTATAAGAATTTCGATTTTATTTTCGAAATGCCGGTAAATGGCCGGTTCGGTTATGCCCAGTTTTTTTGAAAGGTTTTTGATGGTCAGACCCTGAATCCCTTTTTCACTAATTAAACCAAGCGCTGTGGAAATTATTTCCTGCTGACGTTCTGTTTGCATATTTCTAATTTATATTTTGCCTTCAGTAAATCATTTTTAATTTGAGACAAAATTAGTTATCATTTACAAACTCAATGGTTTTTTTTATATAAGTTTTTGAAATCAGCAGGAAGCACAAACTTTGATTCTTTTCTCTAAGGAAGCCTGAAAATTATTGAGTTTCACACTCCGGCTATTTTGAATTGCATTAGGGTTTTTGTGCAATTTTTCACTCCCTTCCAGAACCTGTCAATGCTGAAGAAGCTTAATCAATTATACTTTCACCCCTTTAATCACAACAAAGCTGTCTTTTCCATAACCTTCCACCGGATTTTCAATTTTTGAAGTAGCCGGGTTTTCAAGCGTCTGATTGGTTTGGGTAACCCTGAACTTGTTCTTTTCCAACAATTCTCTGATTTTGGGAACTGAAAAAAGCGGGCATGCCAGTAAAACGGGTTCTTCTTCTCGCTTTGAAAAAAGTGACCAAAGACGGTTTTCTTTATCCAGGATTGCGATAATAATTTCCTCCTCGTTTTTCAGAATTCGATACGACTCTTTAACAGCCATTTCCGGATTGTCAATAAAACATATGGAATTAATAAGCACAGCAAAATCGAAGGATTCGTTTTCGTAAGACAGGTTTTCGGCCACTCCGTTTTGTACCTCCACTCCCCTTTGCCGGGCATATTCCAGCATCGTTTCAGATGGGTCAATACCAATTCAGATACCCAGCTCCTTTTTAAAAATACCATTGCCTATCCCTATTTCAACTCCTTTTTTATCCACCGGAACCACTTGCTTCAGGGCAAGCAGTTCCGATTGAAAAGGGATCATATTTTCAACAAACCAGGCTTCGTATTCTGAAGCAAGGTTGTCAAATGGATTTTGTGCAGTCATAAAGCTATTAAAAAGTAACCACCTTGTCACTGTCTGCCACCCATTCGGTTAATTCGGCCATGGTACTGATTTCAGTGCCTTCAATGAGCGGGGCATTTTTTAAACCGCGTGCATCGGCACAAGAGCCGCAGATTTTTACTTTGGTGCCTTTGTTTATGGAAAACTTCATCATCCGTTCAATGTTGTAATAGCCGTTGGGCGTGGTTTGTCCGGCTACAGCACATGAAGCAGCATCGGCCATTAAAAAAATTCGTACTTCCACATCCTCGTGGGCTTTGTTTAACTGGTTGGCCAAACGTAATCCGTTGTAAGCCTTCTCTGTTCCGTAAGGTCCGTCGTTAATTAAAATCAGAATTTTTTGCATTTTTTTTGTTTTAAATATTAAATACTTGTTTGTTTATGAAATTGAATCCATCAAAGATTTTAAAGTGCTATAAAGGGCGGTTGTTTCGTTGAAAAGTTCAGGATTGGAACTCACTGCTTTCAGCATAATTTCCATATTCATGGTTGAAATTATGGTTTCCCCCTTGTCTTCGTAAATGGCCAGTTTGCATGGCATAAAAATGGCAAAATGAGGGAAGTCGGTTAACATTGCTGCGGCAGATTTTGCCTGGCAGATTTCGTAGATATAAACTTTCCTGTCGATGGGAAAACCTTTGCTTTCCACGATGTCATGATAAACATAGGTTTTAAGCAATGCGAACTTATTTTCTTCACACGCTGAAGGAACTTTTTCAATTACCTTTTCGATGGATTGTTTACTTGAAATTTTATGGGTAAACATCTCAATCATTTTTTCCGGCGGCATTTCTGCCAACATCTCTTTTTGACTCATAACTATTTTTTTAAGGTTAATACAATTCTTATTTTTTCTGACTTTTGCGTTGCCATATTTTCCATTCTGGGTATCCTACATCGAGCCTTCTGACATTAAAACCGTTTTCGGTGAGAAACTTCACTGCTTCGTCGGCTAGCACACAGAACGGCCCGCGACAGTAGGCAACAATTTCCTGCTCTTTTGAAAAATCTTTCAGGCAACACAACAATTCTTTAATAGGGACAGAAATAGCTCCGGTAATGTGGTCCAGTTCAAATTCTGCCGAAGGTCTCACATCCATTAGCAACACATTTCTTTTGTGAATCATTGTTTCCAGTTCATCCAGGCTAACAGAATTCGATGCGTGATTGTCTTCGCGTTGTCGGTTAAGCGTCTTTTCCAGTTCGGCAATTTCAGAAACGGCGTAATTTGTAATGTGCTGGTAAAGAACTAAAAGTTCGTCATTAACCAGGGAATAGTAAACGTAATGACCCTCTTTACGCGATTTTACGATATTGTTGTTTTTGAGGACCTGCAAATGTTGCGAGGCATTGGCCACTGTAAGGTTGGTTGATGCCACAACTCCTTCCACGCTTTTTTCGCCCTGCGAGAGCATCTCGATGATTTCGAGTCGGGCTGGATTTGCAAGGGCTTTCATCAATTTTGCAAGCCCGTCGTACATGGCGTCTTTAAATTCGCGACCTTTCATCTTGTTTCATTTTTATCAATGACAACAAAGATAATTCTTTAATTCAATTATTCAATATATTTATTGAATAAATTATACTCAAAACAATTCACCGAAAGATTTCCATATCCGTCTTTTCCGTTCTCGCAATACTTCCATCCGCGCTTTTTTAAGATTTTTACCAATTCGCGATTTACAATGCCATGCGCCACAACCACAGCATTACCGTTTCGTTGCGCGAATTTTATCAGTTCATCCGAAAAAGCATTCAATTCGTCAATGCGGTCTTTGTAGCCGGTTTTTTCTCCGCGGTTTATTCCGGCCATCCAGCTAATTCGTGAAATTAAAAGCCACCCTGTTACCGGAAGTTGGATAACGGGAACATGCACCACCGGGTAATCGAGTTCAGTTAATACACTGTCGGTTTCAAATACAACATTTTCACCAAAAAGCATCATCGCCGTTTCCAATGCCCTATGTTGCGGACTGCAAAAAATCGTATCGATTGATGGATAATTTTTAATTTTATGCAGTACCTCATCTGTGTTGAATAGTTCCACTCCGGTTACATTGTAAGCTATTTTGTATTCCGCTGAATATTTTGAGGTTCCCCATCCCGGTTTTTTTAAATCAACCGCAGCATGGCGAATAAGATAAATTCTGGGAGTGGAATTAGCCGTTCCAACCCGAACTATAAGAAGTAGAAAAATTACAAATTTAAATATCTTTAAAAATTTTAGCGTCTTTGCGCTTTTGTGGGCTAATTTCTTCATGCTAAAACTGGTAATTCAAAGAAAAATTAAACAGTCGGTCATCGGGGCTTGTGGCATACGAAACGCTTACTACGGCCATATCGAAAGGTGAAAACCACAGACCTAATCCGGTTCCGTTATGCCATTTTTTCGAGTTTTTACCATCAAACCAAACCCGGCCTGTATCGTTAAACAAAAGCACACCCAGCGTACCGTTGAGCAGGTAGGTTTGAAACTGCTTCATCCGGATGCGTACTTCGGCATTCAGGTAAAGCGAAGCGTCGCCGTAAAAACGGGTTTCCCGGTATCCGCGCAGGTTTTCGGTGCGCCCCAGTTTAGCAGCTTCATGGAAGGCATAATTGCCAAATAATTTTTCACCGCCAATTCTGAGGACATAAACTACACGGGGTCGTTGCGAAAAGCTAAGGTATGTAACCCAGTCACCCGAAAATTTCAGAAAATTATCTGTTTTCTGATTGAGTCCGACAAAATAACCGACCCGCATATTCAAATACATTCCTCGGGTGGGGAAAGAGTTACTACCTGCAAATTCTGCTTCGGCTTTTCGCTCCATGCCCGTCAAAGTGTTCAGTTCATATTTAAAGTAAGCGCCGGCATAAGCATGAGCTGCCAGGTCGTTGGCTGTCAATCCGTTTTCAGGCTTAGCAATGAACCGTCCGGTGGTTTGTTCTGCATCTGCAAAACTGTAAAACAGCCCCGGGCCGGCTTTGTGTATCCGGTCACCATCCAGCCATTTTATAAAATCGAGCTCTGTGTAAGAACGACTCATACGCAGGCGGTAAAATTCTTTTTCGGAGCGGGGAACCTCCCATTCCGTTTCGTTTCCCATGCCAAAATAGTTTCCGGTATATTCCGGTGAATTGTATTGTGTATTGAAGTTGATTTCCACCCTTCTTAAGGGGAAATTCTGCTGCGCACCAAAATGCAGGTTAAATGCGCTGGTGGCAAAAGCGTAATTCCCTAAAAATTCATATCGCTGCTGCCAGTATCTGGAATATTTGGTGAAAATCGGACCGCCTCCCACAAAAATACCGTCATCGGGATTGTAGCCGGATAAAATGCCCGGATAAACCACGTCGTATTCAAAGTGTTCCCTGTCGTATTCCAACGCATCCGAGTCGTAACGGGTTTTCAGTCTTCCTGAAAGTTCCGCTGAAATTTCCGTGTTCTTTTTATCGTACACCGAAATGCCTTTTAGCAGGAATTGGGTTTTGGTTATCACTTCATCCTTATTCTTTCCTCCAATGATATTTAGTTCAATTATACCTGAATGATTTCCAATTAAGGTAAACTGGTCTTTTCCTTCCAGACCATACAGGTGTATCTTCCCTGTTTCGGAGGCATAAAACATACGATGATAAAACTGACGTCCTTTTTGCCCGTTCTTTTTCAGTTCATAACCCGTAATCTGAAGCACCGTGTCTGAAAGTGCTATGATTTCGATATAATCAGACTCATCGGTGCCGGTAATGCTTACCTCTTTTGCCAGTGACAAATAAAGCTTACGGGCCATGGGTTCAAGGTTTTCAAGGCGGGCTTTTAAAATGCGGGCAGTTTCCGGGCCGCAAACTGGATAAACTTCCCGTGGAAATGTATGCATGGCCAAATCGATTTTTTTAGGAGAGAGCAAAACCCGGAGCGAATCGATTTGCCGGAGCCACGCTGCCCAACTGCTTTGGGTAAGAAAAGAACGGTCGAAATAACGAGCGTTGAACGACTGACCCTCCATGTTTTCAGTGTATTCAGTAAACCCCTGAATTTTAGGCAGCAGCCATTTGCGGGCGGCAATCCATGGAATGACTCCTTCGTTGACAAAAAACGCCTGGTCGCGGTCGCGTGGAATGGGTTTATAAACCGTTTGTCCGTTGCTTTCAAAACCGGCCCACCGCCACTGGTCTTCGTGCCGGTCCCAATCGTTTATTACAATGTCAAACAGGCGTGCACGCAGCACCGCATCTTCATCCACAAAATGATTGGAAGAAGCGGTAGTTTTTTCTATCACTTTCGCAGTGGAAATGATGTTTTCTGAACGCCCGAAGCTCGCCACATCGCTGCGGTCATCATCGGGACGTTCCTCAAACAAAAACAATTTGTCGGCCACATCGTGGCGGTAAATCCCAAAACGCGGATCGTCTGGCACATAAACCACTTCCGGGTTGGTGTGAAAAACACCCGCATGCCCGGCCAGAGTCGCCACTACAGGCGCAGCGTAAGGATTGGAAGCCGAAATCTGATCCTGTACCAAATCCATGGCAAATGTTTTGTGCAACTCCTCTGGTATTGCTCCTTCCACGTCTTTTTCAATAGAGCGCAAAACGAACTGTCTTCCATCTTTGTCTTCAAGTCGTAATGAAAAAGTTTGCTGTCCTCCGCCACGTTTTAAAATTTTTAGTCCGCCCTTTTTTGTACCGATGTCAAAAACCGGTGCTTTCAACGGAGTTGACCATACATCCCGGTAATTTTGACCCATCCAGATGTAGCCCGTCTCTGAAATTTCATATCGCTCACTTGCAATCGCTTCCATGCTGTCGGGAAGCTGTGCCGCAACGACAGCTTCTGTTTTTTTAGAAATAAAGTCTTTTTCATAAAGGATCTTTTTGAAAATGGCTTCATTTGCATTAAAAAAGTTGAGTTCACATGAACCTTCGGACGAGAAAGTGAGTTGGGCAAAACCCTTTTCTTCCGAGCCGAATTCTGACAAATCTTTTCTTACGTATTCACCTTTAAGCCAGGAACCTGAAATAACAAAATGATTATTGCCTTGCTGAAAATACTGCATGTTTTGCTCACCGGCAGAAACATAAACTACATCCGGATATTTTTTCAGAACAGAAAGCAAACCATTCCTAAAATCCTTAAAGTCGGGATGCTGGCTATCGTAACGGGTACCGGGAAGTTTGCGGTAAAAAGTATAGGGCAATTGCATCAGCCATTGTTCGGTAGAAAAATAACCGCTGGTATTCCCGTAGCTTTTCAGGGAATGATGACCGGCTACCACCACATGTTTTCCGGCATAATTGCGGCGGATGGCATCTTCAATCTCAATAAGCACATCTACCCGGTTTTCAATGCCACATTTGTTAAAACGGCGGTCGTATTTATGCACCCACCACCAGGTGTCAATCAAAATCACAACCAGATGATCATTTAAAACAACTTCTGTAGGGCCCGGACAAGCTCCATCGGGGTGGAAAACAGGATTACTGTATTTCAATGTCAGATTATCCGTCAGTTGTTTGATAAAATCCTTTCCGTTGCGATTGCCATCGGCCCATTCGGTTTTTCCGGGCGCAATCAGCATAGGATGGTTTTCATTTAGCAATAATTCAACGGGAAATTTTCCGGTTTTTGCCGCAACAACATTACCAGCCAGCAATACTGCAAAATTATTCTGCATTTCGATCTTGTTTCGCAACTGGTTTAAAAGTGCAGCATCCGTTTTTTTCCCGTAAACATTGCCAGTTGAAAAAATTGTGAATTTAGGTTCTTCCTGAGCGAAAACTAAATTTCCCTGAATTAGAAAAAATACAAAAAGCCAATATTTTAAAAATCTCACCATCCTTATAAATTATTGCTCTCTGTTAATAAATCCGGTTCGGCATACAGCAGGCACAATCCCTCACTTGTCTTTAATCTGGGTAACATGGTTTGCCTTTTTTTCTGGTAGTTTTGCATTTTCACCAGAATTTTATTCAGCGTTTTCAGTGCTTTTTCGATGTACGAACCTTTATTAAGCATGACACATTCGGCACGTTGCGCCAGGGCAGCATCAGTAATTTCTGAGCGGGTTGGCACTCCTTTTTTAACCAGCGATTCGAGTACCTGAGTTGCCCAGATAACAGGGATATGCGCTGCCTCACCCAGACGCATAATTTCCTCCTGGATGGTGGCGAAATTTTCCCAGCCGGTTTCAATGGCCAAATCGCCGCGCGCTACCATAATTCCCACAGGGTAAGTTTGCATAGCTTGCAGCAAAATTTCAGGCAGGTTTTTATATCCTTTTCGGGTTTCGATTTTCAGCACGATTCCTAAAGAGGTTTCGCATTTTTCCAGTGCCTTCTGTAGTGCCCTTACATCTGAAGCCTGATTTACAAACGAAAGATTCACGGCATCGGCATGCTGGGCCACAAAATGGAGGTCTTCCTTGTCTTTTTCAGTTAATCCGCTTATATCCATATCCGTATCTGGAAAATTAATGCCTTTATCGGCTTTCAGCTTGCTGCCGTTTGCCGAGGCATAAGTGATGGTAATTTCCAATTCATCGTGTCTCACTTTTTTGACTACTCCCTCAATTTTACCATCGTTCAGATAAACTGATTCACCTGCTTTAACATATTGAAAAAATTCAGGCAGGGTACAGGAAATGTGTGCCGGATTGACCAAACTACCTTGCAAATCATAGCGTGCAGATTCGCCGGCCAGAAGCGAACTATGGAGCAAAAGGGTATCGCCTGTGTACAAAGTGATAAACTGCTCGGAAGGGAGCAACTCACCCACGTAATTCTTCTCTTTCCCGGTTTCTTGCACTTTATGTAAAATCAGCTCAGTGCCGGTGGTAATGTATGCCGAATCGGAGCAGAGTGCCCATCTTCCTTTGCCTTGTTTTCGGATAATTTCCATCCGGCATTTTTTCCCCCGCGAATCAGCAAACCAAAGGGTATTGCCTCTTTTTATTTTTTCTATGAACGTATCGCTTACCGGAATAACTGCATCGAATTCGCTTGCCGGGGGCAGAACATCGTTGGGAGCAATCCAGACACGGGCCGGCTGCACCACTGTACCGAGCGAATCGCGCAGTGGTTTGATATGCACAACCTGTGGACCCGGCTGCATAGCACCTGTTCGCAGTTTAGGGCCGCCCAGGTCCATCATTATTTTGCATTTCCGTTTAATATTTTTGCTGCTCCTTTTCACGTTTTCAATCATCCCTGCCCAAGCCAATTCGCCATCATGTGCGCAGTTTATACGAGCACTGTTCATCCCATTTTGCATCAACTGATTTACTAACTGATAATTTTCGGCTGCCTCCGAAGGTAATGTAACCATAATTCGGGTCCTCCGTTTGTTAGATTTATTCCCAAACAAACGTTTGGTATTCCTGCGCAGCAGTTTTTCGCTTCGTTTAATGCTGATGCAGTTTTTCTGTGTCACTGTATCGGTGTCTCCCAGTAACATGTGAATAATGGGTTGAATGGTCAGCAGACTTCTCATAACATGGCCTTCAATGTTGGCCAGATCGGGCAACCCAAGGTAACGGAGGCTCTGCTGCAATTCACTGATGTCAAAACTCCGGAAAGCCAGATAATGCATCAGGTTGAGTGCGCTTTCCCTGTACTCCGGATGCACAGCAGACAAGCTGTCAGCATATTCGGTTTCCAATTTTTCCGCTTTACTGATGATTTTTTCAATCTGAGCCTGTATGATTTCCAGTTTATTTTTTGTTTTCATTTCAAATTGCCTTAATCCTTTCAATTGTCATTCTAACCTTAAATAATTCATATAAATACAAAGAGAAACGCGCCTACACTAATTACCAGTCCCACCATAAAAACATTGTAGGCCCAGCGTAGCAACCGGTATTTTTTGGCCAGTACCTTGCCCAGTGAATACTGGTCTTTGGTGAGTGTGGAGTATAGATAAGGGTCGTCATTAATCATTTCAGCAACGGCCCATTCATATTCTTCCAGAGCCATGTTATAAAAGTTTCCAAAAAAGATCAGATTTACTTTCTTTTGCTTTATGTCTTCGCGGGTAAATTTGCCTGAAGATATGTTTGGCCGGGTGGAAAGAATGGCCAGCACAATGGTGGACAAACTGAACAGGATGAAAATGATGGTAGGTACAATTATGACGGGTTCCTGTTTAAATTTACTCACCAGAGTGGCCAGCGCCAGCGAAATGATAATGCCATTCAGAGAAATGAGAATATTAGATTTATTGTCGGCAATGTGGCTCAGATTAATCTGGTTCCGGGCAGTTAGTTTAAACATGGAATCCACACCGCGCGAATAACTTTTCGATTTGGCAGCTTTCATTTTCGTTTTCGTGGTCTGTTTGGCAATGAGCTCCTTCAATATTTCAAGGTTTTTCTGCTTTGGTTCATCCAATTTGTCTTTACAAAAAGCTGTGTGCCAGCTATGCTCCTTAAACAATTTAAGCGACTCCTGATCGAATTCGGCTTTTTTTAATTTGTGGACACCTGCCATTTTCTGCTCTTGCCGGAGCTTTTCAGCCAGTTCAAAATAGTTATTCTGGCCCAGGTGGATAAAATCAGCATCGCAAAGTACTTTGGCCAACCGGCTTTGTGGGTTCTGGGGAAAGGCAGTAGCCAGAATACATTCGGAGACAGCATCACAGATGTTTTCATCAACACCCTGACGTTCAAGAAATTTAGCAGCCATTGCGGCGCTTTCTTTCTCATGTCCTTTGTAGGTTTTAATGTAACCCACATCGTGAAACCAGGCAGCCACCCGCAGGGTACTCATTTCATCTTCCGACAGATTTTCTTTGGTACCGATAAATACGGCGTTTTTTACCACTTCCAGTGTATGGTTCAATGTATGGTAGGCATAACCCTCCGGAGTTTCATTTTTCAGGAGACTTGTAACAAATTTTTCAGCCTCCCTGATAATTGTTTCATTCATTTTCATTGTTTCTGATTTTTTGATATTTCCATTTTTTCATTAAAAATATACAGTAAAACCGGGCGATTGATTCCCTTAACAATTGCCGGTTTCTGAGACATAAACACTGCTTTCACATTCGCATCGAGTTCATTGAAAACTTCTTCGGAAATTATAAGCTGCGAATGCAAGCGTTTATTTAATTGTTCGATGCGCGAAGCCATTATCACTACATTTCCGGTTATGGAGTACTGTTTACGTATCGCTGAACCAATGTTTCCGATAACTGCTTCGCCGTAATGCAGACCTATCCCGATTCTGGTTTCGGGTATTTTCCCTGCTTTATTTTCTTCTTTCACTTTCCGGATGATATCAATAGATGCCAATACTGCATTTTGCGCTACATTACCCTCCGAAACCGGTGCACCATAAGTGGCCATAAACCCATCTCCCAAAAATTGATTGATGACACCGTTGTAACGTTGTACACTGTCAATCATAAACTGAAACAAGCTGTTTAAATAAGCCACTACCTCCTCTGGCGAATGGCTTTCCACGAAAGGGGTAAAATTGCGGATGTCTAGAAACATCACACATACCTTTTTGCGTGCACCTGAGAGTTCGTCCCTATTTTCGAGGATGCTGCCGGCAATTTGCGGTGAAATTTGCTGGCCGAACAGGTCGATGACTTCGTTTTTTTCTTTGATGCTTTTGAACGAAGCCAGCATTTTCTTTTTAATCAGATCGGCTACAAAACCAGCCGCAATGCCCGATATCAATAAAATTATCCCCTGTCCCAGATACTGCATTCCGGTTAAATCGGGACGATAACTGTTCACGGGCACACCGCTGAAAATAGTGGAATAATAAACTGATACAGCCACGTATTGGATTGCTGCCAGTCCACCTGAAAAAACGGAGAGTTTAAAGTTTAAACGCAGTGTAGAAAGCACGATAAAAAGAAAATAGGTTAGTGTGGCCGGCGCCTGAAGAATGACTGTCTGACCTGAATATTCAACAATGAAAATGAATAAGAGCGTCAATAGCGATATTTCGGAAAATGAATTTACATAACCAAAGATGCTCCTGTGGTGAAAAAACATTTTCATTTTTTTGCCAATAAAAAAATGTATAAATGCTTCGTAAACAATAATTACTAAAGTGAAAATGAGGATGGCATAAATGGCAATGTGCGTATTAAAAAGTGACAGGTACTGTTGACGGTAAAAAAAGTAGATAACCATCAACAGTATGGCCTCAAGTCCCAACATTCCAATCAGAATGAGTGCGCGAAGGCGCTCGCTGCCCGCAAACTCAGCATTATAAAGCTCTTTGGGATTTTCCGGCCGAGAAGAATGGTTCATTTTACTTTTCCCTTTCATTGTTTATGCAATTCACCAAAGCGCAAAGTTAGTAAATATTAACTAACTTACAAAGTTTTCAATACTATTTTTAATTCGATAACAAAAACCATTGCCAGAATGTGAAATATTTCCATGTTCAAGTATATCATGAATGGCTTCAAGCGTTTGTGTATAATCAAGCTTTAAATAATTCATACCTGCTTCATCAAAAAAAGAGATAACCCGTGAGTACAAAAAATCCATAAGAACAGGTGGAATCATATACTTTTTATTTATTTAAATGAATAAGCCTGCAGTCCAATTCTGAATACCGCTATTCGCTGGTAAAAATTTATGTTGTAATAATCTTCGCCGCTGTAAAAGTTAGCGTACAGGCTTACATCAGATAGGAATTTCGGCCGGTATGCCATGGTCAGTGTAAAGTTGAACCGTTCTTTAAAGTTGAAAAAGGAGGCATCGTTCATGTTGCCAATCAGCCAGGTTGTTTCGGGCCGGTTTTGCACGGCCGGATTTTTGTCGAATTCCAGTTTTTTGGAAGCATTGTTGGACTCGAGAAACCTGAAAACCTGAAAGCTATTGTGCCAGCGGATAAAACTGTAGCGGCCTTCCAGTTCTTCAGCCCTCTCTAGATCGATGTGGTACTCGAGTGATGATTTAAAGTATTCGTTGGTATTGGAAAACGGCAATACGTTTTGATTCAGGAAAAGCCCCAGTTCAAGGTAATTGATTGAAAAATTTCCGGATATCGTGTTAAAACTCCCGTCCTGATTAAAAAAATCGCCATCCTGTCCATTGGAATGATGGGTCAGATTTAGAAAAAGGTATTTTACTTTTTCGTCGCCGGTTTTATTCGACTTATGGTAAAAACAGATTTCGGACATATAACTGGGTGTTCGAACCGGTAAGGATTCTTCGGCATACATCCTCATCAGAATAGCTGGTGAAATGGTTGCCCCCCATTTTGCATCGCGACTGGTTCGCAGTAAAAAGTAGGGAGCAATCAAGGCTTCAAAAATCAGCGGTTCCATATTCCCGATTCCCTGACTGAAAGTGATGTAACTGTCAGTCTGGTTGGCCCGAATGGTTCTGAAAAACGAATTTTCTGTAACCTGCAAAACCTCCGTTTGTGCTTTCAAATTCTCCAAACCGAGACACGGGACAAATCCAACCAACAAATATGTTTCCAGTTTTTTCATTTTTTATTCCTGAAATCCTATGATTCTGCCAATTCTTTTTGATGAAATATTTCGCGATTAAACTCATAATCTTTAAAGGGAACCTTGAAAAACAGGCGGTATAGCACCGGAACAAACAAAAGTGTAATCAAGGTGGCAAAAAACAACCCGAAAATAATAGCCAGAGTGAGCGGCTCCCAAAGTAAATCACCCGAAAACCACAAAGGCAGCATTCCTAAAGAAGTGGTTAGCGTGGTGAGAATTACCGGCGTGAATCGGTTGTTGGCTGCTCTTAATATGGCATCGCGCCTGTCTATAGCAGGGTTTTCTGCAATCTCTACATCAATCTGATCAATAAGGATGATAGCGTTGTTTACGACAATTCCGGCAAGGGCAATTACTCCCAGCACACCGAAAAAGCTCACAAATGAACCGCCAATAAACCACCCTGCCACCACACCAATCATTCCCAGCGGAATGGAAAGCACAATGATAGATGCTTTACGGATAGAGTTAAACTGAAGGACCAGCAGCAGTACAATTAGAAAAAATGCCAGGGGCAGATTGGCAAAAATAGCTCCAAGGTTTTCGGCTTTGTCTTCATCTTCGCCCCCCAACTCAAAGTTGTAACCCAAATCCCAGCCGGCTTTTTGAGTGTCCAGCCACGGATTGATGGCCTCAAAAATATCGGAAGCATTATATCCGGGTTCAAGGTGAGCACCAACAGTCATAGTTCGTTTTAAATCCTTACGAATCACTTTTCCGAACTGCCAATCAACCTTTACATCGGCCACTTGCGAAAGCGGCACGTTCTGATTTCGGGCCGATGAATAAATAGTAAATGCCTGCACCGTTTCGATGTCGTGCTCGTCGCTGTTTTCATTTTTCAGGAAAATGGGAATCTGTTTATCGGTTTCAAAAAAGTCGCCGATTTTCATGCCCGACAACCCGGTATTCAGTGCCAGGGCAATTTGCATGTTGGTTAATCCGGCGCGTTGTGCTTTCTCGGGATGGATATCCACCATCAGTTTTTTGATTTTCGGCCCCCAGTTATCGGTAATATTTTTGGCGCCCTCGATGGTCACAAGCTTCTCTTTCACTTCTTTTGAAATAACCGCCAGCTTTTCGGGATCATTGCCCGAAATTCTGATTTCCACGGGAGTTCCTGAAGCGCCAGCGCCTGAAAGCCGGTTCACCCGAATATCGGCATCGGGAATGTGGTTGAAACAAAAACTGTCCACTTTGGCGATAATGTAGTCGTTGTCCATATTGCCGGTGGTATTGAGCAACATGTGGGCATAGCTGGAGTTGGCTTCGTTTTTAAAATAGCCCAGGTCATATGGCTCAGGGCCTTCTCCAATAAACGAGGAGAAATCCAGCACTCCCGGTTTATCTTTTTCAGTTTCGGGATTGACAATCAGGTTTTCCAAAATATAATTACCGATGTCGTTCACCGCCTGCTCGGTATATTCCATCTGCGTGCCCGACGGAAACTTAATATCCACGGTAACCAGGTTTCGGTCGCTGTCGGGTACCAGTTTAAAAGGCAGGAACTGTACCATCGACAACGCCAGGACGAACAACGCCAGAATGAATCCCAGGAAAAGGAATGGGTTCTTCAAAACCCGAAAAAGCAATCCGTTATACCATGAATTTAGCTTGTCCATGTTCTTGTCCATAAAATTCTCCTTCTTCTCTTTGTTCCCGGCTTTTGCCTTAATAATCAGAACAGCCAGCAGCGGTATAAAGGTAAACGCAAGAAACCAGGATGCCAGCAAGGTTGAACTAACGACCCAAAACAACTGCGAGGAGATTTCACCCATTGGAGTCTGGGCCAAAGCAAACGGCAGAAAAGCTGCAGAAGTTGTAAGTGACGAAATGAGCAGTGGAACAATCAAGACTTTGCCGGAATAAACGCTGGCTTCAAACGCATTGAGTCCGCGTTTCATGTTCACCAGAATGGATTCTGAGACAACAATCCCATTATCGACCAATAATCCCAAAGAAATAATAAGCGCTGCCAGCGAAACTTTGTTAAACCCCAGGTCGAGCAAACCGAGGAAGAAGAAGGACGTGAGAATGACCATTGGGATGAGGGTGGCCACCAGTGAACCGGTTCGGAATCCCAGAAACAAAAGCATCACAGCCAAAACAATAAGGATACTCTGCATCAGGTTCACCAGGAAGTCGTTTACCTGACCACTTACCACCTGGTCCTGAGATGCCGATCGCACCACCTCCACACCCAGTGGCAGGTTGCTGTTTATCCGGGGCAACGCCTTGTCCACGCCTTCGCCAAGCCTGACTATATTGGCACCGTCTTTCAATGAAATGAACAGTGCAATGGCAGGTTTACCATTGATTTTCACTATTTTTTGGCGGGGTGTGATGTAATCGCGATAAATACGGGTGGTAATATCTTCCAGATAGACGGAGACCCCGGTGGAGGTTGGAATTAGGATTTTTTTAAGGTCGTCAATGGTTTCAAAACTTCCCGAAGGTTCCAGCACAATCCGCTGGCGACCCATGTTAATTTCACCACCAGGATTGAGAATGTTGGTAGCTGAAATGATATTCCGAAGCTTGATAACATCCAGACCGTAGTGAGCGAGTTGCTTGTCGTCGAACTCGATAAAAAGACGCTCATCCTGAACACCGCCGTAATTGATTTTGGCCGCATCGGGAAGCAGCAGCAGTTCATCGCGCACCTCTTTGGCGTAGTCTTCCAGTTTATTGTACGGAACGCCGTCACCTGTGACACCCAAAATTATCCCGAATACGGTTCCGATGTCTTCATCTTTGACCACCGGACCGAAAACGCCCTGCGGCAGGGTGGGCTTTAAATCTTCCACCTTATTTCTGAGGGTGGTCCAAACCGACTGCAACTCTTTTCCACCAACGGCTGTAATCAGTTCAACAGTAATAACCGACAGCCCGGGGCGCGATTCACTGTTAATGGTTTTTACCTCAGCCATTTCACGAATCACTTCTTCCAGCGGTTCCGTAATCAGCGATTCCACTTTATGTGGGTCAGCGCCTGGAAACTGAGTAACCACAACAGCAATCCGAACTGTATAAGGCGGCATGCTGTCGCGTTCCATTGTAAAATAGTTACCAATGCCAATAATGGCTACCACCAGAATGGCTATGAGGGTAATCCGACTATTATTCAGTGTTACTTTTGTAAGATTCATCTCAGTAATAATTTTAATTATCCAGAAGTTTTACCTTCCGGCCATCGTATAAAAAACTTAAACCGGCGGTTATCACCACTTCATTTTTGTCCAGACCGCTCATAATTTCGTATCCTTTGGCTTGCAGTTCCCCCAGGGTAACCTCTCTTTTTTCGGCAACATATATGTCACTTTCATTGCTTTTAACCGCCACAAAAACAAAATCGCCCGACTGGTCATGGCCAACGGCATCGGTGGCAATCACTATCCTGTATTGAGAAAGGCTGTCCACGTTCAGAGCTAGTTCAACCGTACCGGTCATTCCCGGAAAAAGCCGGGAAGAAGATTCAGCTAACTGGATAATAACTGGGTAAGCGGAAGCATTGGGGATACCAGGACTCACTTCGGTAATTACTCCCCGGAAAGTTTTTTCGGGAAATGCACTGAATCGCACCGTTACATCCTGTCCGCGATTGATTTGCGCGATGATGTTTTCAGGTACAGCAGTTTTTACTTCCAGGTTGTTTACTCCAGCAAAAACCACAATGGGATGACCAGCTCCGGTCATTTCGTTTTCCTGAGCCATCACCGAAGAAACAACACCATCGAAAGGCGCTCTCAAAACTGTATAATCCAGTTGATTTTGTGCTGCATTGAGTTGTGAACGGGCAGTTTTCACCATGGTTCCGGCCGATTCAAACTGCGTTTTTACTTTTTCGTATTCGCTCAGTGAAACATTGTTGTTCACATATAGGCTTTCAACACGCAAAAAAGCTGATTTGGCTGCGGCCAACTGAGCTTCTGCATTTTTCAGGGAAGCTTCTGTCTTGTTGTAATTGATGCGGTAGTCGGTATTGTCAAGGCGGGCAATCACTGCTCCTCTTTTCACCGTATCTCCCATGTCAATAGTTACCTTCTGTATCAAACCACCGACCTTGAAACTCAGTTTCGCCTCGGTGGCAGATTGAGTTACTCCTGAAAATGAGCGCACGTTTTGCGTAATGCTTTTTCCCACCTCCTGGTAAAAAACTGGTCGAATGGCTTCTTCCTTTTCTTCTTTGCCTCCGCAACCAGCCAGCAGCAGAGCGCTTAAAACGAGTAGTTGTATTTTTGTTTTCATTATCATTTTTTATTCTTCGGTTAAATATTTTAATAATCGGTTAGTGTATCGTGCCCTTTCGGATTCATCTTCCAAAAAGAAAAATTTTCCCTGCAACCGTTCAGTTTTGATGTAGTCCAGGATATATTGATAGCGCGAACCAAGTGCCATTTGCCGGGTGCGTATCATCACACTTTGAGCATCGGTAAGCTGCGCTATGTTAACCATTCCATGTGCATAGGCATCCTGAATGGTATAGAAATTCTTTTCGGCAGCATTGGCCGCATTTTTCGACAGTTCCAATTCACGATAGGAAGCCTGTAGAAATTGTACGTTGGAACGGATTCCCGTTTCCAGTTTGTTGAGCAGGTCATCTTTTTGCCAGGCAATTTTATCCTGCTCAATGCTTGCCCGTTGCACTTCGTTTCTTTTCCGGCCACCTTCAAATATAGGAATGCTAACGCGCAGGCCAAGGTACCAGGTGATATCATCAGGTGGTGGCGGTACCGGCAGTTGCGGATTACGGATGACACCTTCTCGCACAAAAGCCTGGTCAGCATTTCCGATAAGTGCTACCTCAGGCAAATACATCTGCCTGATTTTCATTGACTTTTGCCGGTCAATCATCTCTCCTGCAGTTGCTAATTGTTGCAGCTCAGGCGAATGGGTCAGCATTTCGTTTATCAAAAAGCCTGCATATTTTTCAGTCAAATTCGGATTGTTGAAATATGAATCCAGGATTTCTTGATTGTGAATGATGGTTTTGCCTATATCTGCCGAATCAGGCGTGGCAATGGTATTTCCGATGGGTTGGTTCTGCAGTTCGTTTAACCTGTACATGGCTGCTCTGTACCCTGCCTCTGCATCGTTCAAATCCATCCTGCCGAGGTTCAACTCACTTATCCACCGGTTGACATCCGATACGCTGCCCTCACCGCTTTTCCCTTTGGCTTTGGCCAGTTCCAGGTTTTTTAGGGTGGCAGATACGTTTTCATTTTTTATCTGAAGGTTGTTTTTAGCAAACAACAATGAAATGTAAGCCTGCGAAACATTGAGCACAATGTCGAGCGTAGTTTGTCTGGTACCCTGTTTTGTGCTTTCGGCCATCAGCTTTTTCAGTGCAATGTTCGCATAGGCCGCTTCGGAATAAATCACTTGCTTTAACGACACAGAGCCGGTAATGGTATATTCGCCTCTCTGCCCCATCGAAGCTTCCACAAGATTTTCACTCAGTTGAACGCCCATCCCCGAAACTTCCACTTGCGGTAAAATATTTGCTTTGGCAATGCGAATATCTTTTTCTGCCATCAGCAAATCCTGGTCGGTTATTTTCCCTAGCAGGTTATTTTCAAGCGCCAGGGCAATGGCCTGATGCAAAGTCAGTTCTTCACCGGGCATTTTGGCCACATTAAGGAAAACAGCATTTCCCAGATCAGACCATTTGGGAAACCGGTCCGTCAACCGCAGGCTTTCCATGTTAACGATAGGTGTTCGCTCCGATTCATCTGACATAGCGGGAATATCACCCAGACTGGTTCCTTCTGAAGCTTTTAAAACACGCACGGCCACTTGCCGGGCTAATTGCTGAAAGGTGAACTGCGGTGTAAATGTAATGGTGGCTCCATATTTCAGGTAGGCTGCTCCGTTCACCGAAAGTGACGGAATACCTTGTTCGTTCAAGCCGGAGAAAATCGCCTCTGTTGCAGCAGCGGAGTGCTTAACCAGTGGAAAAATCATGACTGCATCAGTAGCAGAAGGCAATTGTTCCACCGGATTTTCATTTTCTTCTACCGGAACAAACGAAACCTCAAATGTATTTCCATCAGCTTTTAAATAACTGGTTAACATTGGAAATTCTGAATAAAGCTCCCGGGGAATAATAACTGCAAGGTTACCGGATTCGAAAATCAGGGCAAAGGAGTGCATGTCGTTTTTCAACCGGATGAGTGATTCAATCCACGAAAAATGAGGAATGCCCGAACTTTTATCGGGTTGAACAGGCAAGTTTTGAAGCTCTGGGTCTAATGCGGTAGCTGCAATTACCGGCTTTGGATATGCGGACAAACGAGCCGCCGCTTCTGAGGAAAGAAACCCCAGCGTTACAATTATGTCCACTTCCTGGTCATTCAAAAATGCCTGTAGGTTTTCCCTGACCTTTTCAGACTGCCAGTTTGCACTTAGTTCTTTAAAAACAGCACCATCGCCGGCATTGGTCAAAGCTTCAATTTCTGATTTTACCTGCCTGGTGAGTAAATCAAACTCATTTCCTGAGGCATCAGTAACAATTCCTACCCTTACCGGTTGGGTATGAAGTACCAACGGATAAATGAGAAGGATAAAAATCAAGTTTAAAATTATTGGTATGCGATTCATATTGAAAAAATTAATCTGTAACTGACTGGTTTTTTTTGAGGTCGCGAACCATGTTGTCTGCAAGCTGCATATTATTCATAAGTGCTTGAAAACTGCCGAGGATTATTTCAACAAGTACTTTGGTCTCTGTTTTGAGTGTAAAAACCTTTTGAGCTTTTCCACGATCGATTAAACCGGTTAGGTATTTTTCCGCCATGCTTTTAATCCGGGAAATAATATTGTCTGCACCGCTGTAAAGCTGTCTCAAATCCTTATCGAAAATTACAGTCAGGTAATATGGTTTTTGTTTGAATAATCGGTGCAATTGCTTAAAAAGCTTCTCAAATTCATCGGCAGGAGAATTCTGACTGGAAGAAATTCCATTGATTAACTCTTTCAGCTCCCTTTCGAGGGCAAATAAAAGTTTTTCAAAGGCCTCCTCTTTTTTCCGGATGAGTGCATAGAGATCAAATCCTATTATTTCCGGCTGTTTTGATAGTTTCTCTAAGGAAAAACCTTCCATTCCTGATTCCATAATAAGCCTCCCGCTCGCTTTATTTATTTGTTCTTCTGTTTTCGAATCCATGTTCTTGTTAATTAATATTCACTAACAAAAATTGCAAAGCAATGTATTGTTAAAACTTGCAATCGGCAACAAAGATAGTTAATATTCACTAACCTATAAATTTTTAACTTTTTTTAGTATTAGTAACAAAAACCATTTTTTTAGACAAACCGGAAAAGATGATTAAATAAATCCAGTATTTTTTTTAAAGGCCTGAATGCGAATCATTTTCTTGCTCACGAATACTATGAAGCGCTTCAACCGTATGTGTGTAGTCAACCTAAGCTGCTTGAAAAGCCCTACCCTGAGCGGTAGTATTCTCTTTAACCTTAAAGAGTTCAGCCACTTTTTGATATTTTTCACGAACCATCTTGTTGAAAGGTTTTATTGAATAATGAAGTACTTGTATTTTCATTTAAGTTTCTTTAAACCGATAAAATCACCTTCATCGCTTTTTCTTTGGAAGCATTACCAAAAACCTCATAAGCCTTGAGCATTTCATCTAATTTGAAATGATGGGTAATTAATGTTTCGGGTTTTATTTTTCCTGAAATAACCGTTTTAAGTAGCATTGGGGTAGTATTGGTGTTTACAAGACCCATGGTGATGGTGATATTTTGAATCCATAAATCCTGAAGTTGAAGGTCTACACTTTTGCCATGCACTCCAACATTGGCTATGTGGCCACCGGGGCGAACGATATGTTGACAGATGTCGAAAGTAGCAGGAAAGCCTACTGCTTCAATGGCTACATCTACACCGTCTTTCGTTTCTGACATGATTTTTTTAACAGCATCTTCATCTCCAGAATTGATGGTATGTGATGCTCCTAATTTTTTAGCAAGTTTCAAGCGATTTTCGTCCAAATCAATCATATAGATTTTTGCCGGAGAATAGAATTGGGCTGTAAGTAGGGCAGACATTCCGATGGGACCTGCACCAACAATGGCAATCGTGTCCCCCGGTTTTACACAGCCATTGATCACACCTATTTCATGGCCGGTTGGAAGTATGTCACTAAGCATCACCAAAGCGTCTTCATCAACTCCTTCAGGAACTGCATAAAGGCTGTTGTCGGCATGGGGAATGCGCACATATTCAGCCTGTGTACCATTTATAAGATGGCCTAAAATCCAGCCACCATCTTCGCAATGGCTATACATTTGTTTTTTACAATACTCGCAAGAACCGTCTGCCGTGATACAAGAAATAATGACATGATCGCCTTTCTTAAAGTTTCGGACAGAATCACCTATCTCTTCAATTATCCCAACACCTTCGTGGCCTAAAGTAGTCACCGGTTTTACAGAAGGGGTTTTGCCATGCAGAATACCCAAATCGGTTCCACAGATTGTAGTCTTTATTATTTTAACGAGTGCGTCTGTAGGTTGATCAATTGTAGGCAAAGGAACATTTTTCCATTCTATTTTACCCGGTCCATTATAAACCAAGCCTTTCATAGTTTTCTTTAAAGTATTAGCAGTATTTGACATCTTTCCAGCTTTTAAGTGTTACTGAATGTTTATGTAGCAAAGTTGGCTTACTTACTGCCAAAAAGCTTTACATAATTTTAGAAATATGTTACATCATTTACACATTATCTAAGTCAGGATTTAGTTGAATTGTCATGCTTGTTGTTGGGCGGTTGGGAAAAGTTAAATGTGGTGTTTCGGGTCGGTAAGTGAATTGGCAAAACACCTCTTTTAATTTTGTGAAGGATTAACATTTTGTCTTTCATTTTTCTTCTCATTTACTGTCGCTCGTGTCGTTTTTGGGTGGGGCATAAAAGTTTATGGTGCGTCTTTGCGGAGGTAACGGAATCAAATCGCAAATGTTCAATTTAGCACTGAACCCGCTTTTTCACAAAACCCCTGTTACCTGCTGACATTTTTGTCGTGGCGAAATTGTAATTACTTAGTGAGGATTAAGTAATTTATAGCTGTGGCCTTAATCCAATGTCTTGTTTATTGTATCTTGATGTAAACTTTTTATAATCATTTGATTGTATTTTTATTAATGGTAAAATAGGCAAACAGAGTGAACCCCAAAGTCAGTGCAATTCTAAATACCAATGCTCCAACAGTTTTGCTTTCGTGAATACCGTCTGATTGAATATACAATAGAAAACTAATAAATGCGACAGCTAATATTATTGTTGAAAGTCCTAATGCTTTGTATGTCCAGTTTTTTGCTTTAAGAAATCCATAAACTGAAATAAGATAAAGAATGCTACTTAAGAAATTAGACCAAACAACAAATAAAACATAGTTTCCTTCTTTTTCTCTAACGCCAAATAAATCAAAAATTACGGAAGTGCTTAAAAATATTGTCAGCAAACCAAAGCCTGCCAATGCAACAACTACTGCATAAAATATTATCTTTTTCATAATTGAGTTATTTTTTTCATATGATTATATTTGATTTTCAATGGTCAGATGTCACTTACTTTAATAAAAAAATCATGCTCGTGCGTGTGAAAATTATGATTATTTTCTCATGGATGTTTCAAACTATTTGCTTTTAGCGATAAATTGCAACACCAAAACCAAACTCAATAATGTCACTAAAGGGGATCGAAGAATTCCCAAATTTACTTGCTAAGTATAAACCCCTGCTGCCTACACGAACATAAAATGCTGTACCGGAAGCCGGAGTTGCAGTACTTAATAGCTTTGTCCTTATTTCTCCACCCAGGAATACACCCGCATTTCTGCCGGGTGACCACCAATAATATTCTTCAGGATAATGATCGGGTAATGTTATCCAAAATTCGCTGCCAAAGCTATGATGGATGAAGCAACCAAAATTCAATGGCATTAATTCAACAGTTTTGCTGACTTTAAATCGTAATAATTTTGCTGTTAACTGCAGACTAACACTATGTAAATCGTCCGTTGAAACAAATTCAGGCACATAACCGTAAAAATAGGAGACCTCCAGTTTTTGCTTAAAAAATGTATATCCAACTCCTATAGAGACAAACCCAATACCTCCGGCAAATTGCAGTTTCACATAATCAGGCAAAAACACTTTATATTTTGCTGAATCGGACTTTTGTGCAAGCTGACTAAAGGCTTCTACTCCGGTGACAAATATCATCACTATGATTATCCATACTATTTTAAAATTCAACTGTTTCAACTTTAAATTGATTATTGGATATTTTTATCAAATTAAATTTTCTGTGTTCCACACCAAAAACATTTACATAAGAAATACTATCGGCATAAGGCTTATATACTTCATGGTGATGCGAATGTCCGTGCACTGCAAATAACACATTGTTGTAGTGCGACAGGGAATTATGGAAAGCTTCTTCCAGAGATGGGTCGAAATCACCATCTGTTGGTGGTACATGGAATATCACAACGGCTTTTGTAAAATCAACTCCTGGCTGCAATTGCTTGTCTATCCAAAAAATATCAGGCACATCGCCTTTGAATTTAAATTCTCGACTGTTTGTATTTACAAAAACGAATTTAATGCCATCATAATTAAAACTATAATTTAATAAACCGAACATTTCTTGATACGCTTTCAACCCATTGCCCACCAAATCGTGGTTTCCGATAACAACAAAATACGGAAACTCTAATTTCAATAAGAATGAGTTTCCCCACAAATACTGTTTCGGCAGGCCAAAATCAGCTATATCACCTACATGTACTACAAAGTCAATAGAATGGTTTTTATTCACTTTGCTTACAAACAATTCTGTTTCATCAAAAAAGCGATGGGTGTCACCGGTAAGAGCAATTGTAATTGTATCGTCATTTTCACGGGATTGTAGTTTTTCGATGCTTCGCTGATTTACATTTCTGTTTTCATCGCTAAAATCAATAGCATAAGGCGAGTAGTCGAAAAGATCCTCACAGGCAGGCAACATAAAGATATTGACTAGAAGTGCTATTTTAATCGTTATTCTCATACCGTTGGTTATAGGTAAATTATCTTAATCGTTATCGCTTTATTGCCATTTAGAATAAAAGATGCTTTCTTAAAATTTGGTCTGTTTGACAATCCTATGGCTTGATAATTTGAGAAACCAATACCTTCGACAGGTAAAATAAAACCTTTGTCAATTTTTTCGTCGTTATTTTCATCATGCAGAATACTCACTGCATATTTTCCTTTCGGAAGGTTTTTGAATATTACAGTCGATGTCCCGTTTACAATTTCCCCGGAAATTTTTCTGAAATACTTTATGTAATGTTCATCGGGGAAGGCATCCTCTCTGTTGTACAATGCAAAAAGTAGAGAGCCGTTAGAGTTGCGTGTCCCGCTTACCTCAACCTTTAATGAAAAGCCATGGCCGTCTTCGGGTCCCCTAAATGAGCTGATGGGAAGCATCAAAAGAATACCAATAAAAGAAAGAAAATATTTTCGCTCAAATAAATTCATAATTAATATGTTAGGTAAATTTTCTTTTTTTAAATTTCCTGTTTACGTTCTGTGGTTAACCATATACGGTGTTTCTTAAGTTATCAGTCGTTTATGCATAGTTATATTTTAATTATCGCAGTAATATTTCCCACTTCTTGTACATATTGTCCTTTAAACTCATCCGTTGGTAGTTTTTTATTTATCTAAATACTGAATGTTGAAATTTCAAAATTTAGACCTACACTATTTAATAGGTTTAGCCTTTCTAAATTCCATAATAAGCCTCCCGCTCGCTTTATTTATTTGTTCTTCTGTTTTCGAATCCATGTTCTTGGTAATTAATATCCACTAACAAAAATTGCAAAGTAATGTATTCTTAAAACTTGCAATCGGCAACAAAGATAGTTAATATTCACTAACCTATAAATTTTTAACATTTTTTTAGTATAAGTAACCTGAGTTCGGCATAAGAAATATAACAGGAATGTAAAACAATAAGGATTGATTTGTTTCTTTATAGTGTTGAAATAAAAAGCATTACAAAATCAATCCTTATGTTTAAGACCTCAAATTGAGTTGATATTTTCTATTTTGCAGATGAATTCTGCAAGGATTTTTATAAAGTAATGGCGTGACACCAGTTACCTCAAACGGATGGCAAAAAGCATCGAATTAACCCTCAAAGCTCAACGACGCTATAGTAATTTCCATATTGACAGCCTTTCATTTAGGCGGATATAGAAATCTTAAGCATTTCTATATCAATTATGTACAAAAAAATTTGATAGATTATTTTCCTGAAACTGCATCCTGCAATAGATTTGTTGAACTTCATCAAAAGGCGTTATTGCCCATGACCATCTTCTTGTAGACAATGCGCCTTGGCAAAAGCACGGGTATTTCTTTTGTTGATTCAACTGCCGTGAGCGTTGTAAGAATAAACGAATTTTTAATCATAAAGTATTCAAAGGTATTGCTCAACGAGGCCAGTCAACAATGGACTATTTCTTTGGTTTTAAACTACATATCGTAATTAATGATAAAGGATACATTTCACAAAAGCTACTTGAGAACCTTTTCATTGACGGAATACATCTTATCACAGGCATTAGAAATAATATGAATAATCAACTTATGTTGGTGTATGAAAAGTAATGCTCCAGAAACGATCTATAATAGAGACAGTTAACGATGAGCTTAAAAATATTTGTCAGATCGAACACTCTAGGCATAGAAGCTTTGCCAACTTCATATCCAACATGATTTCAGGATTGTTAGCCTATTCATTCCTGCCTAAAAAGCCTGGTATTAAATACGAAACGGTAAACAACAACTGTCACCTTAATCTTTTTTAGCGATTTGCTTATGTCGAACTCAGGTTAATAGTTTTCCGATATTTATAAATTCTGCTTTATACCGATAATTTTGGTTGTATCAGCCATTGCACTTATATGAGCTTATATCTCTTACAGGATTCGAAATCATTCTGGATTTCAAATTAAAGCGGCAGCCTTTTACCAACAAATGGACTTGTAAATTTTCAACAAATACACCGCATTCATCTTCTTCATCAGAAATATTTGATTGACCCACATTAGTACTATCAATGATCACCACAGCACCGGAACCTAAACATTCGGCGTCCTCTCCATTTTTCACAAGCAATGCAGTGTCGTCGCCAAGGCCAATGCCGAGTTGACCCGGATTTATGATCACAGCATGTGCAAGGCGTCCAAACCTTCCGCGTTTTATGAAATGAGAATCTATTATGCAATGTTCAAGCAAACCAAAGCCTGTAGAGATCTTCAAATCATTTCTAAATACAACTTCCCGGGTTCCTCCCCCGTAAATCATAATTTTTGACATCGCCATTGCACCGGCGCTGGTGCCGGCCACAACAAAGTCTTCGTCTTCATAGTAGCGTTTCAATATCAATTGAATCAATGGGGTTCCTCCCAAAATGTCCGATAATCGTGATTGGTCTCCACCACTAAAAAAAACTGCATTTGCTTGTTCTATCCGCTCAATGTACTCGCTTAGCCCTGCCTCATTTTTATTTTCTATGTGAATGAACCCTGTATTCTTAAAACCAATTTTATCGAATGTCCGCTGATACAGTTCTTTCACCTCCTGTTGATACATAGAGGCAGTTGTGATAATCTCAACTTTCTTTCTTTCTTTTAGAAGCAAATGTAAAATTTCGAAATGTTTAAACTTAAGGTTTTTTCTTTCTAATTGAAGCGATTGACTATCAACTTTATCTTCTGCGCCCCCTATAATGAGTAAAGTTCCTTTTGGTTTCATGCCTGCATTTGGTTTGAGGTCAAGTGTAATAAATCAACGGATGCATTTTCTATCGCTATTTGTTGTTGCACATAGGAAAGTGTATTTTGAATATCATCCGCAGATATAAAAATAAATTCTCCCGTTATAGCATTATCAATGGCATGTTGAATAGCTTCTGTTTCATCTGAAACTATCATTACCGAAGTAGATTCATTAATTTCCCGAATGCCATCAGTAAGAAAGCGACTTTGCTCTTCATTGGTTCTTCCCCTGTTCTCTTTGTCATGCCGTATGATTATTTTATCAAACATTTGAGCGGCATATCGGCCCAGATTTTTAATATCTTCAACACGTCTGTCGCCGGTAGCGGCTATAATTCCTGTTTTTTGGGTTGCATTCACATGCTCCAGATATTTTTTCATCTGAATATATCCGGCAGTGTTATGCGCATAGTCAACCATTAGTTCGAAATTTTTGAACTGGAAAAGATTCATTCTGCCGGGTGTATTCGCTGGCGAAGGGATGAATGATTTAAGCGCAGAGGTGATCGTTTCCATTGGAAAATTGCTTATTGCAGCAGCTAAAATGGCAGGCAAAATATTTACAATCATAAACTCGCATTTGCCAGAAAAAGTAAGTGGCACCTGGTTAACTTCTGCTATCCTTGTTTTCCATTCACCTTTACTTATCACAAAATATTCTTTTTCAACAAAAGCAGCCCAGCCTCCGTTACTGCAATGTTTTTTTATGCGTGGATTATTTGCATCCATACTAAACAATGCAATATTGCAATCCAGATTTTTTTTCATGTCAAAAACCAAATCATCGTCAGCATTGAGAATTGCGTACCCATGATCAAAGGTACTTTGCGGAACAACAGCTTTCACTTGTGCCAGTTGCTCAATGGTGTCAATATCATTCAATCCCAGATGATCTTCTGTTACATTGGTTACCACACTGATGTTGCATTTATCAAACCCTAAACCGGCTCTGAGTATGCCACCTCTTGCACATTCGAGCACTGCAAAATCAACAATAGGATCACGCAGCACAGTAGCTGCACTGACTGGCCCGCTGCAGTCTCCAAAACAAATATTGGTTCCATCAATATAGATTCCATCCGTTGTTGTATAACCTGTATGATGGCCGGCTGCCTGCGCAAAATGGGCAATCAATCTGGTAACAGTAGTTTTGCCATTGGTACCCGTAACGGCAACGAGCGGAATCCGGCCATTTGCATTATCAGGGTAGAGCATATTTATAACAGGCTCAGCCACATTTCTGGCTAATCCTTTCGAAGGTGAAAGATGCATCCTGAAACCGGGACCGGCATTTACTTCAAGCACAGCACCGTTTTTTTCGTTGATCGGTATATTGATGTCTTTTGCAATTACATCAATACCGCAAATGTCTAAGTTCATAAGCCTTGCTATGCGCTCAGCCATAAATACATTATAAGGATGCACAATATCCGTAACATCTCTTGCTGTTCCGCCTGAGCTGAGGTTGGCGGTGTCTTTTAAAAATAGTGTTTCTCCAAAGGATAAAACAGAATTCAGTGTAAGTTTTTTTTCTGCTAAAATGGATTCGGTTGCTGCATCAAGTTTTATTTTGCTAAGTACATTTTCATGATCTTCGCCTCTCCGTGCATCACTATTTGTTTCATTAATCAGTTCTTTAATAGATAAAGCATTGTTGCCCATTACCATAGCAGGTGTACGTTTTGCTACGGCTACCAGTTTGAAATTGATAACCAAAAAGCGGTAATCCATTCCGTATATGAACCTTTCCACAATTACATCTTCTGAAATTTTTTGCGCATCAAAAAAGCCTTTTCTTGCCTGATCTATCGTTGTTATGTGTGTAGTAATGCCCCTTCCATGGTTGCCATTTACCGGTTTGGTAACAAGTGGAAATCCAATTTCGTTGACAGCTTCCTGCAGTTCAACTATATTGCTGATTAACGTCCCCTTAGGAACGGGTATATAGGACTGAGATAAAAGATTGCGTGTAGCATTTTTATCTGAAGCCAATTCAACGGCTATGTTGCTGGTTGTAGATGCAACAGTTGCGCAGATAATTTTTTGATTGCATCCATGACCCAGCATTATTAAGGAATCATTATTTAGTCTGGTGTGAGGAATGTTTCTGCGTTCAGCTTCTTTAACGATGGAATACGAACTTGGACCTAGTTTTTCATTTTTATACAGACGTTGCAACGCATGTATATCATCATCCAAATTGTACTCTAATTTACCCAGTAGCTTAATCACCAGATTAACAGCAGCTTTGGCAGCGTAAATTCCTGCCTTTTCAATAACATAGGAAAATACAACGTGATAAACACCCTTAACACTGGTAGAACGTGTTCGGCCGAAACCACAATCCATCCCAGCCAGACTTTGCAATTCAAGTGCAATGTGCTCGACTACATGTCCGAGCCAGGTGCCTTCTTTTACACGTTTCAGAAAACCACCTTCAACGCCTTCTGAACAGCGATGACTTATTAAAGATGGCAGTACCCGTTCCATTGATTCATCAAAACCATCAATCATATTAGTTGGCAATTGCTCCCAAACTCCAATATCAAGTTTCATGACAATCAGTTTTTTCCTGTACCCGGACCAGTAATTGGGGCCTCGCATAACTTTAATGTCTAAAATTTTCATTGTATTGTTGTCAGGAACAATGTCTGAATCAGAATCAACAGTGGGCACTTTTTCATATTCAGCATGTCCTCCATCATAGCCGATATACAAATCAGTTTTTGTTATGTTGCTGATTTCTAAGTCTGAGTCTATCGTTTTCAATTTTCCGTTTATCTTCATCATTATTCCGGTTCGCATCAGGTCTGTCATTATGATTTTTCTTTATTTTGTAAATTATTGAACTGAAAATTGTTTCACAAAGATGATACAGATAAAATAATACAGCCTTACACAGTATAGAGGAGATGTTGCATAATTCACTGATACCATCATGTGTGAAAAAACAAGCTTTTGATGTGTTGACGGCTTTAATTATTTACCTGAAATCATTCAGAATATACAAAAGAGCCGGTTTCTTTTACCCTCAAAGAGCCTGCTCTTTTATAGAAATCTGCAAAATCCTATTTCAGGTTATCGGCAGCAAACTCCCAATTAATCAGCTTATCCAATACAATGGTGACATATTCGGGGCGTTTGTTCTGATAGTCGAGATAATACGCGTGTTCCCAAACATCTATGGTCAGCAGTGGGGTTACACCCATAGTAAGCGGGGTTTCGGCATTGGGGGTTTTCATCACCTTTAACTTGTTGCCTTCCAGCACTAACCACGCCCAACCACTTCCAAACTGGGTTTTTGCAGTTTCGGTGAACTCTTTTAAAAAGTCGTTGAACGAACCAAATGATTCTTCAATTTTCTTCATTAAACCTTCTGATGGTTTTCCACCACCATTGGTGGTTAGACTCTTCCATAAAAATGTATGGTTCCAAGCCTGTGCAGCATTGTTGAAAACGCCTGCATGCTCCGGTTTGCCGTCCGTCTTTTTAATAATCTCTTCCAGCGGCAGGCCTTCAAATTCGGTTCCTGCAATCAGCTTGTTCAGGTTGTCCACATAGGCTTTGTGGTGTTTTCCATAATGGAAACCAACAGTTTTTGCCGAAATCACCGGCTCCAGTGCATTTTCTGCGTATGGCAGTGCAGGTTGCATAATTTGTTTTTTGTTGCTCATAACATTAATTTTTAAGTTAGACAATTTTACGCTTTGTATTAAAACAGCTAAGGTTTTGTTATCTCATTCTCATTTATTTTAACTTTTGGGCTCACTGATGCTGAGGATTCAAAGTTTTGTATCCCGACAACAGACGCCGGCAGTCTGAATCCGTTCGCAATTAATGTCGCAACAACATCATTCATAACCTTTGATCGGATGCTATGATGCACAGAACGTCTTGTGGTTTTAAATGTATCAACCCAAAACATCACCCTTAAATTTATGGTGCTTGTAGCCAGTTCGTTTATCGTGATGGCTGGCTTTTTATCACCCTTCAAAACTCCCTCCACCTTATTTACTGCTTCAAGTATTAACTTTATGGCTTCTGTTGGGTTGTTTTCGTAAGCAATTCCAATTGTAAATTCGTATCGCAAAAACCCGTCGATGGTGTAATTAAACAGCGGGTTTTTAAGGATTATGGAGTTTGGCAAAAAAACATCTTTGCCATCTGGCGTTTTTATCAGCGTTTCACGAATATTGATATCCTTCACAAACCCTTCAATATTATTTACTTCGATTAAATCGTCAACTCTAAATGGACTCTTAAAGGCAAGGATAATTCCAGCCAGAAAATTTTCTCCAATGTCCTTTAATGCAAAACCTATGACAAAAGTTAACAGCCCTGCCCCTGCCAAAATTTTGTTGGTAAAAGCATTCAGCCCCAGTAAATAAAGGGTTATCAAAACAACAAATGTTTTCAGGGCAAAACTGACAATTTGCGATATAAAAGTTGCCGTTATCGGGTTGGGTGATTTTCTGCTAATCCGACGTTTAATTCTGCGCTTGATAAATTCGGAAATCAAAAAACCTGCAACAACGAATAAAAGGACAAATCCAAGATTTATGTAGTTCAATTTAAAGTATTGAATCACATCATGATAGAATTCAACGGTTTGTTCCATATGTATAAATAATTAATCAAATAAATCTTCTTGCGACAATTTGAACCGGATCCCAAGCTGTAGAGAATGGCGGGGATGCAGGTCTTTTGTTTTATCATTTTTACTTATCAACTGTTTGTCAATCAAAACAATATCAATGCAAACCACATCGAGCACCAGCATTACAACAGTTGCTGCAAGGATAACCAAAACGACAATAATCCGTGTTTCCATTATTTTTAGTTGAGTTAACACCGCATCCGGCAAAATCAAATTAAAAACCAAGTGATAACCTGAATGGATTAAACTAAAAAAACATCTACAAAGTTGATAGGAATAAAAGCGAATAGCGTTATACAATTTTGGAAAGATGTTGCATATTTCTCACCCTAAAATGACATGGTGTGAATGATGTAAGCTTTCCCGTCAATTGTATAATACTTTCCGGCCAAATCCAGCTGACCTTTACCCTGTGAGAATTATCTCAAAAATGTGCCGCCAGTGCGGAAATCTAAATTCAAAATTATGAGCATCACAATAACAAAAGCACTCATTGAACATCACAATGAAATGCGAAAATTGGTCAAGGAAATAAAAAATGATCCATCAAAATTTATTTTCCTGAAGAAACATCTTGACATTCATCACGAGCTGGAAGAAGATTTGCTTTTGAGCAAACTACATGTCAGGAAAGAAACTAAAGATGAATCACTTGAATCTCAGGAAGAACATTTTGTCCTCAATATTTTACTCCTGGATTTGGCCGATTTTCCGAAAGACAATTCAAGATGGATGGTGAAATTTAAGGTATTTGAAGAAATTTTAGATCACCATCTGACCGAAGAGGAAGAAGATTTGTTTCCTGAAGTTGAAAATATCCTAACCAAAGAAGAACAAACTGCATCAGGCGCCCAATTCAAGGATTTAAAAGAACGGCGTTTATTAGCTGCTTTGGAAACAAAACCTGTGAGAGAATTGGAAAAACCTAACGCTAAAAAGCAGTGAACCTTCGCTCAAATGAACCTTATTGGCTGATTAAGAATGCGCTTGATCAAAGTTATCCCTCACTGGATAAATCAATTGAAACCGACATTTTGGTGATTGGCAGCGGGATCACAGGTGCACTCATTGCCTGGCAGTTGATAAATGAAGGCAAAGAAGTTGTGTTGGTTGACAGGCGTGATGTTTGTAACGGAAGCAGTGCCGTAAGTACTGCCCTTTTGCAATACGAAATCGATGTTCCATTACATCAATTGATTAAACAACGCAGTGTTGAAACTGCTCTTTCCAGCTATAGAAACTGCGAAAAAGCAATTTTCGATCTTAAAAAAATCGTTGACAAAATTCAAAGTAAATGCCATTTTGAATTCAAGAAAAGCATCTATTTTGCCTCTGCGAAAAAATTACAGAAAAACCAAATTCATTGGTGCCAAAATTAGTTTCAGGTTACACATCAAATTGCTACCAAGCAAACCCAATTCTACCAAAATAGCTGAAAAAAAATTAATTTAGCTTACCAAACCGAAATAGCATTATTAGAAAAATGGCACAAAAATATCAAAACAAATACAGAATTGCATCAGCCCGGGCCCAATGGTGGGATTATGGATGGAACGGTGCGTATTATATCACCATTTGCACCCACAACCGGGAACACTATTTTGGTGAAATTAAAAATGGCAAAATGATATTGTCCAGAACAGGTGTAATTGCAGATATTTTATGGCATGGAATCCCAAATCACGCCCCATTTGTTGAATTGGGCGATTTTGTGGTGATGCCCAATCATATTCACGGAATTTTGATATTGGATAAACCACATGTAAAAAAATCCCTTGACGCGAACAATGGCGATGGTGATGATGGTGTTGGTGGCAATGGCGGTGATGATGTTGGTGGTGATGGTGGCGGCGGTGGCGGTGGCGATGGTGGTGATGGCGGTGGTGATGGCGATGGCGATGGCGATAGCGTAAAGACGTTGCATGCAACGTCTCTGGCGGCCATCTCACCCAAATCAAATACCATTTCAACCATCATTCGTTCCTACAAATCGGCCGTAACCAGACACGCCAACCGTCTGGAATTTCCCAATGGATGGCAGGAACGTTTCCACGACCATATCATCCGCAATGATGCGGATTACCAACGGATTTCCAATTATACCAATTGTAATTTTAAAATGGTTTTTGGACCATTTTAAAATTTTACAATGGTAAATGCCGATGCTACATGAAAATAGTCCAATGATCCGCCAAAGGCGGAGAAATTGGACTATATTGAATGTGCAATCGGTATTACATTATCAGCAATCCTGAAAATTGGGAAAAAGACAAATTCAAATCAAACAAATGAAAAAATCCAATGCATATCAAGATTCCGGATTTGAATGCATTTGAAAAATCCGAAACAATTTTGTAACCCGGATCAATTTCCAAAATCAATACAGGTAATTGGTGTTTTCCACGGCTTTTTCGATCGGGTAATGACCAAAATAAACGTTGCCAAGATTGCCGTCAATGGCAATTTCGTCGCCTAAATTTATGATGTTTCCATCAAGTTGACATCTTTTGTTTACCTCATCTACGATCAGGTCGGTGCAGTTTACAACACAGATTTTTCCGAGCCTTACTGCCGTTACTGCTGCATGCGACGTGGCGCCGCCGCGTGCTGTCACTAGTCCGTCGCAGGCGAAAACCATTCCGATATCGTCGGGTACTGTATCAGGTCTGATGAGGATAACGAGTTTATCTGGCTCGCGCTTTCTCAGCATTTCCATATCTTGCTCGTCGAAGGCTGCAAGTCCGTTCATGGCTCCTCCTCCTATACCTATTCCACGGCCAAGAAGTTTCATTTCGTTTGGAGAAATTGTAAAAATGTCTGTCTCCTGACTTGGGCTCAAATCCTGATCCCTTATTTGGAGTATGTATAAATCTTCCGGGTTTTCCGATTCAAAGGTGAATTCTATTTCCTGTGGACTATAGCCCTGATTTTCGGTGAGGTCTGTTGCCAGATCATACAATCGTTTATAGATGGCCGGGTACATGGTTTGCAGCGATGGACCTTCAATGTTTGCCTGCGTGCGTTGGGTTTCGCTTACCGGCATAGGTTTTACAAGGCCTGCAACAATATCTTCGCCCTGACTGCGCAAAGTAAAGTCGCCGTAAAGATGCACTCCGGGCCTTTCGCGTTTGGGATTTTGTGTAAAAACAACGCCTGTCCCTGATTTGCTGCTGAGGTTGCCATAGATCATTTCCTGAACAATGACGGCCGTTCCCCAGTTGTCGGATATCTGCAAATGCCTGCGATAAACGAAAGCCCTTTCAGATGACCATGATTCAAAAACCATGTAAATTGTCTTTACAAGCTGCTCAAAGAGGTTTTCCTCAAAAAGAACATTGTAATCCCTCAAAACACCTCTGTAGGCAAGTGCGATATCGCGCATATCTTCAGGACTGAAATCGCCTTTTTGCTTTACCTGCAACCGTTTTTTAAAATCAATCATCACCGTATCAAAAACATCTCTTTCGATACCATGAACCATGCCCCAGCTTTGCAGGAGTCTTCTGTACGAATCCCAAACCGACCAATTGTATTTTTCCTGTTTGCCAATCTGCTCAACAATCTGCTCATTCAAACCAACATTCAGTATTGTATCCATGGCACCGGGCATTGAAATAGCTGTGCCTGAGCGCACTGAAAGCAAAAGCGGATTTGATGGGTCGCCATATTTCTTGCCACTTGTTTTTTCAATGCGTGCCAATTGTTTTCTGATAAGTTCATGCAACTCTTTGCGCAAAGCTGGTAGTGCCATGATCGTGCTGTTGCGCCTGAAAACCTCCGATGTAATTACAAAACCTGCCGGTACAGGAAAATTATTTAAAGTAAGATTTTTCAGGTGATAGGCCTTGCTTCCAAGAAAAACCTGATTGTCCATTTTTGGCGTGCGTTCATCCAGCGGGCTCACAACCATCTCACTGTTGTAGGACATGATATCGCTGATCAGATTGCTGTTGAGCCGGTCGGCCATGCTGCGCAACGACTGAAGGATGCGTGTCACAAAATTATCAAGCGGCTGCACCAGAAAAGCCTCAGCAATAACATCGCGGTGAAACTCTTCTGATTTTTTGCTGATAAACTGTATGTTTTCCTTTTCATTCAACTTGCTTTCAGGATCGAAAAGCTGCGGAACAACAATTTTCAGCGGATATTCATAAGATTTGAGGAAGTATTTGATGATGATACGTCTGACATCAATAGCCACAAACTGAAAAATATTGATGTACTGATCAAAGGAAAAACTGCGTGAAGTGAGACTGTATTTAAGCATCTGCAGGTTCGAGTTGAAGCTTTGGTTGGTGATACCATCAAGCTCAAGTCCTTCCCTGAAATATTCCAGAATGACATTGATTTCTTCGAGGGTTGTTGCCGAAATATAGTCAAGATTGATGCGTTCGACCACTTTTTCCATAAGCCGTGTTGCAACTTTTTCGAGCCGGAAAGTCAGTCCCAAAGCCTCAAACTTGTCCTCGCGATAAACACCATACATTGAAGGGATCCCAATTGCGATATGTCTTTTGTGGTAGATATTTTCCCAGCCTTCGCTTTCGGCCGGATTGAAAATGATCTTCTTCAGCTTGTTCATAAAGCTGTAAATAAGCTTCAGAGACCGTTTGAAGTCGTTGTTTTTAAGCGCCTTTTCAAAACGCTCAATCTCGTTTTCCTGAATAAATGGATATCGCTGAAGCAGTTGAATGATATTTACTGATTCGAAGGAATATTTTTCGCGCAGATGTGCATACAGACTATGGATGTCGTGCAATCTTTCTTTATCGCGTTGATTGTCGGCAGGAAGTTTACTCAGCAGACCGTCAAATGCTCCGGACTGCAGCATCAGCAGGCCTTCAGGATCTGAATTGTTAAGCTTGCACAATGCATGAACCATTTTATTTACAGGAGCAAACCATTCACTTTCCTTGTCGATGGCATCGTATACATTTTGAGGCAGATAAGGTCGTAATGCATCAAGATTTCCGTCATACCAAAAACGAAAAATGCGTACGGTAAGATCAATGAGGGTATTGTTACTTTCGGTATGTACCTGTTTGCGCAAAAAATGGATGAGTTTATCCTGACGGCCGGAAATTTCGTCCATGGTGGTGGTAACTTTCCGAATCTCTCCTTCAGCGCCTATTTCATTGAAAAATACCGGGAAAATCCGCGTAAGTTGTTTTACCTTTTTGTAGAAGGGTGCAATATTTGAATTCAGAATTTTTGTGATTTCTCTCTGAAAAAGATCTGTATCGCTGATGAAAATACCTCCAAGTTGCAGGTTCACAATCAATGCCGAAAGCAGTTTTTCCATCACCGACTGTGAATATTCAATCAAATGCAGCCAAACACGGATATTTTTGATGTGGTTTGTGTTGACGCTTAACTGCCAGTCTTCGTCAACAAAAACCATCCCCGGACTTACGAAACCAAATGCTATCAGCTTCTTTTCGAAGTGGTTGACCAGTTCCTTGTGTTCAGATGTATCCAGATCAATCACCTTCATGCCTAGCGTCTGAATAAAATCAAGCACAGCAGAAGTATGCTCAACACGCAGTTCTTTTGCCAGTTCAAATATAAGTTCGATGAAAGGCAATACCCCTTGCTCGTCGAGTTCATCTATTGTTTGCCTGATCAGCTTATCAAGATTCCATATCAGCCGTTCGCTGATAATTTTCATTCCGGGCAGATGCAGCAGATAGAAAACAAAGTGAAACTTTTTAATAAACTGATCAAGGAGTTCGGTCGAACCGGCAAAGCGTTCTGCAATATCGTCATAAACCGGCAGTATGGAAGTGAGATCGTCCCAGTCGTTCATTGTTTCAAGCTTCGACAGAAGTCCGTCAAAATAAGGCTTTCCAAGATGCGCCAGAATTGTTTCTCTGTCCTCGCCAAAAACATCTTTTTTTTCATCAATCCATTCTTCAATGGAGGAGCTGCTTTGCCAGAAAATATAGCATTCACGGAACACTCTTTTCGTCAGATCAAGCACTTGTGGCCCATAATCTTCACGGCGTGAAGCAGCCGGCAGATAGCGTACAAAAAATTTCGTTGAAAGAATAAAGCAATATGAATTGATGTTCAGCTTTTCGGAAAGCATCGAAATGCAATTGCCAACAAGTAGATGATGGGTTGGTTTTTGCTTCATCACAATCGACACAAACTCAAGCACAGTTTGAATAATCATCGTTGTGAGCGGCGTGTTTAATTTTTCGCCCAGCATCTTCTCAAGCATCGCCAGCGGTATGTGAAGGGCATCCGTTGGGATACTTTCTTTGGTATAAAACCAGAAATCTGTGATCAGGATTTCACGCAGCTCTTCAATCACAAATTTGCGGTTCGAAAGTGGGTGATGATACTCTGTAATGCAATCGTGTGCACGTTTTTTTATTCCAAAATATCCCTCAGAAAGCTGAATGAAACCGAGGTATTCATCAGGTATGTAAATATCTCTGTATCTGGTCTCTGCGAGGTTTGCTTCAAGTGCTTTTGATATGAAAGGCTCACTCATGAAATACTATTTATATTATAAGGTGTCGTTTTTTAGCGTAATTTTGAAGGTAAATTTAAGCATAAAAGCAAACGAATTAAGACGCATTTATTATAAACTTCTAAAAAGTATCAATTATGACAAAAATTAAAATTGCAATCAACGGTTTTGGCAGGATCGGAAGAAATGTCTTCAAGATTGTTCAGGAACGCAGCAATATGGAAATTGTTGGAATCAACGACCTTACCAGCACAAAAGTGTTGGCCCACCTTTTGAAGTATGACTCTACACAGGGAAAATTTAATGGCACTGTTGAATTTGACGAAAGTGCAATCATCGTGAATGGAAATCGTATTGCTGTAACAGCTGAACGCAGTCCGATCAACATTAAATGGGCTGTTACACCTGATGTTGTTGTTGAAGCAACCGGCATTTTCCGCTCAAAAGAAAGCACAAAAGGCGGTTATGGCGACCACTTGAAAAACGGAGCAAAAAAAGTTATTCTTTGCGTTCCTTCAAAAGATCAGATTGACGCAACCATCGTTCTCGGCGTAAACGACAACGACCTGAAAGATACAGATCAGTGTGTGTCCAATGCAAGTTGCACCACCAACTGTCTTGCACCTGTTGCAAAAGTTCTCAACGACCGTTTTGGTATTGAAAGCGGAATGATGACTACCATCCATGCTTACACCAATGACCAGGTGATTCTTGACGCTCCTCACGAAGATTTACGTCGTGCCCGCTCAGCAGCCTTATCTATGATCCCTACATCTACAGGCGCTGCAAAAGCAATCGGACTTGTTATCCCTGAACTCAATGGCAAACTTGATGGATTGGCAGTGCGCGTTCCCACACCAACAGGTTCACTTGTTGACCTTGTTGTAAACCTAAAAACTGAAGCTACCAAGGCTCAAATCAATGCCGCCATGAAAGAAGCTGCCGAAGGCCCGATGAAAGGCATTCTTGAATATACTGAAGATGAAATTGTTTCAATTGATATTGTACACAATTCTCACTCTTCTATCTTCGATGCCAAATCGACAATGGTAAACGGTAAAACTGCAAAAATCCTTACATGGTACGACAACGAATGGGGTTATTCCTGCCGTGTGGTTGACCTTGTTGACAAATTCAGATTATAAGAATTGATCAAAAAAAAAACGGCTTCAGAATCCTGAGGCCGTTTTTTTTTGATTTATATTTTTGCGATCTAACTGCTGCTTCTTGTGCTGTCCTGCTTGGTTTGACTTTTGGCAAGATCAATTTCATTCACCAATTCCAGAATTGCTTTTTGCTGCTCATCGACAATGATTTTAAACTGAGCCAAATATTTGTCATTTATCGGCAATGCAGGTGGCGATTCAACCTTCAGCGGATTTACAGGTTGTCCGTTTTTGAAAAATCGAAAATCAAGGTGTGGGCCTGTAGACAAACCTGTGCTTCCAACATAGCCAATAAGCTGTCCCTGTGAAACCCTTGAACCTTCACCAACTCCAGGAGCAAACTTTTGAAGGTGCATATAAGCAGTGGTGTAGGTTGCATTATGTTTGATATAAAGAAAGTTTCCGGCGCCTCCTTTCTGAAATCCTTTACGTGATACAACACCCTGACCAATGGCATAAACCGGTGTTCCGGCAGGGGCTGCATAATCAACACCATGATGGGGTCGGCTGTATTTCAGAATGGGATGGTAGCGGCTGTTTGTAAAATGTGAGCTAATGCGACTGTATTTTAAAGGTGCTTTCAGAAATGCGCGGCGAAGGCTTTGGCCTTTTTCATCAAAATAGTCGCCTTCACCGTCTTGCTCAAAATAGTAGGCAAACTGGTCTTTTCCATAATGATTGAAGCGGGCTGCAAGTATTTTCCCAACGCCTACAGGCTTATCATCAATATATTTGCGTTCATAGATTGCCTCAAAACGGTCGTTTTTCTGAATTCCGAAAAAGTCGACAGTCCATGCATAAATATCAGACATTTTTATAGCAAGATCAGGATCATATCCATTACCAACCAAAGCATTCCACAGCGATGAGTTGATTATACCATGGGCAGTTTCAATGCGGGTTTCTACAAGTTTTTGACCCCTGTAGGCATAGATTGAATCAGACAGACTGTAAACAACATAGTCAGCATTGCTGATTTCATACACAAAAAACATTGGTGTTCGCAAACTGTCGTTGCTGAGCATCATGAAATAATTATTTCCGGCTCTTATCCGGCGAACATCAAAAGTATCTTTAAAGTTGCGGGTGAGATGATCAATTGTGGGATAGCTGACATTGTACTGCAACAGCAAGTCTGCTAAAAACTGATTTCTGCCAATTCTGTTCTGTATAACCTCCATCGAATCTACCACGATATCAAACAGATAGGTAGGTTCCGCCACAAAAGCTTCTTCCTCTGTCTCTGTTTCAGAAACACGGTTACAGTTGGAAAAAACAGCAATGAAAAGCAAAAATAAGAGAACAATTTTGAGCGGCTGTGGATGTAAAAGATGTGTAAGTCTTCGCATTGATATTGGATTATTATGCTAACAGTTTTAAATTGAGTGTTTTATTTCACCCCATGTCAAATTTAAGAACTGTCCACAAAAATAATAGAAATATAATATAATCAGCTATTTTGAAATTAAATTACAAAAATGACTGAGATAATTCATTTAAACCAACTGCCAATTTTGAAACTCTAATAAAAGCAGTTGTTAAAAAATATTGAAAATGCTGGTTTAGCAAGAAGGAGACCAGCATTTTTGTTGCGGGATCAAAATCAAGAATAAGAAAAAAAATCCTTTAATCAGATCAATATGCCTACATATTCTTAAGCGCATAATCCCGTCCGGCTTTCAGTGCGGCAAGATTCAATTCAACAACAGCATCTCCCTTACTTTGAAAAAGTTTTATTACACCTTTTTCTATGCTTTCAGGTTTTAGCCCAAGAAATGGAGCAGCAGCTCCTAAAACAATCATGTTGGCCGCTTTGATGCTTCCACAGTCTTTTGCCATGCCATCAGCATCAATGGTAATATACTTGGGTTGTTTCCAGATTTCAGTGAGTATCAGCTCGATGTCGGGATAATTGTTGATGTTGTTGTATGGGTTGATGCTGCTGATAATCCAACCATTTTCCTGCAGCAGCGGCAAGTATCGCAGCGATTCCATCGGCTCTATCGCAATAATCAGATCTGCCTTACCTTCGGGGATAAGATCGGAAGCAATTTCATCTGAAGAGAGCCTCAGATTCGATTGCACTGCCCCTCCCCTTTGACTCATTCCATGGACTTCGGCTTGTTTCAGGTGCAGCCCTTCTTCGAGCGCGGCAAGACCAATACAAGCAGCTATGCTAAGAATTCCCTGTCCACCTACTCCTGCCAGAATTATATCTTTTTTCATGATTTTGATTCAATTTGTTCAATAAAATTTTTTCTCGGTTCTCTATGCCTTAGCCTCTAATTCCTTGGCTTTTGCTTTCTGACGGATTTTCCTGTTAAGTGTCTGAATACACTCACGGCGCGGGATAATCACCGAAACTCCTTGATAAGCAAGTTCTTTTCTGATGATCTCAATATTTTCATCATGGTATTTGCGCAATGGTTTGATCACATGGATATGCTCTTCACTCACACCAACTCCACGGCAGATATCTTCGACTTTTCCGTAGGCAGACGAAGTTTGCCCGCCTGTCATGCCTGTTGTTGAATTGTCAAGAATCAATACTGTGATGGGCGAGTTGTTGTTTACTGCATCAAGCAGGCCAGTTATGCCGGAGTGTGTAAAGGTAGAATCGCCGATAGCAGCTACAGCAGGCACAAGTCCGGCATCGGCTGCACCAATCGCCATTGTGATTGAAGCGCCCATATCCACGCAACTGTTGATTGATTCGAGCGGTTCGAGTGCGCTGAGTGTGTAGCAGCCTATATCGCTGAAAACCCTTCCTCGGCCATATTCAAGGATTGCTTCATTGAGTGCTAGGAATGCATCACTGTGTGAACAGCCATCACAAAGTTTGGGTGGACGGTTTTTTACGAGTTCGGGAATGCTTTTTCCTTTTTCAACAGGCATATTCAATGCTATTGCTACAAGATTTGGGTTAAGCTCACCATCACGTGGCAAAGTTCCGTCAAGTCGACCCATCACCTTTTTGCCTTTATTGAGCATACCTCTCAGAAGTTCTTCCAAAATAGGATAGCCATCTTCGAGCACCAAAACACTGTCACATTCTGAATAGAGTTTGTTGACCATATCGAGTGGAACCGGATATTGACCAACTTTCAAAATCGGATGTGGAACTTTATGTCTCGGAAAGTTTTCGACAAGATAATTGTAGGCCAGGCCACAGGCAATTATCCCAAGACTTTTATCAGCAGCATCAATATAGGTATTGAAACCTGAGGTGGCAGCTTCGGCTTCAAGCTGGCTTTGTTTACCTAAAAGTTCACGGTATTGCTTGCGTGCGATGGAAGGTAAAAGCACAAACTGCCGCAGGTTTCCCGGAAGATGTAATTCATTTTGGTTTTTAGAAGGCTTTCTTGCCACGCCGGTGCGCGAATGTGCAAGTCGGGTTGTAATGCGCACTAATACGGGCACTTGCATCTTTTCTGACAGATCAAATGCATAATACATCATGTCGTAAGCTTCCTGCTGATTGGCCGGTTCCAGCATAGGCACAAAGGCGAATTTTCCATAAAAACGTGAATCTTGTTCATTCTGCGAAGAGTGCATCGATGGATCATCAGCGGCAATTATCACCAATCCACCGTTAGCGCCTGTGATAGCTGCATTCACAAATGCATCTGCAGCCACATTGAGTCCAACATGTTTCATGCAGACCAAAGCTCTTTTTCCGGCATATGACATTCCAAGGGCTGTCTCCATCGCCGTTTTTTCGTTGGCCGACCACAACGAGCGGATATTCTTTTCTTTGGCTTCCTTTGAAGCCTGCACATATTCCATGATTTCAGTTGATGGAGTGCCCGGATATGCATAAATGCCTGACATACCTGCATCGATAGCGGCTTGTGCAATTGCCTCATCTCCCAGTAGTAATAGTTTTTCCATGTTGGATAATGCTATATTGATAATGATATCTTATTTAATGTTACAAAAATAACAATTCGTCCTGAACCTGCAATCGATTGTGGTAAATCAGATCGTTTCTAAATAAGATTGACCCTGTTTGATGAATTCAGAAACCCTTCATTCAATGGTTAAACGAAAAATCCGTATGTTCGCAAAAATATCAAAATCTTGAATTTTCTTGCGCATGCTTATTTATCTGGTGATGACCCTGAATTGCTCTTTGGCAATTTTGTAGCCGATAGCATAAAAGGTAAAACACTGGAAACTTTCGCACCAAAAGTACGGGATGGTGTAATGCTGCATCGGTCTATTGATGCTTTCACTGATCAGCATCCGCTGGTAAGAGAATGCGTTGCGCTTCTTCAACCGACATTTCGCAAGTATTCCGGAGTTGTGGTCGATATTTATTTCGATCATTTCCTGGCACTTCACTGGCAAAAATTCAGCGAAACAGACCTCACCCAATTTGCTTCAGGCGTTTACCGTGTAATGATAATGCGCTTTGTGAATCTTCCGCCACGTTCTAAACGAATCATTCCCTGGATGATTGCACAAAACTGGCTGGTCGGCTATGCCAATCTGCGCGATCTGGACAGGGTTTTCAGAGGTATGTCGCGAAGAGCCCGCTTTGATTCCGGCATGGAAAACTCCGTTGGTTTTCTGATAGAAAACTATAGCTTTTTTGAAGAAAAGTTTTTAGCCTTCTTTCCTTTATTAATAAATCACAGCATAAGTTATCTTGCATATTACAACAGCAATATCAGAAAGTCTTCCTGAGCCCGGAGGATAAAAATTTTCAGTTTTCATTTTGAATGTACTCACTAAAATACGAATTCAGCTGACATTGCGTTTATCATTTTTTAAAAACAACTTTATTATTATGATAGCAGTCTTTTGTTTAGTTTTGAGCCTGCTTAAAAAACAATACTTACAATGAAGGATTTTGAAATCTCTCTCGAAGCGCGTGTTGAAATACTGAAAAAAGTGCAAGTTTTTGCAGAATTGGAGTCTGTTGCACTCAAAGACCTGGCAGCTATGCTGACCGAAAGGAAGACCAGAGCACAGGAACCGGTATTTAAAAAAGGTGATGAAGGTTATGAGATGTTTATTCTGGTTGAAGGCGAAGTAAGGGTTCACGATGGAAATCATGTTATCACCAGACTTGATAGTGGGGATGTTTTCGGCGAATATGCCCTTATTGATGAAGAAAGGCGTTCGGCATCAGTTACAACAGAGCGGCCATGCTCACTTCTTCAGTTAAGCCGCGAAGACTTTGTGCCTTTCATGCACAAAAATCCTCAGCTTTTGCTTGGAATGCTCCAAACTCAGGTTAAAAGGATGAGGGATATGAATGAACTTGAAGATAAACTTTCTAAAAGTTATCTCAAGATAAGCAAGCAGAAAGAAGAAATTGAGATACAAAATGCTGCTATAAAAGAGCAGAAACAGCTCGTTGAAACCCAAAACGCCCAACTCAGAGAACTTAATGACTACAAAAAACAACTGATGAGCGTTTTGATTCATGGCATGAAAAACCCGCTGACAAGTGCCATGATGATGACAGACATGCTCAGTCAACAAGCTGATCTGACGAAAGATTCACTCCAATACATCGATATCCTTAAACAGTCGATGCTGCGTATCGATGAGGTGTTTAATCAGATTATAAGGTCAAATCAGAAAGAGGAGCTGGAGTAGTCCAATCTGATAAAGACGCTAAAAAGCTTAGATTCCGTCAAAAATCCTCAAAAAATCAACTGACAATCGTAGCAATAATTCTTCGCTTTCCTGCAAAGTTTCTAAACTCACACAAATAGATTCCCTGCCATGTGCCAAGTGCCGGCATTCCGTTTACTATTGGAATGCTGATTGAGTTGCCAATAATTGAAGCTTTGATATGCGCCGGCATATCATCATCACCTTCGTAAATATGGGTATAACTTGGATCACGCTCCTTTACCAGCCGGTTGAAGTAATTTTCCAGATCTTCTCTAACTGAAGGATCGGCATTTTCATTGATTGTTATTGCCGCTGAGGTGTGCTGAATAAACAGGTGTAAAAGTCCGTTTTCTGGCACATTGCCGAGCTCATGGTGAATGAGATCAGTGATCAGATGAAATCCTCTTTTGAATGGAGGAAGGATAATTTGTTTGTTTGTTACCATAAAAAACTCCGGCAACTATTTAGTAATTGCCGGAGCGCAAAATTACAAACGGATTCTATTCGTCCTGCATATCTACAGTAAGATTTTTATCTCTGATGCCTGCCATTTCTTCCAGCATGTCTGTAGTCAATGACTTTGGTCTTTCAAGCGGATACAGTAAAGCTCTGTCCCATATTAGGTTAGCCACGATACCGATTGCTCTTCCAATACCAAAAAGAACTGTATAGAAGTCATATTCAGTAACGCCATAATGCCATTGAATTACGCCTGATTGCGCATCCACGTTGGGCCATGGGTTCTTGGCCTTGCCTTGTTCCTTAAGAATTGGCGGTACTACTTTATAGAGCAGGTCAACATATTTGAAAATTGGATCGTCTGTCAGATGTTTCAGACTGAACTCACGTTGAACCATATAGCGGGGATCTGTTTTACGCAAAACGGCATGGCCAAATCCGGGAATAACCTGTCCGCTGTGCAAAGTATCCCAAACATATTGACGCATTTCGTCTTCTGTTGGAATGTCGCCGCCCATTTTGTCCATCAGATCCTGCAGCCAGCGAAGCACTTCCTGATTGGCTAAACCGTGCAGAGGACCAGCCAAACCGTTGATCATGGCCGAAGTGGAGAGATAAACATCAGAGAGGGAGCTGCCAACCAAATGGGCAGTATGCGCACTTACGTTTCCGCTTTCATGGTCTGCATGGATAATAAAGTGCATACGTGCTACATCATCATAGGGTTTTGGTTTTCCCATCATATGTGCAAAGTTGGCACCAAAATCCAGATCCGGATTTCCGACAATGCGTTTTCCATCGCGGTAAAGTTTGGCATAAATATAACTGCCGATCTCGGGCAACTTGGCAAGCAAATTCAATGAGTCTTCATACATCGGATCCCAATACTCATTTTTGCTAATGCCTGCTTTATATTTTTTGGCAAAAAACGACTCGCGTGCCATGGCAAGAATTGCCGATGAAAACATCGCCATAGGATGACTACAGCAAGGCCAGGCGTCAATCACTTCGTAAACATAACGTGGAAGTATTCTCCTTTTTGAGAATTCGTCAACCAGATCATTGACCTGGGAGGCATTTGGAATTTCTCCTGTTAGCATCAAATGCAGCAAACCTTCAACATAAGGCATTTCTGCATTTTTTGGTTTTGGAAGCAATTCAAAAACTTCGGGAAGGGTGTAACCGCGATAACGGATTCCTTCATTTGGATCAAGGTAGGAAATGTCGGTTACAAGGCATTTAATTCCGCGCATACCGCCGATAATCTGACCGATGGTTACTTTGTCTACAACAGTATTTCCATACTCCTCAAGAAGCCTTTTCGTGCGTGGTCTCCAGTCTTCAATTTTTTCTCTTAAAATACTTTTCAGATTTGACATATGTTATAAGTTTTGATTTAATTCTTTGATAAACGTGCACTCAATTCAGCGTTGATAGCTTCCAGAAACTCCTCTGTATAAAGGTAATGCTCTGGCTTAAGGTTATTGCCGTGAATGAGCAGCGCCAGGTCTTTGGTCATTTTTCCAGATTCGACGGTATCTATGCACACTTTTTCAAGTGTTTCTGCAAAGCGGACAAGATCTTCGTTCTGATCGAGTTTTCCACGATGTGCCAGCCCTCTGGTCCATGCAAATATTGACGCGATAGGGTTTGTAGAAGTTGGATTTCCTTTCTGGTGTTCGCGGTAATGCCTTGTAACCGTTCCATGTGCTGCTTCAGCTTCAACGGTTTTCCCGTCAGGAGTGATTAATACTGAAGTCATTAAACCAAGCGATCCAAAGCCTTGAGCCAATGTATCTGATTGCACATCGCCATCATAATTTTTGCAAGCCCAAACAAACTTTCCACTCCACTTCAGTGCTGCAGCTACCATATCATCGATTAAACGATGCTCATAAACGATTCCTTTTTCCTCAAATCTTGTCTTATAGTCATTTTGATAAATCTCTTCAAAAATATCCTTGAAGCGTCCGTCATAACGTTTCAATATGGTGTTTTTTGTAGAGAGATAGAGTGGCCAGCCTTTTGTGAGTGCCATATTGAAGCAGGCGTGTGCAAAACCTTTGATTGAAGGATCGGTATTGTACATTGCAAGGGCAACACCATCTTCTTTGAAGTTATATACTTCAAAATGCTGAACCTGTCCGCCATCCTCAGGGGTAAAAGTAATTGTCAGCTTACCTTTTCCTTTTGTTACAAAGTCGGTAGCTCTGTATTGGTCACCAAAAGCATGTCGTCCTATTACGATAGGATACTTCCAGCCAGGCACCAGCCTAGGGATGCTTTTGATGAGAATTGGCTCACGAAAAACTGTTCCATCCAGAATATTCCGGATCGTTCCGTTGGGCGACCTGTACATTTCCTTCAACCCGAATTCTATGACGCGGTTTTCGTCAGGAGTGATTGTTGCGCATTTAATACCAACGTTGTACTTCAGGATTGCCTCAGCAGATTCAACAGTTACTTTATCGTTTGTGGCATCACGGTGCTCCATTCCAAGATCATAATATTTTATGTCGAGGTCAAGGTAAGGAAGGATTAGTTTTTCTTTGATAAATTTCCAGATGACCCTTGTCATTTCATCGCCATCCAACTCTACCACAGGGTTGGCTACTTTGATTTTCGTCATGTTTATTTTTTAGCTTTAAATGTTTGTAGTTACATACGTTTATGCATGCATAATTTCGATCGATAAAAATACAAAAATCTTTGACAAAACATTCTGCTTACACTGTTTCAGAGTTATTTTTATTTTTGTCTAAATAAGTCTGCTATTTTTACCTTAAAAAATGTAACCAGTTAAATATATTTGCGTCAGTTAATCAGGTAATTTTGAAACAAATAAATATTTATGATAAACACATCGACTTTTTATCGCAGCAGCAGCAATAAAGTTGTTGCGGGCGTTTGTGGCGGTCTTGCCGAAAAACTTGTTATTGATCCGGTAATAATTAGGTTGGTATTTGTTTTGTTGGCAGTTTTTGCTGGCGGAGGTATTCTTGCATACATCATTCTTTGGATTGTTTTGCCGGAGCGCCCCTGGACAGATGCTTATACAAGTAGCAAAAGCAAAGAAACGTCATCTGAAAACCCCGGAGAAAATCAAAGTTGGCAAGCTCAGGATATTCCCAACAAGGAAAATCCGATTCCAGATCCCAATGCAAGCAAAACTCAACTTATTGCAGGCACAATACTCATTGCACTCGGAGGATTGTTTCTGATTGCAGCATTTATTCCACGCATCAATGTTTATGATTTATGGCCGGTTGCCTTAATTGTCATCGGGCTCTTTATTCTTCGTCCTACAACTAAATTTTAATTATTCAATACCATGAAACATCAAAACATATTTTGGGGCACTTTACTCGTTACCCTGGGTACATTGTTGCTGCTCGACCGCACCGGGGTGTTCTATTTCAACTGGTGGGCTTTTGGAAAGCTTTGGCCTTTTCTTTTAGTGCTTTGGGGCGTTTCAATACTCCCTGTCAAAGGAGCTGTAAAAATTGTTCTTGCATTAAGTGTGGCTGCATTGAGTGTATTGATGTACTCCAATTATTCGCCTGCCAAGTCAGAAAGGGGAACTACATTTAAGTACCGGTTTAATGACGATGACGAAGAGGATGATTATTCAACCGACCAGATTTTCACTGAAGTTTATGATGAAACAACCATTAAGGCTATGCTCGACATGGATGCCGGCGCTGGTGTTTTCAAGCTCAGCGGAACTACCGGCGAATTGCTTTTTGCAGAAAACAAAGGCAGAAACGTGCAGTTCGATTTCAAGGTTGAAGAATTAGATGGGCTTTCAAAAATCAGCATCAACCAGCAGTCAGATTTCAAGATTGGAAAGAATAACAAAGGCAACCGTTTCAATCTTATGTTGAATCCCAATCCGGTCTGGTCGTTTGATTTTGATATCGGCGCTGCGGAATTCGACTTCGATTTTACTGACTTTAAGGTTGAAAAAATTGATATTGATGGCGGTGCTGCCTCAATTAAAATAAGGGTTGGCGATCTTTATCCCGAAACCCAAATGACCATCAACGCCGGTGCATCATCTATCAGGATCGATATTCCTCAAAATGCAGGATGCAAAGTTGAAGGCACTACAGTATTATCAAGCCGCAATATGCCTGGCTTTGAAAAGGTCTCAAAGGGCCATTACGAAACGCCTGATTTTGAAAATTCAGCACAAAAAATCTACATTCGTGTCGACGCTGCAGTTTCAAGTTTCACAGTGCGAAGAGATTAGAGGATATAAACAGTTCTTTTTGGATATCTTTTTTTTGGATATTAGTGCTGCCAGCGAAATTACTTTTTGCTGGCAGTTTTTTTGTCTACAGGCTATATATCTGCTTGATAAAATGTGTTTGAGCAGCATATTTCCTGGTTTTTATGACTATATGACAAAAAATGCTGACTGGCATATTTTTTGAGCGATCAATTACCTGCTATGGAATACAAAGATTACTACAAGGTTTTAGGTGTTGACAAAAATGCCAGTGCGGACGAAATCAAGAAAAAGTACCGCAAACTGGCTGTGCAATATCATCCTGATAAGAATCAAGGTAATAAAGCTTCGGAGGAAAAATTCAAGACCGTCGCAGAGGCTTATGAAGTTCTTGGCGATCCTGCAAAGCGCAAAAAATATGATGAACTGGGTTCAAACTGGAAACAATATGAGCAAGCAGGATTTTCAGGAAACAATTCAGGCAGACCCGGATTTGGCGGAGGTCAGGAAAGATATGAAGAGTTTTTTGGGGGTTCAAGTGGTTTCTCTGATTTCTTTGATGCTTTTTTTGGTGGCAGCGGTTTTAAGCAGCAGGGAAGAACGGTTGCCAAACGCGGTCGCGACCTGCATGTAGCGACACAGCTTACGCTTAAAGAAGCTTTTGAAGGCACTGCAAGAATGTTGCAAACGGAAGAATCAACAATTAAAGTCCCAATCAATCCGGGGGTTCGTGACGGACAGGTATTGCGCTTGCGCGGTAAAGGCCAGAAAGGGATGCATGGAGGCACCGATGGTGATCTGTTAATAAAAATTGAGCTTTTGCCCGATAAAATTTTTACAAGAAACGGCGATGACCTTCTGATGATTGTTGATTTAGATTTTTATACCGCTGTTTTGGGAGGAACAATAGCTATCCAAACCCTTGGCAGTAAAAAAAACATACCCATAAAATCCGGAACACAAGACGGCAGTTTACTCAGGCTAAAAGGGCTCGGAATGCCGGTTTTCGGAAAAAATGAACATGGCAATCTGCTTATAAAAATAAACATCATCATTCCTGAAAAAATTAGCCAAGATGAAATTGCACTGATTGCAAAAGCAGCAGCAATAAGAGGATAAAAATCTTTTTCCGTTGACTTTTTCAATTGTGCTTATAACATTTTTAATGCCCTCTGTTAAGGTAGTTTTTCTTTACTTTGCACGTTTATTTCCGTTTTCGGAATCATTTCCGACAAATATTTGTTTAATGCACATTACGTCAACAATATAAAAAATGAAATACTTTACTTCTGCATTTTTTTATGCTGCCTTTGTTTTTACATTTATTTTGAGTTCAACAGTAGCTTTTTCGCAGGATGCAGGTATCCGTGGATTTGTTTATGAAGAAAAAAGCGGTGAACCTGTTCTTTTTTGCAACGTTTATCTTGAAGGCACAAACTTTGGCGGTTCTACAGATATTAATGGCTACTTCAGCATCACCCGTCTTCCTGAAGGCCGCTACACACTCATTGTTTCGTACCTTGGATTCGACACCATCCGGGAAAGCATACAACTCAGAAAAGGAGATGTACTTAATAAAAGATATAATCTAGCTGAGTCTTCGATAAGCCTTGGAACTGTAAACGTTACTGCCGATCGCATTGAAGCACTAACCGAAACCAAAACTTCGGTAATTAACCTGACACCTAAAATTCTTAAAAAGATTCCAACAATCGGAGGTCAGTCAGATCTTGCCCAATACCTGCAAGTACTTCCAGGCGTGATATTTACAGGCGATCAGGGAGGTCAGCTCTACATCCGTGGTGGATCACCCATACAAAACAAGGTTTTGCTCGACGGCATGATTGTTTACAATCCTTTTCACTCCATTGGTCTGTTTTCGGTATTTGACACAGATATCATCCGCAATGCTGAGGTTTTTACAGGCGGTTTCAGTGCCGACTATGGCGGACGAATTTCTTCTGTAATGGATATCACAACACGTGATGGCAACAAAAATCATATCGCAGGAAAGGTTGGCGCAAGTACTTTTGGTTCAAAATTGATGCTGGAAGGCCCTCTGGTGAAAGCGAAAAATCCGCAGTCGTCAAGTTCATCTTTTATTTTCTCAGTAAAAAACTCCTATCTCGAACAAACAAGCAAATCGCTTTATTCCTACATCGACGACAATGGACTTCCTTTCAACTTCCTCGATCTTTATGGAAAAGTTTCAATCAATGCTGCTAACGGCAGTAAAATAAATTTCTTTGGCTTTAATTTTACTGACAACGTAAATAATTACAAAGCCCTCTCCGACTTCAGCTGGAATTCTTTTGGCGGGGGTTCCAACTTTCTGATTATTCCTGGAAAATCCCCTGTTATCATCGAAGGCAATATGGCTTATTCTTCCTACGAAACCAGACTTTCGGAGCAGTCCTCACCCGACAGATCAAGTGCTATCAACGGCTTCAATATGGGTTTCCATTTCACTTATTTCCTCGGAAAAGATTTGTTCAAATACGGCGTTGAAATTTTAGGTTTTAAAACAGAATTCAATTTCACCAATGGGGTTGGAAGGGTGATTCAACAGATTGAAAACACTACTGAATTGGCGGGATATGCGCGATATAAAGGCAGCTATGGCAAACTTCTCTTCGAACCAAGTTTTCGCGTTCAATGGTATGCCTCACTGGCAAATATTTCTCCTGAACCACGCCTTGCTATGAAGTATATTCTGAGTGATAATTTGCGTTTAAAATTTGCCACAGGCATTTATTCACAAAACCTTATCGCCGCCAATAGCGACCGCGATGTTGTGAACCTTTTTTACGGCTTTTTATCAGGGCCTGACAACCTCCCAAAAAAATTCGATGGTGATGAAATTACCGATAAGCTTCAAAAAGCAACACATTATATATTAGGCCTGGAAATAGATCTGAGCAGAAAAGTAAACCTCAATATTGAAGGCTATCTCAAAGATTTTAATCAGCTGACCAATCTGAACAAAAACAAACTTTACGACGAAAGTACTGCTCCATTTACGATTCCGGATATGCTAAAAAAGGATTTCATCATCGAAAAAGGGAAAGCTTATGGCATCGATCTGGCATTGAAATATGAATCCAAAAGTCTTTATTTGTGGGCCGTATATTCATTGGGTTTTGTGACAAAAACTTTTGAAGAAAGACCCGGCATACTTTACACCTACAGACCCCATTACGACAGAAGACACAATGCCAACATCATCCTTTCCTACACTGCAGGCGATCGCAAGCAATGGGAATTTGGCACACGCTGGAACTTTGGAAGCGGATTCCCTTTCACACAGGTTCAGGGCTATTATGAATATTTGCCATTTAACGATGGTGTAAATTTTGATTACACCAATGCCAATGGTCAGCTGGGTATCATTTATGGTGAACTAAACAAAGGACAGCTTCCAACGTATCATCGTCTGGATGTGGATGCAAAGCGACGTTTCTTTTTTAGCGAAAGAACTGAACTGGAAATCAATTTCAGTCTCACAAATATCTACAACCGCAAAAACGTGTTTTATGTAGATCAGATAACCAATGAGGTTGTCAGCCAATTACCCTTGATGCCCAGTTTGGGAATGACCCTTACTTTTTAAATGAATAATAACTGTTTTAATTAATAATCAAATCGATTCTTCATGAAGAAAACTATTTCAACTTTAGGTTTGTTGCTTTATATAGCACCTGCCATTGTAATACTAAGCAGTTGCAGTCAAACACAAAAAAAAGAAATGAATCCACCTGTTGCAAAAAAAATCCCACACGAAATGACCATGCATGGTCATACAAGAGTTGATAATTATTACTGGTTGAATCAGCGTGAAAATGCTGAGGTAATTGCCTACTTGGAAGCTGAAAATACTTTCACAGATGAGTACATGGCACATACGGATGAGTTTCAGCAGAAACTTTATGACGAAATGCTTGGGCGTATTCAGCAAACCGACATTTCTGTTCCCTACAAACAAAACGGATACTACTATTACACACGTTTTGAAGAAGGCAGCGAGTATCCAATTTATTGCCGCAAGAAAGATAATCTGGAGGCAGATGAGGAAATCTTACTGAACGGAAATGAAATGGCTGAAGGATATGCTTATTTCCAGATAGGTGGATTGCAGATGAGCAGTGACAACAATCTTTTGGCATATTCAATCGATACGGTAAGCCGCAGACAATACACATTGTATATTAAAAATTTGACTACCAACGAAATATACACAGATGCAATTCCCAACACTTCGGGAAATATGGCCTGGGCCAATGACAACAAAACACTTTATTACAGCATTAAGGATGAAACTTTGCGTCCACATAAAGTTTTAAAGCACAACCTTGGAAGTTCACCTTCAGAAGATAAGGAAATTTTTCACGAGGCTGATCCGACATTTTATGCCTTTGTTTACAAAACAAAATCGATGGACTATATTGTCATAGGTTCAACGAGCACCATGTCTGCTGAATTTCGTTTTCAGGAAGCCGGCAAACCTGAAACACCATTTAAACTATTTCAGGAAAGACAAAGAGACATGCTTTACAGCATTGACCATTTTGCCGATCATTTTTATATCAGAACCAACCTCGATGCCCAGAATTTCCGTTTGATGAAAACGCCTGTTGTAAACACAGAACTCGTTAACTGGACAGAAGTTATACCACACAGAACAGATGTTCTGCTTGAAGATTTTGATGTTTTTTCAAATTATCTTGCACTGAGTGAACGCAAAGAAGGCCTGATCAATGTACGTGTTAAATCATGGGATAATGTAAATGATTACTACCTTGATTTTGGCGAACCAACTTATATGGCTTATCTCTCAACAAACCTTGACTTTAACACAGATAAACTGCGCTACGGTTACACTTCGCTTACCACACCCAATTCTGTTTTTGAATTTGATATGACAACCAAGGAAAAAACCTTACTCAAACAACAAGAAGTTCTGGGTGGATACAATCCTGATGGGTATCAAAGTGAGCGCATTTATGCAATCTCACATGATGGCACAAAGGTTCCTATTTCAATCGTTTACAAAAAGGGAATTAAAATGAACGGCCAAAATCCTTTGGTTCTGTATGGCTATGGTTCTTATGGCGCCAGTATGGATGCCTATTTTTCATCTTCAAGATTAAGTCTGCTCGACAGAGGTTTTATCTGGGCTATCACACATATCCGCGGAGGAGAAGAATTGGGCAGACAATGGTATGAAGATGGAAAACTTCTTAACAAGAAAAATACCTTCCATGACTTCATCGCTTGCGGAGAGCATCTTGTTGCACAGAAATATACCAATGCCGATAAAATGTTTGCAATGGGTGGAAGTGCCGGCGGCTTGTTGGTTGGTGCAGTCGTTAATATGCGCCCTGACCTCTGGAAAGGCATCGTTGCGCAAGTTCCATTTGTGGATGTTGTAACAACCATGCTCGACGAAACCATTCCACTTACAACAGGGGAATATGATGAATGGGGCAATCCAAATGAAAAAGAATATTACGACTATATGTTGTCTTATTCGCCTTATGATCATGTTGAAGCAAAAGATTATCCTGCAATGCTTGTTACAACAGGTTTACACGATAGTCAGGTGCAATATTGGGAACCTGCAAAATGGGTAGCCAAACTTCGCGAAGTAAAAACAGACAATAATACCTTGCTCCTTAAAACCAATATGGATTTCGGTCATGGAGGTGCTTCAGGGCGTTTTGAGCGATTAAAAGAATCAGCGCTTGAATTTGCCTTTATGCTCAATGAGCTCGGGATTAACAAATAACAATAAAAACCCGTTCGCTCACCGGACGGGTTTTTTTTATCAATTTTGTGTTCAAATTAACTAAATCGAAATGTTTGACAAAAGCACCACATTAGAGCAACTTAATGCTGTAAATAAAAATACATTGATGGAGCAAATTGGCATTGAGTATCTTGAAGTAACAGAAGGTTACCTGAGAGCCAGAATGCCCGTCGACAACCGTACCCGTCAGCCAATGGGATTGCTGCATGGTGGCGCAAGTCTGGCGCTGGCTGAAACTGTGGGAAGTTTTGGTTCTGCGCTGCTGGTTGATCTGAAAAAAATCGATGTACGCGGTGCCCATATGAGCGCAAACCATATTCGTTCAGTCAAGGATGGCTGGGTTTTTGCTGAAGCAAGAATTATGCACAGAGGAAGAAATACCCATGTGTGGAATATTGATATCCTCGATGAGGAAGGACAATTGGTTTCGTCGTGCCGGTTAACCAATTTCATACTTCCAAAGTAATACTTTAGCATTGCAGTAATGACACTTACAAGTGCTTTTAAACACTTTCTGGATGAAAGAATTCCGTTTGTAAGCTATCGGCTGCCTTCAGAGAAAGAGCCGGTAAGCCTTGTGGGCGGAGTGTTTTCAGATAAACTTCCAGCCCACAAATATCCTTTTTTTGTATTCGCTCCTTTTGATTTAACAAAACAATACAAGGTTCAGTATTTTTCTTTTCAGAAAAAATTTGAAGGATTTAATCCTGAAGGGTTAAAGCAATTTCAGTCAACAACAAAACCTGAGATCGTTTCAACTTTTATGGAACCTCCGATAACCGGTTTTGAAGAATTCGCCGAACAAGCCTCATCAATTATCAGTCTTTTAAAGCAAGGCTCATTAAACAAAGTTGTTTTGTCAAGGGTTATCCGCAATGAAACGCAAATCCCCTTGAATACCGCTGAAACATTTGTTGCTTTATGCAAAAAATACCCGGAGGCTTTTGTCTATATTTTAAGTGATGGAGAAAACCAACATTGGTTGGGTGCTAGTCCGGAAACACTTTTGCAGGTAAAGGATGGCACAGGGATGACAATGTCACTGGCTGGCACGCAAGCAACAGGAAACAAAGAAAATAAAGATATAATCTGGGAACACAAAGAGACAGCCGAACAAAATTTTGTTACTGATTACATCTCAGAAAAGCTTCGAAACTTTGGTGCAACCGATATTCAAAAATCTGAAACAGAAACAATTTTTGCGGGAAAAATTGCCCATCTAAGGACAAAGTTTTCGTTTAAAATGGCCGAAGAATCAAGCATTTTAGATCTTGCCCAAAACCTTCATCCAACACCTGCTGTTTGTGGAACGCCGGCTGAGAAGGCAATAGAAATAATAAGAAAAACGGAAAAGCATGATCGCGCCTTCTATGCAGGATATTTGGGAATGATCGAAAATGAAGAGAATGCACAAATTTTTGTCAATTTGCGCTGTATGCAAATCTGGAAAAATTATGCCTATTTATATGTTGGTGGCGGATTGACGGCAGAATCAGACATCAAAAAAGAATGGGAAGAAACTTTATTAAAAGCCGAAACTTTATTGGCTGTAATAGCAAATAATTCGTGAATTTTGCATCATGATACATGACAAAACAGGCTTACTCCATTTAGCTGAAATGATGGTTCAACGAGGCATCAAAACCCTCATAAATTCACCTGGTTCGCGCAACGCACCAATTGTGACTGTTTTCTGCGGGCATAAGGATATCAATTGTCTTTCTGTCGTTGATGAACGGAGTGCTGCTTTTTTTGCGCTTGGCATGGCCCAGCAACTCCGTCAACCAGTTGCAATAGCATGCACTTCCGGCTCTGCGGCTTTAAATTATGCACCCGCAATCGCAGAAGCCTATTATCAGCGCATTCCCCTTATTGTGCTCACAGCAGACCGCCCTGAAGAATGGATTGATCAGGGCGATGGACAAACAATCCGTCAGAAAAATGTTTTTGGACCACATGTCAGGAAAAGCGTTCAGTTGCCACAATCGACAAAAAACACTGATGACCTCTGGTACAACGACCGATTAATTTCTGAAGCACTCAATGCTGCCATATATCCTGTAGCCGGACCGGTTCACATCAATCTGCCATTTAGTGAGCCATTATATGGGTTTGATCATTCGTTGCTGACTCAACCAAAGGACATTAGAATAATTGAACCTCAACAGACTTTAGATGCTGAAACACTTGCATCATTATCAACGCAATGGAACCGTTCGAAAAAGAAGTTAGTTTTAGTTGGCCAAATGCTGCCTGATTCAAAATTACAGTATGAACTTGAGCGTTTATCAGCCGACCCATCCGTTGCAATTTTGTCAGAAACAACTTCCAATGTTTATCATCCTGATTTTAACAGTTGCATTGACAGAAGTCTCAGTATGATGGCAAATGCAGAAGATTTTTATCCTGAAATCCTTCTTACTTTTGGTGGTCCCATCGTATCCAAACGAATAAAATCATTTTTTCGTAAAGCCTCAATTCAGGCACATTGGAACATTGATCCGGCAGATCTTCATGTTGACACTTATCAACATCTTACCCATTCCATACCGATGCAAGCCGTTTCATTTCTTGAACAGCTAAACCAAAATGCGGTACATTCAGAGAGTGATTTTAAAGCGCAATGGCTGAAAGTTCATGCGCATGCCCGCGATATTCATAAAAATTATCTTGTCAAAACCAGTTACTCCGACCTAAAGATATTTGAAACAATAATTGAAAGTATACCTGATTCCGCCAAAATTCAGCTTGCCAACAGTACGCCTGTGCGCTACTCACAACTATTTGAATACAAAAATAGTTTCCGGTTTGATTCGAACAGAGGCACAAGTGGCATCGATGGAAGTTTGTCAACAGCTGCTGGTGCTGCCTTTGCCTCAGAGAGGTTAACAGTTTTGATCACCGGTGACCTTGGGTTTTTCTACGACTCCAATGCATTGTGGAACAAGCATATCCCCGCAAATCTGAAAATAATAGTAATCAACAATGAGGGTGGTGGAATTTTTCGCTTTATTGACGGTCCATCTGACACAGGTTTGCTCGAACCCTTTTTTGAAGCCAGACACCAGACTTCAGCAAGATATATCGCAGAAGCATTCGGTGCCGACTATCATCTTGCCACTGATAAAGCAAGCTTGACCGAACAGCTTGGAAGCTTTTTTGAACCATCAGACAGGGTTGCAGTGCTGGAAATAAAAAGCCCCGCAAGAAAAAGTGCTGAAGTTCTGAAATGTTATTTCAAAGAATTAGAAAAAAAGAGTCGGCAGAGATTATAATTCAGAAAGCTTACACAAGCTTTATTGCCTCTTTTTCGAAATACGATTAGTTTCTTTTAGTCTTCAAAAGTCACAATTTCCTATATACTTTCATTTTTCCGTTTGATGTTTCTCATGATTTTGGAGAAACAGCTAAAACTCTTAACCCAAAATTAGTTTTCTGATGAAGTCAAAGGTCAAAACTGTAAATTTGCACCATAAAAATGACAGGCAATAATTTAAATTGTCTGAAAGCTTAAACAAATCAGAAATTTTGCTGTTAACGTTTTAATAAATAATATCATGCATAGTAAAAGAAACTGGATTACGGTTAAAACCTATAAGGATATCCTTTTTGAAAGCTGGAATCACATAGGTAAAATAACGATCAACAGGCCTGAAGTGCACAATGCGTTTCGCCCGACAACGACTTTTGAGATAGCAGATGCTTTGGACATTTGCCGCGAAAATCAAGATATTTATGTAATCGTTCTCACCGGTGCAGGCGACAAAGCCTTTTGCAGCGGCGGCGATCAGCAGGTAAAAGGTGAAGGCGGCTACATTGATGAACAAGGAATACCCCGCTTGAATGTGCTGGATGTTCAGCGAAAAATACGTTCGATGCCAAAACCTGTAGTTGCTATGGTTAATGGCTGGTCGGTCGGCGGAGGTCACGTTTTGCATGTGATTTGTGATTTGACTATCGCTTCAGAAAATGCCCGTTTTGGACAAGTAGGTCCAAAAGTTGGCAGCTTCGATGCCGGTTTCGGGTCATCCTATCTTGCCAGTATAGTCGGACAGAAAAAAGCGCGTGAAATCTGGTTTCTAAACCTGTTTTATTCTGCCAAAGAAGCCCTCGAAATGGGTTTGGTAAACCGTGTCGTACCTTTTGATCAGTTGGAGGACTCCACAGTAGAGTGGTGTGAAATCATGATGAAAAGAAGTCCGATGGCATTGAGAATGATCAAACTCGGGCTTAATGCAGAACTCGACGGACAAGCAGGATTGCAGGAGTTTGCCGGCAATGCTACCTTGCTCTATTATCTCACCGAAGAAGCGCAGGAAGGGAAACGTGCTTTCCTCGAAAAGCGTGATCCTGATTTTCATCAATATCCAAAATTTCCATAACAAAGTTCTTTTGATGGCGCGTACACAATCATGGGTTAAAGCGGCGAGGCTGAGAACTTTGCCACTTGCATTGTCAAGTATTGCAATGGGAGGTTTCGTTGCCGGAATCGAGTCTTCATTTCGTTTGACGCCTGTAATTTTTGCTGGAATAACTACTTTGCTGCTTCAGATACTTTCAAATTTCGCCAATGATTACGGTGATTCAAAAAGTGGAATTGACAATATAAACCGTGTTGGTCCAACACGGACTGTTCAGTCAGGCGAGATTACCAAAAGTGAAATGAAAATTGCTGTTTTAATTTTTTCAGGACTTTCACTGATAAGTGGTCTGTTATTGGTATTCTTTGCAGCGCAAATTTCCTTAACCGGAAAAATTATTCTACTGCTTCTTGGTCTCGGAGCAATTGTAGCTGCTATAAAATATACTGTTGGCAAACGACCCTACGGATATATTGGTCTGGGTGATCTTTTCGTATTTATTTTTTTCGGTTTGGTAGCTGTTATTGGCACATATTTCTTGGCAACAAATAGTTTTAACTGGACGGTTTTACTGCCAGCCATTTCAATGGGAATGTTTAGTTCAGGCGTTTTGAACTTAAACAATATGCGTGATATTGCGAATGACCGTTTTAGCGGCAAACGTACTTTAGTGGTTTCTCTTGGTTATAGCAAATCCCTGTTTTACCACGCAATGCTGATGCTGGTTCCATTCATTTTGCTTAGTTGGTTTGCTTTTGAAAAGAAACCGGAACTGCCATCTTTTGCGTTTTTGCTGCTCCTTCCCCTGTTTTTAAAGGATCTGATCAACATCTTTAAATCTGAAGGAAATGCTTCACTTGATCCATATCTAAAAAAACTTGCACTCAAAACATTGCTGCTGACAGTCATTTTTGGATTAACGATTAACTTGTAAAATGCTACAAGCAAGGCATATACCATACAAATTGATTTTCAGGCAGGCTGCCGGAACATCAAGAGGTGTTCTGACTGAAAAATATTCCTGGATTCTGATTCTGCATAACAGCGAAAATCCGGATATTTTTGGTTTGGGAGAATGCAGCCTGATATCCGGTCTAAGCCCCGATCCAATAACAGGGTATGAACCGGAACTCAATAATCTTTGCCAAAATATTCAAGATCATGAAAAATGGTCAGCTCAGCGCGGAAAAACATTTCCCTCAATCCGTTTTGGTCTTGAAACTGCATTGCTTGATTTGAAAAACGGAGGACATAGAACACTCTTTTTGAACAAGTTTTCGACCGGAGAAACCGGCATCCCAATCAATGGACTTGTTTGGATGGGAAGACCTGAGTTCATGAAAAAACAAATCATTGAAAAAATCGAAGCAGGTTTCAATTGCATAAAGATAAAGGTTGGCGCCATCAATTTTGATGAAGAAATTTCACTTTTGGCATTTATCCGAAAACAATTCAGCGCCGCTGAAATCATTATCCGCCTCGATGCCAATGGCGCATTTGGCCCTTCTGATGTTATCGAAAAATTGAAGCAGCTTTCAGACTTTAACATACATTCTATTGAGCAGCCGGTAAAACAAGGTCAAAATGAGTTAATGGCACGTGTGTGCAGCGAAAGCGCCATTGCTGTTGCATTGGATGAAGAACTGATTGGTGTTGCCGGCACTGTAAACAAAACCAAGCTTTTGCAGGAAATTAAACCACATTATATCATTCTTAAACCAAGCTTACTGGGTGGAATGGCTGAAAGTGATGAATGGATTGAAATTGCAGAAAAACATCAAATCGGCTGGTGGAATACGTCAGCATTGGAATCAAACATTGGATTAAATGCCATTGCACAATGGACTGCAGAAAAGTCGCCTGAATTGCCGCAAGGCCTGGGAACTGGTCAGCTTTATACCAATAATATTATGTCCCCACTGACAATCAGCAATGGAAATCTGTACTATGATCATACCAAACCCTGGGAACTTAAGCATCTTTTAAAGTGAATCCAATCTCAATAAATACATTGACTATCAATGGCATATTTCACAACAAACAAATGTTGCTTGAGAGGATTGCACTTGGAAAAGAAAAAAGTGAACTATTAAATCTGCTGTTTGCATTTCTTAAACTTTGGCTCAACGACGAAGAAATGCTTGAATTGCGCACATCCGGTTCAACCGGCCCACCAAAATTTATTGCAGTTCAAAAAATACAAATGCTTCGCAGTGCAGCAATGACTATTCAGTTTTTTAATCTCAGGTCAGGCATGAAAGTTTTATTATGCCTTTCGCCGGAATATATTGCAGGCAGAATGATGGTAGTGCGTGCAATGCTTGCCGGACTTGACCTCATTACGACTGAAGCTGAAGCCAATCCACTTGCAAATCTTCATTCAAACATTGATTTTGCTGCAATGGTACCTTTTCAGTTATCCAAAGCATTGCAAGAAACGCCTGAAAAAACAGCATTAATCAAAACGATAATTTTAGGTGGCAGCGACCTTCATCCCCAACTTGCTGAAGCATGCAGAAAACTTAAAACGCGGATTTTTCACACTTATGGCATGACTGAAACATTGAGTCACATTGCCTTGAGGACTGTAAACGGAAATGAAAAAACAGATTGGTTTACTCCCATGAACGGGATACAAATAGATTTAGACGTTAGAAATTGCCTGATAATTAATGCCCCTGCACTCAATGAAAAGCAATTAGTAACAAATGACATTGCAGAAAAAGACGATAAAGGCAGATTTCGCATTCTTGGCCGGGCCGATGATATAATTAATACAGCCGGCATAAAACTTCATCCCGCTCAGATTGAAAAAAAGATTTCATCATTGATTCCCGGGGTTTTTGTAATTAGTGAAATGACAAAAATGAATTCAGGAAAGATTCCAGTGCTAGTTCTTGATCAACAAATCAGCATTTTAGTCCTGTTTAAACTTTGGAAATCACTCTCAGGAATGCTAAGTAAAACAGAAATGCCCAGAAGAATTATAATACTGCAAAAACTACCATTGCTTGATAGTGGAAAAATCAACCGACTTGCAATCAAAGAAATCATAAATGGCAAGTTATAAAAAAAATGAGCAAAAAAAGAAAGCCGCTCGGGGAGAGCGGCTCAATTATGAAAAACAAACAAAACAAGTATCTTTTCAAAGTCTTATACAATCAATATGCCAAAATTATAATTGTATGAATTTCAATTAATAAGATATTGGGCTCACTTTGTTTTTTCCTATTTTAGGACAATTTTTCTTTTTTTAGGAAGAAACCAAAACAAAAGGATTGTTATAATATTTATTTCAATTAGTTTAAACCTTTTAATACTTGCCTAAAATATCAGCTATCTGCGAAATTAGTGTCATTCATGTGAGTCGTTAACAACAGTAAATTACTGATATTCAATAAATACACAATCTTCCTCTGAACCTTTTAGTTCATGCAGACCAAATTTTATTCAAGCACTTCTTAAATGCATTTCAGAGAAATTCCTTCATAAATTCAGAAATATTCTCTTCCCAAAATTGGAAAATCAGACAGTTTCAGTAAAATTCATTGATAAATTTCCTTTCATTATCGAGGGTTGGTTACATTTTAAGGCAACGCTGGTATTATTTGAATTATGAAAAAGAACACGTCATAAAAATTTCAAACCCCTTGATATCAACAACATTCTGAGTTAAATGCCTTTTAGGGCAGGCAACTACAATCAGATTTCGAGGAATTAAGTACTTTTGCAAAAAATCCATCAAATGCTTAGAAAAATATATACAATAATTCTATTCATCCTTTTCTCCTATTATGCACAAGGACAGCAACTTAATTTTTCTCAAAAATCATTAGAGAAAGATCTTTACTTTCTTGCATCAGATAGTTTAAAAGGCAGATTTCCGGGAACACCTGAAGATATGGTTTCGGCATCCTTTATCCGCGATCATTTCAAAAATGCAGGACTGAACCTACTGGGAAAAAACGGCATTCAAGATTTCAAAGTAACAACAGCTGTTGAGGCATCTCTTAACAATTCATTGATTATGAATGATATAGAAGGAACTTACGGCACTGATTTCAGCCTTTATTCATTCAGTAGCAATGGAAGTTTTGAAGCAGAAGTGGTTTTTGCCGGATTTGGGCTTGTTGTAAAAACTGACTCACTGAGCTGGAACGACTATAAAAACCTTGATGTAAAAGACAAATGGGTATTGGTGTTAAAAGGTGATCCAGAGCCTGAAAACAACAATAGTGTATTTATTCCTTTTGCCGACGCGAGAAACAAAGCCCTTTTTGCACGTGATAATGGCGCACTCGGAATTCTTTTTGTTGGTGGAAACAAAAATAATCCTGCCGATGACCTTGCTCCTTTGCAATTCGAGCGATCAGTTGTGAGCGCAGGCTTGCTTGCCATAGACCTTAAAAAAAGCTGGGCAAACTCGTTTTTAAGCATTAATGAAATTGGCGTTGACAGTCTTGAAACACTTATGATTTCCGGAGTTGATCCGGCTAAGTATCATATGAAAACGATTGTAAAAGCCAATGCTGAACTTATTCGCAAAGAGGTTACAACAATGAATGTTGTTGCCATGCTTGAAGGAAATGACCCTGCACTTATACATGAATACATTGTTGTTGGAGCACATTACGACCATCTTGGAATGGGCGGACAAGGTTCTGGCTCGCGCATGCCGGATACACTTGCCCCGCACGTTGGAGCCGATGACAATGGATCTGGTGTTGTTGGAGTAATGGCAATGGCTTCAGCACTGGCATTTGAAAAAAACAACCTGCGAAGAAGCGTTTTATTTGTTGCCTTTGGAGCAGAGGAAATGGGGCTGCTGGGATCGCGGTATTTTGTCAGAAACTTACCAATGGAAAAAGGAAAAATTGCAGCTATGATTAACTTCGATATGATTGGCCGTTTAAGCGCTGAGAAAGCTGTAGTAGCCGGAGGCACAGGCACAGCAATTGAAATGGAAAAACTATTGGATCAGGTTGCAGAAAATTCTTCAATTAAGCTTTCATATTCTCCTGAAGGTTTTGGAGCTTCAGATCATGCTTCTTTCTATGCAGAGGACATTCCTGTTTTATTTTTCTCTACAGGAGCTCATTCAGATTATCACACGCCATTGGATACGCCAGACAAGATAAACTATGAAGGAATGGTTGAAGTACTTGATTTGGTTGGCAACATCACTTTGGAACTTATTAACCGTGACGAACGTCTAACTTTCAGTGAGGCTGGCCCAAAAGAACGTACCACTGCTCGCAGAGGATTCAAGGTAACGCTGGGTATAATGCCCGATTTCACAAGCAGTGGAACAGATGGCCTTGGTGTTGGTGGCGTCACAAAAGGTGGTCCGGCTGACGTTGCCGGAATGAAAAAAGGGGATAAAATAACCGGAATAAACGGCATGTCGGTCGGAACTATTTATGACTACATGAACCGCTTACGTCAGTTGAAACCCGGACAAAGAGTCAACGTAGATGTGATGCGTGAAGGCATCCCAACAATTCTGATTGTTGAACTCTAAACAAGCAGACATTGCAAACGATATATATATCATTTGTTCTTAGGAGTTTACTGCACAAATTTATTAAGTTTGGTGTAGTGGGTTTTTCGGGGGTCTTCGTCGACTTTGGAATCACTTATGTTTTTAAAGAAATTTTCGGCGTTCAGAAATATGTCAGCAATGCCATCGGATTTATGGTAGCTGCATCATCAAATTACTTCTTAAACCGTGTATGGACTTTTCAAAGCACCAATCCAAATGTAGCTGTTGAATACACCGAATTCATCCTGATCTCATTCATCGGATTAATCATCAATACAACAATTCTGTGGCTTCTGGTAAATAAACTTAGAATGAATTTCTACCTGAGTAAAATATTTGCAATCGGTGTTGTTACCTTATGGAACTTTGGTGCAAACGTGCTGATAACTTTCAGGTAATAGCTAAAATATTCAAAAAGAGCTCATTAAAGTAACGCTTTCTGCAACAACACTTTTTCCATTTGCGCCTGCAGTTTTCGGGCTTCTTCGGCGGCTCTTTCAGCGAAATCAATTTGTGATGAAGCATAGAGAATACCTCTTGAAGAATTTACAAGCAATCCGCATTCATCGTTCAAACCATTTTCAGCAACAGCTTCCAGACTTCCGCCTTGTGCACCAACGCCAGGTACAAGTAAAAAATAATCAGGTACTAATTGACGAATAGCTGCAATTTCTTCCGGATGTGTGGCGCCAACAACAAACATCAACTGTTCAGATGTAGCCCAGTCTTTTGCTTTTGAAAGCACTTCTTCAAAAAGTCTTTTTCCTGAAGTCTGGCAATTGTACTGAAAATCCTGAGAGCCTGCATTTGATGTTAATGCAAGCAATATGACCCATTTTTCATCAAAGTCCAGAAATGGACTGACCGAGTCAAAACCCATATAAGGCGCCACTGTGAGTGCATCAGCATCCAAATGATCAAAAAATGCACGTGCATAATTGACAGAGGTATTGCCGATATCTCCGCGTTTGGCATCTGCAATTATGAATATTTGCGGGTAATTTATTTTTAGGTACTTTATCGTTTTTTCAAGACTCTCCCACCCTTTCGATCCCTGAACTTCATAAAATGCTGTATTCGGTTTATAAGCAACAGCATACTGCGCTGTAGCATCAATGATTGCTTTGTTAAAACTGAAAACGGGATCACCTTCAGAAAGCAAATGCTTTGGCAACTTTTCCATTTCGGTATCTAAACCTATGCAAAGAAATGACCGCTTTTGCTTTATTTGTCGAAATAACACACTCTTGTTCATGCGATAATTGGGCTATGCTTAAGCATCAAGCTCTGTTTTAATACGTTCCGCGTTCTCAGCAATCTGCAACTTCTCAAATATTTCGTTAATATCACCGTCAATAATTGCAGAAAGGTTATAAAGCGTTAGGTTGATGCGGTGATCTGTGACCCGTCCCTGAGGCCAGTTGTATGTCCTGATCTTGGCCGACCTGTCTCCTGTGGATACCATTGTTTTGCGTTTAGAAGCAATTTCTTCCAGATACTTACTGTATTCACGCTCGAAAAGACGGCTCCGCAACACTTTCATGGCCTTGGCCAGATTCTTTATCTGCGATTTCTCGTCCTGACATGATACAACAATGCCACTTGGGATATGTGTGAGTCTGATCGCTGAATAAGTTGTGTTAACAGATTGACCTCCCGGACCTGAAGAACAGAAAGTATCTTTACGAATATCTTTATCAAGAAGCTCAATATCAAATTCTTCTGCTTCAGGCAATACAACCACAGAAGCTGCCGAAGTGTGCACGCGACCTTGTGTCTCAGTTTTAGGAACCCTTTGAACACGATGTACGCCCGATTCAAACTTCAAAACTCCGTATGCATTCTCTCCAACAACATTGAAAACAACTTCCTTGTAGCCACCAACAGTGCCTTCATTCATTTCGACAACATCGGTTTTCCAGCCTTTATTTTCGCAATATTTCAGGTACATTCTAAAAAGGTCACCCGCAAAAATACTGGCCTCATCACCACCAGTTCCGGCTCTTATTTCCACAATAGCGTTTTTCGAATCCTGTGGATCTGAAGGAATAAGCATAAGCCTGATATCTTCTTCCAGTTTTTCCTTATTTGCCTGAAATTCATCCAACTCTTCACGGGCCATATTGCGAAAATCTTCATCCTTCTCGGTGCGAATGATTTCTTTGGCATTTTCAATATTGGCAACAACGTTTTTATATTCTTTGAAAGCACCAACAACAGGTTCAAGATCTTTATAATCTTTATTGAGCTTCACGTATTTCTTCATGTCGGCCATTACTGCCGGGTCGTTGAGCTGCTCAGCCATTTCTTCCCATCTTCTTTTGATGGTTTCCAACTTATCTACAATATCCACAATAGCAATTTTTTAGGCTGCAAAATTAAGCAATATGCCCGAAGTCTCACGCATTGCGGCCTACATTTTCTGAACTTAGAAATCAGACAAGAAAAATCTATTAGAAATCAGGTGTAAATAAACCTTCCATAGTCGGAAGTAATGGTGAGTTTTTTTTCGGCTGAAGCTTCACAATAGCCTATAATCCTTGCTTCTACGTTAAATGAAGCAGCTATTTCAATAATCTTTTCAGCTGTATTTTCATCTGTATAAACTTCCATTCTGTGCCCCATATTAAACACCTTATACATCTCTTTCCAATCGGTGCCAGATGCTTTCTGAATCATGCTAAAAAGTGGTGGAACAGGAAAAAGATTGTTTTTTACAATATGCAGTTTATCTACAAAATGAAGCACTTTGGTCTGAGCGCCGCCACTACAGTGAATAAGTCCGTGAATCTCAGGTCGGAATTGTTCAATAACTTCTTTCAGGATGGGTGCATAGGTTCGTGTAGGAGCCAAAACCATTTTACCGGCATCGACACCTTCCACATCGGTCAGGTCATTCACTGAAAAGGTTCCGCTATAAACCAAATCTGATGGAATTGATGCATCGAAACTTTCAGGATATTTCGTAGCATAGGCCTTACTGAACACATCATGTCTGGCAGAGGTTAAGCCATTGCTTCCCATCCCGCCGTTATATTGATCTTCGTAAGTTGCCTGCCCAAATGAAGCAAGTCCAACAATGACATCTCCTGGTTTAATGTTTGTTTCGATCACATCCTTTCGCGGAATTCGCGCGGTAACAGTGCTGTCAACAACAATTGTGCGAACAAGGTCGCCGAGGTCAGCAGTTTCACCGCCGGTAAGCCAGATGCCAATACCAAGTGACCTCATTTTTTCGAGGAATTTTTCAGTACCGTTAATAAGTGCTGCGATTACCTCACCAGGAATCAAACTTTTATTCCGACCTATTGTAGATGACAATAGAATTCTGTCAGTGACACCAACACATAAAACATCATCGGTATTCATGACTATTGCATCCTGAGCGATGCCTTCCCAAACTGAAATATCGCCTGTTTCACGCCAGTAAAGGTAAGCAAGCGATGATTTCGTTCCGGCGCCGTCAGCGTGCATTATATTGCACCATTCACTGTCGTTGCCAAGAATATCAGGTATTATCTTACAAAAAGCGTTGGGAAACAAGCCTTTGTCAATTCCGCTGATCGCCTGATGAACATCTTCTTTCGATGCAGAGACACCACGAAGGTTATAGCGCTGCTGACCCTCCATGATTATTTAAAAATTAGCATTTTTGAAGCTGTATCGAATTCAAACGTTCCAAAACGGCTCAGCAAACGTTGCCCAAAAACTAAATTGCTGTCAAGTTTATGTACCACGGTAATTTCAACATCATTCAAAGTACGGTTTGCAATGCGCACTTCTTTGAGTGTAAATACAGCGCCATCAGCAATTGTACCATCCTTTAGCAGTGCTTCAGCATCACCCAGAAGATTATCTCTGCTGAAAACACCCTTTTTAAGAAATTCCATTGCCTTACTTAAAGAAATGGATGTATTTTCAATGCGATTGTAGATGAACTTTTCAGAATAATTATCAATAAAGCACTCTGCTTCAAATAGTCCTTCTTTATTTATCAGAAAACCAACTTTATTGTCATCAGGGTTAATTGCGATATCAATTGAAACGGCCAAAGGCTGATTGGCAGCTTTCGGTACAAAGTCTTTGCTAAGCACCCTGAATTCAGTCCGACGGTTAAGTTGATGAGCGGCTTCCTTTTCATCGTTACTAGAAAGAGCATTGATAAATTCCTCTGTCAGTACTGAGCCTGAACTAAAATTAAACCCGTTTGCATTTAACTCACGATCAAGCGTTCTTGGCACTCTTTCGCCGTAGCCTTTAGCTACAAGTCTTTCAGGATCAACGCCTCTCAAAATTAAATAGTCAACCACAGACTGCGCTCTTCGCTGTGACAGAATATCATTTCTTTCTTCTGTATCCCGGTTATCAGTGTGTGAGGCAAGTTCGATGATAATTGTAGGATTGTTTTGAAGCGTAAGGATCAAACCTTGAAGCGAATCTTCATATTGTGGTTTTAGCTCCCACCTTGCCAGATCGTAAAGGATATCCGGCAAAGGAATAGGTGCTTCAGGAATTGGCTCAAGCAGCAGGTCTACAACAAAATCACGGCTAAACTCAACACCAACTGTGGTTTCAACAGCAGTTCTGGTGAAGTAGTTTTCCTTGTCTACAATAATTTCATAAGTCGTGTTTTTGTCAATCTGAGAGCTCCCAAAGAGATAGTAACCTTTATCATTTGTCCGTGTAGTTACACTCATTCCATTTGATCCTATAAGCTTTACACTTGCATTTTCAACAAAAAGCAATGTCTTTTCATCTTTGATGGTGCCTGCAAGTGTAAACAACACCGGTGGTTCAATAAAATAATACAGGTTATCAATACCTCTGATATTATTTCTGTTGCTTGCAAAAAAGCCACGTTCTTCTGTTGGATGAAAAGTAATTGAAAAATCGTCGCCTACAGAATTCATCGGATGTTTGAGGTTTTTTGGAACACCCCAGTTACCGGCTGAATCAACGGTAGACACAAAAATATCAAATCCACCCATTCCGCCATGACCATTTGATGAAAAGTAGAGCGTTGTATCGTTCCGTAAAAAAGGAAACACTTCATCGCCCTTGGTGTTAACGACAGGACCTAGATTCATCGGGCGGTTGAATGGCTGTGTTTTTGAATCGCGCAATGCCATCCAGATATCTCTTCCGCCAAACCCACCTTTTCTTTCAGCAGCAAAATAAATTATCAATTCATTATTACTGAGCGTAGGATGACCAACTATATCTACACTATCAACACCGCGTATCTGCAATGGAACCGGCTGGCTCCAGGCTCTTCCGCTGCGGTTGCTCACAAAAATCTGGCAGCCCGAGGTCTGTTGTGGAATATTGTTGCAGCGCGTAAAATAGAGTGCAGTGAATGCACTGTTCATGAAGGGAGCTCCTTCATTTGCCGAAGTATTTATCGTTTCAGTATCATCAAGCCTTTGAGGCGTGCTCCACTGATCATTTCTATCAAGTCTGGATGTATAAAGATCACTAAAGCTTTGGTTTGTCCATCTGTCTTTTTCTTTACCGGATGAACCTTCCCGAGTTGAGGTAAATATGATTTCGTTAAAATTATTGGACGACCATGTTGCTCCAAAATCAGCCTCGCGTGAATTGACTTTCTTTAGCATTGTTACTTCGAAGCGTGATGGATTTTCAAGCCATTCCTCAATCAGTGCTGCCGATTCAGCGCCCAGCGGACCTCGCGGATCGTCAGGTACTCTTTCGATGTATTGGTTGTAATACTCAATTGCTTCAGCGTACTTTTGGTTCATTTTAAGCAGATCGGCAAAAACGAGCAGGATTTCTGGATTCCGTTCAGGCAGATCGCTGCGAAGCACTCTTTTATAAGTAGCCTCAGCGCGTCTGTAATTCCCTGTCAAACGATAACTTTCGGCAAGGCGATAACTTATACGGTTTCTCTCATCCGAGTTCCTTTTAACCCGTCCATAGGCTTTTTTATAGCGGTCAATCGCTAAGGAGTATTGTTTTCTGTCAAAAGCCTCATCTGCTCCTTTCGAAACATTGCGTTGTGCATGTAAAGAAAGGCTTGACAGGCTAAGAAAGAAAAAAACAGTTAATATTGGAATCAGTTTCATTATATATCCCTGTATCATTTAATGATTGGTAACGTATGAAAGTCAGTTTTATTGGTCTGACCGCGCATTATCAGAAATAATCTCTTTATCTGTAACGGGTTTTTCTTCAATGAGAACTACATTTTTCACATCGTTGTTATCTGCCTGCAATTCATCATCGTCACGCTTTGCGATTGATTTATCATCTGGCTTTTGCTGCTGATTTCTTTGTTCCAGAAACTCGCTGTAACGTGTTTCCCGTTCAATTCTTTGCACTTCTTTATTGATCTCGTTTTTGAAACCTGCAGAAGCTCTTTTCATTTCGTTTATTGTTTTACCAAGCGTACGCGCAACCTCTGGCAGGCGTTGAGGACCTAAAACTACAAACAAAACAAGGAGAATCAGAATTATCTCTCCTGAACCAAAATCAAAGAAAAGTAGCATTTCATGTGCTTTTAAGTAGTGCAAAAATAAGAATTATGCTGGCATGTCAGCGATAGTTTAACTAAAATGCACAAAAAAGTCCGGACACTGAAAACAATGCCCGGACAATACTCTTTTTAAGCTAAAAATGATCAGCTCTTTTTAGCTGTTTTTGCTGCAATTACATCCTCTTCCTTTTTCATTTTTGAAGTGAGCAAATCATAAACGATCGGACTGGCATTAAACACAGAGGAATAAGTACCGAAAGCGATACCCATCAACAAGGCAAATACAAATCCACGAATAACTTCACCACCAAAAATAGAGATGATAAGCAAAACAAGGATTGTTGTTCCTGAGGTATTGATAGTACGGGTTAGCGTGCTGTTCAAACCGTCATTAATATTGGATCTAAGGAGCCTTTTAGGATGCAGGTTCACATTTTCACGAATACGGTCAAAGATGATAACGGTATCATTAATTGAGTATCCGATAATGGTAAGAATTGCTGCGATAAATGCCTGGTCAACTTCCATGCTGAAAGGCAAAATATTGTAGAAAATCGAAAACAATCCAAGTACTATTATTGTATCATGCGCCAAAGCAATGAGCCCTGCCAATCCATACTGCCATTTTTTAAATCGAATTGCAATGTAAACAAAGATTATTATCAGCGAAAGAACAATAGCTGTAATGGCTTTATTTCGGATATCATCGGCGATTGTAGGTCCAATTTTTTGAGAACTGAGAATACCTATAAATTTATCACTTGCCTCTTCATCCGAAGTAAACTGATCATAGGTGATAGGTGTTGCAAAAAAGTCCTTCAAACTGACGTAAAGCATACTTTGAATGATTGAATCAACTTCTTTATTGTCGTCTTCAATCAGAAATTTAGTTGTAATCTTCACCTGACGATTTGGCCCAAAAGTTTTTACTTCAGGGGTAGCCTGTGTAAATTCAGCTGTCAATGCTTTTCTGACATCATTTACAGTAACATCCTGATCGAAGCGTACCAGATATGTACGTCCACCAGTGAAGTCAACGCCAAAATTCAATCCACGGAAAGTGAGTGAGCCAAGGCTGATGACAATTAATGCTATCGAAACAATGTATGCTTTCTTGCGCATTGAGAGAAAGTCAATATGAACATCCGACAAGAAGTTAAGGGTTAGTTTACTTCCAAAATTAATTTTCTTGTCGTTATCAAGCATGTAAATGAAGATGATACGAGAAATAAGGATAGCTGTGAAAAGCGAAGTTAGCAAACCGATGATAAGCGTTGTTGCAAAACCCTGAACCGGACCAGTTCCAAAAGTGTAAAGTACAATACCTGTTAGCAAAGTGGTTACGTTACCATCGATAATAGCCGAATAAGCATTTTTGTATCCATCTTCAATAGCAAGTCTTATTCCTTTACCAAGCCTTATTTCTTCTTTGATACGTTCGTAGATAATTACGTTGGCATCAACAGCCATACCGAGTGTAAGTACAATACCAGCAATACCTGGCAATGTGAGTACAGCACCCAGGGAAGCTAATACACCAAAAAGGAAGAAAATGTTTGTAAACAGTGCAAAGTCAGCTATCAGACCTGATTTACCGTAATAGAATACCATATAGACAAGTACTAGCACAAATGCGAGTACAAAAGACCACAGACCTGCATTTACTGCTTCACGTCCCAATGAAGGACCTACTACGGCTTCTTCCATGATTCGCGAAGGTGCCGGAAGTTTACCTGCTTTTAATATGTTGGCTAAATCCTGAGCCTCTTCAATTGACATCTCTCCACCGGAAATAGATGAGCGACCGTTAGGTATTTCGTCATTTACAACTGGAAATGAATAAACATAATCATCAAGTACGATTGCGACTTGTTTTCCAATGTTTTCACCAGTAAGGCGTTTCCAAATTTTTGCACCCTCACTGTTCATCTGAATTGTTACTTCAACCTTGCCATTTTGATCAAAATCCTGACGGGCATCAACAATTACTTCGCCACCTAAAGCCGGTTTATTATCACGAGAAGTTTTTAGAGCAACAAGCTCAAGTACACCGGGTTGACCAGAAACTTCACCTCTTGGCTTAACAGTCCAGGCAAGTTTCATATTGCGTGGAAAAACTCCCTGAACTCTTCTTAGCATATTATTTACACGGGCAGTATCTTTCACCAATGCTTGTCCAACACGGGCAGTATTACCCGGGAAGAAACGACCTGACTCATCCTGAAAATAGGATGGCATCAAATAGGCATAAAGAGGGTTATTTTTTGAGTATTCTTCAAAACTTGCTTCTTCGTCTTCCTTGCCTTCTGCTTTTACCTGATCAAGGAGGCTGAGCTCTGTAGAATCGCCTTCAGCTGTAGTATCATCAGATGTTTCTTCTGATATTAAATCGAGTTCTGATTCAGCTGTGTCAGTTTCTTCCGTTTTCACGGTGTCAACATTTGACAATTGTGCAAGACGTTGATTGGCTTCATCAAAGAAAGAATAAATTTCGGAGAAATTATATGTCTCCCAGAACTCAAGCTGTGCTGTACCCTGAAGGAGTTTTCTTACACGCTTCGGATCTTTGATACCTGGCAATTCTACCAGAATACGGCCGGAAGTAGCTAATTTCTGAATATTGGGTTGCGTTACACCAAAACGGTCAATACGTGTACGAAGGATCTGAAATGACCTGTCGATAGCTGCTTCAGATTCATTACGAATGACATCCAGCACCTCTGCATTGGTTGAATTGGTTGTAATACCTTTTTCTTTAAACTCATATAAAAAGATAGAAGCAAGTCTTGCATTTGGGTCAATCTCGTTGAATGATTCTCCAAACAATGTGACAAAATCTTTTTGACTGTTCTTTTGCTTTTCAACAGCAAGTCCGATTGCCTGTGTGAAAACAGGATCCTGACTATTGCCGCCTAAAGCAATGATGATGTCTTTGACTGATACCTCAAGAACAACGTTCATTCCACCTTTAAGGTCAAGACCAAGATTGATTGTCCGTTCTTTAGCTTCCCGATAGGTATACTTATCAATTAAAAGATTGTATACAACCTGGTTGTCCATTGAATCGAGGTAATAGGTTTCTCTGGCCTCGACTACGGAATCCAACAGATGTTTATACAGCATTTCGTCACCCTTTGCAAGCTCATTTGCAAGCTTTGTTGCTGCCTCACTATTGGCATACACTGCTGCTTTGCGCTCTACCCTTCCCGCTACAAATGTGAACGAAAGCTGGTAAAGCGAAACGATTGCGAGGGCAATTGCAAAGACTTTAATAGCTCCTTTGTTTTGCATTTCTGAATGTGATTTAATTAACTTTTCTTACGTGATACTTTTTTTTGAGGGTGCAAAATTAGAATAATATTTGACAACTGCCAATATTTCAGTGATTAATTGAAACCTAACATAAAACATGTTGTTTTCTGATGAACTTCATCGCTACCTTGAAACATTAATACGCTGAAAACATAATTAATTGACCCACTTTTTATATTCCTGAATTATATTTTTCTGTGGAGTCATATGTTCATCAAAAAAATCAGTCATTCTTCTGAATTTGCAAAAGTCAATACAACAGAATCAATTAGAATAATTTTCAAATCAAAAAAGCATTAATTTTGCAGCACAAAAAATCTAAAACCATACAATTTATGAAAAAGAAAGCCATTTTATCCATGTTTGCTTTTGTCGGAATGACGCTGGCAATGTATAGCTGCGGAGGAAGCAGTGAACCTAAAAAAACTGAAGAGCCTGTAAAAGAAGAAGTTGCAGTTGTTGTTACACAAGAATCGAATGAGCTCGGAAAAAAAATCTACAATGAGAAATGCATCGTTTGTCATATGGCCAATGGTGAAGGAATTCCCGGCGCATTTCCCTCACTTGTAGGCTCAGAGTATCTTTTGACCAACAAAGTTGGAGCAATAGCTCAGACCCTTAACGGCGCACCGGGTGGAAGTACAATAAAAGGAATCCTATACAGTGCCCCAATGCCTCCACAGGTAGATACCAAAGAAGAAGCTGTAGCCATCATTAACTATGTATTGAACCAATGGGGCAACAATGGTGGAACTGTAACTTTGGAAGATGCAAAAGACATCGTTATTAACCCAAGATAATTTATTCGTTATGATAAAAAAGAGCCTGTTTTTCAGCTTAATGATAGCCGCAGCAGTTTTTCTGTCAAGTTCCTGCGGAGCACCTCACTCGCACAGTCATGATCACGACCACGACCACGACCATGATCACGACCATGATACTGAGATGGTTTTACCTTCAACAGGTTCGTTTGGCGAAGAAATAACCAAAGACAATGCAGTTCCTGTCAGTGAAATCGCCAGCCTTATAAACAGCGATGAGCCTATCGAAGTAAAAGTTTTTGGAACAATACTCGAAGTTTGTCAACATACAGGCTGCTGGATGACATTTGACCTTGGCAATGGTGAAGAAATCATGGTAAATATGAAAGATCACGATTTCTATGTCCCAATGGATGCAGCAGGAAAAACAGCCTGGGTTGATGGTCTTGCCATCCGTGAACTGATTTCAGTTGACATGCTGAAACATTACGCCGAAGATGCCGGACGCAGTCAGGAATTCATTGATGCTATCACGCAGGATGAATGGAAATATACCATTGAAGGCAAAGGAGTTATCATCGAATAACATAAATTTCAATAAAAATAAAAAAGCCCTTCCGGATTATTCGGGAAGGGCTTTTTTTATTCTAAAAATGAATCGAATTTATCTCAAACGCAAAACTGAGCCAGGAAGCAATTTCCCATTGTTGTCAGTTTCGTTCATTTTATATAGTCTTTTCAGGCGAATTCCATAAAGCTGTGAGACAGCATGAAGACTTTCTCCTTCGCGTAAAACATGTGTTTCATGCGTATTTGACCGCCGGCGTTTTTTTTCCAGGTAAACAATTTGCGCCTTGTCCAATTTTTCACGCTTATCAAATTCATTGTATTTAACAATTTGCCAGCTGTAGATATTAAACTCAGCTGCAAGGCTTTTGATATCATCTTTGTCTCTTGCAAAAATTAGCTTACGCTTATTATTTTCATGAATATATCTGTTATCTTTTGACTTCCCTACCACTTCAAAGCTTGAAGGATTTATAGGAATAAATGTGTGATCCTCAATTGCTTCGATGACATCCTCATTTTTAGCCAGAAATTTCTTTTTCATTGCCAATTGATCAAACTGCTGCAAATTGTTGCGTTCAATTATTCTGATCAGCAACTCAGGATAGCGTGGATTCGTTGCATAGCCTGCCTTGCTCAAACCATGAGCCCAGGCACTGTAGTCCATGATATCCAGTTCAAAAAGAAAGGCATAACGCGGGCGTTGTGTTAAAAAAAGCGAATGGTCATGGTACGATTCCTCAGGTTTTTTATACTTTCTGAAACACTCATTCTTTTCATCATCGTCCATATGATAGCTGTCACCTTTCCAGCCAACATGGCATTTTATTCCAAAATGATTGTTTGCTTTCTGTGCCAGATTGCTATTGCCATTGCCCGATTCCAGCAAACCCTGGGCAAGGGTGATAGAAGCAGGAATCTTATATTCCTTCATTTTTGCCATAGCAATATCACTGTATCTATTAATATATTCCTCCGCCGTAATTTTCTGCTGAGAAAAAACTGTAACAGGCAGCGACGTGAGGATAACTAATATAATGGTGTAAAATTCTTTCCTGATCATTTTTTTAAGTTGCTGCAAAAATACTTCAACAAATCTATTGACTTTATTTCAGCAAAAATTATTTACTCACAACGAATCGTTAATAAATCTATTGTTAAAGCTTCCGAAAAACGATTTAATAATGCACCAATAAGTCTCTCACTACAAAAAATCAAACTGAATATTTGACGGACTATTTTTTTCAGTGAAAATGACAAAGAACCATTATTTTTACCGCTTAAATCATTTTATGCAAATCATTAAGAAATATTTCGGTGAGCTGTCGTCACTAAAACTGGATCAATTAGAGGCTTTGAAGCCTTTTTATGAAGATTGGAACAGCAAGATAAATCTTGTTTCGCGCAAGGATATGGAGCATTTTTATGAGCACCATGTTTTGCACAGTCTTGCTATTGCCCGATATCTCAAATTTGTGTCAGGCACAAAAATACTTGACGTTGGTACCGGAGGTGGTTTTCCTGGAATTCCCCTTGCAATCGTTTTTCCGGAGGCTTCGTTTTTACTTGTTGACAGTATCGGGAAAAAAATTATGGTTGTAAATAACGCTGTTGAACATCTTGGTCTTTCGAATGTAGTTGCAGAAAAACAAAGGGCAGAAGAAATTAAACAACAGTTTGATTTTGTTGTCAGCAGAGCAGTTACAAACCTGCCCGAATTTATTTTTTGGACAGGCACCAAATTTCATGGCAAAAGCAAAAACAGCAAGCCCAATGGCATACTGTACTTAAAAGGTGGTGACCTCAAACCAGAACTTGACGAATTACCACGACGCTGGATCAAAAGCGTTCATCCGATCAGCCAATGGTTTTCTGAACCCTATTTTGAAACAAAGTCTCTCATTCACCTTTTTTAAAAACATTTTAAATTTTATCCACTTCGACAATTTGGATGCAATGAATTGACCGGCTACCAATAAAAATCTTCGGTCAAACCTTGTATTCTTGATTGCATCAATTTTTAAGTTTTAAAGCCTGATATAATTCTGCAATTTAAAAACCATTTTTTTATACTTTAGCCGCTTGTTTAACTTAAACCTAAAATTATATGGAAAAAATTAAAGCATCAATGAGAGAATCCGCCACCGCACGCTGGATTGCTCTGGCACTGATTTCGCTGACCATGTTTTTCGCGTATTTCTTCGTGGATGTAGCTGCTCCGCTTCAAAGTCTGCTCGAAAGAAATCACGGCTGGTCGCCTGAAACATTCGGAATGTTAGGTGGATCTGAATTCTTCCTTAATGTGTTTGCCTTTTTTCTGATTTTATCAGGGATTATTTTAGATAAAATGGGCATCCGTTTTACCATCATCACTGCTGGTTTGGCAATGGTAATAGGTGGTGCGATTAAATATTATGCCTTAACAGAAGCTTTTGCCGGAACCGGATTAGCTGCATGGCTGGATACTTTTTGGGTAGCTGTGCCTTCGTCTGCCAAATTAGCTTTCTTTGGATTTGCAATATTCGGTATAGGTGTTGAAATGGCAGGTATCACTGTTTCAAAAACGATCGTAAAATGGTTTAAAGGCAAAGAATTAGCACTGGCGATGGGCCTTGAGATGGCCGTTGCCCGTCTTGGAGTTTTTGCAGTATTCCGCTTATCACCAATTTTTGCTGAAAATGGTGGGGTTGTAAATTCTGTATTTTGGGGCGTTGCATTCCTGATGGTTGGGCTCCTCCTTTTCTTAATGTATACCTTTATGGATGCCCGTCTTGACAAAGAAATCGGAGCAGATGGAACTACCGAGCCTGAAGAAGCATTCCGCGTGAGTGACTTATGGTTGATTTTAAAGAATCCCGGATTTTTAGCTATTGCAAGCTTGTGTGTGCTTTTCTATTCAGCTATTTTTCCTTTTCAGAAATTTGCTACCGACATGTTGTCGTCAAAACTTGATATCAGCATAAAAGATGCTGCTGCAATGTTTTCCTATTTCCCCATTGGTGCAATGATCATGACTCCCTTCATTGGAGCTTTCCTCGACAGAAAAGGTCTGGGAGCAACAATGATGCTTTACGGTTCAATTCTTTTAACTCTTTCACACCTCATCTTTGCACTTGTTCCTGCTGAAGCATTTACACCACTGATTGCCTATGCAACAATTGTTGTTTTAGGACTTGCATTTTCTCTTGTTCCGGCATCAATGTGGCCTTCGATACCAAAAATTGTTGAAGAAAGATTTCTGGGTTCTGCCTTTGGCTTAACTTTCTGGATACAAAATATTGGTCTGCTTGCAGTGCCAATTCTGATAGGATGGGCGCTTACTGCATCTAACCCTGGTGTTGCCGATGCTATAGCTGCCGGTGATATGAACATTAAATACGATTACACAGTTACTGAACTGATTTTTGCCGGTTTTGGAGTGCTTGCAATGATCATGTCATTGGTACTTAAAGCTGTTGACAAAAAGCAAGGTTATGGCCTTGACTTACCAAATAAAAGAAGTTAAATCGCTTTGAATTAATAGTTTAAAGGCTGCCATAATTTTCATGGCAGCCTTTTCTTTTTTAAGGTAGTTTACAATGCTTTAAACCAATCTGTTAGTTTTTGCACACCAAACCAAAGATTGGGGCAATCTTGCCTGATAAAGTCTTCTGTCAGTTTTTTGTCAGCATAAAACCCACTAACGCTTTCAAGTGCATTTCTTCCATCAAAATCCACATATGCCATGCGTGCAAGCAATTCTTCAGGCTGATGACCGAAATCAATGCCCGGAAGCATCGCTACACCGGTTTCCCTGAGAATAGCATCACACATTTCCATGGAAGTAAGGATCCCCTTTGCAGCTAATTTTTCGCGGTAATAACTAAAATCAGGAAACAGATAAAAACCTCCATTTGGCATGGGCACAGTGATGTTGCTTGATTCTAATTGATTACGCAGAATCTTTGCAAGATAACGAAGAATTCTGCGCGTTTTATCAAGGTAATCATCTATGAATTCGCCTCCCTCAAAGGCAGTTACAGCAGCATACTGAATGGGTGCTGAGGTAGAAGTATAGGTTTCACTTGCCACGATAGCCATGGCATCACGCAGCCAGTAAAGCTCTTTTGGAAAGATAAAAGTACCAAGCCTCCAGCCACCGGCTCCGCACCATTTGCTCAGTCCACTGCTGATAATTGTTCCTTCCGGATAATACCTTGCAATTGAAACATGTTGCCCCTGATGGTGAATCATGCCATAAATTTCATCGCTGACAAGCACAATATTATATTTGCGGGCTACCGCTGCCAATTGCTTAAGTTTATCAATCGGATAGCTGCAACCAGTCGGATTGGATGGATAATTCAGGATAACCACACGTGGTCTGTTGGGATCAGACCGGCAAATCATATCCAGCTTTTCCGGAGTTAGCCTGTAACCTTCATCAGCTCTTGTAGGCACCCAATGCACGTGTCTGCCTATAATACGGGCTTGTGGAAAATAGGAAACCCATGAAGGCGTAGGAATTATCAGGTCGCCATAATAAACCAACTGAAGAATGAAAATCAACTCTTTCGAACCCGGGCCTATAAGAATGTCTTCAGGGCGTGTTTCTATTTTCTGTGTCCTGTGGTTGAATCCTGCGATGGCCTCTCTCAGTTGCAACAATCCCCGCACATTCAGATAGTCTTTTTGGTGTGCATTTTGCCTAAGTGCTTCAACCACATTTTCCGGAACGGGAAAAGGCGATTGTCCAAGACCAAATTTATAAACCTGATAACCTTTTTTTATGAGCTCCTGACTCTTTTCATTGATAGCCAAAGTGGATGACTGAACCAATCCCCGGACGTTCAGATTAAGATTCACGGGGAGGTTGTTTCTGGATATTTTTCCCATAATGCAATGCTTTTGCCCCAAAGATACCATTTATATTTTTGATCAAAGCTCAAATGAATGGGCTAAAAATCATTTTTTTATTGGAATGACGCTCAAAATTAACTGGCTATGATTGATTTTTGCTACAGCGATTTGTAAACAAATTCACTGAAAATTTCCAAGGTATTCCAGTGTTATCAATATTTTTAATACATTTGATTGAAGGCTTAAAATGACAAATCATCATCCTGAATCTGCCATTAACAAACATTTAGGATTGACAAACAGGAAAATATTGTACTTTTATGGCTCGAAAAATTATTCATCCATATTAAAACTATCAGGAGGAACATTATGAGTAGCATTTTGGATCTGGAGCCTAAAGGTATCTGGAAAAATTTTTATAGTCTTACACAAATTCCACGTCCATCGAAGAAGGAGGAAAAGATTATTGCATTTACAAAGGAATTTGGCGAAAAGTTAGGCCTTGAAACTGTTGTTGATCATATCGGCAATGTAATTATCCGTAAACCAGCCACTCCCGGCTTTGAAGACCGCATGGGAATAATCCTTCAGGCACATCTGGACATGGTTCCGCAAAAAAATGAAGGAACGGATCATGATTTCGAAAAAGATCCTATTCAAACCTTTGTTGAGGATGGTTGGCTGAAAGCAAAAGGTACTACCTTAGGTTCAGACAATGGAATTGGTGCAGCCGCAGCAATGACAGTTTTGGAAGCTACCGACCTCGAGCACGGCCCTGTAGAAGCATTGTTCACTATTGATGAAGAAACCGGAATGACAGGAGCAAATGAGCTTAAGCCAGGTTTTCTAAATGGTGATATTTTACTCAATATGGATTCTGAAGACGAAGGAGAGCTTTATATTGGCTGCGCTGGTGGAATCGATTCCACAGGTGAGTTTTCACCTGCTTTTGAAGATGTTCCTGCAGCAAATCTGGCCTTCAGATTAAGTGTAAAAGGATTAAAAGGTGGGCACTCTGGTCTGGACATCAACCTTGGAAGAGGAAATGCAAACAAAATCATCAACACATTGATGCTGATGGCTGCCGACAAATTCGATCTTCGCATATCAAGCATTGATGGCGGAAGCTTACGCAATGCCATCCCTCGTGAAGCATTTGCTACAGTTGTTGTGCCTGCAGATAAAGAAGTTGTTTTCAAAAAATTCGTAGAAGAGTTTGAAATCGTTGCCAAAAGTGAATTCGAAGAAGCTGATTCTGGTTTAGCCATTGCTGCTGAAACAGTTGATATGCCTGAAAGAGTAATCGATCTGAAAACACAAGACGGACTTTTTGAAGCAGTAGCAAGATGCCCAAACGGTGTGATTGCAATGTCAGCTGATATGGCAGGCGTAGTTGAAACATCAACCAACCTGGCCATCGTTAAATCAAAAGGAGATAAAATTACAATTGCAACTTTGCAACGCAGTTCAGTTGATGCCAGTAAAGCAAAACTTTCTCAACAAATCAGGGATGTTTTCACCAAAGCAGGCGCTAAAGCAAGTTCTTCTGGCGACTATCCTGGCTGGAAACCCAACATCAATTCGCCTATTCTTAAAACAATGAAGGAAGTTTACAACAACAAATATGGTAAAGTTCCGGAAGTTAAAGTGATACATGCAGGACTTGAGTGTGGCATCCTTGGAGCGGCTTATCCTCACTGGGACATGATTTCATTTGGCCCGACAATCCGTCATCCACACTCTCCTGATGAAAAGGTTGAGATTGCAAGTGTTGGACTTTTCTGGGATTACCTGGTTGAGACGCTAAAATATGCACCTGTAAAATCATAGGTATTTCATTGATTTAATGATACATAAAGTATTTCGATAAAATAATTCAGAAAAATAATAGTGCAAAGGTTTGGTTAAATAGAATTAATTTTTACCTTTGCACTCCCAAAATTTAGGCAGATGAAACGTACTTTTCAACCCTCGAACAGAAAACGCAAGAACAAACATGGATTCCGCGAAAGAATGGCTACAGCCAACGGACGCAGGATAATTAAATCCAGAAGAGCTAAAGGCAGAAAGAGACTTACTGTTTCTGACGAAAGATAATATCTATAATTAGCCAGTTTATATTTATTAAAGGTTTAACAGAAGGTGATGAAACCCATTGCCTTCTGTTTTATTTTGCCCGAATTTCAGCAGTGTATTCATGAAATTTGATCAATTTGTTGTGAAGTTCGTTATAAGTTCTCTTCTATTTTTCTTACTGCTTTCCATAATTATTTAATTTCGCGTCGGATCAGTGATCCACAATACCAATTCAAAAGATGGAAAAATTTTTGATGATAATTTTTTGGATCATCCTCAGCTTTTACGTGTTTCGTCTGGCTTTCAGATATCTTTTCCCATGGCTTATAGCCCGTTTTGTAAAAAAAATGGCCAATAAAATGCAGCAGCAAGCCTATCAGGGACAAAACAATCAAAGGCATGACGAAAAAGTAAAAGTAAGTTACATCAGGGAAGATGAGCCAAAAATCAATCCCAACATTGGCGAATACATTGATTTTGAAGATATTAAAGATAACGAAAAGCCCCAATAAGAATGAATGATGCACTGAACATCTGGCGCAAGGTTTTCCCTTTTGCTACCGCCATCCTCGTTTTTGTACTGATCACTATCGCTTATTTCAATCCTTTGCTCGAAGGCAAAAAGCTGGATCAGCATGACATAACGATGTGGAAAGGTATGTCGAAAGAGATCATTGACTTCAGAGAAGACAATAAAGCAGAGCCACTCTGGACAAACTCAATGTTTGGCGGGATGCCGGCATGGCAAATATCTGTTGTTTATACCGGCAACCTGATGCGCTATGTAAAAAAAATCGTAACATTTGGTTTGCCTTACCCGCTCAGTGCTGTATTTATGTATTTTCTCGGGTTCTACATACTTTTACTTGTTTTGAAAGTTGACCCCTGGCTGAGTATGGCAGGCGCACTGGCATTCGGATTCTCATCCTATTTGTTCATAATCCTTGGAGCCGGTCATTCGTCAAAGGCCATTGCAATTGGTTTTATGGCACCTGTTTTGGCGGGAATAGTTCTTGCTTTTCAGGGAAAATATGCACAAGGCGGATTGCTTACTGCCATTGCGCTGGCACTCCAACTAGAGGCTAATCACCTTCAGATTACTTACTATCTTGCTTTATTGGTGGTCATTACAGGAATATTCCATCTCATTGACGCCTTCAGATTTAAAACATTTCCAAACTTTTTTAAGGCAAGTGGTGTGTTAATTATTGCTGCACTTTTAGCTGTGCTGACCCACGGAACCAACCTGTATGCCACCTGGGAATACGGAAAAGAAAGTATGCGTGGGGCACCTGTTCTGACAAAAGATGTTGCTGACCAGACCAAAGGCCTCGACCGCAGCTACATCACACACTGGAGCTATGGAATAGGTGAAACATGGTCGCTGCTTATTCCGAATGCTAAAGGAGGCGGCTCGGCCATGATAGGCGCGACCAATCCTGCTCTTGAAAATGCCGACCGCAATTTCAAGCAAGCTTTGGCACAACAAAATGCCTATTGGGGTGATCAGCCCGGCACTTCGGGACCAGTTTATTCCGGCGCTATCGTGATGTTTCTTTTTGTGCTCGGACTCTTTTTCGTAAAAGGAAAATACAAGTGGATACTTTTGGGTGGTACTATTCTTTCGATTATGCTTGGATGGGGTAAAAATTTCATGCCATTCACAGACTTCTTCCTTGATTACATCCCCGGATACAATAAATTCAGAGCCGTATCAATGACCCTTGTAATTGCTGATCTCACTTTACCGCTTTTGGGATTTCTTGGTCTTTATCAGATTTTCAAAAAACCTGAACTTTTCAAAGAAAAGCAAAAATGGTTTTTTGTCGCTTTTGGACTCACAGGAGGTCTTTCATTGATTTTCTATCTTTTGCCTGGTGTTTTCTTCAATTTTTTCAGTGGATTCGAAATTGAACAGTTCACACGCATGAAACAATCCAATCCGGCCGATGCAGGACAGATAAATCTTTTTATGAGTGAACTTGAAGCTGTCAGAATGAATATTTTCAAGAAAGACGCCATAAGAAGTTTCTTTTATATCACATTGGCTGCCGGTCTGATATATGCTTTTGGATTGCAAAAACTGAAGCAAAACTGGCTCACTGCTGCCCTTACGCTGTTAATTCTGGCTGATATGGTTACTATCAATACCCGATATCTCAACAGCAATAATTTTGTGGCCAAAAGAAAAGCAGAAGTACCATTTCAGGCTTCAACGGCCAATCAGGAAATTTTGAAGGATATTGATCCCAATTATCGTGTACTTGATCTAACGGCCAGCACATTCAATGATGCCGGAGCTGCATATTTTCATCATTCTATCGGTGGTTATCATGGAGCAAAGCTGCAGCGCTATCAGGATATGATTGAGCATCATATTCAATCGGAAATGACGGCAATTTCAGGTGTGTTGAGCCAAAACCCAACACTTTCGGCACTTCAGGAAGTTCTGAACGAAAGTCAGGTGCTCAATATGCTCAATACACGGTATATTATTTTCAATCCACAATCTCCACCAATCAGAAACATCAGTGCTTTTGGCAATGCCTGGCCGATAGAAAAGATTGAATGGGTTGATACACCAAATGAAGAAATTGATGCACTTGCATATCATGATTTGCGCAATACAGCAGTTGTACACAAAGAGTTCTCATCACTTTTAGAAGGATTCACTCCGGTATCAGGAAATCCGGCGAGTATAAAACTCATTTCCTACGAGCCTAATCACCTTATTTATAGTGCTGAACTCGGTCATGAGTCGCTCGTTATTTTCAGTGAAATCTGGTATACAGCAGGCTGGAAAGCATACATCGGAGGAGTTGAACAACCACTGATTCGGGCCAACTATGCACTCAGGGCATTGCGGGTAGCTTCGGGAACTTCGCAAATAGAGCTGAAGTTTGAACCAAAAGTCTGGGCAATCGGGCAAAAGGTTTCGCTTGTGAGCTCAGCATTGTTGCTGCTTCTTATTCTGGCCTGGGCCTACTCCGAGCTGAAAGGCCGGAAACAGTCCACAAAGTGATGAAGCGTGTATTAATTATTACTTATTATTGGCCACCATCAGGGGGGGCAGGTGTGCAACGTTGGCTTAAATTCGTTAAGTTTCTGCGCCATACAGGTTACGAACCGGTTGTGTATACACCTATTAATCCTGAAATACCTTACAGAGACGAAACACTTTTGTCAGATACAACATCAGAAACAGAAATCATTGGCATCAAAATTTTTGAGCCTTATCAGCTTTACAATCTTTTAACCGGGAAGAAAAAAGGTGCTAAGTTTCAGCATGGTTTTCTGAAAGATAAAGAAGAAACAAACCCATCTTTATTGGAGAGTCTTGCCGTGTGGATCAGGGGGAACATTTTCATCCCTGATGCGCGCACTTTCTGGATCAAGCCATCAATCAAATATTTGAGTAAATATCTGCAGGAACATCCTGTTGATCTGATTGTATCTTCAGGCCCGCCTCATTCAATGCATATGATTGCTTTGGGGATTAAAAAACTTTCAGGACTGCCATGGGTTGCTGATTTCCGTGATCCATGGACAGGAATTTATTATTTCGACAAACTCATGCTCTCCGGCTTTGCAAGGAAAAAACATTTTAGGCTGGAGCAGAAATGCCTTGACAACGCCGATCACCTTATCACTGTGGGGCAAACCATGAAAAATGATTTTGAAAAACGGACATCAACGCCAATTTCAGTCATAACAAATGGTTTCGATCATGTAGATTTTGAAAACACAGAGGCAAAGGAAGTGAAAAAGTTCACTTTACTTTATTCCGGAATGTTCTTGCCAGATCAAAATCCTCCTGAACTATGGGAAACATTGAGTGAATTGGTTGCAGAAGACCACATTTTTGCAAAGCATCTTGATTTATTTTTCATCGGCAAGACTGATGCTGTTATTCTTGAAGACATAAACAGAAATAACCTGACAGCTTTCCTGCGCCAAAAAAACTATGTGCCACATGCACAGCTTCCACAATTACAACAAGAAGCTGCCATACTTCTTTTATGCATCAACCGCATCAGTAATGCATCGTATATCCTTACTGGTAAAGTGTTTGAATACATTGCCGCACAAAAAACCATCCTTGCATTCTGCCCTTTGGAGAGTGACGTAGCATCTATAATTCGTGAAACAAATTCTGGTGTAATTGTTCCCTTCGGCCAAAAAGCACAATTAAAGGACACACTTCAGGAATTATTTAAGCGATATCTAAACAACAATCTCAGCCCTAAACAGAAAAACACCAGTTCCTATTCACGAAAGTCTCTGACAAAGGAACTTGCAAAGGTTTTTGATGAAGTATTGAAGTCAAAAAAATGAGTTTTTCACAAGGTAATTTCTAAATGATCCATAAATAGATTTTATAATTTGTATTTCAGAGCAGATAAGCATTTGCAGAATACCTGAATTTTGGTGGATTCATTTCAAAATAATTCATGAAAATATTTCCTAAATACTTTTTAATCAACTGGTTTCGATTGTCGAAATGAAAAATATTTCAATTCCATTTGAAGTCAAAGCAGGAATATCCTGTTTAGTTTAAACATTTGCTCATAAATACAAACAGAACCTTTATTTTTGTCGCATAAACAATTATGATGGAACAAAACGGAAATGTGCTTTTTGGAAGTAATGCCTTGAAATATCTCGAGGCTTTGATACTTTCATGCAAGGAAAAAGACAGAAAAGTTTTTTTTCTTGTTGATAGCAATACAGCCGAGCTTTGCCTGCCCTTGTTCTATAAGTTGATCAATACAAGCAGCATTAATATTCATGTAATTGCAATTCCTGCTGGTGAAGCATACAAAAACCTGGATACATTAAGTCAAATCTGGCGGGAGCTAACTGAAAAAGGAGCCGGTCGCGATGCCTTGCTGATCAATCTTGGAGGTGGCATGGTAACTGATATTGGCGGTTTTGCTGCATCGTGCTTTAAAAGAGGTATCGAAACCATTCACATTCCAACCACGTTGCTCGGAATGGTAGATGCTGCTATTGGCGGAAAAACAGGCATAGATTTCAATTACTTCAAAAATCATATCGGCAGCTTCTATCAGGCTTCTCAAGTGCTTGTGATGACTGACTTTTTATCAACTTTACCTGCCAGACAGCTGATGTCGGGATTTGGAGAGCTTCTTAAATATGGGTTTATTTCAAATCCCAGGCTTTTAAAGGCAGATCCGTTTTCCTTCGACTCCCACTACGAATGGCTCGAACTTATAAAAGTTTGTGCAGCCACCAAAATAGAAATCACCATAAAAGATCCAACCGAAAAAGGTGTTCGAAAACTATTGAATTTTGGCCACACCATCGGACACGCCTTCGAATCATGGTCCCTTGAAAACGGCGGAGACTTACTTCACGGAGAAGCCATCGCTGCAGGAATGCTTTGCGAGCTTTGGATTTCACATAAAATCTATGGATTTCCGATGGAGGAAGTCAATAATTATAACCAAATGTTTCAGAAATATTTTGACCCTTTCAGATTTAGCAATTCATTGACAGACAATCTACTTGAACGGATGCAACATGATAAAAAAAACACTGGTCAAAGTTTACGTTTTGTGCTCATAAAGTCAATTGAGCAAGCAATTTATGATGTTGAGGTAAGTCCCGAAATAGTCAGACAAAGCCTTGAATTTTATCTTCAGACAGCAAATAAGCATGTATAAAAAAATGATTCTAAGATCCAACTCGGAACAAATTAAAGCACAGGTTTACCTCCCTGGCAGCAAAAGCATCAGCAACCGTGCACTGATGATAGGAGCATACTCAGATCTGGATATGTCGATTGCCGGACTTTCGCGCGCTGATGACACCCTGATGCTGCAACGAAATCTTGACTTCATCAGAAACTGTTCAGAATCTTCCATTCCTATGGTTATTGACTGTGGAAATGCTGGAACAGTTTTCCGGTTTCTTCTTTCATATCTGGCTTCAACGCCCGGACAATGGATGCTTACAGGAACTATCCGAATGAAAGCAAGGCCTGTTGCCGACCTGGTTACCAGCCTCCGGATATTAGGAGCTGAAATTTACTATGTGGAAGAAGAAGGCTTTCCACCTGTCCGTATCATTGGAAAACAATTACCCGGTGGCAAAACCAGTGTCAGCATGGAAAAAAGCAGTCAGTTTGCATCCTCATTGCTGATGGCTGCTCCGGTTTGGAACTATGGACTGGAACTTGAACTAACTGACAATCTGAGCTCGATGCCTTATCTTGAAATGACACTCAGACTTATGGAGCGTTTTGGCGCTAAAATAAAACGTGCTGAAAGGATAATATCTGTTTTACCTTTGTCCTACAAAAAAGCACCGCTGATTGTAGAGCCCGACTGGAGTTCAGCAGCTTTCTGGTATGAGTTGGTTGCTTTGAGCGAACAGGGTGAGATACTTATGAAAGATTTATTACTCGATAGTCTTCAGGGCGACCGGATGATGACTGAAATGTTTTCGCAACTTGGCGTTGAAACTTTTCAGGAGCCCGATGGTATTCTGATTTTTAAAACCGGAAAGATTGCTAAAGAAATCAATTTTGACCTGCAGGATTATCCGGATATGTTGCCGGCACTTGTAGCTACTTGCTGCGGACTTGGAAAAGAAGCCCATTTCACCGGCCTGGAAAATCTGCAATATAAAGAATCAGACCGAACTGCAGCTTTGCAGAAACAAATGGCAAAAATTGGGTGTAGTTTTGAGAAAATTACCGCCGGCCACTATCACCTGAAGCCGGGTAAATCAATCGAAAAGTCAACTGATACTGTCATTCGTTTTGAAACCTATTCCGATCATCGCATGGCCATGGCCTTTGCTCCACTTGCAATGAAATTAGGGGTTCTGGAAATTGAAAATCCTGAAGCCGTCGAAAAATCATATCCAAACTACTGGGATGAATTGTTTGCAACATCTGTAATAATCAAGGAATAATCACCAAAAAAAACAGTTTAACATAAAAGTAGTTTTCACTTATCTTTGCACAAACTAACACGAATATGATTGTTGATCTTTTCATTCCCTGTTTTATTGATCAGGTTTATCCTGAAACCGGGATGAATATGTTGAAAATATTGCGCAAAGCCAAAGTGGACGTGCATTATAACCCCGAACAAACTTGTTGCGGACAGATGGCCTTTAACAGTGGTTTTTGGGATGAGGCTAAAAAACTGGGCAACAAATTTCTCAAAGATTTCCCCAACGACAGGCCAGTTGTGAGTCCATCGGCTTCTTGCACCGGATTTATTAAAAATAACTATCAGGAATTATTTCATAACACATCAAGTCATCTGGAATATAAAAAGCTGGTAAAAAACGTTTATGAGATCACAGACTTTCTTGTAAATAAAATCAACTTTACTGACTTTGGCGCTTCATTTCCACACAAGGTAACTTTCCACGACAGTTGTGCTGGTCTTCGCGAATACGGCCTCAAGGATGAAGCGCGTCTGCTTCTTTCCAAAGTGAAAGGCCTTGAACTGATTGAGATGAAAGACACGAATGTTTGTTGTGGTTTTGGAGGCACTTTCTCCTTAAAGAATGAACCTATCGCATCAGCTATGGCTCAGCAGAAGGTGCAGAATGCTTACGATACAGGAGCTGAATTTATTGTATCAACAGACCTTTCATGTTTGATGCATCAGGATGGCTATATCAGAAAAAACAAAATCCCAATTAAGGTAATTCATATTGTCGATATTTTGGCTTCAGGATGGTGAGTTAAAGGTAGAACATGAAAGAAAAAAATCATTCATGTAGAATTGCCAGTATCGCTAGCTTATATCCCTTAAGGCCAAATCCACTGATGATGCCTTTGCAGGCTGCAGCAGTGAATGATTGTGCTCTGAATGATTCCCGGGAATAAATATTGGATAGATGCACCTCGTAAACAGGCACATTTATACTTCTGATTGCATCAGCAATAGCAACTGATGTATGCGTATATCCTCCCGGATTGATTATAACAGCATCAAAATTTTCTATCGAAACCTGCAGTTTATCAATAATTTCTCCTTCATGGTTTGATTGAAAATATTCAAGCCTGATATTTGGGAAAAAATCTACCAATTGAAGAAAATAATCTTCAAAGGACATGCTACCATAAATTTCTGGCTCACGTTTGCCTAACATATTCAAATTAGGGCCATTGATGATAAGAATATTCATAAGTGAAGTATAATCTTAATTAATAAACTCAAAAATATTGATTATTCAGTCCCGATAAGTCTTTGTTTTTCAATCCATTCATGCCATTGATTGAAGCCCTCACCAGTTTTGGCGCTAATTTCAATAAATTCAATATGGTGATTAACTTGTGTTGCAATTTGTTTGAATTTCTCAAGATCGAAGTCAAGATAAGGCAAAAGATCTGTTTTATTTATAAGGCATAGATGAGCAGTTTCAAACATATTTGGATATTTTGCCGGCTTATCCTCCCCTTCCGTTACACTAATAATTACAACCCTTTTTGTTTCTCCAAGATCAAAAAGTGCCGGACAAACCAAATTTCCAACATTTTCGATAAACAATGTACTTTTTTCGGGCAACTTTAAATCTTTCATTGCCTTGTTGACCATAAGCGCGTCAAGATGACAGCCATTGCCTGTATTGATTTGAATTACCGGTGCACCTGCAGACTTAATTCTGTCAGCGTCATTCATTGTTTGCTGATCACCTTCTATAACGTAACAATTAAAGTCATTTCCTTTTTCCCGAATCGTTCGCTCAAGGACTGCTGTTTTGCCAGATCCGGGGGAACTTACCAGATTAAAAGCCAGAATACTCAAAGCCTCAAAATGCCCTCTGTTTCTTTCAGCCAAAAGATCATTTTTCGAAAGTATCTTTCGCTGCAGTTGTATTGTTTGACTGTTTAATGCACCACCACCTCCTGGTTTAAGAAGGTAGTCATGTGAATGGTCATGCGAATGAGGATGACTGTGATCATGTTCATGATGATGCGCATGAGAGTGCTCTTTATCTCCATGAAAATGACTATGTTCATGAAGGTGAGAATCCGGATTGTTTGGATTCCTGTATGTGATATGTTCATCATCTCCGCAACCGCATGTTCCGCACATAATATTAGAATTTATTGTTTAAGAATTTCTATTGACTTAATGTTAAGCTCTTTACCCTTAATAAATATGGTTTTTAAACTATTGCAATAAGGGCATGAATTAAAATAATCATCTGTATCGAATTCATTACAACACTCTTCACAAACAACTACAGCTTTTATATAATTGTATACAATATGTGTTTTTTCCAACAGACTATCCCTGATCGCTTCTTCCATTGCAAATTCGAGCGCATCTGGTTCAATTCCAGATAACAATCCAATGTCAAGCTCCAGCTTCGTAATTGATTCTGCATCTGCATTTGATGCTTCTTCTTCAACGATTTCAACAATTTGTATTGCTATTGAAAGTTCGTGCATTGCTTCATTTTGTAGCACAAAGATATGAAATCATTTTCTCCGGAGAGCGATATTAATACTGCGAGTCCGTTCGAAAACAAATCTGTTCTTAAAAATTTTTGTTCGCTTTAATGATATCCGTTCGCTCAGACGCAGAAACGAAAAGATGATACAACAGAAACAAAAAAAATCGGTACATGGCAAAACAAAAAAAGCCGGATTTCTCCAGCTTTTCTTGTTATCTAATTATTTCTAGAAGCTTAAGTCAAGCCCTAAACCCAAAGTAAATGCTTTGCGGTTATAAGTTTCATTATAAGCAGGCATAGGAGGTTTTGCAGCGAATTCACGTGTATTTTCAATATACATTGTGTTCATTGCTCCCAGGTTAATCCCTAAGTTTTCATTGAGCTGAAAACGAAGTCCACCACCAATGCTATTCGTTGAAAGACTGTGGCTTAAGTCAGATTGATAAAGGTCCATTACACCAGTTGTTGTTCTGAGATAGCCAATGCTAACCAACCATTTTTCATTCAGTGCATATTCAATACCAAAAGCAGCTTCCCACAGGTTTTTGTCCATTACCATGTCATTCTTCACATATTCATTGTTCAAACGTTTTCCATATTCTGCGCCTTTATCAAAATAAGTGTGGAAACCAGCACTCAATTTCAATTTATCGGTAGCGTCAAAAGCTGCTCCGATTGAAAGCATAGCAGGCATATCGCTTGGAACTTCAGCGCCATCAGGATACAAACCAACATCGTCAACTTTCGTAGCATTTTTAACTTTTATTGATGCTTTGTGCTCATACTTAATACCAACATTCAAACGATCAAACTTTAAGTTAACACCAACTATCGGAACAATTCCTGATCCACTTTGAGATGCATCTACTTCTTTATCACTCGTAGCAGTGGCATTTGCGGCCATAGCAGCAGAGTTAGCAGCAAATTGTTGCGATACTCCGAAAAAGAATCCTTGCGCCTGAGCTATTGTCATATTTGTTGGGTCGCCACCTAAACCTGCAATAGTTCCTTGAAGCGTAGCTACTTGTGCTGCAGTCAATCCAGCTTGTGTTCCGTTTGCGAGAGGAACACTGCCCCCACCGCCATCAAGAATTGGTTGAAGTGAACTGCTTGTTGCGCTAAGCTGACCTGAAACATTTCCAAGATAACCAGAGAGATCTGTAAAAAATGTTGGTGCTTTAACCATGGTTCCAGTATAATTTAAAGCTGGAAAAGTTGGGTTGATTTGAATATTGTTGAGATAACCAACATAGCTGTTATTGATTGTTACATAGCGCAGTCCAAGGCTTACAGACAACATCTCATTGATTTCGTAACTCACTCCAGCCTGAATTCCGTAATAAACTGACTTTCCTTCAAATTCAGTATCGTAACTATACTTTGTAGTTGGAATTCCAGCACCGTTAAGCGATGGAGGCAAACCAGCCACCTGCATTTCGAAGGAAGGCAAACCGTCTTCGTAAAGCGCGCTTCCGCCACCGCCGATTGGGTTAAAACCTAAAGAAAATGCAATTTTATCTTTCTTGTAAACTGCATATACAGATGGGAAAATAGGCGCTAAAACACTTCCTTCAAACTCATTTTGATTGAGTCCCGGATAAGTTGTACTTATTGTCCTTGTCTGCGTAATGTATTGGTTACTCAACGAAACGTGAAATCCGTTTTTGAGTTGTGTCAATCCCGCAGGATTGAAGTAGGTTGCATCCACCCCAACAGAAGCATCACGGGCTGCCATTCGGGTAAAGCTTGCACTTTGATTGGTGTTTGTAACGATACCACCAGCTTTAACATTAATCGCTAAAGCACTAAATAATAGGAAGATAAATACTTTTCTCATAAGTTTGAATTTTGGATTAGCGGGCTAAAATATATCAGATATTTCATATATCAAAATTTATATTTGTTTATTTAGACTTAGTCTGATTAATACTGAGAAAAACACAAAAAAAAAGCATAAATATTTAGTCACTTTTATCATCCTGATAAGTTTTTGTATTGACTTCTGATAAAAAATATTGTCATGAATCATGCACCGAAAAATAGCCGGTCACTTATCTAAATGATTCATTTTACTACGCGGTTTTGATAACACTTTGTTTGTTTTCCAAAGTTTTAAAGCCAAAACCTGAATTGTTTTTAAAAAGACTAAGTTTTCGTTAACAGTATAAATTACCTGTATAACTTTGCATCTTATGCAAGACCAAAAAAAAGCTTACATTTTCGCACTGCTTTCGGTGATGTTCTGGTCGACTATGAGTACGGCATTCAAATTAACGCTCAACTACTTAGCTTTTGATTTGTTGCTATTCTGGTCGGTTTGGTTTGCCGTAATAATCCTTGGCATCTTAGTCCTGATCCAAAGAAAAACTTCCTATTTAAAACAAATATCACACATTGAATTTGGCCGGTCAGCAATTATGGGCCTCCTGAATCCATTTGGATACTACCTTGTTCTGTTTAAGGCATACGAGTTGCTGCAAGCGCAGGAAGCTGGCGTATTAAACTATACCTGGCCAATTGTGTTGGTCATTCTGTCTGCTTTAATTTTAGGTCAACGCATTGGTTTAAAGGGATTTATTGCGATATTTATTAGTTTTTCGGGCCTTTTGATTATTAGTACCAAAGGGCAGATTGCAGAACTTACTTTTACAAACCCAACCGGTGTAGCACTTGCTGTTGGAAGTGCCTTTCTTTGGGCACTTTATTGGATTATCAATATGTACGATAAGCGGGATGCGCTGACTAAAATTTTTGTAAACATGCTTTTTGGAGGCTTTTATATAAGCATTTACATGATTCTATTTTCAAAAATAAGTATCCCTGCAATTGAAGGTTTTTTTGGTGCTATATACATAGGAGTCTTCGAAATGGGAATTACATTCGTTTTTTGGCTTCTCGCTCTCAAATACTCAACAAATACTGCCAAAGTCAGTAATCTGATTTTTTTATCCCCATTCATTGCACTGATATTTATTCGTGTTTTTGTGGGTGAAATCATATTGCCAAGCACTGTGGCAGGCCTGATCCTGATTATTTCAGGCATTTTACTTCAACAGATAAAATTTGAATCTTTTAAAAAGTTATTTAAACATGCAACTTGAAAACATAACCCAGCAGATTATTCAAATTTGCGCCGAGGTCGCCAGTTTTATAAACGAGCAATCCGGCAAACTGCAAACATCTGATATAATTGAAAAAGGGGAGCATGATTTGGTTTCTTATGTTGATCGGACTGCAGAGGAAATGATTGTTGAACGTTTGAAAAAAATTCTTCCGGAAGCAGGCTTTCTGGCTGAAGAAAGTGGAAATAATACTGCTGAAACCTACAACTGGATTATCGATCCACTCGATGGTACAACAAATTTTGTGCATGGAATACCCATTTATTCTATCAGTATTGCACTTCAAAAAAATCATGAAACAATCATTGGCGTTGTACATGAAATAAATCAAGACGAGTGTTTTTATGCTTGGGAAGGCGGTAAAGCTTATCTCAATGGCAATCCAATAAAGGTAAGTTCAACAGAAAAACTTGATAATAGTTTGATTGCAACTGGATTTCCATACAACGACTTTTCCAGGATGGAGGCTTATCTTTCACTTTTCAATGAACTCATGAGAAACACCAGAGGGATAAGACGTTTAGGTTCAGCTGCTGTTGATCTTGCCTATGTGGCCTGCGGCCGTTTTGAAGTTTTTTATGAATATGGTTTGCATCCCTGGGATGTGGCAGCCGGTGCTTTTATTGTAAAACAAGCCGGAGGAAAACTGAATGGCTTTGATGGAAGCAATGAAGTAGTTTTTGGCAAAGATATTATGGCTTCCAATAGTTATGTTCATGATGAAATGCTTCAGTTGATTCAAAAACATTTCGAGCCTAAATAGTGTTTTAAAACAAGATCAGAACTTTCTTTTCAAAAATTCCTGACTGTTTAATACTTCAATCTCTGAAAAATAAAAGTCTTCTTTGTTTTCAGTTATAATCACTTTGCAATCTGCTCCGAGTGCTGAATAGTATTCCAGACCATCTTCAAAATCAAGCACGCTTTTATTCTTAACTGTCTTTCGCACAGCATCAACATCAGTGGAAGCAATTTCTATGCTTGAGATCAATAAAGAGATTTTCTTTTTTGCCAACTCACTGCCACTTTTTTTTTCAGCAAAATAGAAAGCAATCGCCAAACAAACTGGCGAAGTATAAACCTTAAAACGTTTATTATCTGTCAGACTTAGCACACGTGCTGCATCACTAAAAAGTGGATACTCCTTATTTAGCACTGCCACCAAATTATTGGCATCAAGAAAGATGTTCATTTGTGTGAACTTAAGTATTCATCTTTCAATGACTTGCGTGACCGCGGACGGGCAAGATATTCTGCTTTTCCTTCGGCCAATTCGCTCACCCAATCAGAAATCGGGTATTCATCCATACTTTGATAATCGCCTGAAGTGATTTTGTGCAGTAAAAACTCCATGAGGCGTGACAGACTGATATTATGAGAGGCAGCATAGACCTTTGCCTGCTCAATTACAGCTTTATCGAATGAAAGTGTGATTTTTGCATCCATCTCAAATACTTTACGACAAAGATAAATTATTTATACGTAAAGTCAAATATTTTTAAAAAAAACTATCTGCTGTTTCGATGATTTCCACCGCCACCACTTCGTCTGTCGCCTCCACGCTTATTGTCGGGACGTTTTCCACCTCCACCACGGCCATAGTTTCCAGGTCTGCCGCCACTTTGCTGGCGTTGATTTTCGTAGTCATTAACAGTAGGGCCTTCACCAAGTGCCAGTGGTAAAATAAGTTTTCTGATGGTTGAGCCAAGAAACTGTTCAATCCGCTTAAACTTACCCATCTCATAACTATTGATAAATGTGAGCGCAACTCCACTTTTTTCGGCTCTTGCAGTACGTCCAACGCGATGCACATAATCCTCAGCATCACCCGGGACATTATAATTTATAACCAGACTAATATCATCAACATCGATTCCTCGTGAAACGATATCTGTTGCGACTAATATCTGGATATCCCGATTTTTAAATTTATTTAAAACATCAGATCGTTGCTCCTGCTCCAAATCCGAATGAATTGCAGCGACATTGAGTTTCTTTCTTTTTAATGCAATTTCTATCTCCTTTACACCAGATTTTGTAGATGCAAAAATCAACACAAGTGGTAAGTCCTTGCCTGAAACCAGACTTTCAATAAGCCCGATTTTTTGTGTATCATGAACAAGATAAGCAGCCTGAAGCACATTCTCAGCTGGTTTTGAAACCGCAAGATTGATGTGTTTTGGGTCTTTAAGAATATTCTGTGAAAATCTTCGGATACCTTCGGGCATTGTAGCAGAAAAAAGCAATGTTTGCTTATCTTTTGGCAAATAGCTCATAATCTTTGTCAGATCAGGCAGAAAGCCCATATCGAGCATGCGGTCAGCCTCATCCAGGATAAGAAATCTGATATCGGAAAAATCGACATACCCAAGATTGAGATGGGAAATCAGCCTTCCCGGAGTAGCAACAACCACATCTGCACCTGATTGTAAGGCCCGCTTCTCCTGGTCAAAAAGTGATCCGGAGCCGCCACCATACACAGCAATAGAACTGATATTTGTGAAATAGCCAAAACCTTCAAGTTGTTGGTCAATTTGTATAGCAAGTTCACGTGTTGGCGCCAGAATCAATGCCTGAATGCCTTTGTTATTATCTCTTTCAGTGAGGATTTTGTGCATGAGCGGCAGAAGAAATGCAGCTGTTTTTCCGGTACCGGTTTGAGCACAGGCAATCAAGTCATTCCCATTCATAATAAGCGGAATAGCTGCTTCTTGCACCGGGCTGGGTTTTTCGTAACCCATGGCTTCAACACCTTCCATTACGGGTGGAGCCAAATTAAATTCAGTAAAGTTCAAATAATTATTTTTTTTTAACTTGGCAAAGTTAGTGAATTTAAGGGTGATACAAGAAAACTTTCTGATTCAAGCTACCATAAACTTTAAAATAACATCAAACTAAAAAGATAATCAGATGTTTGTATAAAACAAACCATCTTTAAAATGGAATGTGTATTTTTACATCCTTAACCCAAGATTATGAAAAAGCATCTATTCTTTGTCAGCACACTCATATTAAACATTTTACTAATCTCCAACTTACTTTATGGAGACACTATTTCGATTTCGGATACATCCGAAATTATTCCAACACTCAAAGACACAATAATCGACAACCAAAAACTAAAGGTTTACAAATTCGAAATTAAAGAGCAGATTGCTCCGCCTGTTTGGCGAACTACCCAAAAAGCTTTTAAAGCAGCAGAAGAGGTTGGGGCCGACCTGATTCTTATTCATATGAATACCTATGGCGGCATGGTTGATGCTGCAGACTCAATCCGCACAAAAATTCTAAATTCAAAGATACCTGTATACGTGTTTATTGATAACAATGCTGCATCTGCGGGGGCTTTAATAAGTATCGCCTGCGATAGTATTTATATGGTGCCTGGCGCAAGTATCGGCGCTGCAACGGTTGTTGACCAGGCAGGTGAAGTAGTGCCCGACAAGTTTCAGTCGTATATGCGCTCAATGATGCGCAGTACAGCTGAAGCCAAAGGTCGAAATCCAGAAATTGCTCAGGCTATGGTTGACCCTTCAATTTACGTTGCCGGTGTTTCAGATTCTGGTAAAGTTTTAACTTTCACTACATCAGAGGCTATATTGAATAATTTTTGTGAAGGCAAAGTCGAGTCTATTGAACAACTTATGGCCAAAGCGGGACATGCTGAATATGAAATTATTGAGCATGAACTCAACGCAATGGATAAAGTCATCAACTTCCTTATTAATCCAATGATAAGTGGCATTTTGATCATGTTAATTATTGGCGGACTTTATTTTGAGTTACAAAGCCCCGGTGTAGGATTTCCACTCGCAGCATCTATCGCAGCAGCAACGCTTTATTTTGCACCACTTTATCTTGAAGGCCTCGCATCTCATTGGGAAATCATCATTTTTGTGATCGGTATAGTGCTGCTGATGGTCGAAATTTTTGCAGTTCCAGGATTTGGTGTGACCGGAGTTCTGGGTTTGCTTTTTATGGTAACCGGATTAACATTTGCCATGGTGGAAAGTATTGGACCAACGCCTTTTAACGTTAATGTAGTTCCGCTTACGAAAGCATTTTTTACTGTCATAATTTCCATCTTTCTTGCCATGGCAGGCTCCCTCTACCTGACACGAAAACTACTTACAACCACTGCATTCGGACATCTTGCCCTTGACACAATTCAAGATACAAGTAAAGGTTTCACTTCAGCTACTAAAGCCTATGCGTCAATGATTGGGAAAAAAGGTGTCGCCCACTCGATTTTAAGACCCTCTGGAAAAGTTATGATTGAAGCTGATATTTTTGATGCTACTGCGCTAAGTGGATATGTGGATGAAGGCGATGAAATTGAAGTTGTGTCTTATCACACAGGTCAACTGTTTGTAAAGAAAATCTGAGATTTTATTAACCAAGCTTATTAATTCATCCTTTACTTCCTGCATATAGTTTCCAGTTATTTTGTTTTGAAAACTGCTTTTGAAACAACGTCCTTTTGCTGATGCAGCTGATGATTTTTTGCGTTATTTTGGTAAATATTACCGATAACTGAATCGGCATTACGCAATATTTATTTACTGTCTACTTTTAACTTTTGCTAATCAAAACAAGACAGATTTATCTATGTGTATTTTTAAAATCAGGACTAAGATTCTTTTTATTGCATTGTTATTCCTGGCAAATCATTCATTTCTAATTGCAAACGACAAAAAACAATCTATTGCAACCAAGGCGTTGAATACCATTGTTATAGATGGAGTTCTAAATGAAAATGAATGGCAAAGCGCCTCAAAAGCAAATCAATTTATTCAAACAGAGCCTTTTAACGGAAAATCTGCAACTTTTGATACACATGTTTATGTTCTTTACGATGACAACGCCTTGTACATAGGTGCACTTATGCTCGATCCATCACCTGATAGTATTGCTCAAGAACTCAGAAGTCGCGATATAATAGGACAAGCTGATTATTTTGGTGTAAAAATTGACCCTTTCAACGATGGGTTAAATGCTTTTGGTTTTTTTGTAACAGCAAAAGGAGTCCAAATTGACATGAAAACGAATAACTGGGATGAGGATGATGTAAGCTGGAACGCAGTTTGGAAATCATCAACATCGATTTTAGAAAATGGATGGTCTGTTGAAATGATGATCCCTTATTCGGCATTGCGTTTCCCAAAAGGCGATCAACAAAAGTGGGGCATTAATTTTTTCAGAAGTATTCAAAGAAAGCGAGAATATTCGTCCTGGAACTTTATAGATTCCAAATCAAAAGGCACTCTAAGGCAAATGGGTGAAACAACAATACCATCAAGAATAGAACCACCATTGCGATTAAGTGCAACACCTTATTTGTCTGCAGCTGTTTCACATCATTCAGACAACAACAAATGGTCGGGTGCATATAATGCAGGAATGGATTTGAAAGTTGGTCTCACCGAAAGTTTTACTTTGGACCTGACTTTGATCCCCGACTTTGGGCAGGTAGAATCAGACGATAAAATTTTCTCCCTCTCCCCTTTTGAAGTTTTTTACGAAGAGAAAAGACCTTTTTTTACAGAAGGAACAGAGCTGTTCAGCAAAGGAAATGTTTTTTATTCCAGAAGAATTGGCGCCACACCCCAAGGTTACTCCAAAATCCGGCAACAATATGAAGCAAATGAAATATTAAGCAATCCTGAAAATATTCAACTGATTAATGCTGCAAAACTTTCGGGAAAAACCTCAAAAGGACTTGGTATTGGTGTGTTTAATGCCTTAACTGAAAATACCTTTGCAACAGTTAAAGATAGCACAGACAACGAAGAACGCGTTCTGACTGAATCGGCTGCCAACTTTAATATGTTTGTTTTTGAACAAGCACTTCCAAATAATTCTCAGGTTACATTCTATAATACGAATGTCTACAAACCAAAAGACAAATATATTGCGAATGTCACCGGAACAGAATTTGCCTTGCGAAACAAAAAAAATCGTTACGAAATAAGTGGGATGCTCAATGTCAGTCAGCATTTTTCACAAAATAAAAATCCAGTATTTGGCGAACGTTTCTTTTTAAAAACCGGAAAAGTGAGTGGAAATTTCCAGGCTGACACATGGTTCAACTATGTTTCTGACACTTACAATCCCAATGACATGGGATTTCAGTTGCGTAACAATGAACTTGCCAATGGATGGAACTTCCGCTATAATGAATATGAGCCAAAAGGAAATCTATTGCGCTGGTATGGACGTTTTTACGCAAATCATTATTATCTCCATCAACCAAGATCCTTTACAATTCTTGAACTAGGTGGAGATGGCAGGGCCACATTCAAAAATCATCTTACTTTGGGAGGAAATATAAGTTTTACTCCGCTTGGGTATCGTGATTTCTATGAGCCAAGAGTTAAAGAGCGATATGTTCAATGGCCTGCAGAATACACCATTAGTTTTTGGGGCTCTCCGGATTACAGAAAAAAAATCATGGCAGATTACCGTTTTGGAATAAGCCACGCACCAGATCTAAGCTATGTTTTTTATTGGGCTCGTTTTACACCAAGATGGAAAGTGCAGGAAAACTTTCTCATTATTCCAGAAATCCGTTTCGACTATCAAAACAACAGTTATGGATATGTCAGGGATTCCCTCAATTTCAACAATGATAGAGTAATTCTGTTTGGAAGAAGAAATGTTGAAAACATTACTAGCTCAATAACAGCCGATTACATTTTTACTCCCGATTTGTCACTTGCTTTTCGACTACGACATTATTGGCTCAATGTTAACTATCTTGACTTTTTTAACCTCACAAATGAAGGAAAATTTACTTTGTCAGATTACTCCCGCTCCGAAGATTTTGCGATCAATACATTCAATATTGATATGGTTTTTAAATGGAATTTTGCACCCGGAAGTGAACTGCTATTGGTTTGGAAAAACGCAGTTTACAGTCAAAACAAAGGTGAAGCATTAACTACAGGCTATTTCAACAACCTTGAACAAACACTCAACTCACCAGCAGCCAATAGCTTAAACATAAAGCTTTTGTATTACATCGACTGGCAAAATATAAAACCATTACGCACAAACAGTTTCTCTGAATCAGGTGGCAGAAGATGATAAATCTTTGTTAATATAATTCGAATTTGAAGCACAAACCTCAGAAGCAAAATCAATTGCCATTTTCAGCATCATGATTGTTTGCTCTTCAGAAAGGTTCTCAAGATTTTCAATTGTTATTTTTTGTTCAATTATTGATGCCAGCAAACCTGCATTAAAAGCATCACCAGCACCGATCGTACTGACAACTTTAATTGAAGGAACAGGCATTCTGTAAGAAAAACGACCAGAAACTAGTTCGACATATTTGTCAGAAGAAGTAACAATCAATAATTTACATAAGGATGGTTGAATTTTTGTAAAAATTTCATCTGCATTGCTTGTTCCAAAAACAGCTTGAAAATCCTCATCTGAACCACGCACAACATCTGCCACCGAAAAATTTCTTAACAGAAAATTATATGCTGGTTGAGTGATATCAATCTTATGCTGTCGAATATTTGGATCGTAAAAGATGATCGATTCTGCTGATTTCGCTTTATCCAGCAAATCAGACAAAACGGGCTGGAGATTTTCCTGTAAACTCGAAAAAGAACCAAAGATGAAAATCTTTTCCGAAGAAAATGTAGGTCTGATGTTGTCGAAACGCTTTTTCGGGTAATCCTTATAGAATGAATAAGTTGCGTTTCTGTTCAGATCAAGTTCCGCAAATGCCAATGCGGTTTTACCTTCACTATAAACTGCGAGAAATTCAGAACCAATGTTTTCCTCCTCAAGAAATTTCGAAATGATTCTTCCCGGAGCATCATTAGTAAAGTCGGTTATCAACTGCGTACTTGCACCATATCTTGCCAGAGAAACCAGCGTATTTAGAATTGATCCGCCAGGGAGTGCAAAACTAAACCGACCATTTTCAATGACAAGATCAATGAGGGATTCGCCGAAACCAATCACCTGCCTTGCATTATCAAAAAAATTTCTATTCGAGATAGGTATAGCCATAGAGGCCTGAACGATAAATTGACAAAAACTCTTTGCCCTCTTCGGCTGTAATTTTCCCAGCTTTCATTGATGAAGTCACCCAGGTTTCTACAGTCCTCACAAGTTTTTTGGGGTTGTACTGAACATAATCCAACACCTCAGCAACCGTTTCTCCGTCAATAACCTGATCAATCACATAACCCTTCTCATCTACTGAAACATGGACAGCGTTGGTATCACCAAAGAGATTATGCAGATCACCAAGAATTTCCTGATAGGCTCCTGTAAGAAAAACACCGATATAATAAGGTTCTTTACTCTTCAGGCTGTGTACAGGCAAATGGTGAGAAAAATTTCTGGTCGAAATAAAATTGTCAATTTTGCCATCAGAGTCGCAGGTGATATCCTGTATTGTGGCATGTCGATCGGGTTTTTCATCCAGTCGATGAATCGGAATTATTGGAAAAATCTGATCTATAGCCCATGAATCGGGTAATGACTGAAAGAGTGAAAAATTGCAGAAATACTTGTCAGATAATAGTTTAGGCATGTTGGTTAATTCCTCTGGTGGCCTTTTCATTTCGTTAGCCATTTGCTGAATTTCTTTTGCGATTGACCAAAAGAGTCGTTCAATTTTCGCACGCGTTGTAAGATCCAATAATCCAAGGCTGAACATATCGAGTACTTCTTCCCTGATCTGCTGTGCATCGTGCCAAGTTTCAAGCATTTTCGACTGGTTGAGGCTTTCCCAGGATTTATAGAGTTCATGAAGCAATTCATGATCGTCTTCATTCACTTCTTCATTGTCATCCCAAAGTGACAAAGATGCAGATTCAAGCACTTCAAAAACCAAAACAGAGTGATGAGCTGTTAATGAACGACCCGATTCAGTGATTATATTAGGATGCGGTATTTCATTTTTATCGCTTGCATCCACCATTGCGAAAGTGGCATCGTTAACATATTCCTGAATGCTGTAATTGACACTGCTTCCGCTATTTGCAGAGCGGGTTCCGTCGTAATCAACCCCTAAACCACCACCCACGTCAACAAAATCAAGATGGAATCCCATTTTGTATATCTGAACATAAAACTGTGCAGCCTCCCGCAGCGCAATTTTGATTCGTCTGATTTTATTTACCTGACTTCCGATATGAAAATGAACAAGACGAAGTGTCTCCTTCATATTGTTTTTTTCCAGAAAATCCAGAGCTTCAAGCAATTCGCTGGAGGTGAGCCCAAACTTACTTACATCTCCACCTGAATCTTCCCACTTACCGCTTCCTGAACTTGCAAGTTTTACACGTATGCCAATATTGGGCTTAACTTTTAAGCGTTTTGCAACTCTTGCTATCAGTTTGAGTTCATTTAGTTTTTCTACAACAATAAAAATGGTTCTACCCATTTTCTGGGCTAAGAGTGCCAGTTCAATATAACTTTCATCTTTGTAACCATTACAAATTATGAGCGAGTCATTGTCGGTATTGATTGCAATAACTGCATGAAGCTCAGGCTTTGAGCCGGCTTCAAGACCAATATTGAATTTTTTTCCGTGGCTGACGATCTCCTCAACCACAGGGCGCATCTGGTTTACCTTGATAGGATAAACTATGAAATTCTTGCCTTTGAATTCGTATTCAGCAGCGGCAATTTTAAAACAGGTATCCATTTGTTCGATACGACTGTCCAAAATATCAGGAAAACGAAGCAAAACGGGTGTCGATACATCGCGCAAAAGCAATTCATCCAAAAGCTCTCTGAGATCAACTGCCGCACCGTCTTTTCTTGGGGTAACGATGACATTTCCCTTTTCATTGATAGAAAAATAATTGATTCCCCAACCATTGATATTGTACAATTCAGCTGAATCCTCAACACGCCATTTTCTCATAAGGCACAAAAAATATTAACGTAAATAACTTGATAAACTTAAACTTTTTCGGCAATAACAGTTTTGTGATTCCGACCCTGCAAAACTATAAAAAATAAATATCTTTTAGTCTTGTTTTTTTCATTTATAACAAATTGATCTATAGTTATTTAAAATATAATTCATATAAAAGGAAAAAACATTTTTCTATATCAATTACATTTTGGTGGAATCAGCGTGAAAAAGGCTTTCGGCAATTGCTCATGGAAGGCAAAAAACATTACTGATTGCACTATGGATGACCTACAGAATTTGCAACCATCTTATTAGAAAAAAGTTCTTCTTTTATGAATTTAACCTGAAAAAAGTGAGGAGAAATGTAAGACGATCGAGGCCGTTTAATCAAGATCAGAACAGCCTGTTTCTTTTGATGAGGTGTTGTGTCAAAATCTGATCATAGCCTTTGTTGATATCGGCTTCGACATAATCAATACGATACTGTCCGCAGCGAAGTTTAAGTTCGCTTTTTCGTTTTGCTACAGCATCGCGGTATGCCTCTCTGATTTGCAGCGGATTAAGGCGGATAGTTTCTTTGGTTTCCATATCAACGAATCGGTAAGGCCTGTTTTCAAGATCAAGATCTTCTTCGATTTTTCTATCCACAACATGATAAACGACAACTTCATGCTTGTTATAGCGCAAATGTTGCAATGCAGGAAACATCTCATCCGCTCTGGAAGGGTCATCCATCATGTCGCTGAAAATAATAACGAGCGATCTTTGATGTGTTAAATCAGCCACTTTATGCAAAGCATCCGCTGCGGCTGTCTTTCTGGCCTGTTTTCCTTTCTCCGGATCAATTTTCGCTTCCAATTGTTGCAGCAAATACTGATGGTGCACTCTGCTCGATTTTGCTGACGTATGGAGGTCAAGGTTTTCAGCGAAAAGACTCAGACCAACAGCATCGCGCTGCCGCCGCATCAAATTCATCAAACTGGCTGCGGCATAAACCGAAAAAAGCAATTTATCCGGATTATCAATTGAAGGTTTATCGCGATAAGGAAAATACATTGAAGAGGAGTGATCGATTACTATCTGACAACGCAGATTGGTTTCCTCTTCAAAGCGTTTGACAAACATTTTTTCTGTACGGCCATACAACTTCCAGTCGATATGCTGAATAGATTCGCCGCTATTGTATAACCTATGCTCTGCAAATTCGACTGAAAAACCATGAAATGGGCTTTTGTGCAGACCTGTAATAAAGCCTTCCACAACCTGTCCGGCAAGAAACTCCAAACTGCCGAAACGGCTTAATTTATCCTGTTCAATTGAATATGGCATAGTATTGAGATGCAAAACCCTGACAACTATTAAATTTTGCCAAGGTTTTGAGTAATTAAAACATGAATGTCTTTAAAGAATTGCTTCCAGCTTGTTAACCAAAACCTGCTTTGGAACAGCACCAACTTGTTTGTCGACAACCTGTCCGTTTTTGAAGAATAAAATAGTTGGGATGTTGCGAATTCCAAACTGTGTGGCGGTTTGTGGATTGTTATCAACATCGAGTTTTACAACTTTTGCTTTCCCTTCATATTCAGCACCAATTTCCTCTACAATCGGACCAACCATACGACATGGACCACACCAAACTGCCCAAAAATCAACAATAACAGGAACTTCAGATTTGCTTACTACTTCATCGAAAGTAGCGTCAGTAACATTGATAGCCATAATTTAATTGTTTTATAAGTAATTTAACAATGTGCAAAGATAATTAAACTGTTTTTGTCTTAAGGCTTAACATGAAAAAAACTACTTAAATTCATATTCAATAAATGAAAACCCATCCAATAATGGCAATAGATTTGATGCATTTAGTTTTCCGTTTTTTGGGCGGAGCATCGCTTTCATCTTGAGTTGTGCGTCAATGAGCTGCACCTGATAATTATGTCTGCCCTCGCTGTTTTCTTTTATAATTGCTAACAAATTCAGCAAATCTGTTTCCTCCATTTCAGACACATTGATCTTAAGAATTACCTGTCTGCTCGATTGATCTACAACACTATCCAGCAACTGCATGTCAATAATCTTCAATTCCTGTTTTTCTTTATCGCGGAATGATTGCTGTGTTTGCGCATGGATCATTACAAAGGTTCCTGAATCAATGAGGTGCTTAATTTTCAAATATGTTTCGTTGAAACAGGAAAGCTCAATTGCCGAATTATGGTCTTCAACCTTAAAACGGCCCCAAGGTTTTCCCTGCTGTGTTGTAAGATGCTCGGCAAAAACTATCTGACCGGCAAAAGTCAGCTTGTGGCCTTTGAGTTCTTCAATCGAATTGTTGATATGTTGGATATTGCAGTTTGTGAAAAACTTTATCGGCACTTTGTAGTTATCCATTGGATGTGCGCTGATATAGAATCCAATAGAATCAAGTTCCATCTGAAGTTCTTTCATTTTTGACCAGCGTTCGCATTCAGGGAAAGTAGGTTCAACAATATCAACTTCCAAAGCTTCACCAAAAAGATTGAATTGCGATGAACTTTTCGCTTCCTGGGCTTGTGTGGCAAAACGTATCGCTTTTTCAAGAAAAGTTTGACTGTCATTGGTTTCTTTAAAGAAAAACTGCGCTCTGTGGTTGCTCTCAAAAGAATCGAAAGCGCCGGCAGTAGCAAGGGCTTCAATGTTTCTTCTGTTTACACTGCGCAGATTGATTCTTGTAAGAAAATCAAAAACAGTTTTGTACGATCCATTTTCTTTGCGCTCTTCCAGAATAGTATTGGCTGCTGACTCTCCCATGTTTTTGATTGCACCAAGGCCAAAACGAATCTCACCCTTATCATTTACCGTAAACTTATATTCTGACTCATTCACATCCGGGCCGAGCACTTTAAGTTTCATTCGCCTGCATTCTTCCATGAAGAAAGTTACCTGCTTGATATCTCCAATATTGTTACTTAGCACAGAAGCCATGAACTCTGCCGAAAAATTAGCTTTCAGGTAGGCTGTTTGAAATGCAATATAGGCATAGCATGTTGAATGCGATTTATTAAAAGCATAGTTGGCAAAGGCTTCCCAGTCATTCCAGATTTTTCCAAGCACTTTTTCCGGATGTCCGTTTTCAATACCACCTGCAACAAATTTTGAGTATAATTCATCAAGTAAATCTCGGTTCTTTTTACCCATTGCTTTACGCAAAGTATCGGCCTGACCTTTTGTAAAACCAGCAAGTTTTTGTGACAAGAGCATTACCTGCTCCTGATATACTGTGATTCCGTAGGTTTCCTCGAGATACTCGCGCATTGCATCCAGATCGTATGTAATTGCCTCCTGCCCATGCTTTCGTTTGATATAGTTAGGAATGTATGCAATCGGGCCAGGCCTGTAAAGGGCGTTCATCGCAATAAGGTCAGTGAAGGCACTTGGTTTCAGGTCACGAAGGTGCTTTTGCATTCCCGGACTTTCATATTGGAAAACGCCGACAGTTTCGCCTTTTTGAAAAAGCATAAAAGTTTTTGGATCTTCAAGCGGTATAGCATCCGGATCAAGCTGAATATTGCGTCGAAGTCTGATGATTTCGATGGTATCGCGAATCAGCGAGAGTGTTTTTAGGCCAAGAAAATCGATTTTCAGCAAGCCGGCTGATTCAGCCACAGAGTTATCAAACTGCGTTGCCCAGAGGTTTGACTCTTTGCTGATAGTCACAGGAACCAATTCGCGCAAATCAGTTGGTGTGATCACAAGCCCACATGCATGAATACCTGTGTTGCGAACGAGCCCTTCAATTGCGAGGGTGTTTTTTAGAATCCGACCTTCTGTAGAAGACTCTGTAGCTTTAATTTTAAGACTCTGACCAGCTTCAATCTGCTCAGGCCTGTATGTTTCTTTCAGCTTTTCAGGCGAAAGTCTCATAAAATCTCCAAGCTTCACATTATTTGTTGAAGCAGCCAATTTGTTAACTGTTAAAAGATCGGTATCAAGCACACGACCAATATCACGGATGGCAGATTTTGTTCCTAAAGTGCCATAAGTGATAATCTGGGCAACTTTGTTCTGTCCATATTTTTTTGTTACATATTCGATGACCTTGATTCTACCTTCATCATCGAAATCAATATCAATATCTGGCATGGAAACACGCTCCGGGTTAAGGAAACGCTCAAACAGCAAACCATACTTGAGTGGGTCAACGTTGGTGATACCAATGCAGTAAGCCACAAGCGAACCAGCAGCAGAACCTCGTCCGGGACCAACCCAGACGCCCATTTTACGGGCTTCGGCGATCAAATCCTGAACGATGAGAAAATAACCTGGATATCCGGTACGTATTACCGTTGCAAGTTCAAAATCGAGGCGCGAAACTATCTCATCTGTCAATTCACCATAACGCCTTTTTGCGCCTTCATAAGAAAGATAGCGGAGGTAATTATTTTCACCCCTTTGCCCGTGATCTTCCACATCTGAAGGATCGAGAAACTCATCCGGTATTTTAAACTCGGGCAGCAAAACATCTCTTTTGAGGTTGAAATCGTCTACTTTTTCAATAATCTCGCTTATCGTATCAATAGCTTCAGGAAGGTCGGCAAAAAGCTCAGACATTTCGGCTGATGATTTGAAATAGAATTCACTATTCGGAAAGCCTGGCCTGTGGCCATAACCTCGTCCGATGGGTTCATGTTTTTTGGCGTTTTCCTTGATGCAAATTAAAAAATCATGGGCTTCAGAATCTTCCTTATCGAGATAATGATTGTTATTGGCTGCAAAATATTTTATTTTATGCTTTTCGGCCATTTGAAGAAGAAACTTATTGAGGTGATCTTCTTCTTCCAGACCGTGCCTGTTCAACTCTATGTAAAAATCTTCACCAAAATACTCTTTCCACCAGAGCAAGGCATCCTCAGCCTGCTGCTCGCCCACATTAAGCAAAAGGTTTGGCACTTCGCCCGTCAATCCGCCAGTTGTAACAATAAGGTTGTCTTTATATTTTGTCACCAAATCTTTGTCTGCCCTTGGCACATAATAGAAGCCTTCAGTAAAAGAAAGTGAACTTAACATTGAAAGATTCTGATAGCCTTTTTTGTTTTTTGCAAAGAAAGGAATCAGGCTGCCATTGTCTTTGATACTTTTATCGTTATGATCGCGACAAACATAGATTTCACACCCAAGCAATGCCTTTATTGTGTCGGCAGTTTGCTTTTCGCCGTTTGCGAAAGCTTTTTTTTCCTTCTCGTTATGTTTGCTTACCTCGTTCAAAAATTGAAATGCGCCCATAAGATTGCTTGTGTCAGTCAAGCCTATGGCGGGCATTTTTTCGGCAACAGCCCTTTTTACCAAGTCTCCCACATCAACAGTGGAATATAAGATGGTAAATGTGCTGTGATTGCGCAGATGAGCAAAACTGCTTTTTGCCTTTCTGTCAGAAGAAACAGGCTCAATATCATCTTTGGCCTTTTCGGGAGCAGAAACGCTTTCAACTTCATTTTTGTTTGACTTTATTGCAAGTCCGATTGCTTTTATTGAGTTCGGATTGGCTTTTCTGAAATTAATGAAAAAATCATCATTCAACCCTTTGCCATCAGGTGCAAAAATGCCAGTTCTGATGAGTTCCAAAAAGATGCGGGCAGTAGCCTCAACGTCTGCAGAGGCATTATGTGCATCTCCGAAGCCTTCGCTAAAAAGCTTTCTGTGAAGCTCTTCCAGATTAGGTAGTTTGAATTTTCCTCCACGTCCGCCGGGCAACTGACATAAATTTGCAGTGATTTCGGTGCATGTATCCAGCTGAAGCCGCTCTAAAAGCGCAGTAGGAAAACTGATGCGCAAGTATTCTGAAGCAAGTATACTTCGATCGAAATCGAGATTATGTCCTACAATATAGGAGCATTTCTCAAGGTCGCGATTGAAAAGAGTTAGGACATCAACAAGTGGAATACCATTTTGCTGGGCAAATTCAGTTGTTATACCGTGAATTCTGGCAGCATTAAACGGAATAGTATATCCATCTGGCCTTATAATGAAGTTTTCTACTGCCAGAAGAGTGCCATCAGCATCGTGAAGTTGCCATGCAAGCTGTACCACGCGGGGCCAGTTATCGAAGTCGGTTAAGGGAGCATTCTTGTCGCGTGGTAGTCCTGTAGTTTCAGTATCGAAAATTAAAAACATGCAGATAATATTGTTAAATCTCTCACATTGAGACTTTTGATTACTTTATAGCTTATTGACAAAGGTATTTTAAAAAGATTAAACTACCAGCAGATGTTTATATTTTTCTTAAATTAAGTCAAAGTTTTCGACGGTTCGAGCCAATAGGAATGCGATTAATATGTTGCAATATTTCTTTTCAGTTTCATATAAGCTTTTCCAATTGACCGGTTGATGTCACTCGCAATCATACTTTCTTCGCTATTTTCAATTGCCGCAATATCACCGGCCAGTCCATGAATGAAAACTCCCAGAATTGAAGCGCTGAATGGTGTATATCGCTGAGCCAGCAAGCCCGTTATAATTCCGGTGAGCACATCGCCACTGCCAGCTGTTGCCATGCCCGGATTGCCGGTGCTGTTGAACCATGCTTCACCAAGTGGGGTGGTGATTGTTGTGTGAGCACCTTTTAACACGATGTAAATATTGAAACGTTGAGACATTTTTCTTTGCATCTCAAGTCTTTCAAAACTATCAGACCATTTTCCGGCAAGGCGTTCAAATTCAATGGGATGTGGCGTGAAAACACTTCCAGGTGGCACAAAAGCCAGCCATGTTTTATTCTCCGATAAAATATTAAGGGCATCGGCATCAAATACAAGCGGAACTTTAGCATTCTGAATTAGCAGCTTAAGTGCTTTTGCAGATTCGTCGTGTGTTCCCAAACCTGGCCCTACTCCAATTGCATTGAATGCTGCAAGGTCAGGCAATTTGCTGAAATGTGAAGAACATTCATCTGTACTTATCATAGCCTCAGGAATGGAAGACTGTAAAGGGAGAAGAGCCTTTTCAGGAAGATGCACATGTAAAAGTCCCGCACCGCTGCGCAGACAAGCCTTTGCAGCCAGGATTGCAGCACCGCTTTTACCGGCAGAACCGGCAATCAACAGCGCATGACCAAAGTTTCCCTTGTGCGCAAATTTTGCCCGTGGATGCAAAAGTGACCGAACAAGTGCTTCGTCAATCAAGTGATTTTTTGATTGAACATCTTTAATAAAATCCGGATGAAGGCCAATTGGAACAATTTCCCAGTTACCGACAAAAAACTCATTCTCAGGAAAAAGAAAAGCAAGTTTTGGCACTTCAAAAGTGTAGGTATGATCAGCTTTGACAATGTTATCTTTTTTTATATCAACGGGCATATCGGCATAAAGTCCTGATGGGATATCAATTGCAATCACTACTGAAAGACTTTTATTGATGTGTTCAATCAAATTGGCCGGAAAACCCGTTATGGGTTTATTCAAACCAGAACCAAATATTGCATCAACCAAAAGATCATGAGGGCCACATTCTGGCAACAAACTTGTTGCCTCAATTTCTGAAATTTCCACATTGGGAATGTGTTTTAATAACTCCAGGTTTATTTCAAAATCATTGCTTCCTTTATCGGAATGCTTAACTATGTATGTATAAACTTTAAAACCTTGCTGCAAAAGCAGTCGGGCAAGTACCAGGCCATCTCCACCATTGTTTCCCATTCCAGCAAAAACCTTTATCGGTTGCTCAGGAGATAACTTTGGCAAAATTCTTCTAAAAACAGCTGTAGCTGCCCGTTCCATCAGATCTATTGACTTAATAGGTTCATTAAGGATTGTAAAAGCGTCTGCTTCACGTATCTGGGAGGTTGATAGAATTTTCATAGCATTTTAGTTTAGCCGGGTTTTCAGGATTTAATACTGTCTTTTGCAAAAATACACATCCACAGCGACATATGAATTGTTAAAAATTCCTTAAATTTGCAAAAACAAAAAAACTATTTATCGATGAAAAATGTATTCCTATTCGCCATAATGCTTTCGTTTCTATTTTACGGATGCACAAATCAAAGTCAGAAAACTGAACAGAAGCAAATGACTGAAGCAGATATGCAATTGCTTGAAACCGCCAATCGTTATTTCAGTTTAATGCCAGAACCAAATGATCCAAACACGCCCTTAGCAATTCTTGGGAAAAAACTCTATTATGAAGAGTCTCTTTCGGCCAATGGCAAGATCAGTTGCAATACCTGCCATCCAATTGCCACCTATGGAGTAGATAATTTACCCACTTCTCCCGGACATGATGGAAGTGTTGGAACACGCAACAGCCCCACAACATTTAATGCCTACTTCCATGTTGCACAATTCTGGGATGGACGTTCACCTGATCTGGCTGACCAGGCCAAAGGTCCGGTATTGAATCCAATTGAGATGGGACTTCAGAGTGCGACTGACGTTGAAGCAATTCTGAAAGCAAGTGAAGAGTATTCCAAGATGTTTAAGGAAGCTTTCCCTGAACAGGAAAATCCTGTAACATTCGACAATTTTGCTATTGCCATTGCAGAGTTTGAAGGTACTTTAGCTACCCCGGCAGCATTTGATGCATTTCTCGAAGGTGCAGTAAATGAATTGGATAGCGAACAAAAAGAAGGTTTAAGTTTGTTCATCGAGACAGGATGTATTGCATGTCATATAGGACCTGGTTTAGGTGGAAATATGATGCAGCGTTTTGGGCTTGTTCATGGTCCATATTGGGAGTTCACCGGTTCTGAAAATAAAGACCGTGGTGTTGCTGACTTAACCGGAAAAGAGAGTGATCAGGATATTTTCAAATCACCTTCACTGCGCAATATCGAAATGACCGCTCCATATTTCCACGATGGAAGCATCGAAAGCCTCGAAGAAGCCATTCGCATTATGGCTTATACTCAATTAGGCAAAGAGTTGAATGAAGATCAAATCAATAAAATGGTGAAATTCTTTAAAAGCCTGACAGGAGAAATCCCGGAACATGCGTTATAAATATAAAGAACAATAACCTATAAGTCTTTTATAATATATCTTTTTGAATTAAAGATTTTCTCGTTAAACTTGTTTTACTTCGTGTAAACGATGGTAAAACAAGTTTTTTCTTAATTAGATTTTGGTTGCTTTTCACAAAAGAATGACTCTTTATACATTTTTTCTATAAATTATAAGTATTTAACGTTTAATGATTTAGTGTTTTTATTGAAATTTTTTCGATATGCATTCATAATCATAACGGCGGTTATACTATTTTTGTCATCAAAGAATACAATTATGGACAAGCCTCCAAGACCCAGTAAAACAAATGTTTTTCTGAATTACAAAATCTGGCTTTCAGGCCTAACAGGAAACGGTTTGATAGAAGACGAAACCTTTGGACTGATGGAAAAAATCGTTGAAAAAGGAACGCTTAAAGCCGCAGCCGATGAGGCGGGTATGAGCTACCGAAAAGCCTGGGGGAAAATAAAATCTGCAGAAGAAACACTTGGATATGCACTTCTTGACAAACATCGTGGCGGGAAAGACGGCGGCAATTCATCCCTTACTCCATCAGCTTTCAAACTTCTGGAAGCCTACAGAGCGCTTCAGCAGCAATTTGATGACAGTGTTGAGCAGGCTTTTAATACCTTTAAGGAGAGCTTAAAAAAAACTGCTGATGAAAAATAAAATTGTGTTGTCGCTTATAGTGTTTTCAGCTTTATGGTTTACACAATGCAGCCCTGCAAAACAAAAAGAAAAAGTGATTATTTTTCATGCCGGCAGTCTGAGCTATCCATTAAAGGCTCTTATAGAGGCATTTAATGCGGAATACCCTGATATTGAAATCGCCACCGAGGCGGCAGGTTCGCTTGCCACAGTCAGAAAAGTAACCGAACTCAAACGTAAAGCCGATATTCTTGCGCTTGCAGATTATCAGATTGTCGACAGGCTATTGATACCGGATTACGCAAATTTCAATATACATTTTGCCAGTAACAGCATAGGCCTTGCCTACACAGAAAATTCACTTTATGCTGAAAATATAAGTCCTGAAAACTGGTTTGAAATTCTCAAAAAACCAGAAGTAAAAATTGGCGCTTCCGATCCTGATGCTGATCCGTGCGGTTACAGAACCAGAATGTTGCTTCAGCTTGCCGAAAAAACAGAGAGTCAAGAAAACCTTATCGATGAATTATTTACGCCTCAAAAACTCCATCAACGACCTAAAGAAACCGATTTGATTGCGCTGTTGGAAACGAAAACAATTGATTATATTTTTCTATACGAAAGCGTATCGAGGCAACATGGCTTAAAATTTCTTGTGCTTTCAGATTCGGTAAATCTAAGTCAGCCCACACTGAATAACTGGTACAAAAATGCATCGCTAAGTGTGAGAGGCAGTGAGGAAGGAAGCAAAATACAGCTCGAAGGAGAAGCGATTGTTTATGGACTTACAGTTTTAAAAGATGCGCCGAATAAATCTAACGCGTACTTTTTTCTGCAGTGGATGCTGAATCCTGACAAGGGTTTGAAGACAATTCGTGAAGCAGGTCTTACACCAATTACACCACTCGTAATCACACACACTGAACCTTTGGAAAAAGAAATACAACAAATTAAATATTAACAACTTATCATTGAATTAAATATGGATCATGTATGCCCTAAATGTGATATCAGGCCAGCACTCGAAAGGCTGGGTATCAAAAAAATAAACAATGGCGCCAGTACTGGAGCTGAATGGATTGAAACCAACGGGGATATTCTCGAAAGTTTTGCTTCCTGTGATGGGCGCCTCATCGCAAGTGTTCGTCAGGGAACCTGGGATGATTATGAAAATATCATGGAAAAGGCTCAGGAAGCTTTCAAAACCTGGCGAATGATTCCGGCACCTCAACGTGGTGACATTGTCCGACAGATGGGCAACGAATTTCGTCGGCACAAAGAAGACCTGGGTAGACTTGTAAGCTACGAAATGGGAAAAATTTATCAGGAAGGTCTCGGTGAAGTCCAGGAAATGATTGATATCGCTGACTTTGCACTTGGAATTTCCCGACAGCTTTATGGCTCTACCATGCACAGCGAACGGCCGCGCCACCGTATGTATGATCAGTACCATCCGCTCGGTGTGGTGGGTGTAATCACGGCCTTCAATTTTCCGGTTGCTGTTTGGGCATGGAACGCAATGCTGGCTTTGGTTGCAGGAAATGTGGTAGTATGGAAACCATCCTCCAAAGTTCCCCTTTGCGCAATTGCCATCCATAATATTATTGCTGATGTGCTCAAAAGAAATAATGTACCCGAAGGAGTTACAAACCTCATTGTTGGCAGCTCAAAACATATCGGCGACAACTTTTTAGCCGATAAAAGGATTCCTTTGATTTCATGCACCGGCAGCACAGCCGTTGGCCGCAGGGTAGGACGTATTGTAGGAGAACGTCTGGGACGGACACTCCTCGAACTTGGCGGCAACAATGCCATCATAATTACTGAAAAAGCCAATCAGGATATGGCTTTAATGGCAACTGTTTTTGGCGCTGTCGGAACGGCAGGTCAAAGATGTACGAGCACGAGAAGGTTGATTATTCACGAATCTGTTTACGAAGAATACAAAACCAAATTGGTAAATGCATACAAACAAATCCGCATTGGCTGTCCGCTTGACCCCAACAATCTGGTTGGGCCGCTTATTGACAAAGGAGCGGTTCAAGCGTTTTTGTATGCACAAGAACAGATTGTAAAAGAAGGTGGAAAAATTATCCATGGCGGAAAAGTTCTTGATGGTCCCGGTTATGAATCAGGCTGTTATGTAGAACCCGTTTTAGCAGAAGCCGAAAATCATAACCATATTGTACAGGAAGAAACTTTTGCACCGATTTTATACCTGATGAAATACAAAACTCTTGATGAAGCTATTGCTTTGCACAACGCAGTGCCACAAGGTTTGTCTTCTTCCATTTTCAGCACCGATATGATGGAAACCGAGCGTTTTCTATCACATGAAGGTTCAGACTGTGGAATAGCCAATGTGAATATCGGCACCAGTGGAGCAGAAATCGGCGGTGCATTTGGCGGCGAAAAAGACACTGGAGGTGGTCGCGAATCCGGCAGCGATGCCTGGAAAGTTTATATGCGCCGCCAGACAAATACTATCAATTACAGCAGTGAGCTTCCTTTTGCACAAGGAATAAAATTCGTACTTTAAAAGACTATATATAAACGAATTATAATATATTTCTTGTTTACGAAATCCTCATCATAATTGTTTGATGAGGATTTTTTTTAATTGTTTTTTTCAACCCTTATAGTTTTTGAAGATAGTGTGATCAGCAAAATTTACCAGAAAAAGGCCAAAGAAATATCAGTTGAATATTCCTACTTTTGCAATTCAACCCAGAACAGATCCAATGAAAACAAAGCACGAACAATTTATTGAAACCATCGAAAAAGCATACACCTTTAAAGGAGATTCAATTGTTTTAGGAGGCGCTATACTTGACGGTGAAGCAATTGAAAACCTTCAGGTGAAAGCACCCTTAAAGATGTTTAACAGACATGGCTTGATTGCTGGCGCAACCGGTACAGGAAAAACCAAAACGCTTCAAGGACTCGCTGAAAGCCTTTCTGACAGCGGTATTTCTGTTTTAATGATGGATATAAAAGGAGATCTGAGTGGACTTTCTCAGTCCGGAAACCCGCATCCAAAGGTTGATGAACGGCATCATAAAATTGGCAAGAAATGGAACGCGACGCCCTATCCGGTTGAGTTACTCACCATTTCGAATGAACGCGGGGTGCGTATGAGAGCTACCATCAGCGAGTTTGGACCGGTGCTGCTAAGTAAAATTCTTGAACTTAACGATACCCAACAAGGCACTGTAGCGCTAACATTCAAGTATTGTGACGACCGTGGTTTGCCATTGCTGGATATTAAAGATTTCAGGGCAGTGCTTCAATATCTCACCGGAGATGGAAAAGCTGAAGTGCAAAAAGATTATGGACTCATAAGCAATGCTTCTGTTGGCGCCATCATGCGTAAACTAATTGAGCTCGAACAACAAGGTGCAGACATTTTTTTTGGTGAACGCAGTTTCGATGTGGAAGACCTTGTAAGGCTGGACGACTCAGGCAGAGGCTTTATCAGTATCCTGAGACTCGTGGATATTCAAAGCAGTCCTAAACTTTTCTCAACTTTCATGCTTTGTTTATTGGCAGAAATCTATCAGCAATTTCCTGAAAGAGGCGATATGGATCAGCCTGAGCTTGTGATTTTCATTGACGAAGCACACTTGATTTTTAATGAAGCCTCCAAAGCGCTGCTCAATCAAATTGAATCGATTGTAAAACTTATAAGATCCAAAGGAGTCGGCATATTTTTCTGTACGCAAAATCCAGATGATGTTCCAACCGCTGTTTTAAGTCAGCTTGGCCTAAAAATTCAACATTCATTGCGGGCCTTTACTGCAAAAGACCGGAAGGAAATTAAACAAGTGGCTGAAAATTATCCGGTTTCAGCTTTTTATGAAGTTGATAAAACCCTTACCGAACTTGGGATTGGCGAGGCTTTTGTAACGCTTCTCAATGAAAAAGGCACTCCTACTCCACTCGTACATTGTTTGCTCTGTGCACCACAATCCAGGATGGACATCATCACTGAAACAGAGATGGAGCAATTGCTCAAAAAAAGCAGATTAATCCATAAATACAACGACATCATTGATCGTGAAAGTGCCTATGAGATGCTGCAAAAGAAAGTTGAAATCGCAGATCAGGCAAGAGAACTGTCAAAAGAACAAGACCAAAAGCCTACACAAAGGACAAAAAACGCACCAGGAACCTTTGAAACAGTCATGAAAAGTCCGGTTACAAATACAATTATCAGAGAAATAACCCGTGGTATTTTAGGTGTTTTAGGAATCACGGCTGCTTCCAGAAGCAGAACAAGGACATCATCTGCAAAAAGAAGATAAAGCTGGGCTGGAAAGTTCTGCCACAAACTTGCATTTTTGACCTTTTACTGATTAGTAGCATTAGCAGAAAGATTTCCGTTTACCTTTGGCGACTTATCTGAAAAAATGAATCTTTCAAACTATACCGGCGAACTGGCATCATTGCTTGTAGCCTTCTTCTGGACTATCACAGCACTTTCTTTTGAGGTTGCTACGAAAAGAATAGGATCACTCGCAGTAAATATCACGAGGCTTATTTTTGCGATGGTATTTTTATCCATCTTTTCATGGTTTTATCGCGGCATTCCATTGCCGACAGATGCCTCAACCCACGCCTGGATATGGCTGAGTTTGTCAGGATTGGTTGGATTTGTTTTCGGCGATTATTTTCTTTTTCACAGTTACCGGCTTATCAGTTCGCGCATCGCAATGCTCATCATGACATTTGTACCGCCCGTCACAGCCGTTCTGGGCTGGCTGATCTTAGGTGAAAGTATGCGGACACAACATCTTCTGGGAATGACACTTACAGTCACCGGAATTTCAATAACCATCTTTAATAAACCAAACGGGCAGAATTTTCAATTGAAATATCCTCTCAAAGGACTTCTTTATGCATTTTTTGGAGTGCTGGGACAAGCAGGCGGTTTGGTACTCAGTAAATATGGCATGCAGGATTATAGTCCATTTGCATCAACACAGATTCGTATCATTGCCGGAATGATTGGCTTCGGAATCATCATCGCCATAACCGGAAAAACAGTTTCAATTTTCAAAGCATTATCAAACAAAACTGCACTGGCTGGCGTCACAATAGGCTCATTTTTCGGCCCGTTTCTGGGCGTTTCCTTCTCACTTGTTGCCATTCAAAACACCAGCACAGGCATTGCTTCAACCCTTATGGCAATTGTGCCGATATTGATTATTCCACCTGCAGCCATACTGCTGAAACAAAAAGTCGGATTAATGGACTATATTGGCGCAGTCATCAGTGTTGGAGGCGTTGTGCTTTTCTTTGTGTAAGTCCATGTAAATATTTATAAGACTTAACTTTAAGTGCTTTATCTAATAATTGCAGCATATTTCAACAACTTATTTTGTTTTAAGATTTTAGATAAATCAGTTCTAACTTTTAATGATTTCAAAGGATAACGCAATTGCTTTTCCCTTTTAATGAAATCAAATCATCCACGTTATTGAGGTTTGAAAAACAATTGATTTTATTTGTGTCCTCTTTTTTTTACTTTTATGCCTTCATTAAGATTAAAGACAATAGATGGCTAATTCTGCTGAAAAAGCAAAAAAAAGAAAAGGTTTCAGATTTGGACCTGGCGCATTGGTGACGGCCGCATTTATCGGACCAGGCACCATCACTACCTGTTCCATTGCAGGCGCCAGTTTTGGGTATGCTTTGCTTTGGGGGTTGGTTTTTTCCGTTATTGCCACCATCGTACTTCAGGAAATGGCGTCCAGACTTGGCATCATCAGCCGGCAAGGACTTGGAGAAGCCCTTCGCAAACACTTTAACAAACCTGTTACAAAATTTTTAACAGCCCTGCTGATAATTTCAGCCATCACAATCGGCAATGCAGCCTTTGAAACCGGAAATCTGCTGGGTGCTTCCATCGGGCTTAAGTTATTGTTTCCGGAATTAACAATTCCAATTGGTTTTTGGGCTGCTTCAGTTGGCATCATTGCCGCTGCCATACTTTTTACAGGCAGTTATAAAATTATTGAACGCTTTCTGATTGGCCTTGTCATTCTGATGAGTCTCACCTTTCTTACAACAGCTTTTGTCGTAAATCCTGAGATATCAGCCGTTTTTAAAGGCATGTTTATACCGGCTTTTCCGGATGGATCATTGTTGACCATTGCAGGCCTGATAGGAACAACAGTTGTTCCTTATAACCTTTTTCTGCATGCATCGGCAGTTCAGGAGCGTTGGAAGGACGCAGACGATCTTTCAGAATCAAGAAAAGATATATTTGTTTCGGTGATTCTTGGCGGATTCATTTCTATGGCAATAGTTGTCACTTCAGCCGCAGCTTTTTTTGGCATAAATGGGACTATTTCCAGTGGCGCTGACCTTGCTGTTCAATTGGAACCTTTGCTTGGAAGCTATGCTAAATATTTTATCGGAACAGGTCTTTTTGCAGCAGGGATTTCATCGGCGATTACTGCCCCGCTTGCGGCAGCCTATGCCACAGCAGGGATTCTTGGATGGAAAAAAGATTTGAAATCACTTAAGTTCAGATTGGTCTGGATCAGTATTATTGGGGTTGGAATTGTGTTTTCAATGTTTGGCTTCAGACCGATTGAAGTCATTCTTTTTGCGCAGGCAGCCAATGGAATCTTGTTGCCGGTGATTGCAATTTATTTGCTTTGGGTGATGAACAGTCCGCAAATAATGGGAGCAAATGTTAATAACCGGATGACAAATCTATTAGGAGGCGTGGTTGTTTTAATAGCTTTTGGCTTAGGTGTAAGGAGTCTGTTACATGTTTTTGGTTTAATTTAATCCTGCAAAAAATGACAATCGATCTCAACTGCGATATGGGTGAAAGATTTGGTTCAGAAATTACCGGCAATGACGAAGCTATAATGCCCTTTATCAGTTCGGCCAATATAGCTTGCGGCTTCCATGGCGGCGATCCGGTTACAATTGAAAAAACGATAAAACTTGCAATCAGGCATGGCGTAAATATCGGAGCGCACCCCGGATATGCAGATAAAGAAGGATTTGGCCGAAAACAAATTCAGATTAGTCACGAAGAACTGAGGGCTTCAATCTTGTATCAGGTAGGTGCACTAAAAAGTATGACTGAAGTTCTAGGAGGCCGGTTAACTCACGTAAAACCGCATGGAGCCATGTATAATTCGGCAGCTGTAGATTTTGAAATGGCTTGCGTGATTGCAGAAACAATCAAAGAAATTGATGTAAGATTAATTCTTTTCTGCTTGTCTGGTTCAGAAATGATTAGCGCTGCAAAAAAAATCGGACTTCCCTACGCTTCCGAGGTTTTTGCCGACAGAGCCTATAATAATGATGGCACACTTGTACCAAGAAGCCAATCCGGCGCTGTGATTCACAATACGGAAGAAATGATTGCGCGGGCATTACAAATGATTCATAATAGGCGTGTTAAAACTATTTCAGGTGAAGTTATCCCGCTTGAAGTTGATACCATTTGCATTCACGGCGACAATAGTTCAGCGGCAGATTTTGTAAAATCCTTAACTTTTAAGTTAAAATCAGAAGGCATCGAATTGAAACCTTTCAATAAAAAATAAGTGATGTTTCAATATTTCCACTCAGGCGATTCAGCGCTGATCATAAAAGCAGGCAATGAAATTTCTTTGGAAATCAATCAAAAGATCAGGGCATTGCTGTCAAAAATTGAACAGGAAAATATTTCAGGTATTATTGATTTTATCCCTTCCTACAACGAACTGATGGTTTGTTATGACCCTCTGACAATTAGTTTCAATAATCTGTTGAGCAAAATCAAACATCTCAGTAATAATTTAGAAGAGCTATCTTTTCTTCATTCATCAACGATTGTCATTCCAGTTGTTTACGGCGGGGATTTTGGTCCTGACCTGAATGAAGTAGCAGAATTCAGTAAGTTATCGCCGGAAGAGGTTATAAAAATTCATTGTTCAACAATCTATCATGTTTATATGCTGGGATTTACACCGGGTTTTTGCTACCTCGGAGGAATGGATCAACGTATTTCAACACCACGAAAGCATAATCCAAGACAAAAAATACAAGCCGGAGCTGTCGGAATTGCCGAACAGCAAACGGGCATCTACCCTATCCAAAGTCCGGGCGGATGGCAGTTGATCGGGCAAACTCCAGTCAAGCTTTTTGATCCCTTAAGAAAGCCGGTATTCCTTATTGAGCCAGGTGAAAAACTACAATTTGTACCCATCACCAAAGATAGATTTGATGAGATTTCAGAAGAAATAGCCGCAGGCACTTATGTGGTTAACAGACTTTATTTTAGTGGATTAAACGAAAATAAACCTGAATAATTATGGCTGAAATTTACATCAGATCGGCAGGTTTGCTCAGTACAATTCAGGATTGCGGTAGAAATGGTTTTCAGCGTTTTGGAATGCCTGTATCAGGCGCAATGGATACTTTTTCGCTGCATCTTGCCAATTTACTTGTTGACAATCCAATATGTGCAGCCGCCATCGAAGCAACTTTAATAGGACCTGAAATAGCATTTTCTTCAGATGGCGCTATCGCAACCTGTGGTGCGGATTCAGGAGCAACCCTGAATGAAAAACCAGCTAAGATGTATGAAACGATTTTTGTGAAGAAAGGAGATGTGTTAAAGTTTTCCGGAATTCGTTCTGGTTGCAGAACATATATTTCATTTGCAGGAGGCATAGAAGTACCTGAAATAATGGGAAGTCGCTCAACATATATCCGCGCAAAAACAGGTGGACTGGAAGGAAGAGCATTGATTGCAGGCGATATCCTAAGTTTGGGTGAAATCTCAAATAAAGTTCAACCGAAAAAAGTGCCAAAAGCATTCATTCCAGATTATTCATCGAATATGCCCATAAGAGTAGTCGCAGGTCCGGAAGCCAAAAGCCTTGATTTTACTGGAATAAGAGACTTTCTGACAACAGAATACAAAGTTACTGACCAAAGCGACAGGATGGGTCTAAGGCTTGATGGTTTGGCAATAAAAAGCAAAAACGGGAACCATGACATCATTTCTGCTGGCATTTCGCCAGGCACAATTCAGTTGCCGGGAAACGGACAACCAATTATTCTCATGGCCGACAGACAAACAACCGGAGGATATTTGAGAATTGCAAATGTTATTACCGCCGACCTTCATCGAATCGCACAACTGAAGCCTGGTGACATGATCAGATTTCAGGAAATAAAGCTGGAAAAAGCGCACGAAATTCTGGCAGAAAGAAAAGCGTTACTTGAAAAAATCTTTATTTGACAAAGATTTTGAAATGCATTATTCTTTTAAATTTTGCCAAAACAGCAGACTTCAGCACGGTAGACTCCCATGACTTTCAGATATTATCCGAAAACTGATTTTATACTGAAAGCAGAAAAATAAAAGCTAATTTTGAAAGTGAAATTTGGTTTAATACTTCATACAAATTATTGATTTATGAATAGAATCTTACGTTTTTTCGCGCTTTTCAGCGCATGCTTTTTACTATTCAGTTTCTCAGTGAATGCACAGGAAACAGAAAAGAAAGAAAAAAAGGGCTATGATTTCACTGTAACGAAAGAAGTGCCCCACACACAAGTCAAGAGCCAAGCCCGATCGGGAACTTGTTGGAGTTTTGCAGGAAAAGCATTTATGGAGGCAGAGGTTTTGCGTCTGAAAGGTGAAACACTCGACCTTTCTGAGATGTTTGCAGTACGCAATGTTTATAGTGTGAAAGCAAAAAAATATGTAAGACTTCATGGCAGCCTGAATCTGGGGCCAGGTGGAGGTTTTAGCGATGTTTTGATGGTTGCTGCAGATTTCGGCATCGTCCCTGAATCAGCCTACAGCGGATTGGTGATTGGTGAAGAAACCCATATTCACGGAGAAATGGATGAAGTCCTGAAGTCATATTCAGATGCAATTCTTAAGAAAAAGAACAAAAAACTTACGCCCGTCTGGCATGATGGCTTGAATGCTTTACTTGACACTTATCTAGGCGAATACCCTTCAGAATTTCTATTTGAAGGCAAAAAATTCACCCCAAAATCATTTGCAGAATCCACAGGTTTTATCCCTGAAGACTATATTGAGTTAACTTCTTTTACACATCAGCCCTATTATAAGCCATTTATCATGGAAATTCCTGACAACTGGATGTGGAGTGAAGCATTCAATCTTCCACTGGAAGAATTGATGGAAACGATTGATTTTGCTTTGAATAACGGATATACTGTCGGTTGGGATGCTGATGTAAGCGAAAAAGGGTTTGGCTGGAAAAATGGCGTTGCAGTCGTTCCGGAAGAAAAACCGGAAAGCTATCCCGGAAAAGAAAAAACAGACTGGGATGCAATGACAGAAGCTGACAGACAAAAAGCAATCTATAGTTTTGAAGAAATTGTACAGGAGAAACAAATAACTGCTGAAGTCCGTCAGACAGCTTTTGACAATTTTGAAACCACTGATGATCATCTGATGCTGATTGTTGGAATCGCGAAAGACCAAAACGGAAGTCAATACTATAAAATCAAGAATTCATGGGGAACAACAGACCATGTCTATAAAGGATATTTTTATGCTTCTATTCCTTATATGCAGTACAAAACAGTGAGCATTCTGGTACATAAAGATGCCATTCCCAAAAATTTAAAAAAGAAATCAGGCATTTAAAATTTTCAAAAACAGGCATTGAAGCCTGTTTTTTTTTTTGCTCTAATGAAAATCTCAGAGATGACAGGAAATCTTTATTTTTGCCAGCAATAATAATCTCTTGAAAGTATTTCCGAAAAGAATGGTATTCAAAAATAACAGTCTGAATTTGTTTTTTGCCTTTTTAGGAGGGTTGTTTTTACTTTTTCTGGTTGCGCCGCTGCTAAATCTTATGTTGGCAGCTTCGCCGGCAAAATTGTTTGAAACGGCCTCAGATCCTGTTGTCAGTAAAAGTATCGGACTTTCATTGATGATGGCAGCTGTAGCAACATTTTTCAGTGCAATGCTGGCGGTGCCATTTGCATGGCTCATGGCTCGCAGCAAATTCAGGCTCAAGCATTTAGTTTCCGGACTTATTGATCTTCCCATGATGATTCCTCATTCAGCTGCAGGAATTGCACTTTTAGGCGTTGTCAACCGCGAAAGCGCATTTGGAAAACTTGCATCTGGTTTTGGTATTGACTTTATTGATCAGCCCGCCGGCATTGCTGTTGCGATGGCTTTTGTAAGCGTTCCCTATCTTTTTAACGCCTCCTATAATGCTTTTGCGAATGTACCATTGCGAACAGAACATGCTGCGCTTAATCTGGGAGCAAGTCCTGCAAAAGTGTTTTTCAAAATAAGCCTGCCCCTTGCCTGGAAAGGCGTTTTGAACGGCCTGATTATGATGTTTGCAAGGGGAATGAGTGAATTTGGTGCTGTAATCATCATTGCATACAATCCTTTCACAACACCAGTTTTGATTTTTGATCGGTTTAATGCGTTTGGTCTAAAAAATGCACAAGGAATTTCAGCATTGTTTATCCTGATCAGTCTGGTGGTTTTCATAGGTCTGCGTCTTATCACTAAACCAAGTGAAGATGTTAGAAATTAAAAAACTGCAAAAAAGCTTTTCTGGATTCAATTTTGGACCGGTAAATTTAACAATTGACCACGGTTCACACTATATTTTGCTGGGGCCAAGCGGATCGGGAAAATCTCTTTTACTTGAGCTCATTGCAGGTTTTCAGAAAGCATCTGCCGGAGAAATATATTTGAATGGCAGCAACCTTTTGCAGTTAGCTCCCCACAAACGAGGCATAGCGATGGTATTTCAACGACCGGCCTTGTTTCAACATCTTTCGGTAGCCCAAAATATTGCTTTTCCGATGAGGGCGGCAAATATCCGTGAAAGTGAAATCAGAAAAACCACTTTAGAACTTGCAGAACGATTCAGTATTGAATCATTACTCAAACGACGTCCGGCAAGCCTTTCAGGAGGCGAAGCCCAACGTGTTTCACTTGCCAGAGCGTTGGCAATGAAACCTTCAATGATTTTGCTTGATGAACCGCTTTCCTCCCTTGATGTGCAACTAAGGACTCAGATTCGGCGCTATCTCATATCACTAAACAAAGATGGTTTGACCATGCTTCATGTGACACACGATTATGAGGAAGCCCTGAGGTTATCGAGTCAGGTTGGAATCATTCAAAATGGCACAATAATTCAGTCAGGAAAACCAGAGGTTGTGTTTCGAAATCCTGCTACAGCATTTGTGGCCGAACTTGCCGGAATAAGGAATTACTTTAAGGTTCGGCTTGAAAATCTTCCGGGTCAAAGTAACAAAATAGCAGTAATAAATGGAATTGCTATTAAACTTTATACTGATTCTTTGTCCGCTGAAGGTTTTATACTTATAAATGAAGATCAAATAATACTTTCAACTGAGTTATATCAAAGCAGTGCACAGAACAATTTTACAGGAAAGATTGTTACTTACACCAAGAAGCCTGTTGGCAATGAAGTAGAGATCGATGTAGGCATCCGGATTTTTGCGCATATTTCTGATGAATCATTGAGCAGGATGGCAATAAAAACAGGTATGCAGGTGGCAGTAACATTTAAGCTGGCAGCAGTACGATTTCTGGATTTATAGTCTCTCTTTGCTAAATTTCATTATTTTTGACCAAAATATTTTAATCTTAACAACAATAAATAAGTTCATTATGTATATTCCTTTACTCAAAAGCCATTCCGGATTACGCTGGATTCTGTTAATCCTGTTCGTGAGTGCATTGGTGATGCTGTTTCGTGCTGCTTACCAAGGCAAGTATAGCAAAAAGCTTGCTTTAACAGCGAAAATGACACTCATACTAACACACATACAATTTCTATTGGGATTGGTTCTCTATTTTATCAGCCCTAAAGTGATATTTGCAGCCAGTTCAATGAAAGTTTCTGTTTTCAGATTTTATCTGGTTGAACACATAAGCCTTATGCTAATTGCTGTGATTTTGCTTACAATTGGATTTTCCAAATCGAAAAATTTGCTTCACACGCAAGCTGGAGCCAAAAAAATGTTCACTTATTACATTATAAGTTTCATTCTTATCATGATTTCAATACCATGGCCATTCAGAAATTTTGGAGCAGGATGGTTTTGATTTTTTTAAATTTTTTAGATTGCATTTTTATTTAATTTTGAAGTAAAATAACCTTTTATCATCAGTAAAACATATGGAACAGCACTACAGTTTTTTCAGGTCTATTCTTATTTTTATAGCAATAGGAATTTGGGTCATCGTGCTTCAAAATGCAGGATTACTGCCACAAATGAGTCCGCTAAAGATTCAGGCAGTTGAGGTCATAGAAATCAAAGGAGTGGTTGATATCGAGAACACGGTTTATATAAAAGGACAAGTTGATGCCAATCTTGAAAGTATCAATGGTTATAATAAATTTTACAAAGATCCCCGTACCGGAGAGTTTTATGTGATTCCGGTTACTGATCCGTATGAATAGAATTGTTAAAATATACATTTTAATTTCTGTTACATTTCTTGCTGTTGTATCTAAATCAGCAGCAGGACAAAATCCTCATTATTATGCTGATAGTTTAATAACATTGCTCTCAGATATCGATGAAAGCGTTGAAAAAGTCTCCTATTTCAACAAACTGGCAGTTCACTTTAAAGATTCAGATCCCGACAGAGCACTTTATTACAGCAGGCAAGCTTTGTCCTTAGGCAATAAATTACAATCCGTTGAATCTTGTGCCCTTACCAACAAAATCATGGGTGAGATTTTCGAAGACAGGCATAATTATCAACCATCAATCAACTATTACCTGATTAGCATAAAACATTACAAAACCATTGATGACAATCTCCAGCTTGCAATATTATACAACAAATTGGGTCATATCTACATAAATAACCAGTATGATTATGAACAAGGAATGGCATATTTTGAGATTGCTCTTCAGCACGCTGAAAAAATCAAAGCACGTAAAGAAATTGCCAGTTCAATCAATTCTATTGGCGGTATTTATTATTACCAAAAGGACTACGACAGGGCGTTTACTTACTTTCGGGATGCATTGAAAATACGGGAAGAGCTTGGTAATGAGATCGATATTGCAGCTTCGCTTAATAATATTGGTGAGATTTATAGGCTGAAAGGAAATTTTGCTCAGGCACAGGAATATTACAATCAAGCCATAAAACTAAACGAAAAACACAGGCATCTCAAACACCTTGCAATTAATTATTTAAACACCGGTTTGGTTTATTCGGCCACAGCAGATACACAAAAGGCAAGAACCTTTTTTATGCAAAGTATTTCGCTTAATACCCAAAATAAAGATACAACTGCCTTAATCAGAGTTTTGACAGAATTAGGGAATCATTTCAATAAATACAACCAATACGATTCAGCTCTTTTGGTTTTTCAACAAGTTATGAATGTTTCAAAAAACAATCACTTGCTTGAAGGACAACGTGATGCAGGCCTTGGACTGAGTATTGCACATGAAGGAAAAGGAAACGTCAAAAAAGCTTTAGATAATTACAGGCTGTTCACACAGTTTAAAGACTCGCTTTTTGTCAAAACCAAAGCCGATCAGCTTGATGAGCTTCATACAAGATTTTCACTCGACCTGAAAGAAAAAGAACTTGAACTTAAAGACAATGAAATCGCTTTGCTTCAACGTGAACAAAAGATTTTTCATTTCAGACAACTGCTTTTGTTGCTATCCTTGTTGTTGCTAGTCATTTTTACTATTCTGGTTTATTCCAAGCTACAGTCCAAACATAAAAAGAACAGGTTGATCCTTGAACAAGAAGCTGCTCTTAGTAAAGCAAAGCAACAACTGATGGAACATGAGCTTAAAAATAAAAACAATGAACTAACAAATTTCGCTCTTCATCTTGTTGAAAAAAACAAATTCCTTCATGAATTGAAGTCAGAACTCAAAAATCTGCGCAACGCTCCTACTGCCCTTCGTGAAGAGAGAATTAAGGAGTTGACCCTAAACGTTCAACAAAACATAAATTTACAGAAAGACCTTGAAGAATTTCAAAAAAACATTGATCTTGTTAACGCAAGTTTTTTTAAAAAACTCAAGCAGAACTTCTCTAATCTCACAAAAAACGAAGAACATCTTTGCGCCATGTTAAGACTAAATCTATCTTCGAAAGAAATAGCCTCCCTAAACAATATTTCTACAAGAGCAGTTGAAATGGGAAGATACAGATTGCGCAAGAAATTTAACATTCCATCGCATCATTCGCTCTCTGAATTTCTACAAGAATTGTAGAACAAATTTCATTTTATTCACTTGAGTAGTTGTAGAACTAACAATATTTTTATTTATCTATTTTTCAATACATTAATTATGCTTTTGTAGAAGTAAAAGTATATTTTTTGTATCATTTTTATCAACTTGTATAGTCTTTGTCGTAGAGTTAAAGAGTTTCCGTATCTTGCAACCAATTAACTTCGCTGCTAAATCATGAAGATGAATAGAGAAATTTTAAATCGAATTCAAAAAACAGGTGTCCTTATCCTGTACTTCATTCTATTTCTGACACTAATTTATTTCATCTTTTTTAGCAAATAATTGAACTTCTCTGATGACTGAACTGGAGCTAAATAAACTCATAAGTGATTGTCTGTCAAGTAATAGACAGGCTCAGTTTCGTCTATATGAGGTGTTCGCTCCAAAGCTTTTGCCTCTATGCAAAAGATATGCTAAAAATGAGTGGGATGCTGAGGATATCCTTCAGGAAGGTTTCATAAAAGCATTCAGATATTTACATGATTTTCGCAACAATGGATCTTTTGAAGGTTGGATGCGCCGAATAATGGTTACATCAGCACTCAACTTTTACAAAAGAAAAAAAATCATTTACAACGAAACCGAGCTCAATCACTCACCTGATTTTGAAATCCCTGAAATGGTCGTTACAACAGGTATATTTCAGGAAGAACTGCTTAAAATGGTAAATGAACTCCCCAATGGCTATAAAAATGTTTTTTGCCTTAACACCATTGAAGGATATTCACACAAAGAAATTGGTGAAATGCTCAATATAACAGTGAATACTTCAAAATCTCAACTCACCAGAGCCAGAGTCTCTTTGCAAAGAAAGTATAATAAACTCTCAGATTACAACAGTAATAAACCAAATATTTTACAATCTGCTTAATAACCAAATTTTATAATCAATTAAAAACTAATTCTATGAGAAAACTTTTTACTTTTTTAGTTGCAATTTTCATTGCACAGCTCTCATTTGGGCAAACTTATGTGAACGAAAATTTCACAGGTACTGCATGGCCTCCGGCAGGCTGGTCATTTGATGGATTGCCAGGTCAATGGGCAAGAAGTGCAACTGCAAATGCTGGTGGATCCGCTCCTGAAGCAAGGTTTACATACATTGCTCAAACAACAACAACAAGATTTGTCTCTCCAGCTTTTGATTTGAGTAGTATTACAGATGTAACCTTAACTTTTAAATATTTTTATGATTGGTATGCCAATGGTGTTACATTTGGAGTTGCTAAACGCTTCGGAACAACCGGCACATGGGAAGTCGCATGGTCTGTTATGCCAACAGGTAATCAAGGACCAAAAACTCAGGTTGTTGACTTTGTCAGTGTAGGTCAGGAAGGATTTCAGTTTTGCTTTTTCCTGCAAGGTAATCTTTATAATATGGATTATCTTTTCATTGATGATGTTAAGCTTTTTAAACGTGAAAACCTTGACGCTGGTTTACAAAGTCTGGATGTTCCATCTTACTTTCTTGGCGAAAGAAATGTATCCGGAAAAATTGCAAATGAAGGTATTACAACCCTGACTTCCTTTGATGTAAAGTACAGCATCAATGATGGTGATGTGATGACAACTTCTTTTGGCGGACTAAATATCACAACTGGCAACACTTTTGATTACACCTGTGTTCAGCCGCTAAATCTTGATCCGGGTTTTTACTCACTAAAGGTTTGGGTGGCAAATGTGAATGGTGTTGCTGTGGATGATAACCCATCAAATGATATGATCACAATGAATGTCGGAATTCCAACACAAACTTTACAGCGCAGACCATTATTTGAAGAGTTTACAAGCTCAACCTGTCCTCCTTGTGCAACTTTCAACAATAATGTTTTCAATCCATTTATCAATCAAAACGGAGAAAATATTGCTCTAATTAAATATCAGATGAGCTGGCCATCTCCAGGTGATCCATACTATACAGCAGAGGGTGGTGTAAGAAGAACATATTATGGTGTTAGTGCCGTTCCTCAATTGTTTACTGAAGGTAAAGGTGTTGCAACTTCTGCAGCTGCCGTGAACAATGCCTACAATGCTGGCATGGCTGATCCTGCTTTCGTTATGATCACAGGTACGCATCTTGTAGAAAGCACAAACTTCACAGTAAATGCCAATATAACTCCTTATGTTGCCTTAACAAATGCAACTGTGCATGTAGTAATTATTGAACGACTGACTACAGGAAATGTAGGTAGCAATGGAGAAACATCATTCAAACATGTAATGATGAAAATGATGCCTAATGCAAGTGGTACTACAATGAATATGGAATCCGGTGTTACAACTACCTTAAGTTTTACACACAATATGGCCACAACATTTATGGAACAAATGGATGATCTGGTCGCGGTAATTTTCATTCAGGATAATTCAAATAAATACGTTTTCCAGTCAGCATATACACAAGAGGCTGGAAGTGTGGCAGCTGCAGTAACATTTGACCCTGTTAACGGTGCCACAGGTATCACAACAGAAGCTGATCTGTTTATCCATTTTGACATGCCTGTATTTTTAGTTGGCGGTGGTGATATCACAAACGATAATGTTGCCGATTTAGTAAGCCTTCAGCAGATTGGTGGCGATGCCTTCCCATTCACTGCTACAATCAATGATGAAAAAACAATCATCACAGTTTCTCCTGCCGGATTGTTAAATTCATATACATCCTACACGCTCGGAATTGCTGAAGTACAGAATGCCAACGCTATTGTTACCCCTGCATCTTCTGTCAATTTTGAAACAGGCATGCATGTTGGAGTTGAAGAATTTTCATCAAAGTTTATCAACATTACTCCTAATCCTGCCAGAGAGGTTGTTAACATAAGCTATTACAACGGAAAAGACAACAAAGTTGCCATCAGCTTGCTGGATTTAAACGGACGTTTGGTAAAAGAGCTTTTCAACGGAACAATGCCTGCCGGACAGCACCAGCTCAACTGGAATGCCAGCGACATTTCTTCTGGCGTATATATGATCAGATTAAATACCAATGACAATGTTTCAACATCCAGATTGGTAATCAAAAAATAAGTGTTTATAAGTTCAGATTGTTTGACCGTCCTCTTGTTTCAAGGGGACGGTTTTTTTTATCAAATACTATAGATTCAATTGTGTTTGCTTAACTTGCAGCCTTATTTTGATACCATGATTTATGAAAAATCTTAAACTGCTTCTGATTCTTTTGGTAATCTTCTCAATGAATACTTTTTCGGTTGAGGCACAACCTGTTAAAGACAAATTTGAGCAAATCGGATTCGATAGCATCCGTGAATTTCAGATTAACATAAGGCGCTACGAAAATGCCTATGAACTTTTTGTTGCACAACCACTGAACCATAAAAAGCCTGAGCATGGAACTTTTAGTCAAAGAGTAATTATCAGGCACAGAGGCTATGATAAACCAACAGTTTTTGTTACCGAAGGCTATGCTGCTGGCTATGCGCTTTGGGCAGATTATGATGAAGAACTTTCCGAAGCGCTTGATGCTAATCTTGTTGTTGTTGAACACCGGTTTTTTGGCAAAAGCGTGCCTGTGCCAAAAGACTGGAAGCATCTCACACTTGCCAATGCTACCGCAGATCTTCACAGAATCAATCAAATCCTAAAACAGATTTATCCAGGGCCATGGATAAGTACCGGAATCAGCAAAGGAGGGCAAACAACAATTTATTACAGATATCTTTATCCTGATGATGTTGTTGCTTCTGTTCCATATGTTGCGCCACTCAACTTTTCTGTTGCCGATAAAAGAGTCTATCATTTCCTTGATACTGTCGCTAATGCTGACTGCCGCACCAGATTACTTGATCTGCAAAAGGACTTACTCAAAAGACGGGACATTTTTGAACCCATGTTTGCAGATTCATCTGCAAAACGTAAGCTAAGTTTCAAAATGGTTGGGGGTATTGAAAAAGCTTATGAATACAATGTGCTGGAATTCGGATTTGCTTACTGGCAATGGTATCCTATTGGCTGTGAAGGCTTACCGGAAGCCGGCAGTGACAAAAATGATGTTTTCAATGCTTTTATTGCTGCTGCAGGATACGATTTCTTTGCCGATCAGAGTATTCTGGACTTTCAACCTTTCTTTTATCAGGCTCTCACAGAAATGGGTTTCTATTCATACGAAACCAAACCATTTCAGGGATTGTTGAAGCATGTTGAAAAACCATCTTTCAACCACACCCTTCCTAAAGGCATCAAAGTAAAATATTGCAAGCGTCTGAGCAAAAGAACAGACCGCTGGCTGCGAAAAAAGGGCAATAATTTCATTTATGTATATGGTGGCTATGATGCCTGGTCGGCAACAGCCGTTCAACACGGCACCAGAACAAATGCCTTGAAATTAGTGCTGCCAGAGGGATCACATATTGTAAGACTAAGGAATTTTGATGATGCCACACGCGATAATGCAATAAATACATTGAAGCAGTGGGTAGAATAAGACAATTTATACCAAAGTGAATTATAAATGAATCCAAGAGTTGTAATGGTATAATGCCGATGGATAGAAATGTTAGGCCAATTGAGTGAGCGATAATTGGACTATTACATTTCTCCTTTCGGTATAACCAAAAAGCTTTAGTAAGAAATAAGTTTAATCACAACAACAAATGACTGTCAGTCTTTAAACCTAGACAAACTGTTTTCATGATTATCTGAACCAGGTCTGAGTACGATCAGGGCCAGTTGATACCATGCTTATTGGCACATTAACTTTGTGTTCTATATAACGGATATATTTTTCAAAAGCTTCAGGTATTGACTGGCCTGAATTGGGTTCAGGCATGGGTTGATTCCATCCCGGAAGGACCTCATAGACAGGATCCTGAACTTTCGTACAGGCTTCAAAAGGAACATAATCTATAAGATTTCCATCCATTCTGTAAGCTGTTGCCACTTTGATTTCTGACAACTCATCCAGTACATCAGCTTTCATCATGATAAGTTCCGTAACCCCGTTCAACATGATTGCATATTCCAAAGCAGGCAAATCCAGCCAGCCACAACGCCGTGCACGCCCAGTTGTGGAGCCAAACTCACGGCCTTTCTGGCGCATATTTTCCCCGGTTTCATCTAACAGCTCTGTTGGAAAAGGACCGCTTCCAACACGTGTGCAATAAGCTTTGAAAATTCCAAAAACCTTACCGATTTTGTTGGGTGCAAGCCCAAGTCCGGAGCATACTCCTGCGATTGTTGTGTTGGATGAGGTCACAAATGGATAACTGCCAAAATCAATATCAAGCAGCGTTCCTTGAGCACCTTCAGCGAGAATCTTTTTTCCTTGCCTCAACATCTTGTTGATATAATATTCACTATCAACGTGTTGCAATGCATTCAACTGCGTTAGCGATTCCATCCATTGTTGTTCGTAAGCCTCATAGTCTATTCCGTCTATGAGATGGTTTTTGTAATCAAAACCAAATAATTTAACCAGTTGAAGATGTTTCTCTTTTAATGATTGAAAGCGATCCTTAAAATCTGATGCACAGATGTCACCTACTCTAAGTCCTTCACGACTGACCTTGTCGGTATATGTCGGTCCGATACCTTTTAAAGTAGAGCCGATTTTTCCTTTACCTTTTGCATTTTCAGAGGCTGCATCGAGCAATCGGTGTGATGGAAGAATTAGGTGTGCTTTTCGGCTGACAAATAAATTGCTGCTAACATCGATGTCGCTTTCATTTAGTTTCTTTATTTCCCGCTCAAGGATGGCAGGGTCAATTATAACACCGTTTCCAATCAAATTAACGGTATCCCTGTTGAAAATACCGGAAGGTATGGTATGCAAAACAAATTTCTTTCCGTCAAACTCAATGGTATGGCCTGCATTAGGTCCTCCTTGAAATCTTGCTACAACCTCGTATTCCGGCGTAAGCACATCTACAACTTTTCCTTTTCCTTCATCGCCCCACTGGAGGCCTAAAAGCACATCAACATTCATAGCGTATTTGTATAATTGATACTTGATAACGTATGCTTATTAAGGGTGTTATCTTTGAAAAATATATTACAACACTTAATAGACGCACATGTTAGCGACGGAGCAAAGTTAAGCCAAAAGTTGCGTCGGACTGCGTGAAACAGCAAAATGATTCGAAAAAAATTACCTCAACACTTCCGTCATTTCAGGTTCAGAGGGAGCAGATTTAAGTTTTCCGAAAAACGTGAGTGAATGGTGGGTTACTTCGACACCAAGAAGCTCCTCAACGGACTTCTGTATTTCCTGTATCCGCGGATCACAGAACTCAAGCACGGCACCATTCTCAATGCTTACAAAATGATCGTGCTGTTTAAACTTGAAAGAGCGCTCAAACTGGGCACAGTTGTTTCCAAACTGATGCTTTGTTACTAAAGAGCAATCAAGCAACAACTCAATTGTGTTGTACAAAGTGGCCCTGCTGACCCTGTATTTGTTATTTTTCATTCTGATATAGAGTGTCTCAATATCAAAATGCCCCTCGGTAGCATATATTTCTTTGAGAATTGTATAACGCTCAGGTGTCTTACGGTGCCCTCTCTGCTCGAGAAAATCTGTAAATATTTTTTTTACAGTCTCAAAAGTATCCTTCTTACTGTCTTTCATATGTCTGACCTGATTAAGGCTTGTGATCTATCGGTTTTAACAGTTGATGTCCGCTTTAAGAACCAATTATGTTAATTTCCCGTTTCTTATTTTTTATCCTACTTTGAAGTGTATCCACTCCATTGAACGCGTAAAATTACAAAATTATATTAAATTAGAATGAATAAAAATAAAAAATCGTGAAACTCAGCTTATCGATTGATATTCAATGTAAAAGAAACAATTTTAATCTCAGTAAAAACCTGAATATTTCTTACTTTTGCAAATAAAATCCAAAATATGGATGTCAACGAAATTGTCTTATCAATTGTTCAGCAATCAGGTCTGAAGCCCGAAAAAGAAGCTAATCTGAGTGCTCTCATTGCACTCATTGGAACGAAGGATGCTGAACTCTCAAAACTAATTCAACAGTATAAAAATGCTGCAGATGCCTACCATTATATAAAAGGTGATCATGAGCTGCGGCATAAAGTGAAGGACATATGGGAGCTGCATCGCAACAGAACAAAAGCAGCGTTTCAGGAAAGTCAAAACTTTTTAGCTGACTACTGCATCACAAAAGGACTGTTGCTTGATTTTTCGTCAGATATTTAAGAATAGAATATATTTCTGATTTATGCATTGATTATTAATTATTTAAGTCGAATATAAATGAAATGATTCATCAATGTTTTGTTTTGAAAGAATGGCCGAAACGCTTTAAAAAAAACATGTTTTGACACTCAAACAAACTCTGATTTAATATTTTACAAAATTATTTTACCTGAGGGTTTGTCAGTCCAAAAATAATTCCGACTTTTGCAGACCAAATTCTTTAACAAATTATTTTTTAAAATTTAGCAATTATGCCAACAAAAATCAGATTACAGCGTCATGGTAAAAAAGGAAGACCTTTTTACCACATTGTAATTGCGGATGGTCGTGCACCTCGGGATGGAAGATTTATTGAGAAGATTGGCACCTACAATCCGATTACAAATCCGGCAGAGATCAATCTTGATCTCGACAAAGCCGCTACATGGCTGCGCAACGGAGCACAGCCTACAGAAACTGTCCGTGCAATCCTCTCCTACAAAGGAGTACTTTACAAAGCGCACCTTATGAAAGGCGTTGAAAAAGGAGCCCACACAATTGAAGAGGCTGAAGCAAAGTTTCAAACATGGGTAACAGAAAAAGAAGCCAAGATTGAAGCGAAAAAACGCGGATTAACCGATCAGGAAAGAATCGAGCGTAAAAAAGCTCTTGAAGCCGAAGTTAAGGTGAAAGCTGAAAAAGAAGCTGAAGTTGCGAAAAAGCGTATGGCCGAGTTAAAACTCGAACAAGCTGAAGCAGAAGCGGAAGTGCAAGCGGAAGAAGCACCGGCAGAAGAAGCTTAAACGAATGAATATTAAACAAAAGCCGGCATAATTGCCGGCTTTTGTTATTTTTACGCAGTCGATATTAAACCATAATAAAACATAAGCAATGCAAAGGGAAGATTGTTTCTATTTCGGAAAAGTAATAAAAACCCATGGTATCCTTGGTGGTATCAGTATACGTATCGATGCCGATCAGCCCGAAGTATACAAGCAACTGACAATGATATTCATCGAAATCAACAAAAAGCTTATCCCCTACTTTATTCAAAGCCTGAATATAAACAGCAACAAAGCATACGTAAAACTTCAGGATGTTGATACAATTGAAAAGGCCCTCGAACTTGCCGGCAACGAAATATTCCTTCCCCTCGAATTGCTTCCCAAACTAAGCGGAAACCGTTTTTATTTCCATGAAGTCCCTGGCTATAAAGTAATTGATGAAAGCTTTGGTCTGATCGGAAATATTGAAACTGTACTGGAATATCCCAATCAAGCTGTTTTTCAGATTTACAAAGAAAATAAAGAGGTGCTTATTCCAATTCACGATGATGTGATTCTGAAAGTGGACCGTAGAAGCAAAACTATTCATATCAAAGCACCTGACGGACTTATAGCACTCTATTTGAACAGTTAAAAAATCTAATGAGCCACCACAGGCCGTTTCATTTCAGGCATTTCAGCCTTATGCACCACCAATCGACGATGAAGGTGGGCACAGATGCCATATTATTAGGTGCATGGGTAAATGTAGCGCATGCAACACGCATTCTTGATATCGGAACAGGTTCTGGGATAATTCCTTTGATGATTGCACAGCGTAACAGAATAGCATCTATTGTGGGTGTTGATATTGATGCACCTTCAGTTGCTGAAGCCTCCCTCAATTTCAGGGTCTCTCAATGGAGAAACAGACTTGAAGCTGTGCATGCCGACATCCGCGACTTCATGAAAACTAAAGTGCAACGCTTTGACTTAATTGTCAGCAACCCTCCATTTTTTACACACGGCATTAAAGCACAGGTACACAGACGAAATCTTGCACGTTTTACCGACACACTTCCTTTTGAAGACCACATAAAAGCAACAGAAATATTGCTTGATCCTGATGGCATATTGACAGTGGTGCTGCCCACTACAGAAAGTCTGAGATATATTGAAAATGCTGATTCAGCTGGCTTTTCGATAGTGCGCAGCCTCAATATTGTACCTGTTGAAGGTCGTGAACCGAACCGTATTATCATGGAATTCAAAAGAGAAAATCTTGCCGATCCATCCGTTGAAACATTTGTAATAAGGACCAGCTGCGGAAATTTCAGCGAAGGTTATAAAAAACTGCTTGAGAACTATTATCTTGGTTTATAAAAACCCATTTTCTTTAAATGCGTTTAAAGACATAATTTTCAGATTGTTTTATACCTTTGTGACCAATCAAAAAAATGAATACCATGAAAACGCTTTTGCTCAGCTACCGGTTTTTATTGCTTCCCTTACTTTTTAGTTTATACTTTTCCTGCGGATCAATAACAGAACAAGTAGATGACATCCTTGTGATTGCTATTTCAAAAGAAAGGAAAACAGAAGGCAAACTTTACGGAGAATGGCTTGCACATCAACAAATTCCTTTTCGTTCTATCGATCTTTCATTAATTGCAATTGATGCAATTCCGGATTCATTGGCCAAAAGCCACGCTTTATTGCTTACAGGCGGTGCAGATATTTATCCGGGTCGTTATGGAAAAGAGAGCGATACAGCCCGTTGTGGGGTGTTTGATCTTGAAAGAGATGCATTTGAAGCACTTGCTTTTCAAACTGCAAAAAAACTGGGATTACCTGTGCTCGGCATTTGTCGAGGAATGCAGTTTATTAATGTTGCTATGGGTGGCACATTATGGATCGACTTACCTTCAGATATTGGGTCTGGCGATTTGCACCGCATTGGAGAAGAAGATTGGTCAGATCATGAAGTTGTTATCATGCCTGAAACTTTGCTTTCTACACTTACAGATGCATCCGAATTTCTGGTTGCAAGCAATCATCATCAGGGAATCGAACAACTCGCACCCGGGCTAAAAGCAGCTGCAATGAGTCAGGATATGCTTATCGAAGCTGTGGAAAGCACTGAAGATGCAGGTTTTAAATATCTTGTGGCCGTGCAATGGCACCCTGAGTGGATGGATCGCTCTGATGAACTATCAGGTAAAATTGCTGTTTCGTTCTTTGAGGCTGCAAAAGAATTTAAAGCATTGAAGGAGAAGCTTTAGAAACTTCCTGAAGAATTTCTGATACTTTGTAAATCAATACCCTGATTGCCGGATAATACAATAAATCAGGGAGAAGCAACCTTTATCAATGCACGCTCACTTTGATCTTCATTAAAGATATAAACAAGGCGGAAAGTCAACAGATTATTGTATTGTTTCCGGTTCCACGGCTGTGCATTACCTATGGTTGTAAACTCCCTCATCCGTATTTTAGTCATGGAGTACTGATACCGGAAGTTGAACTTCAGCCTGCTTACAACCCTCATTTTCAAATCAATTAACACACTGTAATCATTAGGACTGTAAACACCATTCTGAGCATTTGTGATCGTTTGTTTTCCATGCTCAAACTCCGTTGCTCCTACAAGTCTTCCAAATGAAAAACCTGTTCCAACAGTGATAAACTCCTTATCTGTATAATGAATCATTACAGGAATTTCAGCATAATTTAACCTGAGTTTGTAGGCTCCGGTCAGGGTATCATCGCCTGAATAGGCTATGTATTGTGCCTTTTGGTTGGCACCTTTTTGGGAGTAGGATGTCTCGAGTGAAATATCCCAGTTTTTCTTGATCGGTACCAAAGCTCCGATGCCAAAATTTGAACCAGGCAATTTATACCCATAAACTTCATCACCGTCCACCTGTGTTAAATTAATTCCGGCAGCGACGAACCCCTTTATGACCTGTCCATTGGTGCTCATTGCAAAAAAGAGCAAACAGATTCCAATCCAATACTTTTTCGTTCTCATTTTCCGTTTTCCATTCCTCCTACAAAACTAGAAAAAAACTGTTTTGGTATTCATAAGTTTATGTTTCATCAGAATAAAAGGCAACTATCGAAACATTTTCGATATTGTTGCGGTAGGTGTATACAAAAAATAATAAATGTCGCAGATAGTTTTTTAAGTATATAACATTGTTTATCAATACTATATAGAATTTATTATGATATTAAGTCGATTAGTCAACCCCATAAAAGCATTCCTTTTACTTTCCAACCGGGTACTAATAAAATTACTTTGTATCTCAAATTGCTAAATCTAAAGGTTAATATTTCAACGTATTATAAATCAACGATATGAAAAAAGCAGTGATTGTTTCTGGCGCACGGACGCCCATCGGTAATTTCGGCGGTTCACTTTCAGCCCTTAGTGCTGTCGAACTCGGCCGGATTGCATCAGCAGAGGCAATAAAAAGAGCAGGTATTCAGCCGGACATGATTGACGAAGTCATTGTTGGCAATATCCTTTCAGCTGGACTTGGCCAAAACATAGCAAGACAAATCTGCATTTATGCAGGTTGCCCTGAGACGACTCCTGCCATAACTATTAATCAGCTATGCGGCTCCGGCTTGCGGGCAGTTATGATGGCAGCACAACTGATTCAGCTTGGTGAAGCAGAAGTTGTTTTGGCAGGTGGAAGCGAAAGCATGTCAAATGCACCCTACCTTTTACCAAAAGCCAGAAATGGCTATCGTATGGGAGATGGAACAATAGTGGATAGCATGATTTTGGACGGGCTGACCGATGCTTTCAACAATTATCATATGGGCATAACTGCTGAAAATATTGCCGACCGATGGAATCTCAGCCGCGAGGAGCAGGATGCATTTGCCCTGAAAAGTCAGTTGAAAGCCGAGGCCGCGCAAAAAAGTGGTCGTTTTGCTGAAGAAATTGTCAATGTGATCATTCCTCAACGCAAAGGTGATCCAATTGTAATTGACACAGATGAATTCCCTAAACATGGCTTGAGCATCGACAAACTAGCCAAGCTAAGACCTGCTTTCAAGTCTGATGGCACTGTCACTGCAGGCAACGCTTCCGGAATCAACGACGGAGCAGCTATGCTGGTCATCATGAGTGAAGAGAAAGCAAATTCACTGGGATTGAATCCTTTAGCAACAATAGAAGCATCAGCCTATGCAGCGCTCGATCCAAAAATTATGGGTTACAGTCCTGTTCCAGCAACAAAAAAAGTACTTTCCAAAGCGGGATGGGACATCAGCGATATCCAGCTTATTGAAGCCAACGAAGCTTTTGCAGCCCAATCATTGGCTGTAGTAAAAGACCTTGGTCTCAATCCTGAAATTGTAAATGTAAACGGCGGAGCAATTGCACTTGGCCATCCTATCGGTGCTTCAGGTGCGCGTGTATTGATTACGCTCCTCTACGAAATGAAAAAAAGAGATCTTCACAAAGGTCTTGCAACACTTTGTATTGGTGGTGGACAAGGCATAGCAATGTTGCTTAAAAGATAGAAGCTGAAAATTGTTTAATTTGTAAGAAACATAATACCTATATTATATGCAAAGTTTATTAAATAAAGTCGCTGTTATTACAGGTGGTGCCGATGGCATTGGAAAAGCTGCAGTAACACGTTTTGCTGAAGAAGGCGCTACAGTTGTAATCTGGGATCTGAATGAAGAAAAAGGAAATGAAACAGCTGAAACCCTTCGTAAGGATGGGCATAAAGTTGACTTTAGAAAACTTAACACAGCAGATTTTACGCAGGTTGAGGCAGCTGCAAAAGAAGCCATTGAGGCCCATGGCCAGATAGATATTCTGATCAACAATGCAGGAATTACGCGTGACAGCACCTTGAAAAAGATGACTCCTGAAAGCTGGCAGCAAGTGATTGATGTAAATCTGACAGGTGTTTTCAATTGCACAAAAGTTGTTTCTGCTTATATGCTTGAACGCAATTACGGACGCATCATCAATACATCCTCAGTGGTAGCACTTTATGGAAATTTCGGGCAAACAAATTATGTTGCAAGCAAGGCAGCACTTATTGGAATGACTAAAACCCTGGCCAAAGAACTGGGAAGAAAAGGCATAACTGTAAATGCTGTAGCTCCGGGTTTTATTGCAACTGACATGGTTGCTAAAATGCCGGAAAATATCCTTGCCGGAATGCGTGATAAAACGCCTGTTGGCAGGCTCGGAAAGCCAGAAGAGATTGCAGCTGCATACCGCTTTCTGGCGAGTGATGAAGCTGCCTTTATTAACGGTGCAATCCTGAGTGTAGACGGAGGTGTGGTAATCTGATTGCTGCAGAGACACCATTCTGTGAAAAAATTGATCTGAAAAAGTAAACTATGAAAAAAGTAAACGCAATCATCCACTCTACTGGCATGTATGCCCCTGAGCGCGTTGTCCCGAACAGTTATTTCGATGAGTTGCTAGGCGAAGATGTGAGCAGCTGGCTCGAGGAAAATGTTCATATTTATGAGCGGAGATGGTGCAATGAAGACCAATCTACGGCAGACCTCTGTATCGAAGCAGCCCGCGATGCCATGAAGCGCGGCAACGTAAAACCGGAGGAAATTGATCTGCTTGTTATTTCTACTGATACCCCGGAATATGTTTCTCCTTCAACGGCCTCTAAAGTCCAGTACCTGATGGGCATGACCAATGCCGGAACCTTCGATCTGAATACAGCTTGTGCCGGTTTTGTTACAGCACTTGACCTAGGCGCAAAATATATAAGATCGGATGAAAACTACAAAACTGTAATGATTATAGGCGCTTATGCCATGAGCAAGTACCTCAATATGAGCGACAAAAAAACCGTGACACTTTTTGCCGATGGAGCAGGTGCTGTTATTTTGAAAGCAGAAGAAACCACTGACCGCGGTTTTCTTGGCAGTCAGCTGATCACCAAAGGCGAGTATTATGGCCACATGGGTATATATGGCGGGGGAACATTTCAGCCGGTAAATAAAGAAATGGTTGAAAACAAAGACCATCTACTCAAGTTTGTAACCAAATTCCCAAAAGAACTAAATCCTGAAATGTGGTCGATGATGGCCAAAACAATGAATGAAAAACTTGGCGTAAATCCACAGGATGTTGACCATTATTTCATGACGCAGATAAACATCAACAGCATTTGGGAAACTATGGACAAGCTTGGAGTAAGTCGCGATAAAGCGCCTACAGTTATGCAGAAATATGGTTACACCGGATCAGCCTGCATCCCATTTGCGTTGCATCAAACTATCCTCAGGGGAGAAATCAAACACGGCGACTTATTGTACTTTATCGGTTCCGGTGGCGGACTAGCTTTCGCCAGCGCAGCTTTCAGATATTGATAACTTAAAAACCTACAATCGAAAAGATATGGTTTCGTCAGCACAAATAACAGGAGCTTGGATACTGATCATCGTTTATGTGGTTGGCATTCTGATACTGGTTTTTAAGGGCGCCTCAAAAACCAAGAGTATGAGCGATTATGCTTTGGGCAGCGTATTGTTTTCGCCCATCGCTGTCGGACTTTCTCTGGCAGCCTCTATGACCAGTGCAGCCACCTTTGTCATCAACCCGGGATTCATCGCCAATTACGGCATTTCAGGAGTGATTTCATACGGCATTGCGCTTCCGTTAGCGGCTGTAGTTTCACTGATAGTGCTTACAAAAAGCTTCAGGAAACACGGACAAACTGTGCGTGCACTCACACTCGCCCAATGGATTGGAGCAAGATACAACAGCAAGTCCTATGCTTTTTTTATGGGAATTCTGGCACTTTTGCTGATGACCTTTATTGTTCTGATTGTTGTTGCACTCACCAAAGTTATTGCCACCGCCCTTCAGATGAATGACGTAGGCGTGATGATAGCCATTGTGGTTTTCGTTTTTGGATATATGATGTTTGGAGGAGCCAATTCGATGGTTTATACCAACACCATTCAGGCAGGAATTATGATTATTGTGGCCGTAATCCTTCTTACAAGCGGCTACAGTCATTTCAGCGGCGGCATCAGTGCATTCATGGGAAAGCTTGCAGCAGTTGACCTTAATCTGGTGAAAACAACAAATCCCGGAAGTCTTTTATTCAGAGACTTTTATGAGATACTTTTTGCACAGATTGTTGTAGGAATTGCTATTGTTGTGCAGCCACATATCATTACAAAATCGCTGCTTTTGAAACGCGAAAGTGACGTAAACAAGTTCCTTGTAACAGCTGTAATAGCAGAATTACTGTTTTTTGCTGTTGTTATTGCCGGCCTATACGCACGCCTTACCTTCCCCGATCTGAGTGTTGACGGGAAACCACTGCCCAATGATGGTATTATTCCGGCATATGTAGTCAAAATCTTTGCCGACGGGCCATTGGCTATCATTGTAGGGCTTTTTGTAATTCTCGGGCTTATTTCGGCCGGGATGTCAACCCTTGAAGGACTCATACAATCTGTGTCAACCACAATCACTTCCGATCTGCTAAAACCCCTTTTCGGAAAACAACTTAACAATGAATCAAAACTTATTGCAGTGAACAAAGCTTCGATTGTGTTGATGGGACTTGTAACGATTTACCTTTCATATGGTCAGTTGATGCAGCCAAAACTCAGCGTTGGCATCTTTGCGCAAAATGGCGTTTATGCCTATTTCAGTGCTGCATTTATTCCGGTCATCTTTGGAATCTACGTGAAAAATATCAAGGCCTCGGTGCCTATGATTGCTTCAATAACAGCCATTATAGTGCATTTTTCCGTATACTATCTTTTGCCGATTGCGGTAAGTAATTATGGATGGGATCTTGGATTTTTCACCAAATTTGTTCAGGGAAATGTAAGAAATCCAGCCATTGCATCATCAACAGCCATTGTTTTTTCAACCATCGCAGGCATTATCGCCTGGAGGCTTCAACTTAAAAAAGAGAACGTATGATCAAGATATTTGACTGGGCCGGAAAATGGGCTGAATACAAAGCAGAAGCCGCAGCGCTTGCCGAATATGAAACAGGCCGGACTTTAAGTTGGTCGCAGCTTAACAATCTTGCTTGCTACACTGCCGGATGGCTAAAAAATGAATTTGGTATTGGAAAAGGCGACCGTATAGCAATATTTGCAGAAAACAGTCTGGAGTTATCTGTACTTTTTGCTGCAGCTCAAAAAACAGGCATTGTATTGGTGCCACTGAACTTCAGGCTTACAAGCTCGGAAATTGATTATCTCATCGGAAACTGCGAACCTAAAGCCGTAATGGCTGAACATAAGTTTGCTGATAACCTTACAAGTAGTTTACATTATCAGCAAACCACCATCAAGATCAGCATCGAAGATATTGCTCTAAAAAATGATGCGGTTCTTGCTTCAGATGTTGTATACACTTTTAAAAATGAAGCACTTGAAGAAGATCATCCTGTCTTTCTCATCTATACTTCAGGAACCACTGCTTTTCCAAAAGGGAGCATTTATACCCATAAAATGCTTTTCTGGAACAGCGTCAACACCCAACTAAGGCTGAATCTTACTGCAGATGATCGCTCAATCAATTGTGCCCCTTCATTCCATACCGGAGGCTGGAATGTGCTGCTGACGCCATTCTTGCACCATGGCGCTTTCACGCTGCTGATGCGGAAATTTGAGCCAAAAGAAGTACTTCAGGCACTGGAAGACTACAAAATGACCATTTGGTGGGCTGTTCCTACAATGCTGAAAATGATGGCAGATGAAACTGTTTTTGAAACAGTAAAACTCGACAAACTGCGCTATTTTATTGTTGGCGGAGAGGCAATGCCTATCCCTCTGATTGAACTCTGGCACAAAAAAGGAATACTTATCAGACAAGGATATGGACTCACTGAAGTTGGCCCCAACGTGACTTCACTCAACCATGAGGATGCTATAAGAAAGCAAGGTTCTATCGGAAAACCCAACTTCTATTATGAAATCAGAATTGTAGATGAAAACGGTAATGATGTATCTGAAGACAAGGCAGGCGAACTGCTTTTGAAAGGTCCTACAGTCACACCCGGCTATTGGAATAATGAAGAAGCAACACATGACAATATCATCGATGGATGGTTTCATACAGGCGACCTCGTAAAAAGAGATGAAGAAGGGTTTATTTATGTGGTCGACCGCTTGAAAAATATGTATATCTCAGGTGCTGAAAACGTTTATCCGGCTGAGGTAGAGTTTCAGCTCAGAAAACATCCATCAATTGACAATGTAGCAATTATTGGCGTTCCTGACGAAAAATGGGGTGAATCCGGAATGGCATTCATCAGCCTGAAAGCCGGAGAAAAACTAACGGCAGCAGAGGTTACAGCATTCTGCACCGATAAACTTGCCAAATACAAAATACCTAAGCATATTCGTTTTTTGGATGAACTTCCAAAAAACGATGCCGGTAAAACAGACAAAAAGAAATTAAAAAGTTTGACGCAACCAAAAGCATCACATTAACATCAATATTTTAGTATTATTAACCTAAATTTTAATTTATCATGAAAACAAATCTTTTCAGGCTTATGGCCATCCTGCTCGGAATGAGCGTTTTAGTAAGTGCATGTAAAAAAGATGATCCGGGTGTAGCCGCAACTATCCTCGAATTAACCGTTACCGATGACAACACTGAGGCTACTGTAGTTTTCAGTGAAGCCGTATACAAAAACAGTGACAAGACAGGTGCCCTCGACCAGAATTCTTTTACAGTAACAATCACAGGTGGAACAGCAACCATTGCAAGTTTTGAAGTAACGCATACAGCCGGAACAGCTTCTGCATTGCTTAAACTTACGCTGAATGGGGTTGTAAACGGACAGGAAACCTTAAATGTTGCTCCAAAAACAGGCAGCAGTATTTACAGTGCCTCAGGCGGTGCTACGCCAACAACTGAAGTAAAAACCAAGGTGTTGAAGGAGACAGGCATCATTGGCCGCTGGTACTCTTCAGGTGCCAATGTTGCCCCTATTTTAATATCACTTGGTATTGATTCTGTTTATGCTGATTTCAAAGTCAATGGCTCATATGAAGTAAAATCCTTTGCAAGTGGTTCGCAAACTACACTCACCGGAAATTACCAGCAATCGAAATCAACCAATGGCAACATCTGGAACATTACAGTGAATCAAGGACAGCCTTCAAGTTTGACAAGTGTTGGTATTTTTGAAGTTACCGGTGGTGCCACTGTAACAATGAAATATGAAATTGCACAGACAGATCCGCAGATACCCGGCGTAACTCCACCAACAGCAGCTGCTGGCTTCGGAAGCACAAGCGGCGGCGCTTATGGTAACATGATTGTACAAAACTACATTAAACTTCCATAAACTTTTTCCGGGGGGAGAAGCACATTTCAGAAGCTGCAGCGGAACACCATTCCGCTGCCTTCTGTTTGTTTCAAACTTCTGTAATCAGAAAATCTGATTTTCCTTTTATGAAATTAAAGGCAATGCTTTTTCAGGTTTCACAACCAGGCATTTCTGTGTAAAACATTCCTTCAACAACAAAATTCTTTTCATCATGAAGAAATTTTACCTTTTGTACTTTTTTCTGTTCGTTATAATACACCACACCACTATGGGACAAAACCCCGGTGTAAGCTATTTTCAACAGGAGATTCCACAAAAAGCCAACAAAGAATTTCAGTTTCTGGCGTTCTTCATTAATCAGGGAGTCACCTCGAACTTCTACCCTACCAACGAATTTTTACGTGGGCAGGTAGTAGGGCGGCTTTTTGGAGCAAACTCAACAACAACCTCTGATACAGCGACTTCCATGTATGTTGAGCAGCGAATCATCCCCTTTTTCATCTACCAGCCAAGCCTCTTCGATGGAAAAGCAATCCTCCGCGTTTCTATGGAAATCGACTGGACATGGGGCGATGCATCTTATGGCGTTGGTGGAAACCTTGGCAGTGCCATCTCAGCTGACCAGGTAAATATTCAGACACAAAATGTGGAACTCGAGCTCCTTCCCTGGAAAGGCTGGGCCATAAATCTTGGTCTGCAGCGCATGTTCGATACACCTTACAATCCTTACCGGACGCTGTTCGATAAAATGGCTAACAGTGGCTACCGCCTGTCCTACTTCGGCACAGATGCAGTGGGTGTCACAGTGCGTCACGACAGGGATTTTGGCCGTTATAAGTTTGGCTTTTTCAAGTTTTATGAAAACGATATCTTCCGCGATGACGATGTGAATATGTTCGAGTTCATGGCCGACAGAAGCATTTCTCCACTATGGAAAGTGGGCGCTTCTGTGAACTATGTGCGCGACAGGTCTGCAGGAAAAGGTGGCGTTTCCATTCTTGGCCAGGGCCTGAACTCTTTGCTGAACGATCATAATGGCACTTTCAAATTTAAATTTGGACCAAACCCTTATAAAGCAGACATTGTTTGGCTTGGAACCTTTTTCAGCCGCAATCTGGATATGATGGCTGATCCATTTTCACTTTCAGGCTTTTTCAATTACAATCTTGGTTCAGCTGATGTGCTGAAATCGGCTGATTGGGAGAAAGCAGCTGATATTGGGGGTTTTGCTGCCAATCTGAAAGCGATGTACCGCTACGGTCAAACCACTGACGATCATGTAAAAGTTGATCTGATTTATACTTCCGGCGACGAAGACGGTTTGCTGGACAAAAAGTATTCAGGTGTTATGACTGCAAATACCTGGGGTGCTCCCGGCGCAATCTTTATCAGCTCAGGCGCCTATATCCTCATGCCTCATGGCAATGTCGTGAACCGGTACACACCTGCCGTTGCCGACCTGTCAAACATGGGATACGGTTTAAGTGCCGCAACAATGACACTTTCGAAAGGAATTGTCCCTTACCGCCTCATTGCACGTGTCGGTGGCGCACTGGCTTTCAGCAATACTGAACCACTGGCTGGAGGCAAGCATATTGGAACAGAAGCAAATATGGCTTTGATTTACAATATTGGCACCTATATGAGTCTGGAATGGCACACTGCACATATGTGGCTTGGAAAATTCTACGACAGTGCCGACGATCGTTTCAGTGCAGCTGTGAATGGCGGAAAATATGGCGAGCGACCGGTTAATCCCTGGACCAGCTTCCTTGTAATGAAATGGTTAATGTTCTGATTAAATCCTTTTAAAAGAGAAATATTATGAATACGAACCATACTTTTTCAAAGAAAATGAAGACTGAAAAAATTACCATCCTACGTAAAATGATACTGTTGGCTTTTGCACTTATCATGCTTGCTGGCTTCAGTCAATGTAAATCATCAGAAGTGAATACCATGCAGACCAAACGCATAAATCCCTATGGCAACCTGCCTTCTTATGCATCCTTTGATGAGATTCCTTATCCATATGAGGTGAAAAAAGTGCATGTTGACGAAGATACGCAAATTGCCTATGTTGAGGAAGGTGCAGGCGAGGAAACTATAATTTTTATCCATGGACTTGGAAGTTATCTTCCTGCATGGAAAAAAAATATTGAAGGGCTCAGCAGCGATTTCCGCTGCATTGCAATCGATCTTCCCGGTTACGGAAAATCTTCGAAACTACCGCATTCAGGATTAATGACTTACTACGCACAAACTGTAAGTCAGTTTATGGAAAAGCTCGGCATCAAAGAGGCTTATATCGCTGGGCACAGCATGGGCGGTCAAATAGCAATGGTGATGTCGCTGTACCATTCTGACAAAGTGAAAGGCTTGATTCTGGCAGCTCCTGCAGGATTTGAAACTTTTACCAAAGGCCAGAAACAGTGGTTTCGAAATGTGATGACACTGGATGGCGTAATGAGAACGCAGGTAGATGATATTCAAAACAATCTTTACTACAACTTCTACCGGATGCCCGAAGATGCAGAATTCATGATCACAGACCGCATATCGATGCGAAAAGCAAAAGATTTTGAAGCCTACAGCTATGCTGTGGTTCAATCAGTAAATGGCATGGTGGATGAGCCTGTTTTAGCGCATCTGGAGAAAGTATCAAAACCTACGCTGATAATCTTTGGAGAAAATGACAACTTAATTCCAAACAGATTTCTTAATCCCGGATTTACCAAAACCATTGCTGAATCCGGACATAAAATGATCAAAAACAGCAAATTGGTTATGCTGCCAAAGACAGGTCACTTCCTTCAGTTTGAAAATCCAGACGGCTTTAATCAAGCTGTTAAAGATTTTTTAATGAATAAATAGTTGAATTTCGACTTCAGAATTCGTATATTTGGCCTTTAAAGCTAAAAAATTTGTTTTCATAAATTATTTTTTGGTTAGTGAGCAGGGTATCCGTGGTTGGGTACCCTTTTTTTTGGGCTTCTATCAAGTCCAGTATTGCCGTTTCAGAAAAACTGATTGAAAGAAAAACGCTGAGATTATTGAATTATTTCCGGCAGAAAATCTCATTAAATAAAAATCCTCACAAAGAGCACCCATTTTTTCAGATATAAATTTGAGTGATATTATTTAACAATGTGAAATAAATAACAAAAAGCTTGTTTTTTTTTAACTACAACACTACTTTTGTTGCCTTATGCCAAACTAAGAGCAAAAACGAAAATGAAACATCTGCCGCACAAAACCATTGAACGACTCAGCCAATACAGGCGAGCTCTTTTAATTTGCCTTGAAAAAGGACAAACACATATTTATTCGCACGAAATAGCAACAATACAGCACATTACTGCTGTGCAGGTGCGCCGTGATCTGATGCTTATCGGATATACCGGAACACTACGCAAAGGATACAATGTCAAGGAGTTGATTGAATTAATCGGCGAGATCATCGACTCCAGCGAAGGCATCAACGTAGCTATTATAGGAATGGGAAACCTAGGACGTGCTTTGATCAATTATTTTGCAGGCAAGCGCTCACATTTGAAAATTGTTGCCAGCTTCGACATCAATCCCGATAAAATTGGCAACACTATGTCTGGCGTACCTTGCTATGGAACGGATGAAATGTCAAAGGTGATTGCCGAAAAGGACATCAAAGTTGGCATTATGACTGTGCCTGCTGAGTTTGCTTCACAAACAGCTGATCTATTGGTAAAGGCAGGTATCCGCGGCATTTTGAATTATACCCCCAAACCTGTCAACGTTCCGAAATACGTTTATCTTGAAGAATATGATATGATTACCTCTCTTGAGAAGGTCGCATTTTATGTTAAACTTCAGGAGCTGGAATAAGTATTTAACAGATTTTACATAATTCAAAAGGCTGAAAACCAATTGGTTTTCAGCCTTTTTCCGTTCAAATAATTCAATAAAACGATAAAAAATATTCTATACAATTGTGATGCGGGTTCCACTGCCATCAACTCCAAGCATCGTAGATTCAAGGATGATCGCGTCTTTTCCGCTTCTTTCAACGAAATTGATTGCAGCCCTGATCTTTGGAGCCATGCTGCCTTCACCAAACTGTCCTTCATCGAGATATTTCTTGGCGTCAGCAATGGTTAACTTATCCAAGGACTGTTCCTGTGGCGTATTGAAGTTGATACAAACTTTTGGAACATCTGTAAGAATGAAAAACTTATCTGCACGAATCTGGGAAGCCAGCAATGAACTCGCCAGATCTTTGTCAATTACCGCATCGATACCCTGGAGTTTGTTGGATTCAACATAAAAACATGGAATACCACCTCCGCCAACAGCGATGACGATATGGCCTTCGCGGGCAATCTTTTCGATGGTCTGACGATTGAAAATGACCAGTGGAGTCGGCGAAGCTACTACCTTGCGCCAGCCACGACCGCGTGCATCTTCCTTGAATACAGACTTGGTTTCTTTCGAAATCTGTTCAGATTCTTCCTTGGTATAAAATGGTCCGATAGGTTTGGTAGGATTCTGGAAGGCAACATCATCCTTATTTACCAGCACCTGGGTAATAATGGAAATTATATCACGATCCATATCTTTTGCCATGAGCACATTGCGCAACTGCTGTTCGATCACATAACCAATAAAGCCCTGCGAGTATGCCACACTGATATCAAGCGGCATATCCGGCAATCCATACAACTTATGTCCTGCTGTGTTGGCCAGCAAAATATTGCCAACCTGCGGGCCATTTCCATGTGTGATAACAATATTGTAATTACGTTCAATCAGTCCTGTCAGGTTGGTGCAGGCTTCGTAAGCATTTGCTTCTTGCTCATCGATGGTACCTTTTTGATTTCCTCTCAAAAGTGCGTTGCCTCCAAAAGCTACTACTGCTAATTTTTTCATATATGTAATTCTTTTATAATGATTTCAAAAGAAAAGGATGGCAAATTTACAGAATTATTCGATCACTTGACGTTCTAGTGTGATTTTTTTCACAATATTATCAGTAAGTCTATGCTTAATAGAATCAGGTGATAAAAAAAGACATCTTTTCCAGCAATTGATGAATATTTGATGTATTCCTTTAAACTGCATGTTGGATTTATTATGATACATTTGTTTTTTAGTTAACACTCAAATTTCGAAACTTTAACCCCAAAAAAAATGCGCTATTCAATCACCCGTTTTTTCAGACTTTTCCTGATCATTTTCACACTTTTTTTATCCGGCAATCATTTAATGGCTCAGGGATTCCTGCATGCAAACGGAAAGTATATCCATGATGGAAATGGCGAACCTGTCATTCTGAGAGGTATTGGGACAGGTAACTGGCTTCTGAATGAAGGTTATATGATGAAATCGGCAGATGTCGCAGGCACACATACAGGCTACCGGAATAAACTCATCGAAACTATAGGTGAGACCAGAACCAATACTTTTTATGATACATGGTTAAACAATCATTTCAGCCGTCGCGATGTTGACTCCATGAAGGTTTGGGGTTTCAATAGTGTGCGTGTGGCGATGCACTATAAATGGCTCACTTTACCGATTGAAGATGAACCTGTTGCCGGACAAGACACCTGGTTTGAAGCAGGCTTTGTTCGTCTGGATAGTTTATTGGATTGGTGTGGCGATAACCAGATGTATTTGATTCTCGATTTGCATGGCGCTCCCGGCGGACAAGGAAAGGATGCCAATATATCAGATTACGATCCTACTAAGCCATCGCTTTGGGAGAGCGCCGAAAACAGACGGAAAACCGTTGCGCTCTGGAGAAAACTTGCCGAACGCTATGCCAATGAGCCCTGGATTGGAGGATACGATCTGCTCAATGAACCCAATTGGGTTCTGCCCAATGGAACATTGCTCAAACAGCTTTATCTTTCAATCACAAATGCCATTCGAGAAGTAGATCAAAATCACATGATTATCATCGAAGGCAATTGGTTTGCCAATGATTATACAGGCCTTACCCCACCCTGGGACGACAATCTGGTGTACAGTTTTCACAAATACTGGACTTTCAATACACCGGGATCAATCAATTGGATGATAAATTTGCGCAATACTTACAATATTCCCATTTGGCTTGGAGAAACAGGTGAAAATTCCAACTCATGGTTTACCAGCTTAATTGAAATTTGCGAAGATTTAGATATCGGCTGGGCATGGTGGCCAGTCAAAAAAGCTGGCATCAACAATGTTTTAAGAGTTCCTGAAAGTCAAATTTATAACAATCTTATAGAATACTGGAAAACCGGATCACCTGCAATGACTTCTGATCAAGCCTTTGCTGCTGTTATGGAATGGGCTGATAATCATCGTATTCAGAATTGCATTGTTCAGCGGGACGTGATTGATGCCATGATCAGACAACCACATACGGATGAAACACTGCCCTTCAAGACACATAGAGCTGGAAATTTAATCCATGCAGTTGATTACGATCTTGGCAAATGCTCCTTCGCCTACTTTGATAATGATACTGCAAATTATCATTTATCTACCAATTCTTTTACAGCATGGAATGCAGGTTGGCAATACCGGAATGACGGAGTAGATATAGAGAATTGTACAGATGCGAGTCCGACAAACATTGGGTATAACGTTAGTCATATTGAAGATGACGAGTGGTTGCAATACACGATGATCAGCGATAGCGCTGCGGCTTATACTGTTACTTTCAGGTCCGCGGCCAATGCACTTCCTGCTATTGTTCGCCTCGAAATCAATGGTTTAGCAGCATCAGCTGCGCATACTTTGCCCATTACAGGTGGTTGGCAAACATGGGCTAATTCCTCCATCAATAATGTCATTTTACCTGCCGGAACAAACAAAGTTAAAGTGTATTTTGAACGGGGTGGCTCTAATTTTACATCATTAATTTTCAGTAATCCAACGGCAGCAGAAACGGTTCCATTTCAAGCTTTATTTGCTGAAACAAATTCACAAGGCACACAAATCTTTCTTACTTTAAACAGAAACATTACTGGTTTCAATGCTTTACCAACTGATTTTCAGGTGAAAGCAAATGGAATCGATCAAACAATTTCACAGGTTGTGCAACATGCCGGTAACGCACGAATAGTGGTAGTTACGGTGTCGAATCCCATTTTGGCGAACCAAAACATCAACATTTCATATACCGGAAATTCGATAGAAACTGATGGAATGCCACTCATTGCTTTCACAAACCTGGTTGTAAAAAACAAAATTCCAAATCGTTTTATAATTCCGGGAAAAATCCAGGCAGAAGATTTCTATTTCAACAATGGCTTTCAGCTTGAAGATTGCACTGATGTTGGTGGTGGAAAAAATGTTGCATTTGCTAACAATGGCGACTATCTCGATTATTTAATAAGCATCGGTGAAGGTGGTGAGCACACTTTCAGTTTTAGGGTTGCCTCGCAATATTCGAACGGGAAAATAGCCATTCAACTTGTTAATGGGCCAAATATCAGCAATTTGAATACAATTAGTTTTACTCAAACCGGCGGATGGCAAAGCTGGAACAATCAAAACATTGTGGTGAATCTACCTGTCGGAGATTATAAGTTGCGTTTGCTGTCTGTTGATGGTGAATACAATTTGAATTGGTTCGAAATTACCAAACCAACAGGTGTTGCTGACTCACGACTTCAGGAGTCTGTTGTGGTTTTCCCAAATCCAAGCCGTGGATCATTTAATTTACAAGCCAATCTGGATGCTTTTAGCGATGTGATGATCGAAATTGCCGATACAAGCGGACGTCTTGTCTTTTCAAAACAAGTAAGCAATACGCTTGTTTTGAATGAAAATATAAGATTGGATTTCTTAAAAAGTGGAATTTACTTTTTAAGCCTTAGCACAGAAAAGGGCAAAGCAGTTGTGAAACTGTCTATTGATTAGCAGCAAACATTTTCTGATTTAGTTATGTTGGGTTTTAATGCCAGACCATAAAAAAAATTGCGTGATGAATTCAACAGGTTAAATGATGTTAAATCTATGCATTAAACCATCAATCGAGGCCAATCCAGAAACAAAAACGGCTTATGTTTGTTTTTTTTAAAACGAAAATTATGAAAAAATCAATCATTTTAATGCTCATTCTGGCAATTTCTGCTTCAGCCGGTTTATTTGCCCAGAAAAAGAAAGCTGATAAAAGCGCAAATACACAAGAAAAACGTGTGAAAACAGAATTTATATTCGAAGCGCTTCCATATGCCTACGATGCGCTTGAAAAGGCCATTGACAAAGAAACCATGGAAATTCATTATGACAGGCATCACAGAGCTTACTTCAACAATTTTGTGAAAGCTATACCCGGTACCGAGATGGAGTATCTTTCTTTAGAGGAAATTTTTGCCGATATGAGCAAATATCCAGTGGCAATTCGAAACAACGGAGGTGGACACTACAACCACAATCTGTTTTGGTCGGTGATGTCGCCTGAAGGTGGAGGCAAACCACAGAACGAATTGGGAGCGGCCATTGAAAATGCTTTCGGAAGTTTTGATGAATTCCAGAAACTATTCGAACAAGCGGGTGCCACCCGTTTTGGGAGCGGCTGGGCCTGGCTTAGTCTGAATGAAAATGGTAAACTATTTATCAGTTCCACCCCAAATCAGGATAATCCTTTGATGGATGTGGTTGAACAACGTGGCACACCTATCCTTGGTCTTGACGTTTGGGAACATGCATATTACCTCCGCTATCAAAACAAGAGAGCCGGCTATATGTCTGCCTTTTGGGAAGTTGTGAATTGGAATGAAGTAGAAAGACGGTTTACTGAAGCCCGGAAATAGAAGATTTCTGAAAATATAAATTTCAAAAAAGCGCCGGAGCCAAAAACTTCAGCGCTTTTTTTCGCATCAAATCCTCAGCTACCTATTTTCCACCCTCAAAACCGGAAAGATATCTTCCATGAGTAAATACTCAAATTCAGGATAGCTGGCCAGACCATACATTGACTGTGGTTCAAGGGCTGTGATAATTTTGTGTTTAAAAATTCCTTCAGCAGAAAGATAATAGTAATCATCAGCTGAAAAATGCTTTAACATCGTCTTCTCTACATCAGGATACAAGTTTGCAGTTTCCTCGTCGAAGCTTGGGTTTACAGCTTTAATGTTATAAGCAAAAACATTTAAATCGCCGGGCATATGTTTCTCATAAGTCAATCCGGAACGCTTCAGCCATGTCGATAACATGGTATCACTTTTTGGTATCAAATAAGCTTTTGGCGGCCAGACATCCAACAGTGAAATTACTTCGCTGTGATATTCTTCAACAAGAAAAACAGTATCTGTGTTTGTCCGAAGGTTCAGCAAAGGATATTGCAATGGCACATTCCCTTTGAAATGATCCATGCGGATTGAAACCATCTCATGCTTTTCATTTAGCTCATTGCGCGCCAATGTTGTTGCTTTGAAAATATCATCTGCTTTTAGATAAGCAAACTCAAGCAGTGCAAGTGCTGTGGCATACTGACTCTGAGCCCTGCGTTTGATATTGTCGAGCGAGTCACGTCCGTTCATTCCCTCAACGATAACAGAAAAACTACCTGCGATCCCAAAACTTTGCCGGCCGTCGTTAATATCCACTGTGCTATGGCGCAGTCGTTTACCATCAGGGAAATCCCCCAGAGTATACTCAAAGAAACTGAAATTTTGTTTTTCAACTTTTTCTTTCACAAAGGGCAAAGCGACCTCCTTAAAAAGATTGCGCAAATCAGGGTGTACATTGATATTGGTGAGACCACCCAGTTGAATATCAAAATTACGTCTGAAACCAAAGTCTGCCCAGGCACTTCCAAAAGGGTAATATTCATGGATATCGACTGTCATCTCCGGCTTGTACTGACTATAGATACGCTGAATGAGCCGTGTTTCTGCTGTACGAAGCAAAAGGTGATCCCTGTTCAGATCAATCCCTTCAGCAGTTCTGCGGGTATGACTTTCAGCCCCGGAAGGATTGCATTGCGGAAGAATTAACAGGCTAAGTTTTTCGGTAAGATGCGCATGCTTTCCTTCTGCAAAATCACGGATGAGCATTAATATACCCTCCATGCCCGACGGTTCGTTTCCATGCTGCTGTGCGAGTAAAAACACGTTCAGTTTCGGAATAGATTTATCCTCTTTTGTGACAAATACAAGTGGCATTGTAGTGCCATCATCCAGATCATAGAAAGCCGTTTTAATAGCAGGCTGCAAAGAGTCGCATTGTACCAGAAATGCAACCAAATCAGCATTTGAAGTAGATGATGAGTAATTTACTTTCTCGAGCGGAGTTCTTAATTCACTGACATTATGTTGATTACAACCTATAAAAGTCAAAAAAAACAGTCCGGCGAAAAGACCTAAAATCAATTTATAAAATCTCATAAAAGAATTTTGAATGTTTGTACGAAATTACGTCAAAATGAAACAGCCTTGATGCACACAATCAAAAGCCCTCAAAAAAAAACATGTGACAGAAAGAGCATTCGGTGGAAATCAGATTTTGAGCAAAGCACGGAATCCCCGGACAGCATAGTATGATTCTGCACCGTTGTGATAAAGGAAAACCTGGCCATAACGGCGGTCGCAAAAAAGTGCGCCACCTAAGCTTCTGATTTCTGCAGGTGTTTTTACCCAGCTTGAGGTTTTTGTATCAAAATTTCCCAGTTTCTGTAATTCTCTGTACTGCGCTTCTGTCAAAATTTCAACCCCCATTGCAGCAGCCATGTCAATGGCATTGTTTTGTGGTTTGTGCTCCTTCCTTGACTCAAGTCCTTCGCGGTCGTAACAAATACTTCTGCGACCTTTTGGGCTTTCCGCTGCACAATCCATAAATAAGTATTCCATCGTATTATCATCATAGCCAACAACATCAGGTTCACCGCCGGAATCTTCCATTTCATTGAGCGACCAAAGTTTATCGGTATCAATTTCGAGTTTTTTCTGGATTTCTGCCCATTTAAGATCCTTATGCCGGTTCATGTTTTTCTCAAAACGGTCTTTCAATATATGCAGAAGAATTTCCAGTTGCTCCGATGACAACTTTATCTTATTGTCATTTTCCATCATCTGTATTAATATTTGATTCGAAACATGCAATTTTATTTATAAAACATCTAAGCAGAATGCTTTCAATTTCCTAACACATACTTTTCTAAACTACTGATTAGCTTTTAAACAAAAATTAAATGGGGATGGGTAATTCTCAAATTTGATAAGACTTATCGATTTTTTTGCATCAGGCCAATAGCATTTGCGGTCATGACTTTTATTCCTGTTTCGATGGTCACTTCAAAGTCAGGAAACAAATAAGGTGAATGCAGCGGTGCCGGAGTCTGGCCTTTTTCTTTCAGTCGGGCAAGCAGTTCAGGGCTCGAACTTCCCAGCCAAATAAGACTTGTTGGAATTTTTTCAGTTGTGTATCCATATTTTCCAAAATCTTCACCAACCATAGCAGGCTTAACCCTAAGAATATTTTCTGACCCAATGATATCAGCGGAAAATATTTCAAGTTGTTTCGCCAACTTCATATCGTTTATCACCGGCGGAGTATCGACCTCCAGAATTACCACCTTCGGAAGTTTATCTTCAGGCATGCCAGCCATTTGCGCTGCTGCAGCCGAGATGCGCTTCAGGGAAGAAATAATTTTATTGATAGTTTCATCGCTAAAATAGCGTAAGGTCAGTTCAAGCTTCACTTCATCGGGAATGATATTTGGTCGTGTACCGCCATGAATTGAGCCAACAGTGACCACTGCCGGTTCGAAAGGGTCTATTTCTCTGCTCACGATGGTTTGCAGATCGATCACAATTCGAGCAGCAATCACAACAGGATCAATGGATTTCTCAGGATAGGCTCCATGACCTCCTTTACCATAAACAGTTATTTCAGCAGTTTTAACGCCTGCAAAAACCGGTCCTTCCACAAGACCTATCGTCCCGGAAGACAGTTCCGGATTAATATGAAAGGCAAGCGCAGCCGCGGGAATGGGAAATTTCTGAAAAAGCCCTTCATTGATGGCTTTGTTTGCGCCACCACTCACCTCTTCCGATTCCTGTGCAATCACGAGCAAAGTGCCGCTCCATCTTTCTTTTAGCGCAACCAAGGTTCGCAATGTGCCGGTCCAGACTGACATATGGATATCATGACCGCAGGCATGCATCACAGGGAATTCCGAACCCTCAGTATTTATTGCACGTTTTATGCTGGCAAAATCAAATCCTGTTTTTTCCTCTACCGGCAATGCATCCATATCGGTGCGTATCATCACAACAGGCCCTTCGCCATTGCGAAAAAGTCCGACTACATTGTTACCTCCAAAATTGGTTGTAACCTGAAAACCCAGTTGTTCAAGCTCAGATGCCATGCGTTTAGCAGTCGAAAACTCCTGATACGATAGCTCCGGGTTTTGATGAAGGTGTTTACACAATTCAAATGCGTATTTGGTTTGAAATGCGGCTTCCTGTTTTATTTTTTCAGTTAGTTGTGCGCTTGAAGTAAGGTATAAAAACATAGCAGTCATGAGTGAAATAAGTTTAGTTCTCATTGTTTGTCAAATGGTATATTATGACAAAGATATATTTTTCATTTTTGTTGACCTAAAATGCATAAAATAGAAAATCCCACCTCCGATTTCTAAATGAATCAAAATTGATATTTAAAAAAATTTGTATTTTCGCCTTATTAGAAGAAACAAATTATAGTCGAAATTAAACCCAAAAATGCCCTATGAAAACATTTAAATTTACCTTCTTTACATTATTTATTGCCTTGGTTTTTGCTGCTTGCAACCCGGTTGCAGAAAAGGTTCAGACAGAATCTGCAGCTACAGAAAATGCATCTTCCATTACTGAAGATGAGGTATTGGCTATACAACAAGTTTGGAGCGAAAGCATCGTTTCAATCGGCAAGGTTTATCTCGATGGTGGTGATTATGTGGCTGCTGCCGAAAATCATATCGATGAACTTTATGGATTTGAGCTTGGCAAGGTGCTTTTCAAACCAACATTGGCATCTGAAAAACAGTTCAGATTGACAAAAGTAAGTGCCTTGTCCTATTTTGTAGGTCATAATCCGGATTACACCGAAGATCATGGTTTTGCAATTAAACCCTGGAGCGCTATTCGATGGGAAAGTGCCGGTATCACTGTGTTGGGTAATGTTGCACTTGCTATGGGTAACTACTATTTCACACCCGCCAAAGGTGGCGATGATGTGAAAGTTGAGTATTCTTTTGCCTACGTAAAGGATGAAAATGGAAAGCTGAAAATTGTTTTACACGATTCGCATTTGCCTTATTCGGCAGGGCATTGAGGCTAAAAAGTTAAAGAATTGAATACAGTTTAAGAAAATGTATCAAATTTTAATTTTTTAACTCTGTTAAGCACTTGCTAACAATGCAAGTTGATTCATATCCTGACTTGTTTTCGGCAAGAAATTCAAAATCCTTACTCAATCTCTTTAGCTTTCAAATCAGTTGAATATTCTTTAAACTGATACTATAATATTGATATTCAATATATTAAATCAGATAAACATTCTCTTCAACCATTTTGATAAATAGAAATTCTATTCATAGTAAGTTTTAGTATTTATTATATTTTTGCCTATTTAGATAATTCCCCTGAAAAGTTTATCCTCTAGCGAGTCCTTTGCAATGATTAATACTTAGTTGACTTCTTTCTTTGGGGATGCCTTCGTGGCTGAAGGATAAAAGTTATTTTTGCAGAAATTTTTTAAAAATGTCAGAAAACTATACCGACGACAGCGTACGTACCCTCGACTGGAAAGAGCATATCCGCCTGCGGCCGGGGATGTATATCGGAAAGCTGGGCGACGGAACTTCGCACGACGACGGAATCTATGTGTTGCTGAAAGAGGTGATCGACAACAGCATCGACGAATTTGTGATGGGCAACGGCAAAACCATCGAAGTAACCATCGACGAAAATAAGGTGAGTGTGCGTGATTATGGTCGCGGGATGCCCCTCGGTAAAGTGATCGATTGTGTGAGTAAAATCAATACCGGTGCCAAATACGACTCTAATGCTTTCAAAAAGTCTGTCGGACTCAACGGTGTGGGCTCGAAAGCCGTCAACGCCCTTTCATCCTGGTTCATGGCGCAGTCAATCCGCGAAGGCCAAACCAAAATTGTGGAATACGAACAAGGTGAACTCTTGCACGATAATCCTGTCGTTCCAAACGAAGGACGTCAAGGCACATTGATTTCCTTTGTTCCGGATGAGGAGACCTTCGGAAAATACCGCTACCTCCACGAATATGTGGAAGAGATGCTCTGGAATTATGTGTTTCTCAATAACGGACTCACGATCGTTTTCAACGGACATAAGTTTCAGGCTAAAAACGGGTTGCTCGATCTGCTCGAACGCAATATGGCCGGCACCGAAACAATGATTTACCCGATCATCCACTTCCGCGATGAGGATTTTGAATGTGCCTTCACACATAGCAACAACACCTACAACGAGGAATATTACAGCTTCGTCAACGGACAGCATACCACACAGGGCGGCACACATCAACTGGCTTTCCGTGAGGCCATTACGAAAACAATCCGCGAGTTTTACAACAAAGATTATGATACAGCCGACATCCGGAATTCGCTCGTGGCGGCCATAAGCATCAAAATTCAGGAGCCTGTTTTTGAGTCGCAGACAAAAACCAAACTTGGTTCTCAGTATATGGAACCCAACGGCAGGTCGGTGCGCAACTTCATCGGCGACATCATCAAAAGGCAGCTCGACAACTATCTTCACATGAATCCGGAAACGGCCGAAGCCCTGCACCGCAAAATCATGCAGAGCGAAAAGGAACGCAAGGACATGGCCAACATCAAGAAACTGGCCAAAGAGAGCGTGAAAAAAGCTAGTCTGCACAACAAAAAACTCCGCGACTGCCGCATACATTTCAATACAAACCATGAAAAACGGCTCGAAACAACGCTTTTCATCACCGAAGGCGACTCTGCTTCGGGCAGCATCACCAAAAGCCGCGATGTGCAGACACAGGCGGTGTTCAGTCTGAAAGGAAAGCCGCTGAATTCTTACGGACTCTCCAAAAAGATTGTATACGAAAATGAGGAGTTCAATCTGCTCCAGGCAGCCATGAACATCGATGAATCGCTCGAAAACCTGCGCTACAACAATGTTGTTATTGCCACCGATGCGGATGTCGACGGGATGCACATCAGACTGCTTCTGCTGACATTTTTTCTGCAGTTTTACCCCGACCTTGTGCGCAGCGGACATGTTTATATCTTGCAGACACCGCTTTTCAGAGTACGCAACAAAAAGGAAACAATCTATTGCTATTCTGATGAAGAGCGTCAGGGTGCACTCAGAAAACTGGGCACAAACCCTGAGATTACACGTTTTAAAGGGTTAGGCGAAATTTCACCCGATGAATTTCGTTTCTTCATCGGTCCAAGCATGCGCCTCGATCCCGTGATTCTGCGCCGCGATGTCTCCATTCCTGAAATCCTTGAATATTACATGGGTAAAAACACGCCCGAAAGACAGCAGTTTATCATCAACAACCTGAGGCTCGAAGAAGCGCTGACAGAGGGGTGATATCAGAGGTCAGTGGTCAGAGATCGGAGGTCGGAGGTCAGAGGTCAGTGGTCAGAGATCGGAGGTCAGGGGTCAGAGGTCTGGTCAGATTTATGCTTTTTGTCATGTTATCAATTGGAATTAAATGTTATCTTTAGGGCTGCTTTCAGGCAGGACTGTCAAGAGGCAGTTTATAAACCTAAAACATGATAAAATGATGAATTACACAAACAAGTTGCTTACGAATTATTTAGTTGTTTTTCTAATTGCACTCACAGGCATTGTCTTTAGTGCTTGTGGCACAGTAACAGAGCCAGAGCCAGGACACAGTTTGGGCATTGCTTCAATCCCAAATCTGCGGGATATGGGTGGTTACAAAACTGCCGATGGAGCCACAATTGCCAAAGGATTGGTATATCGTTCAAATCAACTTTACGCTATTAGTGAAAGCGAAATGCTTTTGCTGGCAAAGCTTGGTCTTAAAAATGACTTTGACTTGCGCACAGCAGCCGAGCGAAATAGTCAACCTGACGAATTACCTTCTGGCGTCAACAATATCTGGCTGGATGTGATGGCTGACCTTCCGTCATCCGGTCCTGCAAATCTGAATGCACTCTTATCCGATCCTCAAAAAGCAAACATTGAATTGGGTGATGGCAAGGCTGAAGAAATGTTTAAGACAGCTTACCGCCATTGCATCTCCTTGCCGAGTGCACTAACAGCATACAGGGAATTGTTTCTGGCACTTGGAAACGAAAATCAGTTGCCTGCACTCTTTCATTGTGCAACAGGCAAAGACAGAACCGGTTGGGCAGCAGCAGCCTTTTTGACGCTTCTTGGCGCACCAATGGAAACAGTGAAAGAAGATTATATGCTTAGCAATGACTACATCCTCCCGATGTACGACACTTTAATCCAACGATTTGTTGCGGCAGGCGGATCGCCTTCTATTCCCTCAGCCATCCTTGGTGTGAAAGAAGAATACCTTGCTGCTGCATTTGACGAAATGCAGACAAAATATGGCAGCATCGAAAACTATTTTTCTGAAGGCTTAGGCATCAACGCGGAGCAGCAGGCTTCCATGCGGAATTTATACCTCAGGAAAGAATAGTCGGGTATAAAGTTTCGTGCGATTGTGAATATGGAAGTATTTGATTTCTAAGATATCTATACTCAATTTTCGATTAATTCCAAAGGCTGGCGTGTGTTCCATACTTTCTCCAAAACTAAGATAATCAAGGAGCTAACATTGCTGTTAGTTAGAATTGGAGCCTTGATGCAAAATAAAGAAAATTAAGAAGCTAAGCATGAGGTTAAATTCAGTGTGTTATCGACGCCCTCTAAGCTTGCTCTCAGCCTCCAGAAAATGTTTAATCCAACGCAAAATGTCCGTTCAATGAAGCGCGTGAGCCCGCCCAAACGCGGTGCCGCTGAGCCTGTGAATTTGAAAACACCTAGAAATCCGGCAAAAACGGCCCGGGGGCCGTTTGGGCTCGCACGTAGGAGAGCCCACTTTTTTGCCAGGATTTCTTGTGTTTTCAAAGAGTGCGCGAGCCATTGTTTGGGCAGATGGTTTTGGTCCTTTTGCCGTAACAAAAGGACAATCATAAATCCATGGTTGGCGCGGATTTGCAATCCGTGCCCCAGCTTAGTTAATTTATAAATACACAAATTACAAATCCACGCCAGCCTTAAAGGCGGTTAGATAGAATTACTGTCTTGATGCAAAATAAAAATAATCAAGGAGCTAACAAAGGTTGGCGCGGATTTGCAATCCGTGCCTCAACCTTCCAAATGCGTCAGCTTTTAACGAATCAATAAAATCTTATTGCCATATGAAAGAGTCCCAATCTTTATCTAAAAATAAGGTAATTTTAGAAGCAAATATTGTTATCAGATCGAATTTAGAACTGCATCAATCGTAGTTATTGGATTATCTTTGTTTTATGAGTCGTAAATACAAATTTCATAATCCTGAAGGAGTCTATTTTATAACTTTTGCTGTTCAGTCATGGGCAGATGTGTTTACTAGAGACCAATACAAAGATTTACTAATAGAAAGCCTAGAATATTGTCAGTTGAAAAAAGGATTGGAATTATTCGCTTGGTGTATCATGACAAATCATGTTCATTTCATTGCACGGGCATCTGCCTCCGCTAAATTGCAGGACATTTTGCGGGATTTCAAGAAATTTACCAGTAAAGCAATAATTAAAGAAATTAAAGAGCATGAACATGAAAGCAGACCTGAATTACTTTTGAAACATTTCGAAACATCGGATGGAAACAGCTTTTGGCAAGCAGATAATAAACCAATAGAATTATGGTCAAATAAAGTTATTCAACAGAAGCTGAATTACATTCATTATAATCCGGTTAAAGCAGGATTGGTTTTTAAGCCTGAAGATTATGTTTACAGCAGTGCGATTGATTATGCTGGCGGCAAAGGGTTGCTGGAAATCATTTTGTTGAGCTAGATTTTGCGTGTTGAAGTCGTGTTTTTTGGATTGTTGAGATTCTGTTTAACTTGAAGCCCACCTTGGCGCAGTACAATTCATGCCGACATAACTAAATTTTTAAAGTCATCGCTGGTGCGGATTTGAAATCCATGCCCAAACTAACTAATTTTTTAAAGGCAGGGATTATAAATCCGCGCCAGCATTAAAACCCGTTTGGAAAAGTTAAAAATCTATTTATCCCAATGCTGGCGCTGGTTTCTAGTTCGTTACAATATAAAGATTACCAATAAACTAACGGTACTTTAGATGGAATCTAAAGGCTAATAGAGGCTGGTGTGGTTTAGTAATCTGTGCCAAAACTAATTTCGTAAAGGCACGGATTACAAATCCGCGCCAGCATTAAAACCTGTTTGGAAAAGTTAGAAATCTATTTATCCCAATGCTGGCGCTGGTTTCTAGTTCGTTACAATATAAAGATTACCAATAAACTAACGGTACTTTAGATGGAGTCTAAAGGCTAATAGAGGCTGGTGTGGAATAGCTATCCTTACCCTTTTTCGGCATCGCTGATGCAGATTTGAAATCCGTGCCCAAACTAACTAATTTTTTAAAGGCACGGATTACAAATCCGCGCCAGCATTAAAACCTGTTTGGAAAAGTTAGAAATCTATTTATCCCAATACTGGTGCTGATTTCTAGTTAGTTACAATATAAAGATTACCAATAAACTAACGGTACTTTAGATGGAATCTAAAGGCTAATAGAGGCTGGTGTGGTTTAGTAATCCGTGCCCTTTCAAGGCATCGCTGGCGTGGGTTTATAATCCGTGCCCAAACTAATTTCGTAAAGGCACGGATTACAAATCCGCTCCAGCATTGTATAGAATCTAAAGGCTGGCGTGGTTTAGTAATCATTGCCCTTTTTAGGCATCGCTGGCGCGGATTTGAAATCCGTGCCCAAACTAACTAATTTTTTAAAGGCGCGGATTACAAATCTGCGCCAACCTTACTTAACTTAAAACCGCAAAGAGTCTTCTGCCATTAAAGCTACAACCTCATTTTTAAAACTGTAAAGCTTTACAAAAGTGTGCGAAGCGGCATCTTTGTACTGCGGTGTTATCACAACAAAATTCATAGCTGTGGTATCCAGACTATTATGATCAATCCATGTGCCTGAGTTGGCATAGATTGCTTTTTGGCCCAGATGGTCATTTGACGTTTTTATAGTTGGAACGTGCGTATGCCCAAAAACGACTATTCTTACATCTGAATCCGGATTTAAGAAGTATTGGGTTATTGCCTGATTATCTGCCTCGGTGGAAATAGCTGAACCGGTGATAGCCTGATAGGCAGGGATATTCACCGGCACATGGTTGTGTGCTTGACGCTGTAACCAGCTGTCTTGAATTCCCTTATAAAGATTTACATCAATAAATCCTCCCGGAGTTGTTTGGAATGGAAGTACATCATTCACAGCATATGCCCCGGTGAATCCATCCACATTTGTTACAATAATTTTCTCGTCAAATTTATTCTGAATTTTGAAAGTATTCAAGGTCCATTCCCACATCTTCCAGTATTCAAAAAGTAAGTTCTGACTTTCATCGCCAGAAGTGTTTTGCGTAATGACAGGAACAATATCAGCACCTTCTGCCGGATGTCCTTGCGAAACATAAAGCGCACCTATTCTTGTAAAAAAGTAGCCCGGAGGCATTATTGTTCCAGGTGCAATATCCTGATTAGAAATCGGGTCGGGCGCACAGAAGAAGTTGTAACGATGTCCATGCTCTATGGCTATTTCGGGATAACCAACAGGGTAGTAAGTTCCTAAACCGAGTTCCGGATCACGTTTTTGGTTGATCCCCGGCAGAACAAGGTCGACATTGGCTTCTGAAATTGTAAGATCATGGTTTCCGGGAACATAGGTAACCAGGATTTTCTTTTCCTGAATGATACTGTTTAAAGCATCAAACACGCCTTTGTTGGTTGCTGCAATGCGTTGTACAAAATCCGTCTGATCCTTTCCCTGATAGGTATCTATCGGCGCCGGCACAAACCATTCATCCAGAAGGTCTCCGGCGATAACAAGTTCACTAACATTTGGTGCTGCTTTTATCCGATAAAGCATTTTCTCGAGCGATGGAAGGTTTTTGTTGCATTCGGCATAGGCAAGGTCTGCGCCGAGATGCATATCGCTGATGACAACGATCATATTCCGCTCATTTCCGCCATTGCTGAAAGGGTCTGTTTCAGCATCTTTAGGAGCTGAATTTGTGCATGATGCAAATGCACTCAGGATCAGCATCACAAAAAATACATTCATTAATCTTTTAAAAGTTTTCATGTTTCATTTGGTTTTTATTTTTCCTACTCATAAAGCTTTTCGGAATCCGCTCGTTTTGTAAATTAAACTCTGGTCTTCAATATGTTTGGTTTTTAAGGTCTTGATGGCTCATGCTTCTTAAAATAGAATTTCAATTTTTTCTATAGATGTCCTTTTTGTAGTTTTTAAGCATTTTTCCGAAGTCTTTATCTTTTTTACGTTTCTCTTCAATTGTGGATTCAAAATGCGCTTTCTCTCTTTCCAATTTAAGGTAATTCTCATAGGAAGCGCTGTCAATTTCTCCATTTTCAACGGCTTCAAGAACAGCACAGCCTTTCTCATTGACATGGGCACAATCTTTGAATCTGCAATGAACAGAAAGCCTGAGAATCATATCAAAAGTAGTTTTAAGCCCTCGTTCCGTATCAGCAATGCCAACTTCACGCATGCCAGGGTTATCAATTAAGATTCCGCCATTTTCAAGAATAATTAATTCTCTGTGACTTGTGACGTGCTTTCCTTTACTCGTACTTAGACTTACTGCATCTGTACGCATTAACTTTTTTCCGGAAAGATTATTCAAAAGTGTGGATTTTCCAACGCCTGACGATCCAAGCATACAATAGGTTTTTCCTTTCTCAATAATTGTATTTATTGCTTCGTAACCTTCCTTGGTTTCATTACTGATTGGAATAATTGGTACATCATTAATTCTGATTTTTATACTTTGAATTATTTCGTTAATTTGAAGGGCATCAATTAAGTCGGTCTTGGTAAGTATAATAATTGGCTGAACCTTAGAAGAATTACATATGGTCAGATATCTTTCCAGTCTGTTGATACTGAAATCCCTGTCTGCAGCTTGAACCAAAAAGGCGTAATCGATATTCGTTGCAATAATCTGAACCTCTCCAAATTGACCGACTGCCTGGCGCTTGATTGTTGAAAATCTTGGCAGAATTCGGTGAATTATTGCAAAAGCAGCATCATAAGTTGTAAGTGCAACCCAATCGCCTACAGCAGGAAAATCTTCACGGTTTTTGGCATTGAAACGCATATTGCCAGTAATTTCAGCTTCAAATTCTCCATTTACTGTCCTGACAATATACAGCTCCCTGTGTTCTGAAATTACTCTACCTATTTCGAAACTTTCAAGACCCTGTTCAATCCTGAAATTTTCAATTTTATCATTATATCCCAGGTTATCTGGTTTCATGTCAATAATGGGTCTAGTTCAACTTTACTTTTTTGTAAAAGAGCTTCCAATGTGCTGTGAATCAACCTATGAAAACTGAATCCTTGTCTTGTGTTTCATAGCAGAAATTTAGCATCTCAAAAATAAGCTAAATATCTCTTTTAACCTACTTCATTCAAAAAAAAACAATTCTCTCACAACTGCGGGAAAATCATCGTCATTTTTGAAATGTCAGTTCTGCAACCTGACCTAAAAAGTAAAATGTCAAAAACTCTCTAACTCATTGCAACAAATTGCATTTCATCGGCATATAAATTGCACTTTTGATGGCCTTAATAAATATCTAAGGGTACTGAAAAAGCCGGGTTTGCCATTATGAAAATATTACGGTGCGCTGCACCTTCTGTGTTTAATACATTATCTAAGCTAATCGGGTAGGAAGCGGCTTTCGCCGCTGTCCCCCCACACCACCTGGCATACGTACTCCGTACCAAGGCGGTTTCTATTAGTCTTTTAAACCGACATACGTACTTTTAGAGATAATAGACCTTGT